>Ga0302123_10003529_pt1 | contig 10412 bp, 8 predicted proteins | sample CB21_321_MG_FD_203109 | JGI IMG/M metagenome (GOLD analysis project Ga0302123, IMG submission 203109) | Marine microbial communities from Western Arctic Ocean, Canada - CB21_32.1 | ecosystem: Environmental > Aquatic > Marine > Oceanic | place: Canada: Western Arctic Ocean | collected 2017-09-28 | reverse complement strand
CAATTTGATACATTCCTGCAGATATTGTTAGATTAGTAGGGGTTTCAATTGAGCCCCAGTGGATTGTGCAAGATATAGGATTGAAGGTTGGAATGAATTCGCCACTATTAACTGTCCAGCGGATTGAAAGTGTTTGGTCAATTGAAATGTTATCTGGCAAATTCCCACCCGTGAAATCAATACGTTGTTTCACTTCAGATAGTGATATCCCACCACTATTTACTTGGTCTAATTCGGTGCCATCAATAAAAATTGCGAGGTCAATATTTACTTCCCCACTCCCACTTGCCCAAAGTGAGAAATTCCAATCTTCACTTCCAATTGGTGCGTTTCGAACAAAACTCGGTGTAGTAAGGGTCGGCCCATTTGATGGCCCGGATACAGCCCCTGCGGGGAAATCGTGATTTGAAGCCTCGGCCTGTTCAATAAGTTCGGGAGATAGCGTATCTTGGCTATACGCGAATAACCTAGTCATGCGCATTTCAGGTTCATAATCCACATCCGGAGGAAGAACATCCTCCTGAGCAATAGCCAATGGTAAGGCAAGGGTTGACAATACCAAAATGAGGCTGATAACAATGATTTTCTTCATTTTTCACTCCTCCTCATTAGTTCGGTTTGATGGGATAGTGGAGATTTTATCTTTTCTACTTGGATAGAAGACTAACAATATCCCTAGAAGAAATAGTAGTGGCGTTATGAAAACAGCCACGATATCAATACTGAATGTTTCGAAAGCCATATCCCACAGTGGCACATTGACAGGCAGAAATAGAAAGATGAAAGCGACTCCAACCCAGTTGCGCCCCCTCATAGTTTGAGGTGCGGGGGCTACCAAACATCAAGCCTCCCATAGACGCGGTTAAGTCTAAGTTGTCGGTCGGCGGGCTACGCGTTCGTGATGTAGGGGTAGCATCAGAGGTTTCCAACCTCTTCGCCCGGGTTCAAATCCCGGCGAGCGCACCACAATTTCAAAACATGTTTTCTTTAATTGCGCCACCAACCTTTGGTTAGTGGCGGATTAGATTGAGTGAATTACTCAAGCGTCGCCTTCAACACGAGGTGCTAGGAAATATACAACCTTAGCACCGCCATCAGCGAATTCAAATTCCAAACGAAGCGGATAGTTTTCGCCAAACCTTACTGTGATTTTGTCAACAGTAGACTCAATTCGTTTTGCCAAAGGGAGTAGATATTGTAAACTATACTGGCTCTTGACAGGGCTATCACAATTTAATTCCAGCAATTCACCAGCATCATAACTCACGTTGACAGCATCGGATTCGCCAGTTACATTGACACTGAACCGATTCTGATCAATCGAAAATGTGACCAAGTCACCAACCTGTTCTGCTGCCTTCAAAGCGCGGGCAAATTTAGCACCAGAAAGGCTGACGGAGATATCGGTATCAAGTTCAGGGACATTTGGCTCTTGCATATTTTGACGGTCAAGAGGGCGAATCGTGCGCTCAATTTCGCCGACTTGGAATTCGACTTTACCAACGCTATCATCGTAGTCAATAACAATCAAATCACCGGCGCCAGCAAGTTGTACTAGTTTGGATATTTTTGACAATTCTAATCCAAGAACGGATTCATTTACATCATATGATTCAAAAGCCGCAGAATCAACTTCCAGCTGAATCATTGCTACATGGCTTGGGTCTACGACCTTCACCACGAGTTTATCTTCTTCAAAATTGAAGCGTGCTTCTTCTACCAAAGTTGACAAAATGTCAACTACCATTCTGAAGGTTTCTTGACGGGCTGTTATGTTCATCATGTCGGTCCAATACCCCTGCGATGTATCGTGTCTTCAAGGAGGGCTCAAAAGGCTTCGCTATGCGAAGGGTCTCAAAATTGACCCAGTTACGACTCAAAAACCACTCTAATTGCGTTGCGCGTCTCGCTCTGCAGGCGGGTGGTCAATTCGCAAAACATCAACATCTATTGTTCGCTTGTCGCTCTGCATGAGTTCTTGGCATCGTCCCATAATATCTTCATTCATTTCGCCAGCGAATGAAAAGAGAGGCGCAAACCTTTCCTCATCTCTGTCACGGTCGTCCATGTTTTCTCTGTGGTGTCTATCACGTGAAGGTTGGGGATTAACCACTTCGGTGCCGCGTGGGCTAACCCGAATCACAGTAGTTGAGCCATCCTCACTAGTTCGAATAATTTCGTACTCAACCCAGTCACCGCGGGTACGAGTAATGATGATTGTTCCATCATCAAGAATTTCAAGATCCAACGCTGCCATTTCTTCTCTAACTCGTTCGTGCTCAACCCGGTCAGTTTGGTTTTGTTCAACCTCATCAGTTGTGTTCCAACCGTGATTTCTTAAGAATAGGGAAAATTCTTCCTCGGTAATGACCTCCTCTGTTACTGTGCCATCGGAATCAACAATTCGAATTACATATTCACCAGATGCGATTCTTGATACTGCAATGTTATCAGGTAAATGCCAGTCAACATCGGTGTTTGTATTGTCTGAATTATTGTCAGTTGAATCGTTATTTCCATTATTATCTGCTTGCCTTCCTGTAGCTGCATGACTGTCTCTAAGTGGAGTGTCTGAATTCATATCCCAGTCTCCTCGCTCAATTACAACGTTCTTCATTTCTTTACATCGCTCTAACCAAGCAGATTCACTTTTGTCTAGAGTTGAATCAGTCTTCTTTTTGTCGCTGTTTACGGCGTCATTACCGCTATCACCAGCAGCAGCGCTATCATTCATCTCAAGCGATGACATAGATGCCATGCCGCCCAAAACCAGTAGCATTACCAAAAGGATGCTTAGTGCGCCGTTTAATCGAATTCCTGTTCCTGAAGCCATGTTGACCAATTGTTGAGAGGTGGGGCCCCCTTCAAAACTTTGCGCAAACGAATCTGACCCCTATGGGGGTCAAATTATGTTGATTGGGATTGGTTTCTCAACCTTGGTATTTCATCCAATGGTTGGTATTCTGATCTCTATACCACCATGTCTCTGAGTTGGGGGGGTGTTCAAGATATTCATATCCATCCGATTGTGTTTTCCCAACTTGTGATGGGTGTGGAGTAGACGTCATTGCAGGTGCACCTGAGATCGGGTGACCTACACCGGCACCTCTAGTTGGCATCCCTGCCCCAGTAAATTCGAGGTTACTTCGTGGTTCGTTGAATAGTGATTCGTGTCCTTCATTATCGTCGTCATCTTTTCCTCGGCGCATGATTGTGATTGCGGCAATTAATACAACAACTCCTACAACACCAATGATTCCACCTATCATTATTGGTGAAGTGACTATTCCGCCTGCTAATCCAGCTGCAGGTTTTTCACATCCAGTACTGTCAATTTCAGTACCTGATGGTGTGTCTAAACAATCGTCGTTTTCATTTGCAATTCCGTCTGCATCATTATCAAGAAGTGTATCGCATCCATCGGCAGTTTGGTCATTATCAATGTCAATATTGTCATCAAATCCAGCGCATTTGTCATCAACATCTGCTACTCCATCACCATCAGAATCAATGATGTTATCACATCCGTCGGCAATTTCATCCCCATCTACATCAACGCTGTCATCATGTCCTGCACAGGTATCATTAGCGTCGGAAACGCCGTCATTATCTGAATCCACAATATCATCACAACCATCTGGTTTTCCATCTGCATCAACATCCACATTGTCATCATGACCAGGGCATAATTCGAATGAATCGGCAACACCATCGCCATCTGAATCAATAATAGCATCACATCCATCAACAATTCCATCTCCATCAACATCAATTGTATCATCATAACCCATGCATTCATCATCAGCATCAGCAACTCCATCAAAGTCGCTATCAACAATGTCATCACAGCCATCAGGAACTCCATCTTGGTCTACATCAATAGCATCATCAAAGCCTGGACAGAGGTCTGCAGTATTGTTGACTCCATCTCCATCATTGTCAATCATTGAGTCGCAGCCATCTGGGATTCCATCTAAGTCTACATCAATGCTATCATTAAATCCTTGACATTGGTCCAAGTCATCTGTTACACCGTCATTGTCAGTATCTTTCTGACTTGCAGAACAGCCTTGCCATGGGGGTTCTGTATCAACAGTCTCGTTAGCAGGTGTTGCTGGACAATGGTCATTAGGATTGAGGATTGTATCCCCGTCATCATCTCTCTGTTCCCAAGCACAACCGTTTGCATCAATATCAGTCATGCTGGCAGTAGTATTTGCGCAGTTGTCATTTGGATTCAAGACGCTATCAGAATCTTCATCTCTCTGTTCCCAAGAACATCCATCTGCGTCTAATCCGGTAAATCCAACAGGTGTGTTAAGACAGAGGTCGGTTGAATCATGAACTCCATCATTATCTGCATCAACCCATACTCCATTCACATATTTCCAAGAGAGGAGGGGGCCGCCAAATAAGTCGAGAGGATATCCCCATTCACCAAGTACCACGGTTTCGTCGAGTTCACCCGCATCATTCCAATATTCAACCTCTATACCGGTAATTGAGGTTGGACCACTTCCACTGCTATCCGCTAAATTATAGCCGGGGCTCTGAATAGTAACTTCTCTTGTAGCATTCGCGGTTTCATTTTCCTCCTCAAAATCACTACCAGCATCATTTGAGGTGGAAGGGACCCAATTACCGCCTCCAGCGTTATATTCATCATTTGACTCTGAAGTCCAATTGCTCCATTCCTTTTCATTTTCAGACCAGATATCCCCTACGGTAATGTTTTCTTTGTAGGTAGTAATGTATGTTTCAGATGTAGTATTGTCCCAACTTGTTGAACGGTACATGTCTTCATTCCCGCCCTGTTCCTTCATCCACATCCGAGAATGTCTACTATCCTCGCTTTTCTCCCAGCCAGTGTAGGTAGTTGGAATGAAATCAGTGAAACCCATTGACATATTCATCATAAGCATCAAATTATCAGTGTCATTGTATGCGGTTACATTCATTTGATATGATATTGATGATCGGTGACATAGGCCAATGTAGGCCGGGAATGAACAGTAGGCATCACCCAGTAAATCAACCCGGAAATTTGTGTCCCAATTCACTTCAGCCCGGTCAAAATCACTGCTATTTTCCATATTAGAGCGAATTTCTTCACTTATGACTGAGCCATTAAAGATGGCAAAATCCCCAGCACTAAATGTCCAATGAACATTTGGATTTACAACAACTAAATGAGAACTTTTTTCTGCTGAGTTTACTGATTTTTCATTTTCAAGTTCAACATCAATTGGTTGCAGCAGCGGGCTTAGCGCGGCAAGTGGCAGCATTAGAAATAGAATGATTTGGGTCATTTTCATGTATTTAGCCACAAATGCTTCACATATTAATCTCTCGCAAAGTGTACTTTGACACATTAGCCTTGAAATGGAGGTGTTTGTCGGACAGGTATGGCCAGTGATGGGGGTGACTTGCGTGTATGCGTGATTATCCCCAGTTTAAGAAATGCTGAGGAGTTGAGTATCGCACTTGATGGATTGGGGAATCAAACTTGGCCAAGTGAGGAGGCGAGAAGCTCCGGTGCAACTTTTGAGGTTGTTGTTGTTGGCCCGAGTGGTGACCCTGGGCAAGCAGTTGCTGAGTCACATGGTGCCCGTTTCATTGATGATGCTGGTTCACGCACGCGTGCGGACGCGTGCAATGTAGCGTTAGCAACTGTTGATTGTGATATCGTGATGTTCACTGATGACGATGTTTGGGTTGAATCTGATTGGGTTGAGAAGTTAGTGCGCTGGTTTGAGCGCGAAGAAGTTGCCGGAGTTGGTGGGCCTAACTTCGCCCCTGCAGATGAACGCTCAACATTTTGGCAACGAGTTATTGATGTCACATTTTGTTCAAAATGGGTTACTGCTGGTACCAATTATGGGAAGCGAGGAACAGCTGACTTGGAGCCAGCCGAGCAACTCCCCGGCGTCAACGCCGCCTATCGCAAGTCAGTTTTGGACGCCGTTGGCGGTTTTGACAAAGGTGCAATCGGTTGTGAAGATGCGATGCTAGATCACCGCATTGAGCAAGCAGGTTACAAATTGTGGACAGACGGCTCAGCCATTATGTGGCATCGTCGCCGCAATCCTGCTCGCGTCCGAAAGCAAATTCAGAATTATGGGTTAGTCAGAATTCTTGCAAGTGAGGTCCATCCCGGCATGAAGGCATGGAGTCACACAGCGGTTGGATTCTTTCCCGTCCTCGCACTATTCGGTATTGGGGCATTCGTTTATGGTGCTATGAGTGGTGGCCTTGCGTGGCCAGAATTCTGGAATATTTCTCCTTCAGTTGTGCCCTTTGGTTGTCCTAGAACTGCGGTTCACCTACCTGTTAGTTTAGGCTCTCTCTATGTGCTCCTTTGTTGGGCTGGAGCAGCCAAAGGTAACTCGCCAAGCCGAACTTTTGCAACCGTTCTAGTTGCTCCAATAATGACATTCCTGCTTCACTGGTCTTATGGGTCAGGAGTTCTCAAGGCGTGGTGGAGAATCTATATTTCAAAGAAACCTGGACTGCAAGTTGATGACAAGGACCGCTCTTGAATCACATCTTTTCCATTGAACTACCATCACTTGAAACACGATAAGATGCAGTTTTTGGCCGCCAGACAAATCCACTAGCAAGGCTGATGAATATCCCTCCACCAATGATGTTGGTCCAGTTTCCTGTCAGATATTCTGATGATGCAAAATTGTATGCCCACAAAATCGAAGGAATAATTCCGACAAAAAGAGTAAATAGAATTTCTCGGATGAAGAATGGTCGTTTATCTTCCATCGGTAATCTTGGGGGTTTGTTTGATATTTGCGGTGCGCGCACAAGTCGAGTAACTTCCTTTTCTTTCATAGCCTCAGGGATTTCTGTAGAGTAACTAGTTTTGTGGCCCTCTTCTCCCCACTTTTTCATTAGGTTCAGTTTTACTTTGTAATTTGTTTCACGTGGATACCCATCACATCTCTGTTCCCAGAAACCTGTTCGTGGGCGTTCGTCCGCCAGTTTTTCCCACGAAATATCATTCTGTTCAACTAATCCTTGGGCGTGAGCAAGCAACCATTCACCTTCTGATGGTGGTCTTAACCCATCTTGCTCAAACTGTTCTTTATCAATACCACTCAGTTTGAGCAGGCCATTGAGAGGATAAGCGTCTTTAGAGATTTCAAATGTATAATCAATGCGAACCTCGTGACGAGGGTGGTATTTGATAGGATGGAAAGAGAGGCGTCCATCGTCGCTCCCAAGCCAAACTGAACCAGGCTTAACTGTCAGCCACTCAACGTTACTTTCAGCCGTCATGACGGGTAGCCTCACCTGTTGTTTTGTCAAGTTCCCCTGTTTGAACAGCCCACAAGTCGGCATAAACTCCATCTTGTGCGATAAGTTCGTCATGAGCACCATGTTCCACAACCACGCCTTCAACCAACACTAGAATTTGGTCAGCATCCCGAATTGTTGACAGGCGGTGGGCTACAGCAACAGTCATTCTGCCATCTTTGAATTGATTGAGATTACGTTGAATGATTTCTTCAGTGCGTGTATCAACAGCACTAGTCGCTTCATCAAGAATGAGGAGTGGGGGATGGCGAAGAATTGCTCTTGCTAGTGAGATTCGCTGGCGCTGCCCTCCTGATAGTTTGACTCCTCTGTCACCGACAATCGTGTCATATCCCTCAGGGAACTTATGAATAAATTCACTTGCACCAGCCAGCATAGCGGCTTCCTCAATTGATTCTTTACTAGCAGACTGGTCTGCATAAGAGATATTTTCCCGAACCGTTCCATGGAAAAGATAGACATCTTGACTTACATAGCCTATCTGGTCACGGATTGAACTTAGAGTCAACTCGTTAATATCTGAACCATTCATTGAGATAGACCCTGCATCAGTTTCGTAATACCTAAGAAGTAATTTGACAATCGTTGATTTCCCAGCTCCTGTCGGGCCAACGATTCCTACGCTTTGGTTGCGATTCAATTCAAATGAAACACCATTCAAAACATTGTTTCCATTGGGATAGGCAAAGTGAACATCATTAAAAGATATTGAGTTTGCAGGGATCTGCAATGATTCTGCGCCCTCTCTATCAATAATTGACGGCTCAAGGTCAATCATTGCGAATACTCTGCGGGCGCTTGCTTCAGACTTCTGAATCTGGTTAACAAGCATCCCTAGAATAAACAATGGCATAGACATTCTAGTACTCATCAATAGGAATGTGACAAACTGTCCTGGAGTGATTCCTCCTTGCGAAGGGCCCTCAAGCATCAGGTAACCGCCAGCGGTAGCGAGAACCCCAAAGGCAAGTCCTGCAATTACGTAAATCCCGGGTAGGAATTTTGTGCGTTGAACAGTTGCACCAATTGCATGGTCTTTGTAAGATGAAGATTCACCGCCTACGCGGTCAGCCTCATACGATTCTGCGTTATATGCCTGAACGACCCCCATACCTGAGATATTGTTTGAAAGAACCGCATTAATATCACCAAATGATTGGCGTGATTCCCTGTACTTCTTTTGTACACGTGTTGAGAAGAAATAGATTAGTGGCATTATGAATAATATTGGCACGAACAAAATCAATGCTAGTTTCCATGACATCCAAGCGAGGATTGCAAACCCTGTGGAGAAAGTGATTAAGATTCTAATCATTGATGTAGATGCATCGGAGAGGAAATTTTCCAATTGGTTGACATCAGCAGAAAGTACTGCCATAATATCTCCCGTTTGCCGGTCCTCAAAGTAGCGGATTTCCATTTTTATAAGCGAATCAAATGCCGCCATCCTGACATCGTGCTGCAGATATTGTGCTAAAGTTTCCCAGCAATAATTTGAGACACCTTGAGCAATTGCTAATCCGATAAATGATCCTAATATCAATAATCCGTATAACGCAAATTCACTTGGGTCACTGATTTCATTAGATAGAACTGCATCGGTAAGAAATCCCATTGCTACGAATGGAAGTAAATCAAAAATACGTGCTATTCCATTTGAAAAAATGCCTAAACTTGTCCTTCGCCAATATGGTTTGACATAAGGGACAATTCGCCATAGTTGGCGACCAAGAATTTGTTTGTCACCGGCTTCAGATGTCCCATCTGAAAATTTAGCAGGGGGCCCGCCCTTCGGTGTTGGCTTCATCGTGCGCGCCTCATGCCTCCCCTCTTTCAAGGCTCGGTATTGTATGGTAACCAAATCAATGCCGTGTTATCACTATACTTACAAGTTAGTATCTCTAAAAAAGGTCAATTATCCGAAGAAACAGGATGTGCTGAGAGTTCAGTATTCACGCCATCCGTGGCTACAACTCTTACAGGTGAGAATCCTAGTTTCCGGCTCATCTGAGGCTCGGGTTTGTTTTAGTTCAGCGAAGACATCCATCTCCTCACATTTTGGACAAACATACATTTCATGAGTAAGCACTCCTTGGTGCTGCTCAGAATCAACTATCACTTCTTTAAGGTGTTTCAAATCTTTTACCTTTGAGGAGGTAATTGAATTTGCAGTATCAACTTCTTCACCTGAATGCAACTTCACCTTACCTTTGGTTGGCCCAACATAGTTGCACCGGCCATTTGGACATTTGATGTTTCCATCAGGGCTAGGGAAGGCTAAGGTTCCACACTCAGGACAGAAGATGATATCACACTCCGATAGGGGTAGCGGATGTCCATTCGCTTTTAAGCAAGCCGCTTGAGATCTATTATCAACTATTACAATTATAATCTATATCGATGTTTCAAAGGCCCTTACCTCTTTGAAAAATACCTTGTTGATTAGGGGGCTTCTCCTTTTGAAGGGGGACCTGTTGGGCGAACTATGCGCCTCAGTTGGGACTGGCGACTTGCCCGTATTTTTGACGATGCAGGAGAGATAGTAGATGAGTCAATTTGGAATGTTGGCCGGAATCCTGCAATAGTTGCATCCCGTGTTTCACTTCTGAGTAAGGGCAGGAAAACAGACGAGGCTAGACGACTTGCTGAACGTTTCCCTGATGCTATTGAAACACCAGTTCATGAGTTGTCAACTGGTTGGTGGCCCCAACTTTTAGATGAGGAGGTTGAACTTCTTCAAGAAGCAACTTTGGTGATTGCTCGGTCAGGGGTAGCGGCCGCATCAAGTGACCCTGACCGTCGCCTTGAGCATCTTGTTGGCGCTGGCGACGAGATGCGAGCTACATGGACAACATTGGAAGCAAGAGTGATTGAATGGGCGGGCCTATTTCTTCCTGAAATTGATTTGGATGGGCAACGTGATGGGATCCCTATTGCGATTGCTGAGGCGAACACGCTTGAAAGCGCAGCAGACTCCCTTCACACTAAATCTAGTCCAACTGGAATTAGTGAGGCTGAATGGGCTGCTTTGTCTCAATGGGCTAGAGGGGTTGTTGAAGTTGAAGATCGCTTGAAAACGGTTG
>Ga0302123_10003527_pt1 | contig 10421 bp, 6 predicted proteins | sample CB21_321_MG_FD_203109 | JGI IMG/M metagenome (GOLD analysis project Ga0302123, IMG submission 203109) | Marine microbial communities from Western Arctic Ocean, Canada - CB21_32.1 | ecosystem: Environmental > Aquatic > Marine > Oceanic | place: Canada: Western Arctic Ocean | collected 2017-09-28 | reverse complement strand
TAATTGAAATGGGCTATTTGTCCAATCGCAACGACGAGCAAATGCTGGCCTCCAGAAATTCCCGTCAGCCTTTGGTGCGCGCTATGACCCGGGCCATCGGCAGTCATTTTGCCGAACTCGGCGGCTAGTGGCCACATCAGTGCCACAATTGGAAGGCACTGTTGTCAAAGGATAATTTACTTTTCGGCGCCACATTGCCTAATGATAAGCCGGTAATAGGGCGCCAAACGAATTGGCTGGGCGCAAGTGCCAAGTCGGCAGCGGGAAAACGGCAATGATCCGATTTATATCCAAGGTGTTTGCCACACTCTTTGCCTTGACGTTTGTGCTGGTGATCGCCGCCGCCGGCGGCGCCATTTTTGTGTTCTACAAATACGGGCGCGACCTTCCGGCCTATGCCCAGCTGGCGGATTACAAGCCCCCCACCATGACCCGGGTGCACGCGGGCGATGGCCGCCTGCTGACTGAATATGCCGAGCAGCCGCGGGTATTTGTCCCGGTGTCTGCCGTGCCTCAGTTGGTGATCAACGCCTTCTTGGCGGCCGAGGATAAAAATTTCTACACCCATCCCGGCGTCGACGTTGTGGCCACCGTGCGGGTGGCGATTACCAACATGCGCGACATGGGCAAAGGTTTACGGCCAAAAGGCGCGTCCACCATTTCTCAACAAGTGGCCAAAAACTTCCTGCTGACCAATGAAGTCAGCTACGTTCGCAAAATCCAGGAAGCCATTCTCGCGGTGCGTATAGAAAAGGCCCTGGGCAAAGATCGGGTGCTCGAGCTCTATCTAAACGAAATCTACCTGGGCTATGGGTCGTACGGCGTGGCCGCGGCGGCGCTGAATTATTTCAACAAACCTCTGAGCGAGTTGATCATCGCCGAGGCGGCCTATTTAGCGGCCCTGCCCAAGGGCCCGACAAATTATCATCCCATTCGCCGCCCCGAAGCCGCCAAGGGTCGCCGCGATTGGGTCGTCGGCCGGATGTTGGAAGAAGGCTTTATTACCCAGGCCGCCGCGTCCGCCGCTCAAGCCTCGCCCTTCGAGATTCGGCCGCGCGAAGAAACCGACATCGTCATCGCCGAATATTTTGCCGAAGAAGTCCGCCGGGCATTGGTGGATCGGTTCGGCACGCAACAGCTCTATGGCGGTGGGCTTTCGGTGCGCACCACGTTGGACCCGCGCATGCAGGAAATCGCCAACCGGGTGCTCCGCCAGGGATTGGAATCCTATGACCGCCGCCATGGCTGGCGCGGTCCCATCACCAACATCGATTTTCCTGGCTTCCAATGGCAGCAGCGGCTAGCCGAAATTTCCAGACCAAAGGGCGTGACGGACCAAGTCTTGGCCGTGGTGATTACGCTGGGCGTGGACCGGGTGGAAATCGGCCTAGCCGATGGCGGCACCGGATTCATCCCCATGACCGAATTGGAATGGGCGCGACCGTGGCGGGAAAACCAGCGGGTGGGGCCAACGCCAAAGTCCCCCGGAGATGTGTTGGCCGAGGGCGATGTGGTGATGGTGCTGCCCATGGAGGACGTGGACGGTGGCTTCCACCTTTACCAAATTCCCAACATCGAAGGGGCATTGGTGGCGTTGGACCCCCATACCGGTCGGGTGCTAGCCATGGTGGGCGGCTACAGCTTTGCTGTCAGTGAATTCAACCGCGCCACCCAAGCTCGCCGCCAACCGGGTTCCGCTTTCAAGCCCATCGTCTATTTGGCGGCCATGGAGAATGGCTTCACCCCGGCCAGCTTGGTTTTGGATGCGCCGTTTGTGATCGACCAAGGCCCGGGCCTGGGTAAATGGAAGCCCGCCAATTACACCAACAAATTTTACGGCCCCAGCACGCTGCGATTGGGCATGGAGAAATCCCGCAATCTGATGACCGTTCGCTTGGCCCAATACATCGGCATCGACACGGTGGCGAGCTATGCCGAACGCCTGCATGTGATCGACGACATGCCGGAGATTTTGTCGATGGCCTTAGGCGCTGGAGAAACCAGTCTGATGCGCCTGACCACTGCCTACGCCATGTTGGTGAACGGCGGCAAGGAAATCACCCCAAGCTTGATTGACCGAATTCAGGATCGTCGGGGCCAGACCGTATTCCGCCACGATGACCGCCCCTGCACCAACTGCGCGAATGTGGCGTGGGGTCAAGCGGGGGCACCCGAGGCCCCGGACACCCGCGCCCAATTGGTCAGTCCGGCCGCCGCCTATCAGGTGGTGTCGATGATGGAGGGCGTGATCCAGCGCGGCACCGGGCGCTCAATCCGATCGGTGGGTAAACCTTTGGCGGGCAAGACGGGAACGACGAATGAAGCCTTCGATGCGTGGTTCGTAGGCTTCTCGCCGGATTTGGCAGTGGGAGTTTATGTGGGTTTTGATTCGCCTCGGACCCTCGGGCCATCCGAGCAAGGGGCAAGTGCTGCGGCGCCCATCTTCCGGGATTTCATGGACGAGGCGTTGCAGGGCACCCCGGCAATCCCGTTCCGCATTCCGTCCGGCATTCAGTTGGTGCGCATCAATGCGGAAACCGGAACCCTGGCAGGGTTCGGTGACGAACAAGTCATTCTGGAAGCGTTCCGTCCAGGGACCGCTCCCCGGGGCGAGGCCTTGGTGTTGGATTTCGGCATGATTGCTCTGGACGAAGCCATGCGCCGCGGGCTTTATTAAGCCCGAAAAATATGCGCCAAGAAGCCACCACCCTTGCCGAGCAAATTCGGGAATCCCTGGGGATCCTGAGGAGGCATCTTTGACTGGGATCACGCGCTAGAACGCCTCGCCGAGCTCAATGCTCTGGCCGAAGACTCCGATCTTTGGAGCGACGCTGCCCGCGCTCAAAAGATCATGCGGGAACGTACCCGGCTGAACCAGGCGATCACCAGCACCCGTGAACTAGACGCCAGCCTTGAAAGCACGGCGGAGCTCATCGAACTGGCCGAGCTTGAAGAAGACGAAGAGGTTTACGACGAGGCGCTGAAGGAGCTGCGTCGCCTGGAGGCCCTGGCGGCAAAGCGTCGGCTGGAAAGCCTGTTATCGGGAGAAGCCGATCCCAACGATGCGTTCGTGGAAATTCACGCGGGTGCTGGCGGCACCGAATCCCAGGACTGGGCCGAAATGTTGGTGCGCATGTACCACCGTTGGTCAGAAGCCACGGGATATTCAGTGGCCTGGGTCCAGGAAAGCCCGGGCGAAGAAGCCGGCGTCAAATCCGCCACCTTGCGGGTGTCCGGCAACAACGCCTATGGCTGGTTGAAAACCGAAAGCGGGGTCCACCGGTTGGTGCGCATCTCGCCATTCGATTCTAGCGCCCGGCGACACACCAGCTTTGCTAGCGTCTGGGTGTATCCCGTGGTGGAAGACACCATCGAAATCGAAATCTTGGACAAGGATTTGCGCATCGATACCTATCGGGCGTCGGGGGCAGGGGGCCAACATGTGAACCGCACCGACAGCGCCGTGCGCATCACCCACATTCCTACCGAAATCGTCGTGCAATGCCAAGCGGACCGATCCCAGCACAAAAACCGCGCGGCGGCCATGTCCATGCTAAAGGCGCGGCTGTATCAGCGAGAGTTGGAAATGCGCGATGCCGAACGCCAAGCGGCGCACGAGGCCAAGGAAGACATCGGCTGGGGACACCAGATCCGCAGTTACGTTTTGCACCCGTATCAAATGGTCAAGGATCTGCGCACCGGGATTGAGACCAGCAACACCTCGGCCGTTCTGGACGGTGGCCTTGATGACTTTATGGCCGCCGCTCTGGCTGCCAGCATCGAAGGTAGCGGCTCTAGGTAACCGGCTGATTGGCTGCGGCCTTTTCCTTGCCGTTGGCGCCCGCGGGTTTTGCCGCGGCTTGTTTATCCGCTGCCGCTTTGCGGGTCCTGGCGGCTTCATCGATGCGGTGCAATTGGCCTTCAACGTTGGCGCCGGCTTCGATGGCCAGGACCTCGTGGAAAATGTCGCCGACGACCTTGGCGGTTTTCGCCAAGCGCACATTCTTTGACGTGATCTTACCGGAAATTTGGCCGTGGACCACCACCTTGGCACAGGTCAGTTCGCCGGAAACCCGGGCGTGTCCGCCGATGGTTAGAGAGTGGGCCGACACATCGCCTTCGATGACGCCATCGATTTGAATTTCGCCATCGGTCTTTAGAGTGCCGACGATATGGAGGTTGGCGCTGATGATGGACGGCGCAGAATTACGCGCTGTCGGAGTGTTGGGTACCACCTTTTGTCCCTCCAGATCAGAGGTAGAATCAGTTTTTGAAAACATGTTGTCCCGCCTTTATAAACTTTGTTGGGTCTTGCGGAATACCGTTAAACAATACTTCGTAATGAACGTGGGTGCCAGTGCTGCGACCACTACGACCTATTAGCCCGATTTTCTCGCGAAATTCGATTTCGTCTCCGCGATTTACTTGAACTTCTTCCATATGAGCGTATCGGGTAATTAATCCAAACCCGTGGTCGATCTCGACCATGCGGCCATAGGATCCCCAGCTCCCGGCTTTTGTCACCACCCCCGGTGCGGGTGCATACAGCGGGTTTTTGAATTGCCCGGCCATGTCAATGCCGTTGTGCATGGCGCGTTGGCCATTAAACGGGTCCTGGCGCATGCCGAAATGGCTGGAAATATAATAACTGTCGATGGGCGAGGTCAGGGGGATAATGCCAAGAATTTCCTCCAGCAGGTTCCACCGTTCCAACTGGGTTTCCACCGCGAACACGGACTGGGCAAAGGCAGCCGCTCTTGGCCCCTCCGCTGATCGATCCAGTGCCACAAGTGGGCCGCCACGGGCCACAAGAAAATCACTGGGAGCTGCTGCCAACAGGGTGTCGATATCCAGGCCGGTGGCCAGAATCATTTCTTCGACGCTGGCTACGGTTTCACCTGTGCGGATTTGCAGGCGGCGCACCAGGTCTTCTTGGGATTCCTGCAACGCGGTTAATTGAAATTCTAATTCGTTCACAAGCCGTGCAGTGAAATCACGGGAAGCCAAGGCTTCGTCGCGCTGGAAACTCATGCGTGCGGCTTGATCCTCCGCCGCCGCCAAGTGGTCGACCAGATCGCCGGGCTGCCCAGTCCTCGCTTGCAAACGTTGGGTCAATGCCACCACCTGGGCCGCCATGGTCTGGTTCCGCGCCACGGTGTCTGCGCGCTCGGCATCCAACAACAAGGTGTGGTTTTGGGCCGCCGCCAGATCGCCGAAAACTGTTTCGGCCCGGGCATTAAAATCGTTCACCATTGCGGTCAGGTCGGTGACCTGGACGGACAGTGCGTCGCCGCCCGCCAAGGCCGCGTCCCGCTGCAAGATGACGGTGGCTAAGCCGTCCTGGATTCCCGCCAGCTGCCCGGTCAAATCCCGTTCCAAAGAACGGGCGCCGGCCAAGGCGATTTCCAGATTTTCAGTTTCTGCCTTCAGGGCCGATACCTCGCCAATGGCGAGATCCCTTTGGGCCACAATTGCCGCCAATTCCTTTTGAGTTTCCCCCAATGCCCGGGTCAGATCGGTTTCGCGCGCCAGAGCAGCGCCGGCTGCGGTTTCCAGATTTTCAGTTTCTGCCTTCAGGGCCGATACCTCGCCAATGGCGAGATCCCTTTGGGCCACAATTGCCGCCAATTCCTTTTGGGTTTCCCCCAATGCCCGGGTCAGATCGGTTTCGCGCGCCAGAGCAGCGCCGGCTGCGGTTTCCAGATTGGCTGTCTGGACGTTCAAGCCTTGGGTCGTCTGGCGGGCTTGGTCCCGCTGAAGGCCGACAGTGTCAAGCTCTACTTGGAGCTGTTCCAAGGTTTCGGTCAGGCCCAACTCCCTGGTTCGGGCTGCGCCCACAGTCTGGGTCAGCTCGGCTGTCTGCAGGGTCAGCGCAGCATTTGCTGCCACGGCCTGATCCCGCGCCAAGGTCAAATCGGTCACATTGTTTTGGGTGAGCGTCAGCGTTTCAGCCAACGATCGCGTGGCCGCAGTGGTGGTTTCCAAATCCGCTCGTAGAACGGCAACTCGGTCGCGCAACTCGCCGGTCAAATTCAGGGCTTGATCCCGATGGTCGATCATATTTTCTAATCGGCCAGGGATTACCCCCAATTGGTTTTCCAATGTGGCGGTGTAATCCACCAATTCCAAAAGCTGGCTGTGCTGGGATTGCACTTCGGTGGTTAATGCCAACAGTCGTTCTTCCCCGGCAACGGTGCGTTCCGCCAACACTTGATAGGCATTGGTGATTTCATCGATGCGGTGATTTTTGGCGTCGATGATTTGGTCCTTCAGGACCACGTGGACGGTGGTAAAGCTAAGCCACCCAGCCAGCGCCAGCACTAGCCCGGTTGTCACCATCTGCGAAATCCGGCCCATGGTAAAGTACCGAACAACGCCGTTGCTGCGATAGTAGAACTGCCGCTCTGGGTACAGGCGATCCAGCGTTTCTGAGACGCGCTCTAGTGGTCGCATTGCCATTGCGATCCCATGACGGCTCCGTGCGAGGCCGCCATCCTGCTCCCAAACATTCGCCGCCCACGGCGAAACCAGCAGTAATGTGCCATTTGGGCGGGTGTTCTGTCTAGGGCGGGGGCATGTTTGTGCCGATCAGATTCACGCGCCCAGCGGGCGCGATCTGCTCGCGCGACAAAATTTTCAATTCAGCGGAGTGTCTCGCTGGTAGGCAGGATCGATCCCCGTCAAAGGGCGGTGACGGCTTCAAGAACCTCTTCGGCGTGGCCATCGACCTTCACCTTGGGCCAGATTTTGGCCAGAACGCCGTTGCCGTCGATCAGGAACGTCGCCCGGTTGATGCCCATGTACGTGCGCCCATAGTTCTTTTTCTCCACCCAGACCCCGTAATCCTCGCAGGTCTTGCCCTCAATATCGGCGGCCAGCAAGTGTTCCAGGGCGTATTTGTCTTTGAATTTGTCGTGCTTCGCCACGGTGTCCTTGGACACACCAATGACCTTGCCCCCGGCGTCGGTGAATTCCTCCAACAGCCGGGTGAAAGCCATAGCTTCCTTGGTGCACCCCGGGGTGTCGTCCTTGGGATAGAAATAAAGCACCACCGGTGAGCCCTTTAGGTCCGCCAACGTTACGGTGCCATCGCCGTCTGTGGGCAGGGAAAAGGCCGGAGCCTTGTCGCCTTCCACGAGTTCATTACCGTTCATTTTTTCCTCCATAACAATGGGTTAAGTTCTAATTGAAACAGAAAACTTAATTCATTCGGCGTTCTCTGCCGGGTCGAAAATCGTCGCCTTGAACAAATCCAATACGGCAACCTGTGTGCGGACCAGCTGCTTTTCCAGGGCGGCGGAACTTTCCACCCCGGCGGCTCGGGCCAAGGCCTCGCGCAACCCAGGAGGCGCCGCATCTGGATCGAAATTATTCTGGAAGCATTGACGCAGAAAATTTTGCACATTGCGATAGAGTATCGCGGCTTCCGCCAAGGTTTTAGCCTCTCCTGTGGTTAGCGCCTCGATGGCGTCCAGGTTGGCGAGGGCCTGACCGGTGCCGGAGTTCAGCACTTTGGGATCATCCCTGGCATGCAGCAATTGCAAATACTGGGCGATGAACTCCACGTCGATCAGCCCGCCGCGAACGTATTTGACCCGCCAGGGGTTCACCGAGCTGTGGCCAGCCTCGATTTTTGCGCGCATTTCCGCCACATCGCGGACCAATGTGGTGGCATCCCTGGGCGCAGTGAGGATGGACTGGATTTGATCCTCTATTTCGTTGGCGAATTCAGGCGGCCCAGCCACCACCCGGGCACGGGTCAGGGCCATGTGCTCGAAGGTCCAGGCCTTTTCCCGCTGATACACCGCCCAGCCTTCCAGGCTGGAGGCGAGGGGCCCCGAGGCGCCCGAAGGCCGCAAGCGCATGTCCACTTCGTACAGGCGGCCCTCGCCCGTGCCGGCGACCAATGCGCTGATGGTTCGTTGGCCAAGCCGGGCGAAATAGGCGCTTTGGGTCAAGGAGGCGGGGCCGTCCGAGGCATCGACACCGTCGGGGCATTCATACAGAAACACGAGGTCCAGATCTGATCCTGCGGTCATTTCTCGGGCTCCAAGCTTGCCCATGGCCACCACGGCGAACCGGAATCCGGGGATGTCACCGTGTTTGATCGCGAATTCTTTTTGCACCCGGGGCAACAGCGCCCCCATGACCCCATCGGCCAGATCCGAAAGCAAGGCACCGGCTTCGTTGGCGTCCGCCCCACCGCGCATGATGCGAATGCCGATGCGAAACTTGGCAGCATTGGTCCAGCGGCGGGATTCGTCCAAAACATCCTGGAAATCTTTGGCGCGCTCCAATACTGCGTTCAGTTCGCTGGCGAAATCGTTCGATGACCCCGGTGGGTCCACCACCAACACGGCATCGAATAGTCCGGGGTCGCGGCTCAATCGGGCGGCCAGGGCGGGGGCGCTGCCCATGACTTCGGCAATCAATTCCAACAGCTCGGGGTGGGCAAGCAGCAACGAGAACACCTGAACCCCAGCGGCAAGACCGCCCAGAAATTCATCGAATTTCAGCAGCGCCGCATCCGGGTCGGAGGTGCGGCCAAAGGCATCCAGCAACCCCGGCACCAAATCGGTCAGCAACCCTCGGGCCCGGGCGCTTTGGGTGGCGCGGTACTGGCCGTGGTGCCATTTTTTGACGATCGCCACGGCCCTGGGGCCATCGGCGAAATTCAGCCCGGCCAATGTCTCAAGGGTGCCAGGGTCAATTTCTGTGCCGGTGAACACCAGATTTCCGGTCAAGGTAAGGGGCTTGGCCTGCTCGAACAGCTTGGCGTAGTGGCCCGAGACAAGGGTCAGCTGAACGATCACCGCAGCCTCGAAGGCTGCCGCGTTCTCGTACCCCAGAAATCCTGAAATCCGCGCCATCCCCGCCTCATCCGCCGGAATTGTGTGGGTTTGTTCATCGCCGACCATCTGTAATCGATGCTCTAGGGTGCGCAGAAAATCATAGGCGTCAGTGAGTTCCTGCGCTGCGCCAGAGGCCAAACGGCCAGTCTCGGCCAAGGCTCGGATGGCATCACAGGTGCCGGGGACCCGCAGCCGGGGGTCGCGGCCGCCGGCAATCAATTGCTGGGTCTGGGCGAAGAATTCGATTTCACGAATGCCACCGGCCCCCAGCTTCACATTGTTGCCGCCCACAGCGATGTTAGCGTGGCCTTTGTGGGTGTGGATTTGGCGTTTGATGGAATGGATGTCGTCTATGGCGGCATAATCCAGATGCTTGCGCCAAATAAACGGGGCGATGCGATCAAGAAAACCCTGACCCCCGGCGACATCACCGGCGATGGGCCGGGCCTTGATCAGCGCTGCCCGCTCCCAATTCTGGCCGACGCTTTCGTAATAGGTTTCGGCGGCGATCATGGAAACCGCCATGGGGCTGGAGCTGGGGTCGGGGCGCAAGCGCAAATCTGTGCGGAACACATAACCATCGACCGTGCGTTCCTCCAACACTGTCACCAGGCGCCGGGTCAGGCGCACAAACAGCGCATCCGGGTCGGTGATGCCGTGGGATTTTTCCTGATCCCACAGCACGATGATGTCGATATCCGACGAATAGTTCAGATCCCGTGCCCCGAGTTTGCCCACGGCCAACACCACCAGCCCATGGTCCGCCGCGGCCTGTGGCGTCAGCGCACCGGCCTGCACGGCCCCAGCGATCAAGTCACTCACAACGGCGTCCACCGCAACGTCGGCAAAACTGCTCAAGGCCCCGGTGATCCGCGCCAAAGGCCACACACCGGCGATATCGGCGAAGGCGGTAACCAGGGCGACCCGACGCCGCGCAACCCGCAACGACGCCATCAACGCCGCTTCGGGCTGGGCCGTGATTTGTTCCGATTTGATGGCGTCCAGCACACCGTCCAGGCTGGCTTGCAGTCCGGCGACCGCCAGGTTCTGGACGAACCCCAAATCCTTCAGCATGGCCTGAGCCAGATAGGGGCTGTTGCCTGCAACGGCGTTCAACAGAGCCTTGCCAACGGGATTGTCCGGAAACGCTTTCAGGGAATCCAAGCCAGGATCGTCAGCATTGGCCAAATCCGTCAGCACATTGGCGGCGTATTCCGGGTCAAAGGGGGCGGGAAGCGGATTTTCGTCCGGTCGTTCGGCTAAATCATTCAGCAGCTTGAATTCAGTCATGGGCGTCCATGCTACCGGGTCAACACCAGCTTTTGGTAAAGAAAAACCGCGCGGAAACGGCGTGGCATGGTATGTCTGAATCCGACACATTTTTGGGGGCGTTTTTCGCGTTTTGGGACTGGCACAGGGCACTGACCTGATCGCATTGGAGCAACGGTGCTGAAACCGGCAAGCCGAATCCTCATCCGGATTCTGGCCGCTTTCGCGGCCAGCGCGGGATTGTTGCTGATTGGCGCGGTATGGTTGATTGCGGCAGGCCCGGTTTCCTTGAGCTTTTTG
>Ga0302123_10003520_pt1 | contig 10433 bp, 9 predicted proteins | sample CB21_321_MG_FD_203109 | JGI IMG/M metagenome (GOLD analysis project Ga0302123, IMG submission 203109) | Marine microbial communities from Western Arctic Ocean, Canada - CB21_32.1 | ecosystem: Environmental > Aquatic > Marine > Oceanic | place: Canada: Western Arctic Ocean | collected 2017-09-28 | reverse complement strand
CAGTCGAAGTTGACGAAGCGTTCGCGGTCGGAGCGCGGGGTGAGACCGAGGGTGTCGACGTAGAAGTCGCGCATCGCGAGGAAGCGTTCGGCGTCGGTCCACAGGAGGACGCCCGAGAGGCCGCCGATCGCGTCGGCCACCGCGCGCTCCTCGCTAGTTCGCGCGGTTCAGGACGTACTGGATGAGGGTGCGGACGGGGATGCCGGCGGCACCCTTGACCCACTCGCCGCGGTCGCTGGTGACGTTCATGACGCCGGCGATGTCGATGTGCGCCCAGGCGGTGTCGCCGGCGAAGGCCTGGATGAACTTCGCGGCGGTGATGGAGCCAGCGGGGCGGCCGCCCGTGTTCTTGAGGTCGGCGATGTCGGACTTGATCTGGCGGTTGTAATCGTCGTCGATCGGGAAGCGCCAGTAGAGCTCGCCGGTGTCGGCGCTGGCGGCGTCGAGCTGGTTCCAGAGGCGGTCGTTGTTGGCGAAGACGCCGACGCGGACGTTGCCGAGGGCGACGCTCATGGCGCCGGTGAGGGTGGCGACGTCGATCAGGGTGGTGGCGCCCTGGGACCTGGCGTAGGCGATGCCGTCGGCCAGCACGAGGCGGCCCTCGGCGTCGGTGTTGACCACCTCGATGGACTGTCCGTCCATGGCGTAGACGACGTCACCGGGCTTGGTGGCGGAGCCGCTGGGCATGTTTTCGGTGCAGGGTGCGACGGCCATGACGTTGATGTTGGGCTTGAGTTGGGCGATGGCCTGCATGGCGCCGATCACGCTGGCGGCGCCGCACATGTCCCACTTCATGGCCTCCATGCCGGCGGCGGGCTTGATGGAGATACCGCCGCTGTCAAAGGTGATGCCCTTACCGATCAGGCCGACGTAGTTTCCGCGGCGGGCGGCGCCGTGGTAGCGGAGCACGATGAACTTGGGCGGCTCGATGGAGCCGTTGGAGACGGAGAGGTAGGAGCCCATGCCGAGGCGTTCGGCCTCGGCACGTTCGATGATCTGGCACTCGAGGCCCTGTTCACCGGCGACGCGCTGGGCTTCTTCCGCGACATCCGTGGGGGTCATGCGGTTGGCGGACTCGTTGCCGAGGTCGCGCGCGAGGTTGGTGGCTTCGGCCATGATCCGACCGAGTTGCGCGCCGCGTTCGGTGGCGGCGCGCTGGCGGGTTGAGCCGGCGAGGATGGTGAGGCCGGTGACGGCGCCGCTGGGCTTGTCCGCGGCGCGGGTGTGGTGCTTGTCGAAGCGGTAGAGGCCGAGCACGAAGCCCTCGGTGACGGCACGGGCGGCGTCATCCGGGCTGAGGGCGCGCGCGACACTGACGGGGGCTGCGAGGACGACGTGGCCGGCGTTCATGCCGCGGAGGGTGCGGGCGAGGTTGCCGGCCATGGTGCGGAGCTGTGCCGAGGTGGCCTGGGCGATCTTGTCGCCGGCCTCGAGGACGACGATGCGCTTCGCCCGGCCGCGGCCGGGCGCTGGGAATTCGAGGGTGTGACCGGCGAGGCCGGTGAGGAGACCTTGCTGCTGAGCGCGGCGAATCGCGCCGCCGAGGCGGCGATCAACGGCGGCGGTGTCGCCGGTGGGCTGGCGGTTGCCGCTGGGGGCGAAGACGACCAGTGTGTCGCCCGCCTGGTCGAGTAGATCGCCGGTGCCGACCTGGATCTCCACGTTGTGCTCCCTCTCTCTGTGTGACCTACGCCGCCGAAGGCTACCCGGAGGGCGGGGCGGAAGGCTGCCGGGAGGATAGGAGGGCCGTTCGAGCGAAACAACACACGGCGGCGTGAGTGCACCGCCCCGAGCGGCGTTGCGAGGTGGTGTGCAGCTAGGTCTGGTACCAGGCGACGCCGAGCATGCGAGGGCCGAGGCGCGCGGCCGCGTGTCGGGTGAGCGGGGCAACGAGTACGCGCGCAGGCGACAGTTCGCGTTCGATCCAGCGTGCCAGGGCCTCCGCGCCTGGCCCCGCGGCCGCATGGTGAACGGCGACGTGGGTGCGGGAGGGGTCGCCCACGCTCTGGGCAAACAGATCGCGGAGGGCGGGCAGGGCGTCCTCGCGGCTCTTCGGGCGGTTGATGATGCTGATCTCAGGTCCGCGCAGTTTCACGAGGGCACGGCGGCGAGAGCTTTCGAGTTCGGAGTTGCCGAGCGCGGTCGCCATTTCCGGGTGCTCGAGCATGGCGAGGACCTCCACGGTGGAGCGGACCCGGCGGGCGGCGGCGAGTGCGTCTTCGAGCGAACCGCCGTCACGGATCGCCTCGGCGGCGGCGATCGCCTGCCAACCGGCGCCCATGAGGGCGGCGCCGGACGCCTCGGTCAGGACATGGGCCTCGAGACCGTCGAGCGCTGCTTCGAGATCGGGCGCGGAGCCGTAGCCATCGCTGGCGGCGAGGTAGAGGAGATCGGTGGTGCCGGCCTCGATGGCGGCCTTGCAGGCGGCGAGCGCGTCGTCCGGGGTGACCTCGGAGGCCTCGGAGCGGAGGCGGGGGATGGATTCGTGCTCCAGGAGCAGGGGTGGGTCAGCCGGCGCGGTGTGAATGCCGAGGGTGGCCTGGAGGGCGGTGGGGACGCAGCTGTCGGCGTCTGTGATAATCGCGATCGAAGTCACGCGAGACCTGTTCGATGCGGCCACGGGTGGCCTCGGGGCGGGTGATGCGCCGATTGCCCGGCCATGTGGCCTATGCTAGCGTGACTTGGAGTACGAACAGCCCGCCGGGCGCGGGAGTGTTCGTCTTGGAGTTGTGTTGTCGAGGTAGAGCAGTAACTAGGAACCAGCCGAGTTCGATGCAGACGATCGCAAACAAGCAAGAAACCATCGAGCAGTTCAAGCAGCACGAAGGCGACACTGGTTCGCCTGAGGTTCAGATCGCCCTTCTCACCAATCGCATCGTGCACCTCACGGAACATCTCCGTGAGCACAAGCACGACTACTCCACACGACGTGGCCTACTGAAATTGGTTGGCCAGCGACGTCGCCAGCTCCGTTACCTGAGTAACAACGACGTGGAGCGATACCACCAGGTGATCCAGGCTCTCGGGCTGCGCCGCTAGCGCAGCCTTTTTTGATTCTGGGCACTGCCCGGAACCCTGAGCCCCCCAATTGACCTCCGCCCAGCCCGAGGCGCGCACGGTCGGACCAGGAATCTTTGACGACAGCTGGCGGCTGGGCCGCCCCGATCCCTCTCCCTTAACCCGATCCTAGTTCGAGTCACGGCCAGGACGGCCGATGGCGTCCATGTGAATAGATCCCCAGTCACAACAAGAGGAAACAAAAGCGAGTGACACTCCAGACAGCTGATACCCAGACCCACACCCACCCCGCCGGCAGCCAGGTCTTCACGACCGAGATCGAGGGTCAGACCTTCGAGATCGCGAGCGGCCGGCTGGCCCCGAACGCCGCGGCCGCCTGCACGATTCGCTACGGCGACACGATGCTGCTGGTCACGGTCTGCCACGGCGACCCGCGGGCCGGTACCGACTTCCTGCCGCTGACCGTTGATTTCGAAGAGCGGATGTATGCGATTGGCAAGATCCCCGGTTCGTTCTTCCGCCGCGAAGGCCGGCCCGGTACCGACGCGACATTGGCCGCACGTATGACCGACCGCCCGATCCGCCCGCTGTTCCCGAAGGGGTTCGTGCGGGAGATCCAGGTGGTCTGCATGCTGCTGACCTCCGACCGCGAGCAGCCCGGTGACGTGCTGGGCACGATCGGCGCCTCGGTGGTGCTTAATCTCTCCGAGCTGCCGTTCGAGGGCCCGGTGTCCTCGGTGCGGGTGGCGCGGGTGGATGGCGAGTTCAAGGCCTTCCCGACATACACCGAGATTGCGGCCTCCGACATCGACCTGGTCGTTGCCGGTACCGAACAGTCGGTTGTGATGCTGGAGGCCGGCGCCAAGCAGGTCCCCGAAGAAGACGTGATTGAGGCGATTAAGTACGCCGAGGGCGTGATCGCCCAGGTGAACGCACTGCAGCGCGAGATCATCACGGCGCTGGGCCAGGACAAGATGGAGTGGGTGGCGCCGCCTCCGACCGACCCGGCGCTCGTCTCTTCGATCGAGAAGGCGCTCGAGGGCCGCGGCCAGGAGATGCTCGACGCGATCAGCGGCGAGGGTTTCCGTGGCGTCGATGAACTCGGCGCGCTCGTCTACGGCGAGCTGACGGCCGACCTGCCTGAGGGCGAAGTGTTTCCGCACGACAAGCGACTCGTCCGCAACACGGTGGAGGGGCAGCTCAAGTCGTTCGTACGCGACCGCGTCTTGAAGGAAGACCTGCGCGCCGATGACCGCCACCCGGACGACCTACGCGAGGTCACCTCCGAAGTGGGCATCCTGCCGCGGGTCCATGGCAGTGGCCTCTTCCAGCGTGGCGAGACGCAGGTACTGAGCGTCGCGACGCTGGGTGCGCTGCGCGACCGTGCTCGACTCGACCGGATCGCTCCGGGCGAGTGGAAGTACTACATGCACCACTACAACTTCCTGCCGTTCTCGGTGGGTGAGGCGAAATTCCTGCGCGGCGCCGGCCGTCGCGAGATCGGCCACGGCATGCTGGCCGAGCGAGCGCTGGAGCCGGTGCTGCCGGACTTCCAGACGTTCCCTTACACGATCCGTGTCGTGTCCGACGTGCTGGCCTCGAACGGATCGACCTCGCAGGGGTCGGTCTGCGCCTCGACGCTGGCGCTGATGGACGCCGGTGTGCCGATCAAGGCACCGGTGGCCGGTATCGCGATGGGGCTGATGTCCACGCCGGATGCCAGTGAGTACAAGGTGCTGACCGACATCGCTGGTATCGAGGACGCGTTCGGCGACATGGACTTCAAGGTCGCCGGTACGGAAGACGGCGTGACCGCCGTGCAGCTCGACATCAAGCTGTCGGCACTGCCGGCGGACTTCATGACCGAGGTGTTCAGCAAGGCGCGCGACGCGCGGCTGAAGATCCTGGACATCATGGCGGACGCGATCGAAGAGCCTCGTGAAGAGGTGGGGACGTTCGCCCCGAAGATCAGCATCGTGAAGATCGACCCGACCAAGATCGGTGCGGTGATTGGCCCAGGCGGCCGCGTGATCAACGCGATCATCGAGCGCACCGGCGCCTCGATCGACATCGAGGAGGACGGTTCCGTCTTTATCGGTGCTGCCGAGGCCGAGTCAGTGCGGCGCGCGATCGCCGAGGTTGAAGGTCTCACGAAGGAGATTGAGGTTGGCCAGGAGTTCGAGGGACCGGTGGTACGCCTGATGGCGTTCGGCGCGTTCGTCGAGATTCTTGCCGGCAAGGACGGGCTCGTACACATCTCCGAGATGGCCGAGGGCCACGTCGATCGCGTCGAGGACGTGGTCAACGTAGGCGACCGCGTCAAGGTGAAGGTGATCGAGATCGACAACCTCGGTCGGATCAACCTGTCGATGCGGGAAGCGGGCCAGGACGGCGCCGTGGGCCTCTCCGACGAGCAGGCCAGCGAAGATCGCCCGCAGCGACGTGACGAGGGCGAAGGCCGAGGCGGCGGCGACCGTGGCGGCCGCGGTGGCGGTGGCGATCGCGAAGATCGCCCACGCCGAGACGATGGTCCTCGAGGCGGTCGGGAAGATCGCCCGCGTCGGGACGATGGTCCTCGTGGTGGTGGTGATGACCGCCCGCGTCGGGACGATGGTCCTCGTGGTGGTGGTGATGACCGCCCGCGCCGGGACGATGGTCCTCGCGGTGGTGGCGATGACGGTCCGCCGCGTCGGGACGATGGTCCTCGCGGTGGTGGCGATGACGGTCCGCCGCGTCGGGACGACGGTCCTCGTGGCGGTCGTGGCGGCGAAGATCGTCCGCGCCGCCGAGACAGCGGTGGTGGCTCCCGCGGCGGTAGCGGTAGCGGTAGCGGCGATGGTGGTCGCAGCGGCGGCGGCGACTCCGGCGGTCGTCGTTGGTAGCCAGCGTCCAGCGGGTGCTGGTCACCGAGGCTGAGTGAGATGAGGTTCGACGAGGTCGAGGTAGTTTGCCTCGACCTCGACGACACCCTCGTCGACGCGCGCGGTTCATGGCACGCCGGCTTTGCTGAGGTCACCGCGCATCTGCGCGAGCGAGCTCCGGAATTCGCGTCGCTGGGATCATCGAGCGAGATTTACGAGGAGCATCTGCGACCGCTGATCATCGCCGCGCAGCGCGCGGCGGGTAGCAGCGAGTGGAGCAACGACTTTGCCCGGCTGGGATTCCGAGAGCTGCTGGGGCGTTCAGCCGGCCTCAGCGCGGAGCAGTCAGACGCGATCTTCGAGGAGTACCTCGAGGCGTGGCCTCGACACCTGACGCTGTTCGACGACGTACTGCCGGCGCTCGAAGCGTTGCGAGCGAGCCACCGGCTGGCGCTGATCAGCAATGGTCTGGGTCGCGATCAGCGTCTCAAGCTCGACCGGCTCGGCCTCAACGATTACTTTGAGGTGTGCGTGATTTCCGAGGAGATCGGCGTCACGAAGCCTCAGCCCGGAATCTTCGCGCACACCCTCGAGGCGCTGGGGGTCGACGCCGGGGTGGCGCTGCATGCCGGCGACAATCCGCACCACGACGTCGCCGGTGCACGGGACCATGGGATGCGCTCCGTGTGGGTGAATCGCCGGGGTGGCCGCTTCGATGGGCCGGGCGACGCGGACGCTGAGGTCAGTCACCTCGGCGAGCTGGTTCAGCTACTGACGGACTGAGGGCGCCCTGGTTGGGCGGCCTACGCCTACTTGCGGGAGACGACCTTGCGGGGGGGATCTACTTGCGGGCGACGGCCCTACGGGCCGCTTGGGCGACGCCCTCGGCGGTGAGCCCCATCAGTTCGAGGGCTTCCGACCAAGTGGCGGATTCGCCGTAGTGGTCGACGCCGACGAACTCCATCGGTACCGGGGTGCCCGTTGCCAGGGCATGGGCGCACATCCCGCCGAGGCCGGTGTATGAGAGGTGCTCTTCGGCGACGACGATCGCGCCGGTGTCTCGCGCGGCGGCCTCGAGGGCGGCCGTGTCGAGCGGGCGAATGGTGGCCATGTTGAGGATGCGAGCCTCGATGCCCTCGCTGGCGAGCTGTTCAGCGGCGGCGAGGGAGCGCTCCACGAGCAGGCCACAGGCAACGATTGTCAGGTCGCTCCCGTCGCGGAGCATGTCTGCCTTGCCGAGCTTGAATCGCGGTCCATCGGTATAGATCACCGCGGTTTTCGGGCGCGCGGTGCGGATGTAGAAGGGTCCGGGAGTCTTCGTGGCCGCCTCGATGATCGCCTCGGCCTCGACGACGTCCGCCGGGATGCAGACGTTGAAGGTGGGCAGCGAGGAGAAGACGGCGATGTCCTCGATCGACTGTGCGGAGGCGCCATCCTCGCCGGTGGAAACGCCGCCGTGGCTGGCGACGAGCTTCACGTCGAGCCTCGGCTGAGCGACGGACATGCGGAGCTGGTCGAAGGCGTGCTCTGCGAAGACGGCGAAGGTAGTGGCGAACACGGTGTGGCCCATCGCGGCGAAGCCGGCGGCGGCGGAGATCATGTTCTGCTCGGCGACGCCGAAGGTGAAGAACCGCTCCGGGAACTCGTCGCGGAACTTCCGCGCCGAGGTGGACTTGCCGAGATCGGCGTCGAGCACGACGAGGTTGTGTCCTTCCTGTTGGAGACGGATCAGCGTGGGGCCCACGGCCTCGCGGGTGGCGGCGGGTGCGCGTGCTTCGGTGGTGGTCATCAGTCGGCCAGTTCCGCCATCGCTCGTTCGAACTCCTCGTCGGAGGGAGGTGCACCGTGGAAGGAGGGGTTGTGCTCCATGAACGAGACGCCTTTGCCCTTCACGGTGTCGAAGATCAGGCAGACCGGGGCGCCTCGCTGGTCGAGCGCCCAGCTGTAGGCCTTCTCGATCGTCTCGAGGTCGTGACCGTCGAGGTCGGAGAGCACCGTCCAGCCGAAGGCGCGGTACTTTTCGTCGAGCGGCTCTGAACTCATGGTGGTCTTGGTGAAGTCGTCGTTCTGAATGCCGTTGCGATCGATGATGGCGAACAGGCCCTCGGCGTTATGGTGCGCCGCGGCCATGGCGGCTTCCCAGACCTGGCCCTCGTCTTGCTCGCCGTCGCCCATCAACACCCAGACGCGGGAGTCATCGAGGCTCTGCAGGCGCTGTGCCATGCGGATGCCGAGGCCGAAGGAGAGGCCCATGCCGAGCGAACCGGCGGTGTTATCGACCCCGGGTGGCTTGCCAAGGACGGAGTGGCCCTGCAGCCGTGTCCCTTTCTTGCGGAAGGTGTCCAGCTCCTCGGTGGGGAAATAGCCGAGTTCGGCGAGCAGCGCGTACTGCACCGGGGTGCAGTGCCCCTTGGACATGATGAAGCGGTCGCGCTCGTGCCAGAGTGGGTTTTCGGGGTCATGGCGGAGGAAGCGGGTGTAGAGGACCGACATCAGATCGGTGGACGACAAGGAACCACCGATATGGCCCGACTTGGCGCCATACACCATCTGGACGATGTGTCGCCTGACGCGACGCGTGAGGCCAGCAAGGTCTGCTGAAGTTTCGATAGCCAGTGTCATTCCCGCCCCGGTTTTTCTGGGAAGTGAGGCGAGTATACGGTTGGCTTAGTACCCGGTCCACGTCGGTTTTGTTACGCGGGAATATTTAGATATTTCGATGAATATCACGTTAATGGCTGGTTAGGTGCAGGAAGAGTGCCCGCAGATCGGGCACAGCGAGCAGCCTTCTCCGAAGGCGAGCGGACCGCCGCAGTCCGGACAGCGGTGACCGAAGCGCGGCACCGGTCCGATCTGGTTCATTGCGGGACGGCCACTTGCCTCCGGAGAGGCAGAGCTCGTCGTCGCTGAAGCCGCGTCGCGGAGCTTTGTTGATGGCATCGCGTAGCCTTCTGCCGAATCGACATCCGTACAAATGTTCTACAGTCGGTCCAATCTAAACAGAACAGGTGTTCTTGTCAATGTGTGGTGGGCGCTAGCAGCGCCTCGGCTAGCATCGGTAGGCGACTGGAGAGTGAGCGTCCATGTCCGTGGCCCGAATTCTGTTGATCGTCTCGCTGGTGTTCGTGGGGTACCTGGTGCTGTTCGCGCCTGCTCGCCTGCGAGCGATCGGCTTCCATGCGAAGCGTGTGGGAGTCGCCTACGTCGCCGCGATTCTGATCAGCGCCGCCCTCCGGCTGTGGTTCGGTTGGGGGATCTGACCGGTGGCCGTTGCCACCCTGCCTCGAGTCCTGGTCTGTCCGCAGGAGTTCAAGGGTTCGCTGACGGCCGTTGAGGCGGCGCGCGCGATCGCCGAGGGGGTTTCGCGCGCCCTGGGACCGGAGGCGGCGGTCCGCGAGCTGCCGCTGGGTGATGGCGGACCGGGGACCGTCGAGGCCTGCTTGCAGGCGACCGACGCCGAGCGCGTGACCGTTGAGGTGCGCGGGCCGCTGGGCGACTCTCGCGCGGCGGTATACGCGTTGTTGCGAGGTCCAGACGGCACATCGGCGGTGATCGAGTCGTCGGCCGCCTGCGGGTTGGTGCTCGTCGCTCCCGAGGATCGGCGACCGGGGCTGGGCTCGACGTTCGGCGTGGGTGAGTTGGTCGCGGACGCACTGGGGCGTGGGGCCCGACGGATCGTGGTCGGCGTCGGTGGTACGGGAACCAACGACGGCGGCGCTGGCGCCGCGCGGGCGTTGGGATTGGGACTGTTCGACCACGCCGGGGGCGAGATTCCAGCGGGCGTGCTGGGGCTAGGACGCCTCGGCCGCATCGACGGCGCCGGCGTGCCGCCGATGCTGGGCGAGGCGGAGCTGCGGGTGGCCGTGGATGTGACGAACCCGCTGATCGGCCTCGAGGGGGCGACGGCGATCTACGGACCTCAGAAGAATGTGCGCGACTGGGAGTTGCCGGCCTTCGACGCGGCGCTTGCCCGCTGGGCCGAGCGGATCGAAGCGGACCTGGGGATTTCGCTGGCTGATCTGCCGGGTGCCGGTGCGGGTGGCGGGTTGCCGGTGGGGCTGCTGGCGGCGGCGCATGCCGCGGGCGCCGAAGCTCGCATCGAGTCGGGAGCGGCGCTGGTGGCGGACCTCGTGGGGTTGCGCGCGGCGATCGCGGAGGCCGACCTGGTGGTGACGGGCGAAGGGTCGATCGACGCGCAGACCGCATACGGCAAGACGGTGGCCTATGTCGCCGGGATGGCCGCGGAGCTGGGCCGGCCGTGTCTGGCGGTCGGCGGGATCGTCGATGGCCAGCCGGATGGCGTGAGTGACGCCGAGGCGTCGACCCCGCCGGGCATGAGTGTGGAGCAGGCGATGGCGCTGGGCGCGGAGCCGGTGCGGGCCGCGGCGGAGCGGCTGGTGCGGCGGTTCGGCCTCGGAGGTTGAGCGAGCTCCCGAGCTAACTCGAGGGGCGGCGGTCGATGGTGAGCCAGAGCTTCTTTTCGTCGGGGGAGCGTCGGGTGAGCAGGACCGGTTCGTCCACCATCATCCGCGGGCGCACCCAGTTGCCGGTGTC
>Ga0302123_10003506_pt1 | contig 10451 bp, 9 predicted proteins | sample CB21_321_MG_FD_203109 | JGI IMG/M metagenome (GOLD analysis project Ga0302123, IMG submission 203109) | Marine microbial communities from Western Arctic Ocean, Canada - CB21_32.1 | ecosystem: Environmental > Aquatic > Marine > Oceanic | place: Canada: Western Arctic Ocean | collected 2017-09-28 | reverse complement strand
GCGACGAATTGCATTTCGAGGGCAAGCTGGGTCGGGAATTCGGCGTCGAGGAAGGCCAGGCCTGCGCGCGGATCGTGATGCTCAACGTCATCACTTGCCTCCGGCAGGCCTGCGGCGGCGATCTCGACCGGGTCGTGCGCGCTATCCGCTGCGTCGGCGTGATGAACGCGACGGCGGATTTTACCCAGCACAGCCAGGTGATGAACGGCGCCTCCGACCTGCTGGTCGAGGTCTTCGGGGAAAAGGGCCGCCACGCCCGCCTGGCCTATGGCTGTTCCTCGCTGCCGGCCGATCTCGCCGTCGATATCGAGGCGATTTTCGAGGTCGAAACATAGGCCCGTTGCGGCGCCGACCGTTGACCGGCCCGCCCGACAGGTTTAGCCATAGGAAGATGTTTTCCGCTTCTGGTTGCCGAGGGAGAAAAACCATGGGCTCCGTGACTGCCATGACCATCGACCGTTCGCTCAAGGGCCGCGTCAGCGACGCCGAATGGGAAACACGCGTGAATCTGGCCGCCTGCTACCGTCTGCTGGCCCATCACGGCATGACCGACAACACGGCCACCCATATCTCGGCGCGAGTGCCAGACGAGCCGGACACCTTCCTGCTCAATCCCTACGGCTATCTGTTCGACGAGATCACGGCCTCGTCGCTGGTCAAGATCAACCACAAGGGCGAGATCGTCGACGGCTCGACCTTCCCCTATAACGAAGCGGGTTTCTGCATCCATTCCGCCGTGCTCAAGGGCCGGCCCGAGATCAATTCGGTGCTGCACACCCATTCCGACGCGGGCATGGCGGTCTCGGCCCAGAAATGCGGCCTGTTGCCGCTCTCCCAGACCGCGCTGCGCTTCTACGACAACATCGCCTATCACGACTACGAAGGCATCGCCGACGATCTCGACGAGCAGAAGCGGCTGCAGAAGGACTTTGGCGATGCCTATGCCATGATTCTCAAGCACCACGGCCTGCTGACGGTGGGACGCTCGGTGGCCGAAGCCTGGCTGATGATCTGGGACCTGGAAAAGGCATGCCAGTCTCAGATCTGGGCCCTGGCCGGCGGCATGGACAACATCGACTTGCCGTCCGAAGAGGCCTGCAAGAACGCGGCCGCCCATTACAAGCGCTACTATAGCAACAAGCCGGCGGGCGAGGCGGCATGGCCTGCGCATCTCCGCATGCTCGACCGGATGGACCCCAGCTTCCGAGATTGATCCGAGGACGGCCGCGGCCACGCCGCGGCCGTCCCGGTTCGGGAAGAGCCCGGCTTCAAGGAGCGAGTGATGGAATACCGACGGCTCGGCAATAGCGGCCTTCGGGTCTCGCCTATTTGTCTCGGCACCATGATGTTCGGCCTGCGCACGACGCCGGCCGTGGCCGGGCGAATCATGGACAAGGCCCGGTCGGCGGGAATCAATTTCCTCGACACGGCCGACGTCTACTCCAAGGGCAAATCGGAAGAAATTCTCGGCCGGCTGATCGCCAAGGACCGAGACGACTGGGTCCTCGCGACTAAGGTCGCCGCCGATTGGTCCGCCCGGCCGAACGAATCGGGCTCAGGCCGGAAATGGGTGGAGCGCGCGCTCGACGCCAGCCTCAAGCGGCTCAAGACCGACTACATCGATCTCTACTATCTGCACAAGGACGATTCGGGAACACCGATGGAGGAGACGGTGGCGGTCATGGCCGATGCCGTCCGGGCCGGCAAGATCCGCTATTGGGGCCTCAGCAATTTCGCGAGCTGGCGCGTGGCCCAGGCCTGCGAGACGGCGGACCGGCTGGGTGCGCCCCGGCCGATCGCCAGCCAGCCCTATTACAACGCCATGAACCGCATGCCCGAGGCCGAGCACCTGCCGGCCTGCGCCTCCTACGGTCTGGGGGTCGTGCCCTATAGCCCGGTGGCGCGCGGCGTGCTGACCGGCAAATACCCGGTCGAGGGCCCGCCGCCCAAGGGCACCCGCGCCGGCCATGCCGACAAGCGCATGATGGAGGCGGAATACCGCCGGGAATCGCTCGAGATCGCGCAGGTCGCCGTGGCCCATGCCGAGCGGCGCGGCATGACCCCGGTGCAATACGCGACCCTCTGGGTGCTCAACAACCGGCTTATCACCGCCGTGATCGCCGGGCCGCGCACCCTGGCGCAATGGACCGAATATCTGCGCGCCCTGGACCAAGACTTCAGCGCCGAGGACGAGGCCCTGATCGACACCCTGGTCCCGCCGGGCCATCCCTCGACCCCGGGCTATACCGACCCCAATTATCCGGTCATCGGCCGCGCGGTTTACGCGGGGTAGGGTCCCGCCTCAACCGCTCACCCCGTGCCGGTGCGCGATGACGGTGAGGTAGTCGTTCACCTCCTTGTCGATGCGCGCTTCATCCCAGCCCAGTATATCCGCAACCGAGTCGGCCGCGACCCGCGCGCCCTCGCGCGCCATGGTCTCGGTCCAACCGGCGCCGACCCGGCGGAACAACAGGTCTTCCAGGGTCGCCGGCTGTTCGTGTTCGGCGGCGTGGCGCAGATCGGCGATCCGCACCCCGTCCCAATGGTTCAGCAGGGTCGGCGAATCGGGCGCGTCGGGATAGGGCTTGGCGTCGTAGGAAATTTGCTGCGCCTTGCCCGACGGCCGGATCTTGCCCTTGACCGCCTCCGAGAGCTGCTTGCCCGCCAACCGGTGAGACTGGATCGGGGAGGAGGTCATGTTGAAGACATTGGGCATGCCTTCGGCCGTGAGATCGTGGATGCGGTGGCCGCGCAGGCCCATCGGCTCGTCCGGCGAATAGGTCAGCGGCCGCACGCCGGCCCAGCTGAAGCAGACATCCTCGCGCTTGACCCCGGCGCCCGGGATCAGGTCGTTGACCTCGCTCACGAGGAAGCGGATCTCGTCTTCCTCGGCGCGGATATCGTCGATATCGCCCTCATAGGCCACATCGGTCGGCCCAGCGTAATGCATGCCGCGCCAAGGAATGAGGTAGAAGGGCTCGCGCGTCGTCGTATGGGTGCAGATCGCCAAGCCGTCGCATTCCGGCGGCAGGCGGAACATGATGTGGATGCCCTTGGTGCCCATGATGCGCCGGCCCACGGTATCCGATCCCAACTTGTTGACCCGGTCGGTCCAAATGCCCGTGGTGTTGAGCACGGATTTGGCCGCGACCTTGGCCGTGCTGCCGCCGAAGCCGTCCTCCAGACCGATGCGCCAGAGATCGCCGTCGTGCTTCAACTCGGTCACGGCCGTATGGTTGCGGGCGATGGCGCCCATGCGCTGGGCGTCGAGGATCGTGTCCATGACGATCCGTTCGGGCCATTCGTAGCGGAATTCCTTCCAGCTATGGACCGAGAGCAGGTCCTCGGGACGGCGCAGCCATTTGAGCAAGGGCTGGCGAAGTGCCGCGGCGCCCGATAGACGCTCGATCTCCATCGGAATGCCACCCTTGGGGCCGACAGCCTCGACCAGGCGCATGCCGGCCGAGACCTGCCAGGGCTTGTAGAAATCGCCCTTCCAGACTGGAAAATGGAAGCGGAAGCCGAACAGCCGATGGGCCATCGTCGTGCCGATCTGGGTGCGCACGTTCATCGCGTCACGCGCACGGCCCAGATTCTTGAGAAAGGTGCCGGGCTTGAGCAGCGGTTCCCAGACCGAGGGTTGGCGATAGCCCAGCCCCTCGCCGGGCTCGATGAAGCGCAGCCCGCAATGGAGCAGGCGGCTCGATCGGCTGGAAGAGCCGGTGGCGAAATCGTTCTTGTCGACGATCAGGACCGAATAGCCCTCCGCCGCCAGGTGATGGGCGCCACTGGTGCCGTTGACCCCGGCGCCGATGACGACCACGTCGAATTCGCGGCCGTCGAGTTCCGATAGCGAGTGGCGTGCCATGTCAGTCTCCCTCCCCCAGGACGGCGCGGCGCCCGTCATACAGGCCGCCCTCGCCCACGCGATGCTGCTGCATCAGATAGTCGTGATAGCGCTTCACCTCCTGGTCGATCCGGGCCGCGTCCCAGCCCAGTTCCTTGGCCGCCTCTTCCGCCGCCTTGCGCGCGGCCGCATGAGCCATGGTGGCGGTCCATCCGGTGTTGACGCGGCGATGCAGAAGATCGATCAAGCCGGTCACATGCTCATGCGCCGCGGCTTGGCGCAGGTCGGCCAGCTTGATCTCTTTGTAATCGTCACTCAGCGGCGGCGAATTCTGGTTCTCCGGGAAGCGGCGCGCGTCATAAGAAATTTCCTGGGCCGTGCCTGAGGGCTTGATGCGCGCTGCCACGGCATCGGTCAGTTCCCGGCCAGCCGAGCGATGAGTCATGATCGGGCCGGCCGTCATGGCCAGCACGCCGGGCATGCCGTCCTTGGCGAGATCGTGGATCTCGCGCCGCCGCGCGCCCTTGGGCAGGGCCGGATCGTAGGTCAGCGGCCGCACCCCGGCCCAGGCGAACAGCACATCGCCCCGGCGGAAACCGAGGCCCGGCATCAGGTGATCGACCTCTCCGATCAGCCAATCGATCTCCTCGTCCAGCGGACGGATGCCGTCGATATCGTCTTCGTAGAGGGTTTCCGTCGGGCCGAAATAATGCAGGTCGTTCCAGGGCAGGCAGTAGAGATGCTCGTTCTCGCGGTTGGTGCCCATGACGGCACGGCCGCGGCATTCCTCGGGCAGCCGCACCATGAGATGGATGCCCTTGGTGCCGGTGATCTTGCGGCCCACGCCGGCCCCGGCCATGGCATTCACTTTGTCGATCCAGATGCCCGCCATGTTCAGGACCGTGCGGGCGCGCACCACCGCCGCGCCCGCCTCGCCCTGGGCATCCACCAGGGTCAGGGCCCAACGACCGTCGCCCTCGCGCGCCATGCCCGTGACCGGGGTGTAGTTGCGCACGACCGCGCCCATGCGTTCGGCGTCGAGCACCGCGTCGATGCCGACCCGCTCGGGCCATTGGAACTGGTACTCGCGGAACAAGGCAGCGGCGGTCAGGTCTTCGGGATTGCGCAACCATTTGACCAAGGGCAGCTTGGTCGCCGTCGCGCTCGGCACCATTTCGAAATCCAGCGGGATATCGCCCGACCCCAGCATTTCGAGCAGCTTGAAGGCCAGGCGCACCTGCCAGGCCTTGAAGGCATCGGTCCTGTATATCGGAAAGCAGAAAGTCAGTTGCCGCGCCCGCTCGGGCGTCGTGTTGACGAACTGGCTGCGCGTCGCCATCGCCTGCTTGGCCATCGACAGGGCCGTCGCCAATCGGCTGGGATGGCGCCCGAATTCCCACACCGAATCGCCCGAGGCAAGATAACGGATACCGCCGCTCAAGATCCGAGACGATCGGCTGCTCGAGCCCGAGGCGTAATCGCCCTTGTCGACCAGCAGCACGGTATAGCCGGCCGCCGCCAGATGCTGGGCGGCACTGGCACCGTTCAGCCCCGCCCCGATCACGGCGACGTCGAACGCTTGCCCATCCAGGTTTTCGAGTTTGGAACGCGGCATATTCTCTCTCCCAAATGCCGATCTCGAAGAGCCTAGCCTCTTGTCATAGGCCTTACCATTGCTCCTATACCCCTGCGTGGGCAAGTTAGGCGGAGGGTGGCACTTAGCTGGAAGCGAGACGTCAGATTCGAGACGTGAAGAACAAGACGATGGACGAGGAACACGCGGTTCTTTTCGCCAACGAGGCCTTCTATCAAGCCTTCAACGAAGGCGATGTCGCGGGCATGGACGATATCTGGGCGCGCGACGCGGAAGTATTCTGCATCCACCCCGGCTGGGCCCCGCTTTCCGGTCGGGACGAGGTCATGCAAAGCTGGCGCGCGATCCTCGAAAACCCGAACGCGCCCAGCGTCGAGTTTTCCGATGCCGTGGCTTCGGTCGAAGGCACATTGGCCTATGTCATCTGCTATGAAACGGTCGGCGAGGGCCATCTGGCGGCCACCAATATCTTCACCCGCGAGAACGGCTTGTGGAAAATGGTACATCACCATGCCGGCCCGACCAGCGGGGTGCCGAAGGGCGCCGAGCGGCCCAAGACCGCCCGCCGGCCCCAGATGATGCATTAACGGATAGGCGAGGGAGCAGTCGATGACCAGAACAGCGCCGGATTCGGTGTCGAAGGCAGCGGTCGTGGGCACCGGCACGATCGGCGCAAGTTGGTCCGCTTATTTTCTCGCGCGCGGCATGACCGTCGCCGCCTACGATCCGATGGCGGGCGCGGAAGCCCGCACCCAGGCCTTCGTCACCCGCGCCTGGCCGGACCTCGAAGCGCTCGGCTTGGTGCGGTCCGGCGCAAGTCCGGATGCGCTGCGCTTCGCCCCCACCCTGGAAGACGCGGTTGCGGAAGCCGAATTCATCCAGGAGAACGGACCAGAAGACCAAGTCAAGAAAGGCTCCTTGTTCGCGGCGATCGATGCGGCTTGTCCATCGGAGACGATCATCGCGTCCTCGACCTCGGCCCTAGTCATGAGTCCAATCCAGGCCCATTGCGCGCGGCCCGGACGCTGCGTAAACGCCCACCCTTTCAATCCCCCCCATCTGATGCCCCTGGTCGAAGTCTCGGGCGGCGACCGGACGGACGAGGAGGCGATCGCCTGGGCGATGGACTTCTACGCCGCGATCGGCCGGACGCCTGTCCGCCTCAACCGCGAAGTCTACGGCCATATCGCCAACCGCCTGCAATACGCGCTCTACAACGAGGCGGTGCGCATCGTGCTCGACGGCATCGCCAAGGTGGCCGATGTGGACGCGGCGGTGCGCAATGGGCCGGGTCTGCGCTGGGGCATCCAGGGACCCTTCCTGAACTATCACCTCGCCGGCGGCGAAGGCGGGCTCAAGCGTTTCTATGATATCTTCGAAGGGCGCGACCGCGGCAACACCGACCGCATCGCCCGCCAGACCTTGACCGAGGAGCAGAAACAACTGCTCGCGGACGGCATCGCCGAGATGCTCGCCGGCGACGACGAGTTCGCCGACCTCACCGCCCGGCGCGACCGGCGCCTCGTCGAACTGTTGCGCCTGCGCGCTAGGATGGAAGCTGGCGACCTTTAGGGTCGGGCGGCCGCGCCGTCCAGCCAGGGCATGGTTTCACAAGGCGAACACGCTGTTTCGGCACCCCGGAACAGGACTTCCTGGGTGGCCGCCGCCGGAGTAGTTTGCGCGCCATGACCTACGAACAGATCGTCGTTTTCGCCCTCCTTCCCGCTATTTTCGCCCTCTTCGTCTGGGGCCGGTGGCGCCATGATGTCGTGGCCTTCGCCACCCTGATCGCGGCGGTGGTCCTGGGGGTGGTGCCGGGCGAAGCGGCCTTCGCCGGGTTCGGCCATCCCGCGACAATCACCGTCGCCGCCGTCCTTATCATCAGCCGTGGCCTGTCGAACGCGGGTGCCGTCGACTATTTCGCCCGGCTCGTCCGGCCGGCGACCGGTTCGACCGTCGGCCATATCGCCGTTCTGTCGGGCGCGGCGGCGATCCTGAGCGGCTTCATCAACAATGTCGGCGCGCTCGCCCTGTTCATGCCGGTCGCCATGGCGACCGCGGCCAAGGCCAAGCGGGCCGCGGCCGTCCTGCTGATGCCCTTGTCCTTCGGCTCGATCCTGGGCGGCATGGTGACCCTGATCGGCACGCCGCCGAACATCATCGTCGCCGCCTATCGCGGCGAGGCCCTGGGAACACCCTACGGACTGTTCGATTTCACGCAGGTCGGCCTGCCCCTGGCGGTCGCGGGCGTGGCCTTCGTCGCCCTGATCGGATGGCGCCTGTTACCGGCCTCGCGTCGCGCCGCCCGCTCGCCCGCCGAGATGATCGATATCGAGAACTACGTCGCCGAAACGCGGGTTCCGGAAGGTTCGAAGGTCGTCGGCCAGTCGGTGGCGGAACTCGACGAGGTGACGCGCGAGAACGATGCCTTGATCGTCGGCCTGATCCGGGACGAGAGGCGCATCCTGGCGGTCTGGCGCGAACGCATCCGCGCCGACGACATGCTGCTGATCGAGGCTTCGCCCGAATCGCTTCACACCTTGGTCAAGGACCTGGGCCTGAAGCTGGTCGAGGATGCCGTGGAGGAGGCCGAAGAGGACGGCGCCAAACCAAAACCCAGCCGGGTTAGCATCGGCTCGGACGACGTTTCTGTGGTCGAAGCGGTCGTCACGCCCAGCTCACGCCTCGTCAATCGCCCGGCCGGCGCGGTGCATTTTCGCCGCCGCTACGGCATCAACCTTCTGGCCGTTGCGCGCTCAGGCCGGCCCTTTCGCGATCGCCTGGCCTCGTTCGAGTTCCAGACCGGCGACGTCCTGCTGCTCCAAGGCGACCGCGACCGCCTGCCCGAGATCGTCGCCCAGCTCGGCTGCTTGCCCTTGGCCGAACGCGCCCTGCCGATCGGGCGCCGCAATGCCACCGTCTTCACCTTGAGCGTCTTCCTCGGCGCCATCCTGCTCGCCGCCTTCGGTGTCCTGGACTTCCCCATCGCCCTGGCCGGCGCGGCAGCCCTGATGGTGGTCGCCAATGTCGTGCCGCCGCGCGAGCTCTACGAAAGCATCGATTGGCCCGTGATCGTCCTGCTCGGCGCGATGATCCCCATCGGCGGCGCCTTGGAGACCAGCGGGGTGACGGCCTTGCTCGCCGGCTGGATCACCAGCCTGGCCGCCGGCACTTCGGTCATCTTCGTCCTGGGCCTGCTTTTCGTCGTCACGATGACCCTGTCGGATGTCATGAACAACGCGGCGACGGCGGTGATCGCGGCGCCCCTCGCAGTCGCCATCGCCAGCGGGTTGGGGGTCAGCCCCGACCCCTTCCTCATGGCCGTCGCGGTCGGCGCGTCCTGCGCCTTCCTGACGCCGGTCGGGCATCAAAACAACACCCTAGTCATGGGCCCCGGCGGCTATCGGTTCGGCGATTACTGGCGCATGGGCCTGCCCCTGGAGGTGATGATCGTCGCCCTCGGCCTGCCTTTGATACTCTGGGCCTGGCCGCTCTAGGTCGCCAATCTAGACCAAGGACCCACGACGAATCGGAAGGAGCCCGCGATGGCGAGCGAGACGGTCGGCCGAATCCTGAAAATCCGGCGCTATCCGGTGAAATCTCTAGGCGGGGAATCGATGACCGTGGCTTCCCTTCTACCGGGCGACGGTATCGCCGGCGACCGCGCCTTCGTCCTCCATGCCCCTGAGACTGGCGCCATCGTGCAGGCCTCCCGCCCCAAGGACTGGCCGGGGGCGATGGATACCGCGGCCGCCTATATCGTCGGCGATTCTGGTGCCATCCGCTACACCCTGCCCGACGGCACCGAAGTTTCCAGCATCGATCCGGCGGCCGCGAGCCTGCTGGCCAAGGCCCTGGGGCGGCCGGTGGCCCTCATCGAATCCGCCGATGTCGGCCGGATCAAGGATGGCGACGTGCATTTGCTGACCACGGCCAGCCTGGCCGCGATGGCGGCGCTTCACCCGGAAGGCCGGTTCGAAGCGCGCCGCTTTCGCCCGAACCTGGTGATCGAATCGCCCGCGGGTGCCGAAGGCTTCGCCGAGAACGGTTGGGTCGGCCGCCGGCTGCGCATCGGCGAGGCGGTCATGCGCGTCTCCGACCGGACCGTGCGCTGCGTGCTGCCTACCCTGGCCCAGGGCGACCTGCCCAAGGATCCGGACATTCTGCGCACGGTGACCAAGAACAACGGCGGCGATGCCGGCGTCTACGCCATGATCGAAACGCCCGGCAGGATCCGGGTCGGCGCCGATCTGGTGCTGGAAACCGCTTCCGACTAGTCCCCGGTCGCCTCGATCGTGACCCTGCCCCCGGCGACCACGAACACGACCGAGCTGTCGGACGCCTTGTAGGTCCATTTCTCGATCGGCCCCAGCTTGTCGATGTTGTCGGGGTCGCCGAGCTTGTCGCGCAGCGCCGCGCCGGTCTCGACGCCGCGCGCCTTTTCGACGATCTCGGTCTTGTCGGGATCGCCGCAGGCGGCCAGCAAGGTGGCGGCGAACAGAAGCGCGAGGATGGTGCGCAAAGCCGTAATAGGCGAGTTCCTTCCTGTATCTCGATCTATTCCAGGGTTTCAAACAGGCGCAGCAACAACCGCGCGCGCGGTTCGAGCGAAGAATACAGCATATGTTCGTAGTCCGTATGGGCGCCATGGCCGTCCACCCCGAGCCCGTCCAAGGTCGGGATGCCCAAGGCGGCGGTGAAGTTCGCGTCGCTGCAGCCCCCGGTCATAGGCACGTCCTCCAGGTCTAAACCGAGTTCCGCCGCCAGGCCCCTGGCATGGTCGAACAGCGCGGCGATGCCGGCATCCTTGACATAGGCCTGGCGCGAGACGCCGCCCTCGACGGTCACTTTCACATCCGGATCGACCGGCGTCAGGCCATGCACCCGTGCCACCATCTCGTCCATCGTGGCGGGGTCGGGACAGCGCATATCGACCAGAACCTCGCAATGCTGGGGCACCACGTTGCGCCCCGTGCCGCCCTTGATCATGCCGACGCTCAAGGTCACGCC
>Ga0302123_10003497_pt1 | contig 10464 bp, 7 predicted proteins | sample CB21_321_MG_FD_203109 | JGI IMG/M metagenome (GOLD analysis project Ga0302123, IMG submission 203109) | Marine microbial communities from Western Arctic Ocean, Canada - CB21_32.1 | ecosystem: Environmental > Aquatic > Marine > Oceanic | place: Canada: Western Arctic Ocean | collected 2017-09-28 | reverse complement strand
AGGAGATCATAGCCCAGGGCGAAGACCACCGCGCCGGTGGGATAGGCGCCGGTGACAATGCCCATGGCGAGACCACCGCGCCGGTGGGATAGGCGCCGGTGACAATGCCCATGGCGAGACCACGGCGTTGGGGCATGGCGATGGTGACGACCACCAGGCTAAAGCCGTAGCCCAAGCCGTTGGCGGTGCCGAACAGCACGCCATAACCAAGCACGACCAGCCATAGCTCATGGGCGCCGGCAGCCAGGCCGAGCCCCGTCGCCGCGAGCAGACAAAGGACCGCGGCGAAGGTCGGCGGCGGCAGAGCGCCGTAGAGCCGGTGGCCGAGAAAGACTGAAATCGTCAGGAACACCAGGGCGGTGGAGTAAACCAGGCTGACCGCACCCCGCGACGCACCATGGACGTCTTCCAGGGGTGCAATGAACACGCTGAAGGCATGGACCGAGCCGAGGCTGCCGCTCAACAGAATACCAGCCATGAGAGCCTGCATTCCGCGACTCAAGCGTTTGCCCCGAAATCAGCTAGCCGCACCGGCTGACGCTTGCGGCCCCAGGTACCGGGTTTGCCGTCGAACACGCCATCACAGGCCGTACCGCAATTTGCACAATGGCCCTGGCCGTCCAGATTCCAAGCGCTGAGTTGGTACCAGTCGCGCACGATCAGCTTGCGGTCACAATTGTGGCAATAAGTGGTGTCCCCTGACGCATCGTGGATGTTGCCGGTGTAGGCGTAGCGGACGCCGTTCTTGAGGGCGATCTGGCGCGCCCGGGTGAGCGTTAGTGGCGGCGTGTTGGCGATGTCGCGCATTTTCCAGTCCGGATGGAAAGCCGAGAAGTGCAGCGGCACGTCGGGGCCCAGGTTCTCGACCACCCACTGGGTCAATTCCTCGATCTCACGGTCTGAATCGTTCTCGCCGGGAATGATCAGGGTGGTGATCTCGAACCACACGTCGGTCTCGTGCTTGAGGTAGATCAGGGTCTCCTTCACCGGCTCCAGATGGCCGGCGCAGAGCGTCTTGTAGAAGTCCTCGGTGAACGCCTTGAGGTCGATGTTGGCGGCGTCCATGTGGGCGTAGAACTCGGCCCGGGGCTCACCGCAGACATAGCCCGAGGTCACCGCCACGGTCTTGATGCCGGCTTCGCGGCAGGCCTGGGCCACGTCGATGGCGTATTCGTGGAAGATGATCGGATCGTTGTAGGTGAAGGCGACACTGCGGCAGCCGAGCTGCGTGGCGGCGCGGGCGATGGTCTCGGGCGAGGCGGCGTCGGCCAGGGTATCGACCTCACGGGACTTGGAAATGTCCCAGTTCTGGCAGAATTTGCAGGCCAGATTGCAGCCCGCCGTGCCGAACGACAGCACCGGCGTGCCCGGCAGGAAGTGGTTGAGCGGCTTCTTCTCGATGGGGTCGACGCAATAGCCGCTGGAGCGTCCCCAGGTGGTCAGCACAATGGCGTCATCCTGGCGCGCCCGTACGAAGCACAAGCCGCGCTGGCCCTCGCCCAACTTGCAGTAGCGCGGGCAGACATCGCACTGCACCCGGCCATCATCGAGGCCGTGCCAGAAGCGGGTCGGGACGACATGGGTGCCGCTATGGAGGGTCATAGTTCCGTCATTTGTCGCGTTTGATGTAAGATGGCGCGCGACATAACGCAAGTCACGCCCCATTGGGTGAGGGAACGATCATGGCTTCCATTCGGCCCCCGGCGGTAGCGGGGACGTTTTATCCCGGCGATGCCGCTGAGTTGGACAGCGCGGTCAACGGTTATCTTGCCGGGGTCGCGCTTGGTGATGGTGTTGCCGTACCCAAGGCGGTCATCGCGCCCCATGCAGGCTATGTCTATTCCGGCGCCCTGGCGGCCGAGGCCTATGCCCGCCTGGCTCCGGCCCGTGACATCATCAAGCGCGTAATTCTCGTGGGTCCGGCCCACCGCATGCCGTTTCGCGGCATTGCCGCTAGTGGCGCCGATGCCTTCGCGACACCGGCCGGCCAGGTGACCGTGGACAGCGAGGCGACACAACAGCTTATAGCATTGCCGTCGGTGGTGGTGCTTAACGAGGCCCACCGGCTTGAGCACAGCCTCGAGGTCCAGCTACCGTTTCTCCAGCGCGTACTCGGCGATTTCAGCGTGGTGCCCCTGGTGGTCGGCGACGCCAGCGCCGAGCAGGTCACCCAGGCGCTCGATATCCTATGGGGCGGACCCGAGACCCTGATCGTTATCTCCTCGGACTTGAGCCACTACCTGGCCTACGACGCCGCCAGCGCCATGGATGGCGACACCTGCAAGGCCATCGAGAGTTTCCAGCCCGACAGCATCGCCGACGAACAGGCCTGTGGCCGGGTGCCCATCAAGGGTCTTCTCGCCACCGCCGCCGCGCGCGGTCTCGATGTCACCACCCTGGGCGTGTGCAACTCCGGCGACACCGCCGGCCCGCGCGACCGGGTTGTCGGTTACGGCGCCTGGGCCTTCTTCGAAACCGAAGACTCGTTGCGCTATGTGGCGTCTGCGGTGACGCCGGCCGGCCCGGCCAGAAATACCATAACCACGGCACAGATTCTTGAGCGCTACGGCGCCGCCCTGTTGCGGGTTGCGCTCACCTCGGTGATCTACGGCCTCAAGGGCGGCCAGCCGTTCAAGGCCGACCCGGCGAAATACCCGCCGGCCCTGAGCCTCAACGTCGCCAGCTTCGTCACCCTCAAGCTCGGCGGCCAGCTTCGCGGCTGCATCGGCACGGTCCAGGCGGCCAAGCCGGTGGTCATCGATGTTGCCGACAACGCCTTCAGCGCCGCCTTCAAGGACCCGCGCTTCAAACCTCTGACCGAAGCCGAGCTGGAGTCCCTCGACATCGACATCTCCCTGCTCAGCCCGGCGGCCGCCATGACCATAGCCAGCGAGGCCGACCTGCTGGCCCAACTCCGCCCCGGCATCGATGGCCTAATCATCACCGACGGCCAACACCGCTCCCTGTTCCTGCCCTCGGTGTGGGAAACCCTGCCCAAGCCCACCGACTTCCTCGGCCAACTAAAACTCAAGGCCGGCATGACAGCCGATCATTGGTCAGACAACTTCAAGGCGGCGCGGTTTACGACGACGTCGGTGTCGTTCGGGGAGTTGGGGAACGGCTCCTAAGTCCCGCGCAACCACACCGCCGTGTCGTGGAATACCGCGCCCCCTAATGGCGGGCCGGAGTCCGCGCCAACCAGGGCGTTGACGCCCAAGCCTTCCTCGAAGGCTGAGTTGGGCCAGACGCTTTCGATCACCACCACGCCCCTTTGCAGGCCGTCGAAGGCCTCGGCGTGGACCACGATGTCGGCGCGGCGGTTGCCGACGCGGACCCGGTCGCCGTCGGCCAGGTTCAGGGCGGCCAGGTCGCCCGGGTGGATTTTGGCGGTCGGGCCGGACTCGCGTTTGATCGATGTCGGGGTTTCAGTGAACGAGGTGTTGAGGTAATTGCGCGCCGGGGCGGTGACCAGGCGGTAGGGGTGTTCGTCATCGGCCGCCTCGATGGTCGCCATGTGGTCGGGCAGGCGGGGCATGGCCGCATGGTCGCGGCCCACGGACGCCCAGTCGGGGGCGAAGCGGAAGCGGCCGTCGGGGGTCGGGAAGCCGTTGATGAAGTGGGAGGTCTCGAAGTCGGGCTGGCAGTCGTGCCAGCGCAGGGTCTTGAGTTCCTCGGCGCCGGGCATGCCCGAGGCGCGCAGGGTCTCGTCCATGATCTCCCAGGCGGTCATGGTGAAGCCCCGATGCTCGGCCCCAAGGCGTGTCGCCAGGGCGCAGTGGACCTGGTGGTTGCTCCGCGCCTGGGCATAGGGCTCGATGGCCCGGGGGCCGATCTGGGCGTTGCCGTGGGCGCTGGCCTGATAGATGTCGTCGTGTTCCAGGAAGGTGGTGGCGGGCAGCACGATGTCGGCCATGCGCGCGGTATCGGTCATGAACTGCTCGTGGACGCAGACGAACAGGTCGTCGCGCATAAAGCCCTCGCGGACTCGTTTGGATTCTGGAGCGACCACCATGGGATTGGTGTTCTGGATAAACAACGCGGTGACCGGTGGGCCGCCGCCGAGATCGGCCACGTCGCCGCACAGGATCGGGCCGATGCGCGACTGGTCGAGCTTGCGCACGGACTTGTCCATGGCGTCGAGACCCTGGATCAGGGTGGCGTCCCAGCCGAACACCGTGCGGTTGGCGTAGTAGGCGCCGCCGCCGGGATGGCGCCAGGCGCCGGTCACCGTCGGCAGGCAGGTCACCGCATGAACCTGGGCGGCGCCGTTGCGCGAGCGGGCGAAGCCGTAGCCGACCCGAATAAAGCTGCGCTTGGCGGCGCCGTATTCATGGGCGAAGGCGATAATCTCGTCGACCGGGATACCGGTGATCTCCGATGCCCAGGCCGGGGTGCGGCTTTCCAGGTGCGCTTCCAACGCGTCCGGGCAATCGGCATATTGCGCCATGTAGTCGCGGTCGGCGTAACCTTCGGCGAACAATACATGCATGACGGCGCAGGCCAGAGCCCCGTCGGTGCCGGGGCGGATCATCAGGTGACGGTCGGCGGTGGCCGCCGTGGCGCCGCGATAGGGGTCGATCACCGTCAGCTTGGCGCCGCGTTCCTTGCGGGCGCGGGAAATGTGGGTCATGAGATTAACTTGCGTCGCCACCGGGTTGGCGCCCCAGCAGACGATGTAATCGGACTCCGACGTCTCGCGCGGCTCCGGCCCGCGCAATTCGCCAACCCCGGCCGTCCAGCCGGCATCGGCAAGTGTCGTGCAAATGGTGCTGCGCTGGCGCGAATACTTCATCACGTGGCGCAGGCGCTCGATGCCGTCGCGCTGCACCAGGCCCATGGTGCCGGCGTAGAAGTAGGGCCACACGGTCTCGGGGCCGAACTTGTCGGCAGCCGCCTTGAGCGCCGCCGCGGTCTCGTCCAGAGCCTCGTCCCAGGTGATCGGTTCGAACTGGCCGCTGCCCTTGGGGCCGCTGCGGCGCAGAGGTTGGGTCAGGCGGTCCGGGTGATGAACCCGCTCCGCATAGCGCGCCACCTTGGCGCAGACCACCCCGGCGGTGTAGGCGTTGTCCTTGGCCCCGTGGATCCGGCCGATGGTGTTCTCGTCGATAATTTCCACATTCAGAGCGCAGGTGCTGGGGCAGTCGTGAGGGCAGACGGAATAGGCAATATCGAGGGGCAAGGCGGCGGACTCCGTGGTCATATTTTCACCGCCGATCCTATAGGGCGCCATTTATGCCGTCGAGCGCCAACCCCGACGCGAGCGACTTTAGACCTTTCGCTCGCCCCAGCCATGAGGCAAACTCGCGTATTGCATTGTGAATTAATTGACGGCGAGGGTTCAGGGGTTGGCCGCAGGCGGCAGTTTAACGGTGAAATTCTGGGGCGTGCGTGGTGGCATTGCCTGCCCCGGCCCCGAGACCGTGCGCTATGGCGGCAATACGGCCTGCATTGAGATGCGTTGCGGGGACAACGTGTTGATTTTCGACGCCGGCACGGGCATTCGCGCCCTCGGCGGCGCGCTTATCCAGCAATCGCCGGTTTCTGCCGACATTTTCTTCAGCCGCACCGGGTTTGAACGCATCTGCGGTATTCCCTTCTTCGCCGCCGGCTATCACCCGGCCAACGCGTTCCGCTTCTGGGGCGACCACCTGCCCGAGGGCATGGGCGTGCGCGACGCCCTGACCGGGCTGATGTCGGACCCGGTGTTCCCGGTGCCGATCTCGATCATGGGCGCCAATCTTGAATTCCGCGACTTCGACGCCGGTGAGGTGCTCGAACCCTCCAATGACGTCAAGGTCCGCACGGTCGAACTTAACCGCGACACGGCGGTCACCGGCTTCCGCATCGAATGGGCTGGCAAGAGCGTCGCCTATGTGTCGGATCTGGTGCCGGGCGCCGGTGGCGATGAGCCCGCCGCGCTGGAAGTCCTCGACGGCGCCGACATGGCGATCCTCAATACCGCGCGCCACACCGGCGATTGTGGCGATTGGCGGGACGGTCTGCGGCTTTGTGAAACCGCGTCGGTGGGGGTCTGCGTGCTGTTCCATCACGACCCGGATGATAACGACGACGCCCTCGACCGCATCGCCAAGGAAGCCCAGGCCACCCGCCCCGGTACCATCGTGGCGCGGGAAGGCTCGACGCTCGAAGTTTAGCCTTTGGCCGACAGAACGTCGAAGACGTCTCCCTCGGACCGGTGGCCCAGGATGTGCTGGTGATGCCACAGGGCGTAAAACAACAGTACCCAGGCGGCGAAACCCTGACGCCGGCCCGACGATTTTCGGAATAGCGCGGTCACCGCGTCTGTCCGGCAGGCCTCCATGATACCCGGTTGGCGCGCAACCAGGGGCCCAAGCTGCGCGCCCTTGCGGGCGATCCAATCGGCCACCGGTACGGTGAATCCGCGTTTCGGCGCGAACGCCTTGGCTTCGGGGCAACGCTCGGCAAGCCAGCGCCGCAGCAGCCACTTGCCCTTGCCGTCGCGCAGTTTGAGATTGTCGGGTAAGAGATAAGCCACCGCCGCCACCGCCGGATCCAGCAGGGGTGTTCGGCCTTCGACGCCGTGAGCCATGAGACAGCGATCAACCTTGGTCAGCAAATCGTGGGGCAGCCAATCGGCGCAGTCGACCGCCTGGATGACCTGAAGCGGACTGCGGCCATCGCGGTCCTCGGTCGCTTCGGCGGCGGCGATGCCATCGCGCCAGCCGACCGGTTCGTCTCGTAGAATACCGAGACGGTCGAACACGCCACGACCACGAAACGCCTTACCGCCACGCCACCAGGGCTTCAGGGCGCTGCGGTAACGGCCGTAGCCGGCGAACAGTTCGTCGCCGCCCTCGCCGGTCAGCACCACTTTGAGATCATCCAGCGAGGCCGCCAGCTTGAAGGTCGGCAGGGCGGCGTAGTCGGCGACCGGATCGTCAAGGTGCGCCGCCACCTGGGGCAACAGGGTCCAGAAGTCGGCTTCGCGAAATTCGACCTCCACATGCTCGGCGCCCACGGCCCGGGCCACGGCGCGGGCATGGTCGCGCTCATCATGGGCTGCCTGGGAATCGGGAAAGCCGATGGTGAAGGCCCGCACCGGGCGATCATTGAGCCGGGCCATCATGGTCAGCACGGCGGTGCTGTCGATGCCGCCGGAGAGGAACATGCCGTAGGGTACATCGGCCCGCTGATGGACCATGACGCTATCTTCCAGCGCCGCGTCGAGCCGTTGTTCAGCATCGGCTTCGCTCCATGCCTCGGGCCCGCCGTCGGGCAGGGCAGGGCGGCGCAGGCGTTCGACAATGCGACCCTTGGTGATGATCAGGGTTTCGCCGGGCAGTACCCGGTAGACGCCCTCGAAAATGGTTTCGCGGCCCGGTGTGAACTGAAGCTGGAAGAAGGCGTTGCGTTGCGCCGTGGCGACGGTTGGTGTCACCACAGCGGCGGCGAACAACGCCTGAGGCTCCGACGCAAAGGCGAACCCATCGGTTGTCTCCGTGTAGTAGAGCGGCTTGATGCCGAACGGATCGCGGGCCAGCAGCAGACGTTCCGAGGCGGGATCGTATAACGCGACGGCGTACATGCCGCGAAGGCTTTCGGCGAAACGTTCGCCATCCCGGCGATAGAGGTGCAGCGGCACCTCGCAGTCGGAGTTGGTGGCGAAGTCGACGCCAACCATGGCGTCGCGCTGCTCGATGTAATCATAGATCTCGGCATTGGCCACCAGGGCGGCGCCGTTGGGCTCGTACAGCGGCTGGCTGCCGGTTTGCAGATCGATAATGGCCAGGCGGCGTTGGATCATGGCGAAGCCGCCGGTCTTGAAGCGCCCCGACCCGTCGGGCCCGCGATGGGCCAATGCCCGATCCAGGGCGTCGAGCATGGGCTCGGCCGGAGCCGCGCCGCTGACGCTCATATAACCGGCAATGCCACACATCAGGCGGCAACCTTTGCAAAGAAATCCATGTAGCGCCGCACCACGGCGGCCTCCGTGTAGTTCGCCTCATAGGTGGTTCGGCCGGCAACGGCCAGGGCGGTGGCAAGGGCGCGGTCACCGGCCAGGCGATCAACGGCCGCGGCCAAGGCAGGGGCGTCGTTTACCGGCACCAACAGGCCATCCTTGCCGTCGCTGATTAATTCGGCTGGTCCCGCATGATCGGTGGCGACCACCGGCACGTCATGGGCCCAGGCCTCCAACACCACGTTGCCGAGAGGCTCAAGGCGCGACGAGCAGACAAAGATGTCGGCGGCGGCCAGCAGTGCCGCCACGTCGTCGCGCCAGCCGAGGAACCGTATTCGCTCAGCGACCCCCCGGCGCTTCGCCTGGTCCTTGAGCGCCTTGTCCAGGGGCCCGGACCCGGCAAGCCACAGCCAGGCCTCGGGCAGCGCCGCCATGGCCTCGATCAGCACGTCGAACCCCTTGTTGTCGTGGAGTCGGCCAAGAGCCAGCAGCAGCGTTGCGGACTCGGGCGTGTCCAGGGACGCACGGGAGACCGGCGCGGCGGGCTCCGCCGAGACAAAGTTGGGCAGGTAGTGGGCGCGTTCGGCAGGCCAGCCCTGGTCGACCAGATAGTCGACGATGCCCCGGGTATTGCCGATCAGATGGTCGCAGCGTTTGTAGTGCTTGAGCTTGTAGTAGCCGCCGAGCCGGGCGCAATGAACAAAGTCGCCGCGCGGACAGCTGCGGGTTGCCCGGTTCATCCAGCTCAATACCACGTCGGGGCGAAAGCGTTCGATCTCGCGGCGCAGGCCAAGGCCGGAACGAATGTCGAGAGGACCGCCAAAACGAACTTCCTTCACGTCGATGCCGGCGTGCTGTAACGCGCCGCTACGTTCCTCGTGGCGGCGGATCACGGCGCATTGTTCCAGCCCGGCCCGGCCCAGGGCCACGACAAGTCGGGTGAAAAACGCTTCGGCGCCGCCGTGGGTGGCGCCGGCCATGGCTTGCATCACGCGCACCATCAATCGACCTCGTACCGGGCCTTGAGATGGGAGAGCAGCGGGTAGAGCCCGGCGAACAGGGCGATCAGCACCCCATAGCCGCCCTCGCGGTAACCCTGGCGCAGGACGTAGCACTTGAAGAAGCGCGAGAACAGCCGCCGGACGTTATTGGCTAACGAGCCGATCTCACCGCTGTCGCGCAGGTCGCGGGCGCGCATGGTGGAATAGCGGTCGAGGCGGTCGATCATGTCCGAAATGTCGCGGTCCACATAATGGTCCATGGGCGTGGTCAGCCAGCGGCGCTCGCCGCTTAGGTCGACGCTGGGATGGATACGCTGATCGCCCCAGCGCTTGGCGCCCTTGGAGAATAGCCGCACCGTTGCTGAGACGCCCCACGATGCCCCCCAACCGTGACGGACCAGCCGGTCGCCGATGTAGTTGTCGTAGGGCAGCAGGAAATAGCCATGGCGGGCATGGCCAATGACCTGGCTAATTTCCTCTGCCAAGGCGCCGGACACCCGCTCGTCGGCGTCGACCTCGAATATCCACTCGCCCGTACAGGCCTCGATGCCGGTGTTGCGCCGGGGCCCTTCGATCTCCCAGGCGCCTTCGATGAGGTGATCGGTGTAGCGCGCGGCAATGGCGCGGGAGCCATCGCTGCAGCGGTCGAGCACCACGACGATCTCGTCGGCGAAGGTCAGCCGGTCGAGGCAGGCGGCGAGTTGTGCCGCTTCGTTATGTGCCACTACCAGGGCGGAAAGCCGGGGCGCCGTCATGGCGCTGCACCCTGGCAGCGGTTCCAAAGGGAAATCGCCGCGTCCTCGACCGCATCCACATGCAAACTCCCCATGAGGGTGCCGGTGGTGCGGTGGTTATAGTCGGGGGGGAACAGCTCGGCATAAGGCGTCGCTGTACGCACAACGGCGCAATGCGGTCCCCAGGGACCATAGGTGGCGTCATGGCTGGGGCCAAACAGGCCGAGAGTCGGTGTGGCCATGGCAGCCGCCATATGCATGAGGCCGGAATCGTTGCCCACGAACAGAGTGCAGCGCCCCAGCGCCGCGGCGGCGGTCAGCAGATGGGTCTCGCCGACCAGGTCGATGCGGCGATCTTCAGAAATGGCGTCGATCACCGGCTGGGCAATGGCGCGCTCATCGGCCGCGCCGAAGACGGCAATGCGGGCGTTCGGCAAAATGCCGCCCGGCGCCGTCAGTCGCTCGGCCACGGCGATAAAATTCTCGGCGGGCCATATCTTGCCGGCCCACTTGGCGGTCGGCGCCAGGGCCAATACCGGCCCACCGCCGGGAATAAGCCGCGCCGCTTCCGCCCTGTGTTCGTCGGTGACCCAGAGCCGGGGCGACGGCGAGTCGGGAAGCTTCATGAGCCGGGCCAGAGTGGTCAGACGATGACCATCGCTGCCGTTCTTGCCGCCATGAACCAGACGGCGGCGGGTCGCCAATAACCAGGCGGTGGCCGAGCCGCGCAGGTCCACCACCAGGTCCCACCGACGGGTGACGCAGGCCGACCATAAGCCTAGCCAAT
>Ga0302123_10003492_pt1 | contig 10474 bp, 6 predicted proteins | sample CB21_321_MG_FD_203109 | JGI IMG/M metagenome (GOLD analysis project Ga0302123, IMG submission 203109) | Marine microbial communities from Western Arctic Ocean, Canada - CB21_32.1 | ecosystem: Environmental > Aquatic > Marine > Oceanic | place: Canada: Western Arctic Ocean | collected 2017-09-28 | reverse complement strand
CCGCTGGCATCGCGACGCCGCCATCCGCGCCCGCGACTCCGGCTTCGACATTGTCTACGTCTATTGCGGCCATGATATCGCCATGCCCATGGACTTCCTGACCCGGCGCCACAACCGCCGCGACGACGAGTACGGCGGCAGTCTGGAAAACCGCATGCGGCTGTTGCGCGAGCTGCTGGAAGACACCAAGGAGGCGGTCGGCGACAGCATGGGCGTGGCGCTGCGCTTCGCCACCGACGAGATGCTCGGCCCCGACGGCATCACCTGGGAGGACGAAGGCACCAAGGTGATCGAAGCCCTGGCCGACCTGCCGGACCTGTGGGACGTCAACGTCAGCGGCTGGGAAAATGACTCGGCGACCTCGCGCTTTGCCAAGGAGTCGTTCCAGGAGGACTACATCCGCTTCGTCAAGGGCATGGTCAAGAAGCCCGTGGTGGTGGTCGGGCGCTTCACCTCGCCGGACACCATGCTGTCCCAGGTGACCCGCGGCATCACCGATTTCATCGGCGCCGCCCGGCCGTCCATCGCCGACCCGTTCATTCCCCAGAAGATTGACGAAGGCCGACTCGACGACATCCGCGAGTGCATCGGCTGCAACATCTGCGTCACCGGCCAGAACGTCCACGCCCCCATGCGCTGCACGCAAAACCCCACGGTCGGCGAGGAATGGCGCCGTGGCTGGCACCCGGAGACCATCGCGGCCAAGGGCTCGGAGGATTCCGTCCTGGTGGTCGGCGCCGGACCGGCCGGCCTCGAAGCCGCCCTGGCTCTGGGGCGGCGCGGCTACCGCGTCGGCCTTGCCGAAGCCCGGCGTGAGCTTGGCGGCCGGGTGGCCGACGAATCATCCCTGCCCGGTTTCGCCGAATGGGGCCGGGTGCGCGACTACCGCGCTTATCAGATCGACAAGCTCCATGAGAACGTCGAAGTCTTCCGCGAAAGCCATATGACGGCGGAAACTATTCTTGAGACCGGCTACAACCACGTGGCCATCGCCACCGGCTCTCACTGGCGCAAGGACGGTCTGGGTCGAGCTCACACCACCACCCCGGTTACCGGCTGGGACCAGGCCCACGTCATTACTCCCAACGACGTCTTCGCCGGCGCCGTCGCAACCTCACCGCTGGTGGTCTATGACGACGACCATTACATGCTTGGCGGCGCCATGGCCGAGAAGCTGGTGGCCGACGGCCACACGGTCACCCTGGTGACTCCGGCGGCCATCGTCTCGGCTTGGACCGAATACACCCTGGAGCAGGAATTCATCCAGGCCCACCTCATGGAGATCGGGGTTGAGATCGTCACCAGCCACAGCGTCGCGCGGATCGATAGCGACACTGTGGAGATCGCAAATGGATACTCCGGTGAGACCCGCGAGCTACCCTGCGCCACCTTTGTCATGGTGACGTCGCGCCAGCCTAATGATGGTCTGTTCTATGACCTCAAGGCCGACCCCGCCAAGCTCGCCGAGGCCGGCATCAAGTCGTTCAAACGCATCGGCGACGCCTATGGGCCGGGGCTCATTGCCGCCGCCGTGTGGAGCGGCCACCGCTACGCCCGCGAACTCGATGGACCGCCGCTCGGGGACGTTCCATTCAAGCGCGAACTTGTCATGGTTTAAATTTTTATTTCAATGACTTGGACGATATTTCGTAGATATCACGCGAAAGACCATCCTTGGCCAGAATGCGTTCCAACTGGCCCTTCATGTGGCCCTGGCGGCCTTCGTCGAAGCGCCGCCAGCGGCCCAGCGGCGCCAGCAGGCGGGCGCCGACCTGCGGGTTGATGGCGTCGAGTTCAAGGACCCGGTCAGCAAGGAATTCATAGCCTGATCCGTCGGCCGCGTGGAAGCGCAGCGGGTTGCCGTTAGCGAAGGCGCCGACCAGGGCGTGAACCTTGTTGGGGTTGGTAATGCTGAAGGCCGAATGATCGAGTAACGCGGTGACCCGCTCCAGGGTATCGGGCAGGGAAGAGATCGCCTGTAGGGTCATCCACTTGGCGACGACTAGCGGGTCATCGGCGAAACGGTCGTAAAAGTCATCCAGCGCCGCGGCCCGCTCAGGCCGGTCCATATCGATCAATTCGCGGATCGCGGCGGCCCGGTCGGTCATGTTGTCGGCGCTGCGGTACTGGGTTGAGACCAGGTCGGTCATGGCCGGGTCGCCGAGGGTGGCGAGAAACGACAGGGCCGCGTTCTTGAGCACCCGGCGACCGGCCTCCCCGGCCTCGGGGCTATAGGGCTGATTGCTCTGGTTGCCATGATAGGCGGCGACCAGCGGCTCGCTCAGGCGGTCGGCGATAGCCCGGCGCAGGGCCTCGCGCGACTGATGGATGGCCTCGGCGTCAATCACCGCCATGCGTTCAGCGATATAACCCTCGCCCGGCAAGGTGACCGCCAAAGCGGTGAAGGCCTTCTCCAGGCTGTCATCGGCCAGGGTTTGGCCAAGGGCGTCGACAAAATGACTGTCAAAAGCCGGCGCCGTCCCGGCCTGGATCGCCTCGACCCCGGCCATGAGCAGATCGCTGGCGTATTGCTGACCGGCTTCCCATCGGCTGAACGGGTCGGAGTCATGGATCATGAGAAAGGCCCGACTTTCCGCCGGCGCCGACTGGTTGACCTTGATGGGCGCGGAAAAGCCGCGGTTGAGGGACACGGCGCGAGGCTCATCAATGGCTTTGAAGCGGAAGATCTGGCGTGCTTCGGTGACCTCGATTACGCCGCCCGGCGCCATGTCGCGGCCCTCGTCATCGAGTAAACCGATTCCAAGAGGGATATGCATGGGCGCCTTGTCCTTCTGCCCCGGCGTATCCGGACAATGCTGGGATACGGTCAGTTCGAACACCCTGGCATCCCTGTCATAGTGGCTCTCGACCTCGATTTCCGGGGTTCCCGCCTGACTGTACCACAGCTTGAACTGACTCAGATCGGCGCTGTTGGCGTCGGCCATGGCCGCAACGAAATCATCACAGGTCACCGCGGCGCCGTCGTGGCGCTCAAAATAGAGCTTCATGCCGTTCTGAAAGCCGTCCTCGCCAAGCAGGGTATGGATCATGCGGATGACCTCGGCGCCCTTCTCATAGACCGTGGTGGTGTAGAAATTATTGATCTCGATATAGGCCGCCGGGCGCACCGGATGGGCCAGGGGTCCGCCGTCCTCGGGGAACTGGTGGGCCCGCAGGGTGCGCACATCGTCAATGCGCTTGACCGGCCGCGAGCGCATATCCGACGAGAACTCCTGATCGCGGAACACGGTCAGCCCTTCCTTGAGGCTGAGTTGGAACCAGTCGCGGCAGGTCACCCGGTTGCCGGTCCAGTTATGAAAATACTCATGGGCGACGATTGCTTCGATATTGGCGTAGTCCGTATCGGTGGCGGTCTCCGGGTCGGCCAGGATGTATTTGTCGTTGAAGACGTTGAGACTCTTGTTCTCCATGGCGCCGATGTTGAAATCGCTGACCGCGACGATGTTGAACAGGTCGAGGTCGTATTCCAGGCCGAAGCGCTCCTCGTCCCAGCGCATGGATCGTTTAAGGGAATCCATGGCGTAGGCGCAACGCTCGGCCTTGCCGTGTTCGACGAAGATGCGCAGATCGACATGACGGCCCGAGCCGGTGGTGTAGCTGTCTTCGAGGCAGGCCAGATCGCCGGCCACCAGGGCGAACAGATAGGACGGCTTGGGGAACGGGTCGTGCCAGGTCGCCAGATGGCGGCCATCGCCGAGATCCTCTTCGGCCACCAGGTTGCCGTTTGACAGCAGTACCGGGCAGGCCGCTTTGTCGGCGCGGATGGTGGTGGTGTAGACGGTCATCACGTCGGGCCGGTCGGGAAAGAACGTGATGCGGCGGAAACCTTCCGCCTCGCATTGAGTGCAATAGACGTCACTGGAGACGTAGAGGCCACTCAGTTTGGTATTCTCCCGGGGCCTGATTTCGGTTTCGATTTCCAGCACGAAGGCGGCCGGCGGCGACGGGATCGTCAGCGTGTCGGCAGTCAGCACGTAGTCGTCCGGTCCCAACACATCGCCGTCCAGGGCCACGGAAATCAGTTTCAATTCCTCACCGTCGAGCACCAGAGGACCGCCACCCTGGGCAGCCCTTAGTTCCAGTCGGGATTTGACCCGGGTTGCCTCGTCGCCAAGGTCGAAATCAAACGCCACGCTGTCGATGGCGTAGGCGGGCGGCTGATAATTCGCCAGGCGAACGGTCTTGGGCTGAACGGTGGTCATGGTCGCTCCCTGAATCACTGGTACGCAGATTAGCATGCCCTCGCCACAGGTAAATCATTGCTCGCCCCCATGGTCGCCTCGTATTATCCGGGTCACTGTTTCAACGGAGGCATCATGGCTGACGACACCATTGCGCGACCCTATCTTCTGTTCCTCGGCACCGCCCCGAGCAACCTGTGGGCCAAGACCGCCCATGGGGTCGCCCACTGGCGGCCCGAGTGGTGTGTCGGCCAGTCCGGCCTGCCCGGCTGCGAGGCCGATGTGGGGCTCGAAACCATGACCATCGAAGCGGCGGTCGAGCGCGGCGCCAAAACCCTGGTCATCGGCGTCGCGCCTCACGGCGGCATCATGCCGCCTGATTGGAGCGAGACCCTCATTGCGGCGCTGGCCGCCGGCCTCGACATCGCCGCCGGGCTCCACACCCGCCTCGCCGAGGTTCCCGAAATTGCCGCCGCCGCCCAAGCCCATGGCCGCCGCCTCATTGATGTGCGCCATCCGAACCGCGATTTCGATCTGGCCGAGCCCGAGCGCCGAACCGGCAAGCGATTGCTCACGGTCGGTACCGACTGCTGCGTCGGCAAGATGTTCGCCGCCCTGGCCATCGAGCGCGAAATGCGCGCCCAGGGCATGAACGCCGACTTCCGGGCCACCGGTCAGACCGGCATTTTCATCGCCGAGCGCGGCATTTCCGTGGATGCGGTGGTGTCGGACTTCCTGTCCGGCGCGGCGGCGTGGCTGACGCCCCCTAACGACCCGGACCACTGGGATGTGGTCGAGGGCCAGGGCTCGCTGTTCCACGTGTCCTACGCCGGGGTCAGCCTCGGCTTGCTTCACGGCAGCCAGCCCGACGCCCTGGTGCTGTGCCACGACGCCGGGCGCGACTGGAACGACGATTTCCCCGAGGTCAAACTGCCGAGCCTGGAAGACTGCGCCGCCGCCAATCTGGCCGCCGCCCGCATTTCAAACCCGGACGTTCGCCTCGCCGGCATCGCGCTCAACACCTCGGCCCTGGCGCCGGACGAAGCAAAACGCGTCCTCGCCGACGCCGAAGACCGCTTGGGCGTTCCCTGCGCCGACCCGGTGGCCACCGGTGTCAAAAACATTGTCGAGGGATTGAAGTAACGCCATGCCTACCATGACCGTTCGGCCGGAATCCTGGCCCGTCACCACCCCCTTCGTCATATCGAAATTCTCCTGCACCTCCGCCGAAGTGGTGGTGGTCGAGTTGCGCCAGGGCAATCTGGTTGGGCGCGGCGAGTGCGAACGCACCGACGCCTACGAGGACTATCCCGACGTCGTCGCCACCATCGAAGCGGCGCGCCATGCCATTGAGGGCGGCGCCAGCCGTCTCGATCTTCAGGCCTTGATGCCGTCGGGCAGCGCGCGCAACGCCATCGACTGCGCCTTGTGGGACCTTCAGGCAAAGATGGACGGTATGCCGGCCTGGCGGGTCGCCGACCTTGATCCGCCGGAGCACGCGGTCACCGTTCTGACCATCAGCCTGGGCAGCCCGGACAACATGGCCGCCGCCGCCAAGGCCGCCGCCGACCGACCCATCCTCAAACTCAAACTCGGCGGCGAGGGCGACATCGAGCGGGTGGCGGCGGTGCGCGCGGCGGTGCCCAACGCGCGGCTGTCGGTCGACGCCAACGAGGCCTGGAGCACGGACATGGTGCTGCCCTACATCGACGCCATGGCCGAAATGGGAGTCGAGATGGTCGAGCAACCCCTGGCCATTGCCGACGATGGCTACCTCCGCACCATCGAGCGGGCCCTGCCCGTGGCCGCCGACGAGAGTTGCCGCGACCTGAGTTCCCTTGAGCGCATCATGGGCTGCTACGACCTCATCAACATCAAGCTCGACAAAACCGGCGGGCTGACCGAAGCCATCGCCCTGGCCAAGGCCGGCCACGATGCCGGGCTCGGAATCATGCTGGGCTGCAACCTGGGCACGTCGCTCGCCATGGCGCCAGCCATGGTGCTGGCCAATCAGGCCCGCTTCATCGACCTCGACGGCCCCCTGCTGTTGACCAAGGACCGCGAGCCCGGCCTGGTCTTCGAAGGCAGTTACATCCATCCGCCAGAACCCGCCCTGTGGGGCTGATTTCCGGAGATCGACCATGAGCGATAATCACGCCCCTGTACTACGGCGCGCCGCCGAATTGGCCACCGCGTTTCTCGACCAACTGCCCGAGCGCCCGGTTGGCCGGCCGGTCGATCATGCCGCCATGGCGGCGGCTTTGCAGCGGCCTCTCGCTGATGACGGCGCCGACCCGGTCGCAGTGATCGAGGACATGGCGGCGGACGCCGATCCCGGCATTGTCGCCGCCGTCGGGCCGCGTTATTTCGGTTTTGTCCATGGCGGCGCCGTACCGGCCGGGGTGGCGGCCGACTGGCTGGCCACCACCTGGGACAACACCGCCGGCATGTATATCGGATCGCCCGCCGCCGCGGTTATCGAGCAGGTCGCCGCCGGCTGGCTGCGCGAGCTGTTCGGCCTTTCGAGCCACGGCCGCGATATCAGCACCGGTTTCACCACCGGCTGCAACATGGCAAATTTCACCGGCCTGGCGGCGGCGCGCCACGCCCTGCTGGCGCGGGCTAACTGGGATGTGGAAACCCAGGGACTGTTCGGCGCCCCGGTGCTCAATGTGGTGGTCGGCGCCGAAGCTCATGGCTCGATCTTCGCCGCCCTGCAGATGCTGGGCCTGGGGCGCGAGCGGGTCACCCGTATCGAGGCCGACGATCAGGGCCGCATGCGGGTCGACGCCCTTGAAGCAGTGTTGGACCGCCTCGACGGCCCGACGGTGGTCTGTGTTCAGGCCGGCAACGTCAATACCGGCGCCTTCGACCCCTTTGTCCCGATCATCGAAATGTGCCACGCCCGCGACGCCTGGGTCCATGTGGACGGCGCCTTCGGCCTGTGGGTCACCGCGACAAACGATCTGCGCCACCTCGCCGAAGGTGTCGAGAAAGCCGACTCCTGGGCCGCCGACGCTCATAAATGGCTCAACGTGCCTTACGACTCGGGCATCGTCATGACCGCCCACCGGGACGCCCACGAAGCGGCCATGACGATCAGCGGCGCCTACCTGGTCAAGGACGAGGACGGCGACCGCGACCGCAGCAACTGGGTGCCGGAAGCCTCGCGGCGTCTTCGCGGCGCCGCCATCTACGCCACCATTCGAGCCCTGGGTCGCAACGGCATCGCCGCCATGATCGAGGGCTGCTGCGGCCATGCCCGGCGCCTGGCCGAACGGCTTGGCGCCGAGCCCGGCATCGAGATTCTCAACGACGTGGTAATCAACCAGGTGATGGTGCGCTTCGCCGATTCCAATGACGACAGCGCCGCCGCCGCCAACGCCTTCACCCGCCGGGTGATCGCCGCGGTCCAGCGCGACGGCACCTGCTGGATGGGCGAGACCACCTGGCGCGACCAGGTCGCCATGCGGGTTTCGGTGTCCAACTGGCGGACCAGCGAGGATGATTTGGAACGCTCCATCGACGCCGTTCTGGCGTGTTGCGCGGCGGAAAGAGACGCCTCATGACCGACAACAGTGCACTTCCCGACGGCGCTCAGGCCGGCGCCGAGATCATGGTCCGGGCCGATGCCATCGCGGTCCACAACGATGGCGCCCAGGGGGTTACCCGGCGCTTTCTGTCATCGCAGCACCGCGCCGCAGCCGACATGATCATCGGCTGGATGCGCGATGCCGGCATGGACGACGTGTGGCTGGATAACGCCGGCAATGTGGTCGGCCGCTACGAAGGGGCCGAGCCCGGTCTGCCGGCGCTGATTACCGGGTCGCATCAGGATACGGTCAGCGAAGGCGGCCGCTACGACGGCATGCTGGGTGTGCTGACCCCGATCGCCTGCGTCGCCGCCATGAGCGAGCGCGGCGAGCGCCTGCCCTACGCCATCGAGGTGGTCGCCATCGGCGACGAGGAAGGCCTGCGCTTCAATACCGGCCTGTTCGGCAGTCAGGCCCTGGCCGGCGCTCTTGAGCCCAGCGAGTTGAGTAAATCGGATAGCAATGGTGTGACAGTGGCCCAGGCGCTACGCGATTTCGACCTCGACCCGGATGCCATAGGGGCCGTGGCGCGCCGCCCCGAGGACGTGCTGGCCTATGTGGAACTGCATATTGAGCAGGGCCCGATCCTTGAGGCCGAGGGCCTGGCCATGGGTGTTGTCACGGCGATCACCGGCAGCATCAACCTGACCGTCACCATCAATGGCACCGCCGGTCACGCCGGCACGGTTCCCATGACCCGGCGCAACGACGCCCTGGCGGCGGCGGCCGAGGCGATCCTGGCGGTGGAACGCAACTGCTCGGGCCAGGAAGGGCTGGTCGGCACTGTCGGCACAATTTCTGTCGGCCCCGACGCCACCAATGTGATTCCCGGCGTGGTTCGCTTCTCGGTCGATCTACGCTCGGGCGATGCCGGGCGCCGGGCCACGGCTGTGACCGGCATCAAGGCCGACATCGCCGCCATCTGTGAGCGCCGGCGTGTCACAGCGGATATCGAGAATCTTGGCGAGTCGACGGGCTGCGCCTGCGCGCCCTGGCTCATGGATCAGCTTGAAACGGCGGTGACCGACGAAGGCCTCCCGCCCCGCCGCCTGTTCAGCGGCGCCGGCCACGACGCCCAGGCCATGAACGCCCTGACCGATGTGGGCATGCTGTTCCTGCGCTGCAAGGCCGGCGTCAGCCACAACCCGGACGAAGCCATCACCGCCGAAGACGCCGGCACCGGTGTCCGGGTCATGCTGCGCTTCCTGCGCAGCTTTAAAAAGAAAAACGCCCTCGAAAACGAGAGCGTTTAACTTATAAAATTCAGAGGCTTGAACCTAGTTCTTCGAGTAATACTCAATGACCAGGTTGGGTTCCATCTGTACCGGATAGGGCACCTCGGCGAATTCCGGCGTGCGGATAAAGGTGCCGGCCATCTTGCGATGATCGACATCGAGATAGGCCGGTACGTCGCGCTCGGATGAATCGATGGCTTCAAGCACGATACCAATTTCGCGCGACTTCTCGCGAATCTCGATAACGTCACCCTCGCGGACCCGGTAGCTGGGAATGTTGACCCGCTTGCCGTTGACCCGGATATGACCGTGATTGATGAACTGACGCGCGGCGAACACCGTGGGCACGAACTTGAGCCGGTAGACCACCGCGTCGAGCCTGCGCTCGAGCAGGCCGATCAGGTTTTCGCCGGTATCGCCGCGCACCCGCGCCGCTTCGGCGTAGGTCCGGCGGAACTGGCGCTCGGTGATGTTGCCGTAGTAGCCACGCAGCTTCTGCTTGGCGGCAAGCTGAATGCCGTAATCGGTCGGCTTACGGCGCCGCTGGCCGTGCTGGCCGGGGCCGTATTCGCGCTTGTTGGTCGGGCTCTTCGGACGGCCCCACAGATTGACGCCAAGCCGGCGGCAAATCTTATACTTGGACGCTACGCGCTTGCTCATTCGCGGACCTTTTAAATCGATAGAAAACGCAGGAATGTCGCGGGAGGCCGTACTATACGAATCGCACTCCCCTTGTCAATTCGATTCACCCGGTTTGGCGCCACCCGAATACACGTTATTCGCATTATACTGCAAACCATACAAGGGAGACCCTCGGATGACCGGTGCGAGCTACTCGGACCCCCGCCTTGCCGCCATCTATGATCCCCTGAACCCGGACTCAACGGACAGGGATTTCTATGTTGCCCTGGCCGGGGATGAAGCCAAGACCACGCTCGACATGGGGTGCGGCACCGGGCGGTTAGCCTGCGCCCTCGCCGCCCGTGGCCACCAAACTACCGGAGCTGAGCCGGCGGCGGCCATGCTCAACATCGCCCGCCATCGTCCGGGCGCCGAGGCCGTGACCTGGATTGAGAGCGGCGCGGCCGAGTTGTCGGTCGATGCTCGCTTCGACCTCATCATCATGACCGGCCATGTGTTCCAGGTTTTTCTCGACGATGTTGATGTGGTTTCGGTCCTCAGTAACCTGCGCCGCCATCTCGCTCCCGGCGGCCGGGTCGCCTTCGAGACCCGTAACCAGGCGGTGCAGGACTGGGATACGTGGCGCCCGGAACAAACTTTTGAAATGATTGAGGTTTCCGGTGTCGGCATGGTCGGCTACCACTGCGATATCGCCTCGCTCGACGGCCAGAGGCTGACTTTCGAGAGCCACTTCCGGTTCGCCGCGGACGATATTGTGGTCGCGCCCCAGACGCTTCGTTTCATGACCCAGGGCGAGTTGGCC
>Ga0302123_10003486_pt1 | contig 10481 bp, 8 predicted proteins | sample CB21_321_MG_FD_203109 | JGI IMG/M metagenome (GOLD analysis project Ga0302123, IMG submission 203109) | Marine microbial communities from Western Arctic Ocean, Canada - CB21_32.1 | ecosystem: Environmental > Aquatic > Marine > Oceanic | place: Canada: Western Arctic Ocean | collected 2017-09-28 | reverse complement strand
CCTTCTACCGACTCTGGGACCGTCACGGTTCGGCCCCGGTCGGGGTGTCTTTCCCGGAAACCTTCGACGAGCTGATCGAGGCCGGGCAAGCCATCGCCGGCACGCCCGACGCGGTCGCCAGGACGATCGGCGAGCAAGCGGAGCAGGCCGGCATCAACTATTTCCTGTGCCGCTTCGCCTTCGGGGATATCACCTTGGCTGAGGCCAGCCAGTCGGTGGCGCTGTTCCAGGAATCGATGATCAACTGACCGATGGTTCTGCAATGACGCGTTCCCGGAAGATTTTGCAAAATCTTCCGAGAACGCGTGTTCTTGAGCTCTTTTGGGTGAATTTTGAAGGGCGCCCCAAACCCCAAAAAGACCGCCTTTGCGCCATAGTTAGAACTGCTGAGCCGGCGACAGGCCGAACAAATCCGGACCGCAGCCGCCTTGCCGGACCTTGCCAGAAATGCGGGCCGGTACAACGGATCCAAAGTTCGCATCGCCTTGTGGAGCGCCCTTACAAACTTTGAGTTTGATGGGGCCTTGGGGCTTACGAGGCGGCGGCGCTTGCGGTTCATATCGAGGCCCATCCGGGTATCGCGCCGGCAAGGTTCCAGGATTGGCTCGTGGCCGAGCAAGACCGTCCGGACGTGGCCGCCCGACGGAGCGGCTGGCGGGCGGCTCTGGAAGCAGACCTTCACACCACCGTCGCCGCCTTTAATACCGCACCGATGGATCGGTGCGGGTTCCGTCCAAATACGTCGAGATCTTTATGGTCAAGGCTTGATCATCCGTGGCCGATAAGAGAGAGGGAGGTCAAAATGGCTTTTTGGCATGAAAAGAAACTATTCACCGTCGATGTCGTCTTCTGCTGGTGCATCGCCGGATTGAGCGTCGGAAGCCTTTTCGTGATGTGATCCAAAGACGCGCACGATTCACCTGCCGGGTGGGGCCGGGCAATTCCGATTGCCTCATCCTAAATTTAGGCCACACTCTGGGCGCCCCACCGTCGCGCCCGGAGACCGTTATGTCCGATACCGCCCATCCCGCCCTTGGCAATCACCTGATCCGTTATACTTCCGAGACCTTCCCCGAGATTATCGTTCGGGCTAAGGGGTCTTGGGTTTGGGATAAGCAGGGCAAGGCGATCCTGGATTTCACCTCAGGGCAGATGTGCTCGACCCTGGGCCACAATCACCCGGCCATTGTCGAAGCGTTGAAATCCAGCGCCGATACCGCAATCCATTTATTCAGCGGGATGATCCCCGACACCGTGGTCGATCTGTCCGAGCGCATGGCGACGATCTTGCCGGCGCCGCTGTCCAAGTCGATGTTCGTCAATACCGGCGGCGAGGCCAACGAAGCGGCGATCAAGATCGCCAAATTCGCCACCGGCGGCTACGAGACCGTGGCGCTTGGCGGGTCCTGGCATGGGGCCGGTGGCGGCGGCGCGGCGGTTTCCATGGCCAGCGATCGCAAGAATCACGGGCCAACAATGCCCGGTGTTTACGCGATCCCGGAACCGAACGCCTATCGGTGCCCGGTTGAACACTGCCGCGATGCGTGCGATCTGACCTGCATGAAGGTCGGCTTTCGCATGCTGGATATGCAATGGGCCGGCGCCCCGGCCGCGGTAATCGCCGAGCCGATCCTGTCCGCCGGTGGGGTGATCGTTCCACCAGAAGGCTATTTCAAGGCGCTTCGGCAAGAATGCGAGGCGCGGGGCCTGATGCTGATCTTCGACGAGGCGCAAACCGCCTTCGGGCGTGTCGGCGAGTGGTTCGCCACCGATGGCCTGGGCGTGACCCCCGATATCATGGCGGTCTCCAAGACCCTGGGCGGCGGCGTCCCGCTGGCCGCCACGATCACCAGCGACGCGATCGAGGAAACGGCGCATCAGCGCGGCTTTTCGCACTACACCTCGCACGTCTCGGATCCGCTACCAGCGGCCGTCGGCGTCGCGGTGCTGCAGACCATCGAAAGCGAAAACCTGATTGAACGGGCCAAGGAGATGGGCGGTTACCTGCGCGAGCGGATGCTTGACCTGCAACAGAAATACGAGGTGATCGGCGATGTACGCGGTCAGGGACTATTGATTGGCGTCGAGTTGGTCGAGGATCGCGAGGCAAGGGTCCCGCACCATAAGCTTGGCGCCCGGACGACCAAACGGTGTCTGGAGCTTGGCCTGTCGATGAACATCCGCCGCCGTCCGGAACGCGGCTCGGTCTGGCGTATCGCGCCGCCGCTTACCGTCACGAGGGATGAAATCGATACCGCGACGGCAATACTGGATCAGGCGCTGGGGGAATCGCTTGATGCTATGGCGCGGGAGTGTTGAGCCAGCTAGAAATCCACGCCGCTCGCTCCATCACCTCGACCTAACCGGAGGCCTACCTTGTCGCCTTCAAACGATAGCGACCCAAAACCGGACGACAACACCCAGGTCTTGGGCATCGGGTTAGCGGTGCTGGCGGTATTGCTGTTTGCCTGTCTGAACGTGATGACCAAGCACACTTCGGTGACCTATTCGATGATCCAGATCCTCTGGTTCCGTTACCTGCTGCTTAGCGGTTTCGGTCTTGGTCTAGCGGTTCGCAAACACAAAAAGGCGGCGTTCCGCTCTCAGGTTCCCTTGTTGCAAGTGGCTCGGGGGGTTCTATTGGCCACCGAGGCCGGACTCTATGTCTTTGCCTTCCGGCACTTGCCGCTGGCTGAGATCTCAGCGGTCTCCGGCACCGCGCCGATGGTGGTGACCGCGATGTCGGCGCTCATGCTGCGCGAGGTCATCGGGATCAGGCGGTGGACGGCGGTGGTGGCGGGCTTCGTTGGGGTGCTGATCATCGTGCGGCCAGGCTTCGCTGTTTTCAATCCGTGGATGCTGGCACCGCTGTTCGGCACGGTGCTGTGGGCGCTGTATCAGGTGCTCACCCGGCTGGTGTCGCAATACGATGACCCGGAGCGCACGACGATGTTCACCGGGACCGTTGGACTGGGCCTGGCGTGTATCGCCTTGCCGTTCTTTTGGGAGCCGGTCGATCTTGAATGGTTGCTCAAGCTGTTGCTGCTCGCGGTTTTGGGCGGCGCCGGGCATTCAACCTTGATCAAGGCGTTGAGCTTGGCGCCGGCCAGCCTGATACAGCCTTTCAGCTATACTGGGATGGTCTGGGCTGTGCTGTTCGGCTGGTTGTTCTTCGGTGATGTCCCAGCGGTGACGACGCTGTTCGGTGCATCGATCATCATCGCGTCGGGCCTGTATACCCTGCACCGGCAAAAGCTCAGGCGCGGTGACCCCAAAACGCAATCAGTCTAGTTCGCGGCGCGACGGAGGTCTACCCCGTATAGTCAAACCATCAAGGCGAGACTATCGTCCCTATCGTTGGTGACAAGACCGGAGGCGCGTCATGACCAGTGACACTACGGGCGGCACGACGAGCGGTGGCATGGGCCATTTAGGCAACGCCTATGGGCGATTTTTCACTGAAATAGGCACCCGTTCAGACCGGCCGTTCAAGATCCTGGCGCCGGGGGACGGCTTGGTTGATCTTGCGGGCATAGAAAACTCCTGGGTGCTGCAGGCGTTCGCGACGTCGCGCGCCCGATATTTCGCGGGATCACCGTCCGGAGGGACCGGAATGGCGCACGCGTTTCTCATCCCTTCGGCTCATCTCGACGTGCTAGATTGTCATACGGGCGGCCCAGATGATTGGACGTTGACCCCGAACCTAAGGTTGCCGGATGGCCGGTACGTTCGCCAGGACGACCTGTTCCAATCTGGCGGGATGAATTCGAAGCGTATCGTCGAGGCATTTGGCACCGATGAGGCGATATCGATGGAACAATCATCGATAGTTAAAATGATCACGACGATTGATCGGATTCATCAAGACACCAAAGCATTTGTTGGATGGCGGATAGCGCAGCCGCCTCCACCGGAGCGAGCTAACCACATCGCCCTACCCCTTCAAGGTGCCTTCTGCCTAAGGTTCATTGAAATGGATAAGGCGCCATAGGAGGTCAGCCATGCATGTTGTCATCTTCGAGGTCGAACCCACCGAGGGGGGCCGTGCGACTTACCTTAAGATCGCCAGACAGCTTCGCGCCGAGTTGGAGACTATCGACGGCTTCATCTCGATCGAGCGGTTCGAAAGCCTGGTGACGCCCGGCAAAGTATTGTCGTTGTCGACCTGGCGTGACGAGGCATCGATCACCCGATGGCGCGAGCGCATGGCCCATCAGGCGGCGCAGGAACGCGGTCGCTCGGAGTTGTTCAAGCGATACCGCATCCGGGTTGCCGAAGTTGCGCGGGATTATGACCTAGAAACCTCGCCCTGGCGCGAGCCAAACAAAGCACCAGCCGAATAAGATGCCGGCCACACCCGTTTAGCTTTTCTACTGTTGTTTCCAGAGCTGGATACCGGGTAGGAAATTCCAACCGAAAGCCTGCTCGCTCGACCCTTTAGATTTAAGGCCGGCGAGCTTTTCCATGGCCTTCTCGGGGGTCGGTTGATGTCCGGCGAGGACCCACCACATGACGAAGGTGGGATCATTCGGAGTCTCAAACCGGTCGAACACCGTTGGAAATATTGTTTGTGGATGGTGTTCCAAACAAATTACTCCAAGGTCTTGGGCGATTGCCAGATCGAGAGATTGATGATGAACCTTGGGTCATCGGAAGCCTTGATGCCGGTGGCGCCGTCGCCCTCTCCGTCGGTCAACCGTCAGACGAAACCGGGAGAGCGTTCTGCCAGACGGTTGATCGCCTCCAACGCGTCGACGAACTTGGCAAGGCGCTCGCTATCGATGTCATCAACCGCGACCCCAACGTTGAGTTACGCTAGGTGAGTGCCTTCGGGCTGTACCACCGGGATCTCCAATTGGCGGCGCTCGCATGACGGGGAAAGCCAGCTAATGGCAAATAGGATCAACAGTCGCGAAGGCCAAGCCGGGATGATTGACCTCTATCGTACTGATTGAGAGGCGAGTTCACATTTTGCGCCGCGCCACGTTGCGGCTCGACATTCATTGATTCGGCTCTATCTTGGCGCCATGAGTGATCGAGACGACAACACATTGGGAGGCCGGGTCCGGCGTTATGCGAAAGTTACCGGCGCCGTCGGTGGGTTGGCGGCGCGGGTGGCCGGACAACGTTATCTCGGGTTGGATCTAGGTAAACAAACGCTTCCGGCGGATCTGAGGGCGGCGCTCGGCGGGCTCAAGGGGCCGCTGATGAAGGTAGCGCAAATCCTGGCGACGATCCCCGATGCGTTGCCCCAGGAATATCTCGATGAGCTGCGCCAATTGCAATCCAACGCCCCGAGCATGGGTCGATTGTTCGTGCGTCGCCGGATGAACACCGAGCTTGGCCCAGGCTGGAAAGCACTTTTCGCTGAATTCGACGAGGAAGCCGCGGCCGCCGCCTCACTTGGTCAGGTGCATCGAGCCCGGCATCAGGACGGCCGCGACCTTGCCTGCAAACTGCAATATCCAGACATGGCGTCAATCGTCGAGGCCGATCTGAAGCAGCTCCGCTTCGCCATCTCGATCTACCAGCGCTATGACAAGGCAATCCAGGCGTCGGAGATCTATACTGAACTTGTCGCCCGGATGCGCGAGGAACTGGACTATCGTCGCGAGGGCAAGCAAATGACCCTCTACCGGGACATGTTAGCGGGCGAAGCGACGGTTCATGTGCCAGAGACAGTCACCGAATTGTCGAGCGATCGATTGTTAACCATGAGCTGGCTTGAGGGCACGCCACTGCTGGATTTCATCGCCGACAATGGTGACATCGAGATGCGCAACCGAGTCGCTACCAACATGTTCCGCGCCTGGTATGTGCCGTTTTACTTTTATGGCGTGATCCATGGCGATCCGCATCTCGGCAATTACAGCATCCGACCGGACGGCTCGGTGAACCTGCTGGATTTCGGCTGCATCCGGGTTTTCAAGCCGAGTTTCGTGAAAGGGGTGATTGATCTGTATCGCGCGCTTCGAGATGGCGACGAGGATTTGGCGGTCGAGGCCTATCGGATTTGGGGCTTTGACGATCTCGACCGCGCGACCATCGATGTGCTGAACCATTGGGCGCGTTTCGTTTACGCGCCGCTGATGGAGGACCGCACGCGCCGGATCCAGGAAACCAATAGCGGCGTCTATGGCCGCGAGGTGATCGAGAAGGTGCACCAGGAGCTACGCCAACTCAACGGGGTGCGACCGCCTCGCGAGTTTGTGCTGATGGACCGCGCGGCGATTGGCCTGGGCTCGGTTTTCCTGCATTTGAAGGCTGAAGTGAACTGGTACCGATTGTTCCACGAGCTGATCGAGAGTTTCGATGCTGATGCCCTGGGCGCCGGTCAGGCCGCGGCGCTGGAAGCTGCCGGGGTTCCGGCGGCGGACTGAGAGTGCCCGGTCCAATCAAGATTCCTCAGTCGATCAGACTTCCATCACCCGCATTTTGAATATCCGCAACTGGTGCAGAGATCGCAGCCCTCCTGCCGCAGCATGCTGGCAGCGCCGCATTTCGGGCATTGACCCAACGGGCCGCCGTTCATCCCGACGACCATGCGCTCGGCATTGAAATCCAGCTCCATCGTGTCCGGATCCTTGAGAAAGCCGATGTCGACCATATGTTGCTCGATCACCCCGCCGATCGCCGCCAGCAGCGAGGGGACATAACGCCGTTCCATCCAGGCCCCGCCGCGCGGATCGAAAACCGCTTTCAATTCCTCAACCACGAAGGACACGTCGCCGCCGCGCCGGAACACCGCGCTGATCATCCGGGTCAGCGCCACCGTCCAGGCGTAATGCTCCATATTCTTGGAGTTGATGAAGATTTCGAAGGGCCGGCGCCGACCGTCCGGCATAATGTCGTTCAAAGTGATGTAGATCGCATGGTCATTCTCCGGCCATTTGATCTTGTAGGTCTTACCGGGAAGCTCGTCCGGCCGGTCCAACGGCAGAGCCAAATGGACGACTTTTCCACCGCCGGGCCACCTGTCGATATCCGCCGTGGCCCGCGCCGAAGCTGCTGCTGTCTCGGGATGAGCGTTTTCGGCCCCCGGATGGGCGGGGACGGCGGTCCCGGAGCGCTCGGCAGTTTCGGAGGTCTGAGGACGAACCGTGAGCACCGAGCCGGTCACCGGGTTTGGGCGATAGGTGGTGCAGCCCTTGCAGCCCGACTCATAGGCTAAGCGGTAGATATTCTTGAAGGCCTCGAAATCGATATCCTCGGGACAGTTGATGGTCTTCGAGATCGAACTGTCGACGTATTTCTGCACCGCCGCCTGCATCACCACATGGTCTTCGGGGCGCAGCGATTGCGCATCGACGAAGGCCTCAGTCAGCGGCGTGTCTTCCCCCTTCAACTGACGGTACAGGCGATAGGCATGGTCGGTCACCGGCTCAACCCGCTTCGAGCCATCGGGCTCCAGCACCGTGCGGTCGTAACTAAACGCGAAAACCGGCTCCAGACCGGAGGAAACATTGTCAGCCAGGAGCGAGATCGTCCCAGTCGGCGCAATCGAGGTCAGCAGCGCGTTGCGGATGCCATGCTTGGCGATGCCGGCGCGGATGTCCTGGGGCAGCTCGGCGATGCATTCTCCGGCCAAATAGGCGTCCCGATCAAACAGCGGGAAGGGTCCCTTCTCGCGGGCCAGCTCCACCGAGGCCCGATAAGCAGCATCCCGCAGCGCGCGCATCCAGGTCTCGGCCAGTCCGACGGCTTTGGTCGAACCATAGCGGGCGCCGCACATGATCAAGGCATTGGCCAGGCCGGTGACGCCAAGCCCGATCCGCCGCTTGTTGCGCGCCTCACCCTCCTGCTCCGGCAGTGGGAAGCGTGAGATGTCGACGACGTTGTCCAGCATTCTGACGGCGACCGGAACCAAGGCCGCCAGCACCCCGAGATCAAGGGCGGCGTCGGGCTCGAACGGACGATCAACCATCCGGGCTAGATTGATCGACCCTAAAAGACAGGCACCATAGGGCGGCAGGGGTTGCTCGCCACAAGGGTTGGTCGCCGAAATTGCCTCGCAATAGGCCAGGTTGTTACGCTGGTTGATGCGGTCGATGAAGATCACCCCGGGTTCGGCGCTGCAATAGGTAGCCTGCATGATCTGGTCCCATAGATCGCGTGCCCTGACGGTGCGATAGGCGGTTCCGTCGAAGACGAGATCCCAGGATCCATCGCCACGGACCGCATCCATGAAGGCGTCGGTGATCAGCACCGACAGATTGAACATCCTGAGCCGCGCCGAGTCCTGCTTGGCCGCAATAAAGGCCTCGATATCCGGATGATCACAGCGCAGGGTCGCCATCATCGCGCCACGGCGTGATCCAGCGCTCATGATCGTCCGGCACATCGCATCCCAGACATCCATGAATGACAAAGGTCCCGAGGCGTCGGCGCCGACACCACGTACCGGTGCGCCTTTGGGTCGCAAGGTCGAGAAGTCGTAGCCGATCCCGCCGCCTTGCTGCATGGTCAGCGCCGCCTCGCGCAGGGCCGAAAAAATCCCCGACATGTCGTCGGCGATGGTTCCCATGACGAAGCAATTGAATAAGGTGACTGAGCGCCCGGTCCCGGCGCCAGCCAGGATGCGGCCGGCCGGCAGGAACCGAAAATCATCCATCGCCTGCTGGAAACGGTCCTGCCAAAGCACCGGTTCCCTCTCTGCCGCCGCTAGGGCATGCGCCACCCGGCGCCAAGAATCGGACAAGGTGCGGTCGCGCGGACGACCGTCCGGGTCCTTAAGGCGGTATTTCTGATCCCAGATCTGGCCGGATATTGGTGCGATACCATGCATGGGAGGATGCCGTGCCAGTTGTTCTTACTTTGTTCCAGAATAGAGATAGTCAATCTTAACGCATCCGGCAAGATCAAACCAAACGGATTGAATATCTGGTCGTGTCTCAGTATGAAAGTTCGTCTTCTTGATCGAATTTATCAAACCTCGCTCCGGCTTCCTGTATGCCTAGCTGAAAGCATAGAGGACGGCATGCCAGCTCAAGTCGGCAATCCAAACCAAAACCAACAACAATTTGATCGCAGGACCACCGAGGGTGGCACCGACCACAACCAATATGTTTAGATCCTGATTTGTAAAAGAGATTCATCTGTTCACGCTGGCGTTTATGGGCATCAGTAGGGCGCTAATGGTAGCTATTTTCTTTTGCGAAAATACCCATCTTGCCAAGGCGGAGTACCGGGCCTCCAACTGCCCGCGTTAGACAGAAAGGTTGCTCATGCTCAGCGGAGCTAAAGGCCGGGAACGTCCCGCCAACGTGATCGACTACCGGCCCACACAGCAAATATTTTTGATAATTAAAACAGAAAATTACCCCAGACAACTAACCTATATATCGTTTAACCCACTGCTTCAATTTGGATAATTAGTTTGGTAGGTTTCTGTTGTCCAAACACCACTCGCATTCCTTCAAGAATAGGGGGAAATGGGCCTTGGGAACACCGTTGGACTTACGCATATGGCGCTTCGCCTGGCTCCAAAAATTCTTGATATCATTGATGTGGTTCCGATTGTCCGCGAAGAGCTTGCTGTGATTGATCCGAAAGTGGTGAGAGTTGGATACATCCAGTACGTTGTAACCGCGCCAGCTGTCTGAATAGACGATGCTATCGAGAACGATTGCGCTCAATGATCGACATCAAGTTCGCCGATGACGCATCGGGGATGATCTTCGGGTAGGCTTTGTCACCGCGCTTCAACAGACTGAATACCGAGATTTCCCCCTGCGGTCGTTCCACCGATCTATCCCAGCTACGGCCACAGGCGTCACTGACAAGCGGATGGACATCGGAAACATCGCGGGTCTGATCGAGGCTCGGCAAACCCGTCGTCGAAGAGGCGTACAAAAATAGCCAGGTGGAGATTTGAAACTGAGATGTGGTCGAAAATTTGCGGGCGGTCACAGAACGCCGCTCAGGCGCCGCCCCAGGGCGTCAAAACACGGAAGCCGGCCAGTAATAATTTGTGATACTCGCCGGTCAACAACCGAAGCGAGCCCGGCCATCGCCACCAGGCATCTAGCATCACCTTGCCGGCCACCACCGGGTAGGGATGTATTGTGATAGCAGGCAGGGCATTTTGAAGTTCCGTCAAGCTACGCGGCACATGGTAATTGCTGGTGACCATCAACACCGATCGGACGTCGCGTGCGGCGAGCCAGCCGGCAATCTCGGTGGCATTGCCGCGGGTATCGCGGGCCGAGAACCCAAGCGCGACGCAGCAGGCGAGCAATCTGTCTGGGATTGAGATTTCTTGTGCCTCCCCCAAGGCCCGGAGGTCATCTAGGCGGACGTTGGGAAACACCCCGGAAACGAAAAGCGCCTCGCCTTTGCCTTGGTTCAGCAAGCGAAACCCCGCGGCCACGCGCTTGGCTCCACCGGTCAACACGACGATTACGTCGGCCCGGATGGGCGGGGCAGGCTCCAGGCGCGCGATAGAGTCGACGAAACGCAAAAACCCAACCGCCCAGATCATC
>Ga0302123_10003483_pt1 | contig 10490 bp, 11 predicted proteins | sample CB21_321_MG_FD_203109 | JGI IMG/M metagenome (GOLD analysis project Ga0302123, IMG submission 203109) | Marine microbial communities from Western Arctic Ocean, Canada - CB21_32.1 | ecosystem: Environmental > Aquatic > Marine > Oceanic | place: Canada: Western Arctic Ocean | collected 2017-09-28 | reverse complement strand
ACCAGTGGCTGACTGCTGAAGCCGGCTTCACCTTCGCTCAGTCATGATAGGCGAACTGGATCTCGCCGCCGTGGATCTTGATAGTGCAGAACAGCTGGCTCCGAGTTACGGCGTGTTCGAGTTTCCTCCCAAGCCCGCGAGGGAATCGGGCCCACCCCGTCCAGTCGGTCCTCGAACTGGCCTTGTATTGCATGGGTCTGACCTCCGATCGGATCCTGAGGCCGGTGTAGCCGCCCACGCCGCTGTTCCCGCATACTGAACCGGTTCTCCCAGACCGCCATGGTTCTGAGTCCCAGTACACGCCTCGGGCACGACAATGAGTCCGTGCTTATCCGGGGCGGCTAAAATCGAAGTCCCAGCAAAGCTCTTAATCTGACGACCAGCAATCAAGTGGCCTGTGGACAATGAACCCGGTAGGAGTAATTAGCGAACGAACTCCGAGAGAGGGACAGGGAAGAACGGTGGGTTTCTTTGCACCGATATTCCTGATCTCGTTTTTCGCCCTCCTTAAGGTTCGCCATTCCAGTCTCTACTTCGACGACATGCTCCAGGATGACAGTCTCCTCTTTCATTACGCAGGCCCATTCCTGGCCAGATGGCTCAAGATGGATGAGTTGAGGGTTGGAGGCGGATTCTTCGTCGGTGGGGATCAGGAACCCGCGGAATTGCTTTTGGCGGTTGGGGTCTTCTTGTTCGTGGCCATGAACAAGCTTGAGCTGAAGCACCGCGGAGGCCGACTCATTTCGTCCTGAGCTGCGCCTTGGGCTGTGCACCACATAAGGCCCAGTCGTGCTCGGTCGCTGCAGACGCTACCGCTTCAGGTATCATCCGGACATGAGGACGGCGCAGCGAGACGAAGGAGGCACAATGAAGGGACGCATATTCACCGTTGGCGGCATCGCACTGGTTGTCTATGCGGGGGGAGGATTCGCGCAGTTGCCCGCAGTGGCGCAGGCGCCCGCGAACGCGGTCAGCGGATGGACCGCACCCCGGACACCATTTGGGCAGCCCGATCTGCAGGGGATGTGGGCCAACAACAGCGCGACCCCCTTGGAGCGACCAGAGGTGTTCGCCGAAAAGCCGGAATTTACCGAGGAGGAGTTGGCCGCCTTGCAACAGCGGGCAGCCGATCTCTTCAGCAGTGACGGCGGCGACGCGGCGTTTTCGGACCAGGTGTTCGTCGCGGTCGCCACCGGGGCCGAGGAGTTCACATCGAGCGATGGCGGGACTGGAAACTATAACCAATTCTGGTTGGCCAAACGCGAGTTCGACAGCCGCACCGCGCTCGTGACCGACCCCCCTGACGGGCGGGTGCCGCTCCGGTCTGAGGTCAGGCAGCGGATGGAAGCGGGACGGGCCCAGCGAGCGGACGACACGGTTCCGGCCTCGTGGGAGCAACTGGGCAACCTGACTCGGTGCATCACCAACGGTCTACCGAATCTGCTCGCTGGATACAACTCGAACTACCAGATCGTCCAGACGCCGAACTACGTCATGATTCTCCAGGAGTTGATGCATGAGGCTCGGGTCATCCCACTCGATGGGCGCCCTCACCTTCCCTCGGACATCCGGCAGCTTCTGGGCAACTCCCGCGGTCACTGGGATGGCGACACGCTAGTTATCGAAACTACCAACTTCACGAACAAAACGAGCCTGCGCGGCGCCGGTGAGAACCTGCACTTGACGGAACGGTTCACCCGCGTCAGCCCGGACACGCTCGCCTATGAGTTCACGGCCGCAGACCCAACGACATTCACGCAGCCGTGGACGGCCATGATTCCCTTGAAGAAGACGGAAGACTTAATCTTCGAGTACGCCTGTCACGAAGGGAACCACGGCCTCGAGGGTATTCTCACGGGGGCGCGGGCGGAGGACCGGGCCGGCGGCGACGCGGAAACCCAACGCTAGTAGCCAGAATATGAGCACCGTCACGAGGAGCACCAAATCGGATCAAGCCCAGCGCCAATAGCAGACTGCGTTGGGATTACCACCCAGGAGGCGAACTGCTCGTCGTGTACAACAATGAGGAGCGGAACACGTTAACACCACGATTGCTCGACTTCCGGAGTCGCGCATAAATGGTAAAGACCAACCGGCTGCTCAGATACTAGCCGCCCGTAGAATTCCATAGTAAGAAGGCGTAGCACTCCCTCAACCACTGTGTCCGACGGCCGCACCGAGGCGTCGTGACCGAGGGAGTGCTGCCTAGCAGGCTTGTCCCGCCGTGACAGCCAAGGAGGACCATGAGGTTTCCTTTCGGCGTTCAGCTTGCGACCGCTCGTTTCGAGAGAGGAGATTCCGCTGGTCAGAAGCACCTTCCTTGTGGGCTTGTTACTCGCCCTCCCTCCCACCCTGTCAGCCCAGGCGCCAGCACCTGCCGTTCCCACTCTGGATCTCCCGGTTCACATTCGTGGACCTGCACCACCCGTGGCTCCAGATGTCGTCGCGCGCGATAGCCAAGGGGGCGCGACCATCCGGGCAGTCCGCCTGACAAGTCCACTCGCCATCGACGGTCAACTCGACGAGGTCCTCTACGCCGAGGTTCCTTCGATTTCAGACTTCGTCCAGATCGAACCGAACGCAGGTGCACCTGCGACGCAGCAGACCGAGGTCTGGGTGTCATTCGACGATGATCATATCTACATCTCGGTTCGGTGTTGGGAGGCACATCTCGACCGGATGGTCGCCAACGAGATGCGCCGCGACAGCACAAACCTTGGAGCAGGCGACAACATCGCCTTCATGTTCGACACGTTCTACGACGCGCGGAACTCCCTGGTGTTCAACGTCAACCCGATTGGTGGCCGGGCAGAAGGGCAGGTCACCAACGACCGCGAATACAACGGCGACTGGAATCCGGTCTGGGACGTGGCGGTGGGGCGATTCGACGGCGGCTGGACCGTGGAGACGGCACTGCCGTTCAAGTCCGTGCGGTATCGGCCTGGCCACGCGCAGATGTGGGGTTTCAACCTGCGCCGGTCGAACCGTTGGAAGAACGAGATCTCGTTCTTGAAGCCGATGCCACAGGCTCGAGGCGCGGGTGGTTTGTACCAGGCATCGTTGGCGGCGACTCTGGTTGGGCTCCAGGCACCGGCTGGATCGAAGAATCTCGACATCAAGCCATATGCCATTGCGGACGTCGCGACTGACCGGAACGCCGTGCCGCCGATCCCGAACGATTTTGGCGGCGACATCGGCCTCGACGTCAAGTACGGCCTAACCCAGAACCTGACTGCGGATTTTACTTACAACACCGATTTCGCACAGGTAGAGGCGGATGAGCAGCAGGTCAATCTCACACGGTTCAGTCTGTTCTTTCCCGAGAAGCGTGAGTTCTTTCTCGAGAACCAGGGATTATTCGCCTTCGGTGGCGCCGGTGCCAACTTGATCGGCGGCAGCGGAGATACGCCGCTCTTGTTTCACAGCCGACGAATCGGGTTGAACCAAGGACGCGAGGTGCCGATCGAACTCGGAGGTCGGCTGACCGGCCGGGCTGGAGCGTTCAGTGTCGGAGCCTTGACCATTCAATCCGATGCCGAGCCGGTGTCGGGTGCGGCCACAACCAACTTCACCGTCGTACGCGTCAAGCGGGACGTGCTCCGTCGCAGCAGTATCGGGGCCATCTTCACCGGACGGTCAGTCTCGGCCGACGGTCTCGGTTCAGCTAAGACCTACGGGGTCGACGGAACGCTGGCCTTCTACGACAACCTCAGAATCTCCACATACTGGGCGGCAACCCGAACGCCTGGATTATCCGGCGGCGACGTCAGCTACCGCGGTCAGTTCGACTACAGCGGCGATCGGTATGGGGTGCAGTTCGAACATCTCCTGGTCGGCGACAACTTCAACCCGGAGGTCGGCTTCGTGCGCCGCCAGGACATGCGGCGCAGCTTCGCCACATTTCGGTTCAGCCCTCGGCCGACGTCGATCGAGGCGATCCGGAAATTCTCCTGGAGCGGGGCCGTAGACTACATCGAGGATACGAACGGCCGGCTCGAATCCCGCGAGATCGAGGGGGAATTTCGAATCGACTTCGAGAACGGCGACGGGTTATTTCTATCCGTCGAGGATGTATTCGAGTTACTGGATCGACCGTTTGAAATCGCTCCGGGTGTCGCCATTCCCGTCGGCGGATACAACTTCGCAGACCTGTGGCTGAGCTACACGCTGGGCACGCAACGTCGATTGGCCGGGATGGTGTTCTTTCAGCAGGGGGGCTTCTTCAACGGGGACAAGACAACGGCTGGGTTGAGCGGCGGGCGGGTCGAGGTAACGCATCAGCTGTCGGTGGAACCGACCCTGTCGTTCAACTGGGTCGATCTGCCAGAGGGTCGCTTCACGACCAAGTTGATCACGGCGCGGACGACCTACACCGTCACCCCGTCCATGTTCGTCAGTGCTCTCGCGCAGTACAACTCCAGCCAGGACTCCCTCGGCGTGAATCTTAGATTCCGCTGGGAGTACCGACCGGGGAGCGAGCTGTTCGTCGTCTTCAACGAGCAGCGAAACACACTGGTCCCCGGGTATCCCGAGCTGGAGACACGCGCTTTCGTCGTCAAGGTGAATCGTCTCTTCAGCTTCTAGAGCAGGAGCGCCCAGTTAGCAGAGAGGAAAAGGCTCCGAGAGTTAACACTGTGAGCCACTCCGCTCATTGGTCGGTCGCTGGGCCACGCGGGACACCAGTGGACTACAACTGTGTGACAAATGCCTCGCTGTTGTCCGACAGTGTTTCGCTGATTGGCGCCCAGGTTGCCTGGATCTAAGTAGGGAACACACAAGCATGCCAGTTGCGCTAATTCTGTTGTCGCTGCTAGGACTCGCCTTCTTCGCCGTCAGGTTGGCGACGGACCAGACGAGCTGGCCCATCCACCTAATGGGCATCGTAATCTGCCTCTTCATATCGGCGCGCAACGTGAAACTCATCGAAACCAAATGGCGGGTCGCATCAGCGCCGTCCATGCGCGAGGTGCACGATGCGGCTACGCTGGACGAGGCATTGGGGAGCGAACGGGCGATTCTCTACAAGCACAGCACAGCGTGTTCGGTGTCGGCCGCCGCCATTAACGAAGTGCTCCAGTTTGCCGAGACGCACCCTGACTGGAAGGTCTACGCGCTCAAGGTCATCGAGCAACGTGCCCTGTCCGACACGGCGGCTGCGCGACTCGACGTGCCGCACAAATCCCCTCAGGTGGTTGTCATCAGAGAGGGGCGCAGCGTCTGGCACACCTCCCATTTCCGGATCACAGCGCAGACGCTGAGCCGGCAGACCACGTGAACACGTGCCCCGAAGAGCGTGACGGCCCGGGCCTTCTCCAATCAGGCCGTTCCCACACTCCTACCCCTTGGCCTTCCTTCGCTTCGCCCAATACGCCTTCATCCGGGCTGAAACGAGCTTCTTCTGAGCCGCCGTCATTGACTTCCGGCCAGACTGCGAAGCCGCCTTTTTCGTGGCCTTCCGCTTGACCGCCTTCTTGACAGCTTTCTTCTTGGCCTTCTTAGCCCTCTTCTTGGGCGCTGACACCGCTGCGAGCGCGTCGATGGCCCCGCGAACACGTGAGACCTGGCCTTCGAGACCAGTCTTTTCTTGCTTGAGTAATGCGAGGATGGTTCCGATTTGGCTCATGTAGATTCTCCTAGAAAGAGGGGCGTTCAGAAAGCCGGGGCCATCAGTGACACCGTCACTCGTTCATGTTTCGAGTAACGAACTCCATGAAACGGTCTCGGTCCCGTGCCTCGAGCTGCAAGAACTCGACGCCAACCCCCTTGGGCAGACGGCAACGAACGGTGGCCGTGCATGTGAGGATGGCGTCTCGTGTTCGTCCATGGCAATGGTGACGTGCCGGTCACCATGCTCGAGATTTCAACTTCGCCTGCCAGGTTAGCACCGTTATACACGAACATCGCTCTCCGCGCGCCACATTTCGTCGTGGGCCAGCCCCTCAGGCCGTGCCACCCGCTACGAAAGAACATCGCTCATGGCACGCCCGCCGACTCGTGTTACCGAAGACGGCCGCATGGACACTGTGCGCATGGATACCGCGCGCTACGTGATCGCCCTGCTGACAATCATCTTGTTCCCGCCGGTGTTGCTTTTCTGGTTTCTCATCCATCCGTTCGTGCGTCTCTGGCCTCTAGCTGGGCTGGGGGACGTTCAAGGCAGCGAAGCGCATGAGGTCGACAACGTGAAGGTCACCAGGCAGCGCTGACTGCCAACGGATATCGGCCTGTTGCACGACCCCAGGCACACCAAGCTTGGGCCAAGGGCTGGGCCCGTCATCCACACGCTATCGCAGGTCGCGGTAGAACGCTCGAATGTCCTCGACCAGCAGCTCGGGTTGCTCGAACGCCGCGAAATGGCCACCGCGAGGCATCTCCGTCCAGCGCGTGATGTTGTAATGGGCTTCGGCCCACCGGCGTGGAGGGATCGTGAGCTCGTAGGGGAAAAGCGCTCCGGCGGTCGGCACCTCGATCCGGTCCGGCGGGGCGGTCAACAAACCAGCGCCTGCCTCGCGCCTGGACTCATAGTAGAGGCGCGCCGCCGAGGTCGCGGTCTCCGTCACCCAGTACAGCATGACGTTGGTCAGGAGCTCGTCTTTGGTGAAGATCGACTCGACGTCCCCCTGGCAGTCACACCAGGCATGGAACTTCTCGACGATCCAGGCCGCCAGGCCGGCCGGGGAGTCGTTCAGACCGTATCCGAGCGTCTGTGGCTTCGTGCCCTGAATCTGCGTGTAGCCCATGGCGTCGACCAGCTCCGCCTGGCGCGCCTGCATCCGTTGGATCTCTGCGGGCAAGACCCCCTCCATCGGGTTCGCCACGCCGGCCGGCGGACTGGCCATCACGAAGTTCAAATGCAATCCGGCAACGTGCGCGGCATCCTTAGCGGCGATCCACCGGCTGATGACCGCGCCCCAGTCGCCGCCTTGCGTCCCATACCGGTCGTATCCGAGACGAGCCATCAGCTGCGCGTTGATGTCGGCGATCTGTTCGGGCCCCATGCCGGGCTCGCGCGGCCGGTCGGAGAACCCGTAGCCGGGCAGAGACGGCGCGACGACATGGAAGGCATCCTCGGCCTGTCCGCCATGCGCGACCGGGTCGGTGAGGGGGCCGATCACCTTCATGAACTCTACGATGGACCCTGGCCATCCGTGCAGGATGAGCAGCGGCAACGCCTGTTCCTCAGGTGACCGGTGGTGGATGAAGTGGATGTCCAGATCGTCGATGCGGGTCTTAAACTGGTCGAACCGGTTCAACTCGCGCTCGTGCTCCCGCCAGTCGTACTCGTCGAGCCAGTACGTGACGAGTTGCCGCAGATAGTCAACATCCGTGCCGTAGACCCAGTCGGTGCCGACCTGGTCCGGGAAGCGAGTCCGCGCCAGTCGCGTCGAGAGGTCCGCGAGTACCTCATCCGGGACGGCGATCTCAAACGGCCGGATCGCAGTCGGGTCCACCGCGGCTGCGTCCGCTTCACCATCGGCTCCGGTTGCAGGTGTGCCACCGGTGGATGCAGGCTCAGGCGTGCCGCACCCGAGCGCGGCCAGGAGCAATACGGTCCAGACAACCGTCATACGATTCAGCATCTAGGCATCTCCTTCGGTCACGACAGTATAGGACAGGGAGAAGGTTCGGATCGAATACGGCACCACCGATCTGGGGCCTGGCGCGTCGACGCACAGCCTCGGGTTAGAACTGGAGGATGCACTACATCGGGCATTCAGCATCGAGCCGATGAGCCGTTTTCGACCTGGTTCACACACTCACGTGATGGAGGTCGATGACGATGAGCAAGTTACGCTGTCGCTGGCTCGGCGGGTTCGGGTGCGCAGTGGCGTTGGTCGTGACGGACGCGGGCGCTCAGCAGCGGCAGATTCGCGCCACGGTCGGTGCCAGCCTGTCCCTGGGGTCGATCTGGGGTAACGAAAACCGCCTTAGCTGGAGTCCAATCGTTGGCATCGCTGTTCGATACCAGCCGTGGGAACGGTGGGGCTTCGAGTTCGACACGCGACACTACACATACAAGCGACGGTTCCCCACAAGCGGCGTCGTCTTCGCCGGCGAGGGCGTGGCGTTCACCGGCGGCGTCACCTACTACCTGCGGACGTCTGGGCCACGGCCCTTCGTCAGTGGAGGAATCGGCATCCTTCGCTCGGAGCGCGAAAGCCGTTTCCCCATTCACGCGCCGCTCTCGTCGTTGCGCTCACCGAGAGGCGCGCCTCCCATCATCGGGGAGGCACTGTTTCGCTCCACAGGCACCGATGCTGGTTTGAGCGTCGGCGGGGGCGTGGACGTTCCACTCGGATCGCACTGGTCACTCCGACCTGAGGCCCGCGCGCTGTTTGGCGCAGGCAGCGTGCTCTCGCCGTTGGGTCTGGGGGGCAGCCTCGCGTTCGGGTGGTAGTCACGCCGGCGCGAGTGCACCGCGCTGTGGCATGGCGGACCGGCCGCGACAGGACCCAGTGGCGTTGGAGTGAGTGCCCGTTCCGACCGATATCACCGGGCATGAAGATTACGGTCCTGCACGGTGACGGGAGCACGGAGACGTTGAAGATCGCGGGCGACCTCCGGTGCGTCGAGGGCCAGCACCTCCACCGTGTCCAGGACGATGACCTGGAGCCCTTCTTTACGCCTGATGGCCACTTCGATGGGCGGGGCCGCGCCCTCAACGCGACGCCAGTCGAAGACGCTCTCCGACTTCGGGAAACCATCGAAGTGTCGTAGGACCTAGACGACCCGCCAACTATCCCAGTAGCCCGTGGTGTGGCGCGGGACTTTCACCACGGACTGCTAGGGGAGCGGGGCAAACGGCACAGCCGGCTCCCGGACACCAGGATGCCCCGCGTTGGTCCGCTGACGGGAGACGCGCGCCGCGGCCTCCAAAGCCTGCTGTTCGTCTTCCCGGCCACCCTTTAGCAGATTCAGCATAGCGATGTTCCCCTCGTGACAGGCGTACTCGTAGAGCACCACATCGCTGTCGGAACGGAGAATCGGAATGGATACCGTGTAGGGCCGTGTGTAGGTCTGCGGGTCATCGACGGTGAACTCGTAATCGATCGTATCGCGGTCGATGCGCGTGAAGCGTTCGACCAGGCGAAGGGTCTCGCCCGAGCCGCGATGCCCCGTCTGGATGATATGCGACGACTGGTAGTCGCCGCCGTCCAGCTTGTCGTTGAAGTGGATGGTTTCAACGACGAGGGTGTCCCCTTCCCAGTGGCCACGCGAATCGCCCAGCCATTGGCGAATCTCGCCCGACGCATGCGGTCCTCCGTTCAGCGGGATGATCCGCGCCTCGTGAATCATCTCGATGACCAGCGCGACGTAGTCCGGTGTCTGGAAGATGTGGTAGTTGGCGTTGTAGAGGTTCGGGATCATCGCCACCGGCAGTGTGCGCGAGATGCACCGCTCCCAGGTGTTGCGGTCGAGCCAGGAATCGGCCTCGCCTCGACCAACCCGCGCGCGCTCCCGGTCGACTAAGCGCCGGATCGCCTGCGGTGTCATCGACATGCGCCCGTCTGGCGGATCGATGATCAGCGAATCACGACCAGCCAGTGGCCCCTTCTGCTCAGGATAGGCGGCGCCGGTGCCACGGGTAGCGTCGATTACCGGCTGTTGCGCCTCCCGTCCCTGCGCCCGCTCTTCCTCGGTCATCCGCTCGAGGCGCGTGGTCGTCGAGTTGTTCCACAGGCCCTGCAGGTCAGGATGCCCCCACGGCGTGCGGGGCACATCCTGCGCCGCGACCGACTGCGCAAGCGAGAGAACCGTGACGGCGGCGAGCACGACGGTGACGTGACGTGGATGCATCGGTTGCTCCTCGCGTGTGGAAGGTAGCGCCGTGGGCCGTGCAGGAACTGCTACCGCTTCTCCGTGGCCGCGGCCCGCTCCTCGGCGCGCGCGCCGCCAAGGATGCCCGGCATCGCGTAGTTGCCCTCATGACACGCGTATTCGAATATGGCCTCCTGGCTCTGGTCCAGGAGCAACTCGACGGTCCACGGTGCCGTCCAGGTATCGGGGTCCCTTAGGGTGATCTCCTGCCGGAGTACGGTGGGCGCAATCCGTGTAAATCGCTCGACCAGAACCAGGCTCTCGGACCCCCCGCTGTAGCGGCTCCTGGGCTCGTAATTCCGCGTCTCGACGACCAGCGTATCTCCCTCCCAGTGACCACGCGCGTTCCCCGTCCACTGGGGAATCTTCGCGTCGAGATGCGACCGTCCATCGAGCGGGACAGACCGGACGATGTGCCCCATTTCCTGCATGATCGTCACGTGGTTCGGTGTCTGGAAGAGCTGAAAGTAGCTGTTATAGCCGGATCCCATGTTGGGCGAGGCAAAATGGAGGCAGCGGTCGCCCAGACCCCGGTCCTCGGGACCGTCCGAGCTCCCACGTCCGAATCCGGACCGCCCTCGGGCACGAGCCTGCGCCGCCTCGGTCTGCTGGGGTCGCCGGCCATTCGGCGGATCGATGATGAGCGACGTGCGGTTGTCAAGCTGCCGGTC
>Ga0302123_10003482_pt1 | contig 10492 bp, 11 predicted proteins | sample CB21_321_MG_FD_203109 | JGI IMG/M metagenome (GOLD analysis project Ga0302123, IMG submission 203109) | Marine microbial communities from Western Arctic Ocean, Canada - CB21_32.1 | ecosystem: Environmental > Aquatic > Marine > Oceanic | place: Canada: Western Arctic Ocean | collected 2017-09-28 | reverse complement strand
CCAAAATCGGTGAGTTTCGGAGTATTGCCGGACATGAGGATGTTGGAAGGTTTGATGTCTCGATGAATGACGCCGTGCTTGTGACTGAATGCGAGGGCCAGCGCGAGGTCCCGAGTAATGGTTGCGGCCCGACGCTGGTTGAACGGTTCATGGGCATCTTCGAGGGCAGACTGCAGGGTGGCACCATCGCCAACCAGCTCCATGACCAGATAAGGCGTGCCATCGGAGCGCCCGGAGCCATAGACCGGGACGATATTCGGATGCTTCAGTTTCGCCTGAGTGAGTCCCTCTCGTGAGAATCGGTCCAGTTGTGCGGCCGACATTTCGGGGCCGACATGCAAGGTCTTGACGGCGACTTCCCGGCCATCTTTGGAAGCCGCACGATAGACGCAGCCCATGGCACCCCGACCGAGCTCACCGAGAATAATGCAGCCATCGATCTCCTGCCCGATCAGCGGCGAGCTGCCGCTGAAGGTCTCGAAAGCGTTGCCACCGGCGCCGTTTTCAATCATCGCCCAGTGCTGGCTGGCGGTGGCGCAGATTCCGAGATCGCTTTCCGTCGGCAGAGCCGCCGACAGACGAGCGCCTAATTCGGGATGGTCTGCGATGAACGCAGAACGATCAATACACTCACCATCGTCGACGCGTTGAACATAGTTCTGGACGAGACAGTTGATGACCTTGGAATCGTTTTTGTTGAACAGATCTAGCATGCCGCCTCTGTGACCCGTAACACGAGAACCGCGTTACTGTTTTTCCAGACTGTTGAGTTCGACCTCATACTTCGATTGCACCTGTGCCGCATTGCTGTTGTCGGTCTCGCCGGTGACGCGGTGTTTGATCTCATAATCGTCGTAGAGAGAAATCGTCACCTCGTTTTCCGAAGATCCGGGGCGCCACTGCAAGGAAGTGGATACCGGAATGCTACGGTACCGCAATGAGGAAAATTCGAAGCGGCTGTACATTGTGATCGGTTGCTGCGAAATAGCTTGGGCCAGCTGTGGTGTGGCCGAGCTTGTCTGGAACCCTGTGACGATTTCAAAGGCACCACCATTGCCTACAGACGGATTATAGGTGGCCGCCACGTAAGAGGTCCCGTTTTGCCCGAACAACATCGCCTGATCGCCGGCGGCGCTGACGAGGCTCAGAAAGCCTGCAGCCTGCAGGGTAAAGCCCGGGTCGACGGGGTCACCGTTGTAAGTGGCGGTGACCGGTATCGAACTCGCGCCCGTGCGCTCGCAAAGCTCGGTGACGGAGGTATCGCTGAACACTGTCAGAGCGTTGGCGTCCGGGTGCCAGCCGCAAACAACCAGGGGATCGTCCTCGTTCATCGAGTTAGGGTGCCCGCCTACATAGCCGCTGGAGTAGGTGTCTGGAGCGGAAGACGAGTCGAGTGAACAATGAAGCAGTTGTCCGGCACTGAGATACTGATCGTTCATCAGCGTCGAGATTACCGGGTCGGCGAGCGGGTACATCGTGTTGTCGTAACCGTACCCCTGCATGGCGACACCGACAGAATGAAGGTTGTACGTGCACATTGAACGGTAGGCTGAGCCCTTACCCACCATCACCGACGGCAACAGACTGGAAACCAGAATCGTAATCACTGCAATCACCAGAACAAGTTCGAGGATCGTAAACAGGTATTTCTGTCGCTGTATATGCGGAGACGGTTCAAATCTCATCTTGTTATACACTCCGATACGAACGCTATAGCCCGTTGCCAGACAAACGACGCACCCCCGTAGTTATAGCTGCATCTCTCAAAGCATCTGTCTGTTTCCCACCGGCCACCACAAGCCCACGGGCAACCTGCCAACAGCTTCCGCCACAAATCAAACGCACAATCCGTGCCAGGTGCTATCTGCAATGGCACTGACTACAGCAAAGATAAGTGTTGCGTGGGTCTTCGTTGGAGTTCACCGCTTCAGCTGTGTCTTGTCCTTCTTGCAAGGCGGCAGGATGCGAAGACACTGCTGAAACGATGAACTCCAACGGGACAAGCGCCCACATTTCAACGCGTAAGTCAGTGTCTTATGTAGGGTTCCACTAAAAAAACCCTTGGTTTCCGGTGTCAGGTATCAGGTTGTCCCGTTTTGCTTTCCACCCGGTGTTTCGCACGATTTTTTGCACGTTAAACTCCTGAAACGCAGAGCTGACTAGAGGCTCTATACGGACGCGTCTTTGGCACGCACCTAATACAAATTGGGGCACGACGACGCGGCGACGATGACGGAGCAGAGAGCGGGGCGATGACATGGGCCGATGTTTTTCCAGCGACTGGCGCCCCTGCGCCAAGGGCGCTTCGTATACCGGTAGCCCATTATCATGGTCGATGAATATTCGGAGTGATGCCGACGTCTGAGAGGAGAGCCATTGACATTGATCCGTTCTTGCTTATCGTAGAATCTATTAAAGGCTCCGCTGAAACAACCCTTTTGGTTTCAGTTGTTCTGTAGGATGGCCGTTCTACACAACAACCAAACCTGACACCTGATTCCAGGTGAAAAGGGCCATTTTCAACGGAATCTATGTAGATACAATCGTGGTATGGATATTGCGGATCCACAGGACGGAGTAACTATGAACAAGATCTGTACAGCAATTCTGGCCGCCGGACTTTTCGCCGGCGGCGTCACCTCAGCAGCCCCGAAGCTCGAGCTCGATCGCACGATCATTGATTTTGGCGAGATCTACGACGACGCACCCGTCGACGGAATTGTGACGTTGCGAAACACCGGCGATGCGAGATTGATTATCGACAAGGTCAACACGACGTGCGGCTGCACAGTCGGGCGACTGGCAAAACGCAATCTGGCGCCCAATGAAACGACTACGGCGACGCTGACGTACACGCCGGAAGGCAAGAAAGGGGACGAGAAAAAAACAGTCACCTTTGTGAGTAACGATCCGGACGAGCCAGCTCAGAAAGTAACTGTCAAGGCGTACGTCATTCCGCAGTGGGAGGTAGTGCCGGACAAGCTCGAGTTCATCACGCGCGCACCTGAGCCAGGCTTCAAAAACCGCACCGTGCTGTTCCAGATCATCAACAATTCAGAGGAGGATCTGACGATTATCAATGTCGATAGTCGGCACCCGGAAGTAAAGATCGAGAACAACAAACCGGCAATCATACCGCCCGGCGAATCTCGTGATTATACGGCCCGGGTCCGAGACAAATTCAATCCCAGGCGTCGCGTGATCTCGAAAGTGATGGTCGTGGCTCGGATCGGCGAAGTGGATCAGCTCAAAAAGCTGCCGATCCGCATGGTGCCCCAGTGACGTTGCAAAATCCCAGGTCCAGCATTAGATTTAGACTTCAAGGTATAGAGTTCCAGAGGTCTGTATCCATACCTTGAAATCCGGCGGTATGGAATCCAGACCTGCTTTCCTATCCTGAGAAAGCTGACCGTTTTAAATCCGCAAATCCGAGCCGTTGATGAAATCAAACGATGGTCGAGCTGGAATTGGAAATGCCAAGGTAGGCGAAGTGCTCGACACACTGCTGCAGACCGAGTCCTTCAAACTTGAGCGCATTGTATCAACCGGACAGAGCACGCCGACAGGCGAATGGCTCCAGGAAAGGACCAACGAGTGGGTCCTGTTGCTGACCGGGCACGCCGAAATTCTTTTTGAAGGCGATGACGAGCCATTGTGCCTCAAAGGTGGTGACTACGTGCATATTCCAGCACGCCGGAAACACCGCGTCGTTCTAACGGACCCCAAGAAAGAGTGTGTTTGGCTGGCGCTGCATTATCAGCACAAGATTTTTATGCGCGACAACGATGGCCAGATGGCGACAACGATTCTGGCGGCCGACACAAACTGAGGGCCGCGGGTGTAGCTCAACGGCAGAGCACTAGCCTTCCAAGCTGGTTGTTGAGGGTTCGAATCCCTTCACCCGCTCCAGTCTTTCTCTTACCTGTTACTTCTTCTTCGGCCGATACACGTGCGTACTGGCACCCTCGACCAGCTCGGCTGCTTCCATCACCGTCTCAGACAGGGTCGGGTGGGGGTGAATGCTCAGCCTTAGATCAGTTGCCAACGCCGCCATCTCGACAGCCAACACACCCTCGGCGATCATCTCCCCGGCACCGGCACCGCAGATCCCGACGCCGAGGACGCGCTCGTCTTCCGGATCGAAAAGAATCTTGGTCAGGCCGTCCGGCCGGTCGATTGAGATTGCCCGCCCGGAAGCAGCCCACGGGAACCTTGTGATATTGACCTTGCGCCCCTGCGCCTTCGCCTCAGTCTCGGTGAGCCCGCACCAGGCGAGCTCAGGATCCGTGAATACGACGGCCGGGATCGCAGCAGCCTGGAACTCGACACGGTGCCCCGCGATAACCTCCGCCGCGACTAGGCCTTCATGGGATCCTTTGTGCGCCAGCATCGGTTCACCCGCGAGGTCGCCGATCGCAAAAATATTCTGGACGTTCGTGCGAAGCTGCGCATCGACCTCGACAAAACCGCGATCGTTGACCGTGACCCCGGCATTCTCCAGTCCGAGGTCCCGGGAATTCGGGCGGCGTCCGACAGCTACGAGGATCATGTCATACGTTTTGGTCGGCGTGTCTGTTTCGCCTTCGAGATGGACTTGCAAGCCGTCAGCGACTTCTTCGACCTTGGTGACCTTGGTGTTGAACATGATTTCCTTGAACGCGCTGCGCAGCCGCTGCGCCAGGACTTTGACCAGATCACGGTCGGCGCCGGGCAACAAACCGGACGTCATTTCCACAACCGAAACGTCACTGCCGAGGCTGGCGTACACACTGCCTAGCTCGAGACCGATATAGCCGCCGCCAACAACCAGCAGGGATTTCGGAATCTCCGGCAGCTCCAGCGCGGATGTCGAGTCCAGTACGCGCGGACTGTCGATGGAAATACCCGGGATCCGCGTCGGATGCGAACCCGCCGCAACGATAATGTGATCGGCGCGGACAGTGGTCGTACCGCCGTCTGTGAGGGCGACTTCGATCGTGTTCGCATCCACCAGGGTGCCCCTGCCCTGGACATGGTCGACACCGCGACTGTTGCTGAGCATGCCGAGGCCGCCAGTCAGTTTTTGCACGACGCTTTCCTTCCAGGCCCGAAGTTTGTCGAGGTCGATCTCGGGCTTGGCAAACGTGACGCCCCAGCGATTCGCCTCTGCCGCCTCATTGATGAGCTTCGAGATGTGAAGCAACGCCTTAGAGGGTATACAGCCACGGTAGAGACATACGCCGCCGGGGTTCGGTGCCATATCGATGAGCGTGGTCTGGAGCTCGAGATCGGCGCATTTAAAAGCTGCCGCATAGCCCGCCGGGCCGCCTCCGAGCACTGCGACCTGTGTTGTCTTTTTGTCTGCCATATCAATTCCTGAAAGTGTATATGTGGATGTATTAAGATTCCGTTGAAAAAGTGGCCCTTTTCATCCGCAATCAGGTTTGACGTTCACTGCCACCTGGTGATGGCCCGTCTCGCGGCGCTCGGCTCAGGTGTCGGGTTTCAGGATTTGCGGGTTTCGTTACACACTGTTTCACAACAGGTTACGAAGCGCTAATTTCTGAACCCAAGGGTTTATCAGCGTAATCGTATTAAGAACACGAACCCGAAGGAAATGTTCAGTTTAGCGGCAGGCTAAGGAAAAGCAAAGACGGGTTGAGTTATTTCTTACGCTAGTCGTCACTTGACACAGTGTCCGATTCAACCTATGCTAGTACTTAGCCATTAACCTAAACAGCACAGGGTGTGTGAATGGATATATCCATGACAGATGCAGCTCGATCCAGGATCGAGGAACATATCCAATCCGGAGAGCATTTCGTGCGCATAAGCGTTATACCAGGCGGTTGCTCGGGTATGACGTATGACGCGACCGTCGACACCGTGATGGGTGAAGACGATGAAGTCATTATGGCTGATGGTGCCATCAAAGTCGTCTCGGACGCCCGCAGCAGCCTGTTCCTAGATGGATTGACAATCGACTATTCCAACGATTTAATCCAGGCCGGGTTCCGCCTCTCTAATAACAATGCCAGCGAATCCTGCGGGTGCGGCGCCAGCTTCGCGGTCTGACCAGACGCGCTACGGAAAAAACTATGAGCACTGAACCCATCTCCCTGCTTGGCGGTCATTCCGTCTATTGCATCAATGAAGGTCAGTTGCGCGACGCTGTTCAGCTGAGCGAAGATCCCGAGAGCGGACCGCGGATCCAGGAAAAGCTCACAGACCTCGAAGGCGCATTGTCTCGCAACGAACAGGCAGCGCTGGCCTTTGTCATCATCGAACGCCTCCGTAATTCGACGGATTGAGGGTTACCATGGCTACTGTGCCCGTCGAGATCAACCTCGAGTTCACCCCGAACCCGAACACGCTCAAGTACACGCTCAACCGGCGTGTCCTGCTGAACGGTGCCGAGAACTTCACCAGCCGCGAGGAAGCCGAACCCCATTCGCCGCTGGCTACCAAACTGTTCGACGTCGACGACGTGTGCGGTATCATGATCGGCCCGACCTTCATCACGGTCACGCTGGCCAGTCAGGACAATCTGCGCGAGCTCAACCGTACCGTCATGACGACGATCAAGGAACACCTCGAATCCGGCGACGTCATCGTGACGCCACGCGACCCGGAAACGTTGAAAGCCAACGAAAGCGAAACGGCGAAGCGCATCCGCGAAATACTCGACGCGGAAGTACGCCCGGCAGTCGCCCAGGACGGTGGCGACATCACATTCGAGCGCTACGACGAAAACAGCGGTGTCGTGTACCTGTACATGATGGGCGCCTGTTCCGGCTGCCCGAGCTCCCAGATGACACTCAAGTCCGGGATCGAAACCCGCTTGCGCCAGGAATTCCCCGAGATCACCGACGTCGTGCCGATCTGACCCAAAGCTTCGGCTACTCGCGAACCTGGAATACGGGATTCGATTGAGTTGACGCCAGGGTTGAACGTAAAAGGTCTACGGTGGCGTTGTACGAAACAGGCGGCTACTGGCGAGCCTTGACTGGTTTACGGGAGCGTGTTTTGTTGTGCGCCGGCAACCGCCAGCACGACCATGCAACGCGGCTCGTAAACCCATGAACACTCGCCACTCGCCCCCCCCCTCGTGATTCCTGCTCCGTAAACCCTGGCGTAAACCTATGTCGATTGGCTATCGCTCAACCAGCAGTTCCCGGGGCTCGCCGTTCATCGTGATCGTCACCTGATCCGGAATTGTGATGCCGGCAAGGTCGAAATACAACGTTACCAGAACGTTGTTCAAGTCGATCGGGCAAAACTGCTCACCTCGCAAGAGCGCTTCCTGCAATTTGGCCTGGCTCTGAGGATCATCCAGCGCCGCGATGAGGCTGACGGGCACGAGCTCCAAGGGCCCATTTGATTGCAAGCGTATCAAACATGGATCGCCGGCAGACGCGGTCAGGCGCCCGGACAACGTGATCGATGACTGATTGCGTCGACATTCGACGACGTCGAATGCAAACACCGGGTCAGCGACCGCCGGGTCAGTCCCACAGCCACCCGTCGACAAAATTACAGCACCGATAATCGCAGAAAATAGAATTGTTTGGTTTCGTCTTCGCATGACACATACTGTACACAGATATAATTATACGGCGAACGAATCGCGACCGGTGCAACTCGAGAATAAACCCACGGATCCTCCTTCGCTCTTAGCGATAGCCTTGAATGGCACTGACTTAAGGGCATAGAAATGGGTTCTCGATTTCGTCGTGGTGGCGTCGGCAGTATGCGGCGCGGTACGATAGATCGACGCGTTATCTGGAAGTAACGCGGTCCCGCTGATGCGCCGGCTCTGGGGTTTCGAGTTCCAATCCGCCTGGGAAGAGTCCGACCGCAATTATCAAATCATCGAGGCAAGCGGCGCCAAACCCGTGTTCAAATTTTGACAAGGACGGTTTCTGAAGAGCCTTGACGCCGCAGCGGTACGGAACCAGTTTCTACTTATACCGGACCAGTCGATATCGCCTTCTGGGATGACCGCCTCGAAGAGATTCCCTATGACGAGGCGACGGATCACGTGGCGATCAGTGTCAAGACGTACACAGACGCGCGCCTATCAGATTGCTCCCAAATACCGTCGACGCGGAGTGCCAGTGGCGATGGGCGGGTTTCATGCAACGCTGGTGCCAAACGAAATGATGGGTTTCGCGGAGGCGATCGTCATAGGCGAAGCGAAACAGTCTTTCCGCAACTGCTCGCCGACTTTCGCACGGGTCAAATGCAACGGGTCTATCGCGGCGAAGGTCGGCACGGCACGATTACGTTTCGTCTCCCCCCCCCTACACCCTTCACCGCTCCAGCTCCGTGTCGATTATGCCGCCTTTAAAAATGTAGAAGCCGCATGACCTGTAAAACGGCTCGAGCTCCGATACGAAGGTCGTGTGCACGCCGCGAATACCCGCCGCTTTGAGTTCACCGACGGCGTGCCGGACGATGTTGCGCCCGAGACCGCGTCGTTGATAATCCGGGTGGATCATAAGATCGCTGATAAAGGCGTTACTGGCGCCGTCGCTGATCACGTTGGCGTATCCGATCAACCTGCCGTCGTCATGGATCGTGAGATGCATGTACGCGTTTTCCAAGACACGATCCCAATTGCCGGCATCTCGATCCCAACCAACCGACGCACGCAAGCCCCCAATCTCTTCGGCAGTAATGGGACAATCCCGCTGGACAGAAAACGCTTTCACGGCTTCACGCATCCCCCTCCACATATTTCGCGATCTCAGGTTCCGGAACCATATCGAGAAGTTTACGGATAATATCGTCATTGGTAATGCCACTGGCCTGGGCCTGGAAATTGGCGGAAATCCGATGGCGCAGCACCGGGATTGCACAACTTCGAATATCGTCACATGAAACTGACAAGCGCCCGTCCATCGCCGCCATGGCCTTACCGCCCCAGATCAGATATTGCCCGGCTCGAGGTCCGGCACCCCACTCCAAGGTTTCGCGGGTATGATCAAGCGCGTCGTCATCGCGTGGCCGTGTGCACCGCACGAGTTTCGCAACATACGCAATCACGTACGGTGCTACTTCGACCTGCTGCACGGCTTTTTGAAACCGCAGAATACCGCGGCCGTCCAACACCTGCCGGACAGGTATCTCTTCCTTTGTCGTCGTGCGTCGCAGGATTTCCTCCTCTTCGGACAGGCTCGGGTAATCAATGAGCACATTATACATGAACCGATCAAGCTGCGCCTCCGGCAACGGATAGGTGCCTTCCTGTTCGATCGGGTTCTGCGTCGCCACGACGATAAAGGGCGACGGCAGCTCGCGGGTTTCAACACCAATGGTCACCTGGCGCTCCTGCATCGCCTCGAGCAAGGCGGCCTGCGTCTTTGGAGGGGTCCGGTTGATTTCGTCGGCGAGCAGGAGTTGCGTAAAAATCGGCCCCTGCACAAACTTCATGCCGCGGGCGCCGCTGACCTCGGTATCGATAATGTTCGTTCCGGTAATATCAGACGGCATCAGGTCGGGCGTAAACTGAACGCGCTTGAATTGCAGATCGAGAATTCGCGCCAATGAGTTGACGATCGCTGTTTTCGCCAGACCGGGTACACCGACGATCAGACAATGGCCACCCGCGAAAATGCAAGACAGCAGTTGATTGATGACATCGACCTGGCCAATGATGATCCGGCCCATTTCGTCTTTGACGAATTGAATCTTGTTGCGGAAATCGATGATGATGTCAGGCAGCTCCTCGCCAGTTTCGAACCGCATCGAAATCTGGCCGACAGCGAATACGTCCCCGTCGCTGACAGTGATTTCGGATACCTGCGCGCCATTGTGAAAAATCTGATTCGTACTGCCGAGGTCGCGGACATGAAGCTGGTTGCCGCGCAATTCGATCTCGGCGTGCTGGGCGGAAATCGAGTCATCCGGGATCTGAACGGTAGCGGGCGCCTCGCGACCGATGACATGTTTCGTATCTGTCGCGACTGGTATACTTTTCCCCAGCAGTTCGCCTTCGATAATGATCAGCCGTGCGTTCAAAGAATTCTCCTGTTATCGGGGATTCGCGTATGCGGGTTACGGTACTGTCTGTTGCCGGCAATCCAACTTACTATTGGCAGCGCACGTCGTGCAGTCCTGGTGCGATGAAAAGGGGTAAAGCCGCAGCGCTTCGCTTACGCGCGATGAAGAGGGGCAAGAAGCTTTCAGGTTTCAGGAAAGATTGAGTGGCAGGCGAAGCGTGGAGGCGCGGCAAGCCTTTGACGCCTTTCGACTGTTACAGTTCGAGGCTGTATTTTCCCGCGCGATGAAAAGGGAGAGTCTAAGTCCAGTCCTGGTTAAAAGTTGACTCGGTCGGCTACTGGCGAGCCTTTGACACAACTTTCTTATCTTTTGTCATAATGCGCGCAGCCGCAATAAATTTGAAGAAAGAGAAACGAGTAGGATGGATCGAGTAGGCGGAGTTGTGCGGGGGGGGGGAATCGAATAGGATGAATCAAGCAGGATGGATCGAGTAGGCAAAATTATACGG
>Ga0302123_10003481_pt1 | contig 10493 bp, 9 predicted proteins | sample CB21_321_MG_FD_203109 | JGI IMG/M metagenome (GOLD analysis project Ga0302123, IMG submission 203109) | Marine microbial communities from Western Arctic Ocean, Canada - CB21_32.1 | ecosystem: Environmental > Aquatic > Marine > Oceanic | place: Canada: Western Arctic Ocean | collected 2017-09-28 | reverse complement strand
TTTATTTTTTTAATTGGGACATCCAAGTATGCCAGAACTACCAGAAGTGCAAACAGTCGTTAATCATATCAGGGGCGATCTTGTTGGCAAAAAGATTCTTGGCATAATACCTCTGTGGAAAAAATCACTTCATAATTTTAAACCAAATGACCTAAGTGGGAAAAATAGAATCATAGATGTCAGAAGAAGAGCAAAATTTATAATTATTGATTTTGGTGAATTTATTCTTGCGGTGCATCTTAGAATGACTGGAAAACTATATATCCAAGAAGGTTCTTTAACACCTAAGTATACTCGTGCAATAATCAAACTTGAAAACTCAAAGGATCTAATATTTGATGATATAAGAAAGTTCGGTCGAATATATTTGTATAAAAACCTAACTGAAATTGATAGTAAACATGGACCTGAACCGCTCGAAAAAGAATTCACAGACGAATGGCTTTATGTTAATTTGAAGAAGAGAAGCAGAAACTTAAAAGCGTTACTTCTGGATCAATCATTTATTGCAGGATTAGGAAACATCTATGTAGATGAAATTCTCTGGGAGAGTGGCATTCATCCGAATTCTATATCAAGTGCTATTTCGAAAAAAAAGGTTCCTTTATTACACAACTCTATTCAAAATATATTAAAAAAAGCCATCGATAATCATGGCACGACCTTTATGAGTTTCACATTTTTAAATGGCAGGACTGGGAATTATTCAAATGAACTAAATATTTTTGGGAAACAAGGTGAGCCCTGTAAAACTTGCGGAGACCTAATTAAAAAAATTAAGGTAGCCGGCAGAGGCACCCATATTTGCGGCACGTGCCAGAAAAAATATCGACCCAGAAAGAAATAAATTTTTATTTATAATTAAAATTGATTATTATAATGATTCTAAGGCTTGGAGAAAATCTGTTTTAATATCATTAATATTCTCAATTCCAACTGAACAGCGTATCATATTTTCGGGAATACCCAGGGCAGATCGTTCCTCCATAGTATTCTCAACATGACTCGTGGTTTTTGGTGGACCAACTATTGTATCCACTGAGCCTAGATGAGCAGCAGCATGCGCAAAAGTTAATTTAGTGATAAAAATAGGAATTAAGTCTTTTTCTCCAGAAAGTGAAAAGCTCAGAACGCCTCCAAAACCTTTCATCTGATCTACTGCAGTACTATATCCTGAATTGGTTTCCAACCCAGGGTAAAAAACAGTATTTATTTTGGGGTGCTCTGATAACCAATTGGCTAATTCCATTGCATTAGTATTATGCCGTTCCATCCTTAATGCGAGCGTTTTCATTCCACGTATAATTAAGTAAGCAGCATTAGGATCTAGCGTAGCGCCATTAATCTCCCTAAAGTGAAATATTTTTTCAATTTTTTCTTTATCTCCGCAAACTAATCCACCAAGGGCATCCGAATGTCCACAAAGAAATTTAGTAGCGCTGTGCACCACCAGGTCTGCACCAAGGGCTAGAGGGTTTTGGTTAATCGGCGTTGCTAATGTATTATCTACAACTATAAGTGATCCAACTTTTTTACCCACACTAGATAATCTTTTAATGTCCTGTATTTTTAAAGTAGGGTTCGTTGGTGTTTCTAGATAAAGTAATTGGCAGCCCTTATTTACTTCATCCTCGATTTGATTATGATCAGTAGTGTCACAAAGAACTACTTCTATATCATATTGTGGTAAAAACTCTAAAAATAATTTGCTAGTTCCTCCATAAGTGTCTTTGCCAGCCACCACTCTATCTCCAGAATTTAGGTTAGCAAATAACGTATTACTTATAGCTGCCATACCACTGGAAAAACTAGTTGCAGCTTCTGCACCTTCAAGGATACGAATTTTTTCTTCTAAAACATTTACTGTCGGGTTTGTGTTTCGACCATAGATATGACCGTCTTTTTCTCCTTTAGCCACCTGCATCCATTCGTCCATATTATCGTATCCATATGCTACGCTATTTACTGTTGGAGTCTGTGTAGCACCATGTGGGAATCTCTCTATTTCGCCACCCCAGACTGATTGGGTTTCGGGTTTAATATTATTCCATGAAATCTTTTTTTTCATTATTTATTAACTAATAAAGATTGAACTCTGTTTTGAACTGGCATTGGTTTCCATAAATCTACCAAGGTGACTGGGACTTGATGTATAATTATACATACCTTTTATTTACATGTCTTGTAAAAAATCCGACAAAAGAAGCAAATCAAAAATGTCCACTGCCGAATCAAAATTAATATCTGCTGAATCCACTGGTCCATTGTCATTTATTATAAAAGATAATAATATTACATAGTCAGAGTCATTTATTATACCATCATCATTGATATCATAAAATGGAACGAAATTAATACTAAACTTTATCGCAACAGGCCTGTGATCTGAGATGTTTTGGTCATACTCATTCCAACCACCATCAAGATATTCATCAATTTTGATTGTTTGCACTTCTGAATTATTTAATCCACTAAACAGTTCATCAGTAATTAAAATATGATCAAGATGGGATGGCCAATTGGGGAATGACCATTCAGAACTATTTCCTTGGGCAATTTCAAGATCTGCAAAGCGATAATGGGTGGAATCATCTAAAACTTCTTGGAATACATTATTTGGTGGTGCTTCGGCGATATCATCATTCAAATCACCCAGCACAATTACCTTATTATTAGAAAGGTTATTATCAATATATTCTTTAATTAGGTTTATCGCAGTATATCTTCTGTTTTCTTCGTCAGATGTATCATCAAAATCAATTATACCATCTCCGCAACATTTAAAATGATTATTGATTATAAAATAATTTTCTCCCATAAAATTGATATCCATTACCATAGGTGAGCGAGGAAATGCATTCCAATATGATGAAGTTGTGTATATCTCATATATATCATTGATTTCTACTAATCCTGTTTTATATATATATGCTAAACCAGCAAACCAGCTTGATTCATAATACCCCGAATATGCTGGTAAAGAATCTAACATTTGGTCAAACATAGTAGTATCATCTACTTCTTGTATAGCGAGAATATCTAAATCCAAAAGGTTGATAATTTCAGTGACATAATCAATCGTGATTTGATTATTTTTTGGAAACCACTCGATGTTCCATGTCGCTACATCCAGAGAATTATCATCTCCGAAAGATAAATCTTCCAAATCTTGGGCAAACAAAGTAGCAGCCAAAAAATAGCTTGAATAGATAATCCTTTTAAGAATTTTTTGATAGAATAACATAAATACAATTAGAAATGATGCATAAAAAATACTTCGCTACTATGCAAATATCCACCACCAGGTTTTGAGATTGACCTAACTTCATAAATACAAACCCCGATTAAATTCAAAAACTCTCCGATTAGGTTATGAGCCTCACGTAGCTTCTTCTATTTTAGAACGGAGCCAGGCTATAGTTAGATTAAAAAGATAGTATTACTTAAGTAGGGTAACTTTTTTGGTTTCAATAGATTGATCATTTTTTATAGTAATGAAATAGGTTCCATTGGGATAGTTTATTGCATCCCATAAAAACTGATGACTTCCTTTTTGAAGTACTTTATTATTTAGTAGTTTGATCTCATGACCTTGAAGGTCATTTACCATCACTTTGACAAACTGACCCTGTCCCAGTTTGATATCTATTTTACATGAAGGATTGAAAGGATTGGGATAGGTGTTTAAAGAGATATTCGTTGGCATTAAGGATGGTTCTTCTGAATAATTTCTTAGATAATTCTCTTGAATAGATTGGATTAGTTCTTGACCATTATTTGTTTTGTCATACGAAAGAGCCCAAATCATAACACCGCCAAGTTCTTGCTCCGAAACATACTGACATTTGAGTCCTATTGATTCTTGATTTTCATAGGTTATTATTCTGGTATTGTCATCTTTGATAAGGTATGGACATAGTGCGTCATTATCCCAGTAGTAAGTCCAACCGTTACCAATTAATTCAGGAATATCATAATACATGATATCAACCGTGCTTCCTGTAAAAGGTTCATTGATGTTGGATGATTCCCATTTAGCACCCCAAAATGGCATTCCCATATTTATTTTATTTTTTGGTATACCTCTGGTATTGGATAGATAATTCATACTGGCATGACAGGATCCATCAGGATCACTAGGCGGAGAGGTATAAAGAGGCGCAAGATGCCCTGAATGGCTTGACCAGTTACCGTGGGTTCCATAGGTCATAGCATTAAAAAAATCAATGTGATTGACCAAAAACTCAAAATCGTGCCACTGTCCAAACCAGTTGGAAACAGGGATAGCCATGGTAATCATCCAATCTGAATTGATAATAGCAAACATAGAATCCATCTCTGATACTAGAAGGTTTAGGTTTTCTCTATCCATTTCCGAATCTGGAAACTCCCAATCCAGGTCTACACCATCGTATCCATTAACAAGTAAAATGCTTGCAAGGTTATTAATAAATAATTCACGAAGACCATCATCTCCACTAATGGCTTCAAAACCAGCATGATTTCCCCACCCCCCTAAACTTAGGAGAAACTTGGCGCCCTGATTATGAATCACATCGCTTATTCCTGATCCAAACATTCCATCGTAAGAAGAAATACTTCCGTTTTCGTTTGGCCATGCAAACGAGTGAATAACATGAGTTACTACATTTAGATCAATTTCGTTAACTGGAAGATTGCCTACTACCCACTGAGGGTAGTATCCTACTACTCGCTGAGAGAATATGATATTCACTAACAAGATTAAAGAACCTAATATGTTGCGCATTCGTTTATCCTAATTCCTTCACAGCTCTCCAGGCCTGCTTAATAGCAACATGTGCATACGAACTTGGGGCTGAGTCGATATTCGCTATAGTAATTCTACCAAAGGGTTGCCGACCTATTTTTGCCATTCCGCGCAAGTCCGAGTCATAAAGTCTGGAACCACTATACACATAACCATGGGCCCAGCGATTCACCGTAAGACTCTCAACATCCCTATCAAATTCAAATAACCCTTGCGGTAACATTCCACCTAGATGGGCTCTGACTTCATTTTCATAATCTTCCAATTGTAGACTAAGCATCTTGTATCGCGCTTCACGGAATTGTTCAATTGGTGGTGTACCTGCGATAGCTCCAAAAGGACAAGCTATCATCTGAATGGCACAAGGATCGTTTGGGGTTTTTGTGAATTCATAAGCGCCCATACTCACGGGAAAGTCCATCATCACCACCTGGTGCATATTGCCTGGTGACATCGCCATACCCATTTGGATTTCCTTTATTGCCCTCCAGTTTTTCAAGCCCACAGTTGTGTATTGCAACGGTATCTTCACACTGCGTCTCAATGCAGCCGCTTGTTCTTCTGGAAGACCTGAAACGATATGTGGAATCATCATGTTGTAACAGGCCATCACCACACTTTTACCTTTTACCTGATACGATTTTTTGTCATTGATGTAATTTACAAATACTTCACTCGAATCTTTTGGGTCACCACCATGCCTTACATTAACAACTGTGCTGTTTAATCTAATTCGAACAATATTGCTGGATTTGTCCAACTCAGCATAATCGAATTTGGACGTCACAATCTCTTTGGCATTGTCACCAATACCCACATTTGGAATCATCTTTTTCACCAACATGCGTGCAATGGTTGCATTGCCATCAGGAAAATGATGAATGTATGGGTCTTCTTCTGCGAAGACATTTCCGTGTTCCCTTACCTCTTTTTGGAAAGCATCCTCGCCCATAAGATCTTTCCATGTGGACACGGGATCAAATCCCAATGCCCCACAATCTATAGCCACCCCAATCGAGAATACATCTGCGCCACCGCCTTCCCAGTCGGAACATGAAGTTCTGGCCATTTCCAGTACCCCCGGATCATCAACCATCAAATTGGTTTTGAGATAATCAAAATAGGAATGGGAATACATGTAGTCCTCCAACTCTTCCCTGGGCACATCGAGTACATGGAGACCACCATTCAAAACCCGTAGTAGCTGTTCTTTGCCTTTTTCGCTGAGAGGTGCTTGTCGGGCAGCCTCTTCATGTGAAATTTCCGGACGTGGAAGCCCTTCTACCCACCATGGATAGTTGCCATATGGATGCTTTACCACTTTGTCCTCTCCAAACATTTGTTTGTTGAAATAGGTGATTGCACCAAGCTTATTTCTCTTATAGAAGTTGACATCATAGGCAGATTTAAATTGGTCCAGATCTATGCCTATTTCCTTCAGCAGATTGAGCACCAGTTCACTTCGTGCATGTGGACTTACAAATGTCTGTGAACCCCCATTTGTCAATCGGAGGTCGCCGTTGATCATGTGCTCATTCCGCCTGGCATGACCTCCAAAATCATCATGATTGTCGAGTATTAACACCTTCTTGTCTTTTCCATGTTCTTTTTGAAAGAAATATGCAGCGGACAACCCACTGATCCCTCCCCCAACGACAATGAGATCATACTCTTCTTTCAAGTTGGTGGTTGGCCCCCAATCTGATTTCTTTTCCCAGGCCCGACTGTGTGCATGGGTGTTTGAGCCGGGTTGACTTCCTCTAAGTCCGGTGAGCGCTGGCGGATAGTAGGATGGCTCTAAAGCAGCCAAAATAGCGTCAGGTGTACGCCCAAAAGGAAGCATATAAGCTCCGGCTGCCATTAGTGTTCCATTAATAAAATCTCTTCTTGTTATTTTGCTCATTTTTTTAGGGTGTTTGTTCTTTTGGAAATATTCCGCTTGGGGTGATTAAGTGTGCGTAAGCTGAATGGATCTGGCCAAATGTTAGCAAACCAATCGCCGTAAAAATATGAAGAAAATCCCCCGGCTGCAGATACCCAGGAACACTATATTTCATTACGAATAGAATGAAACCAGATGCCAAAGCCAGCGCTCCAAAAAGACTATAAATTCGCCTATTTCTTAGCGCACTAACAACGATGAGCAGCACCGAAAGAAGCGCTATTAATTTCCCAAAAATCACGAAACCAAACCCGGTGACCATAATAAGGCCAAGTGCTGCCGAAACGATTAGCAAAATAGAAGCATATTTTGCTTTGACAGAAACCAAACGGGCAGGCCAAATGACACTGACGCCAATTAGTAGGAATGCAGAAGACGCCCCCAGCGCAGAGAAAAAACTGTGCAATTGTGGCAATGGCAGCAACTCAGAGAATCTGAGTACCCCCAAAATTGCTGCGGCACCCAACACAGCGGCGCCCAGTCTGAACGCGATCGGAATTTTGCTTTGCAGAGCGAAATAGGTAGCCACTAGGAAAAGAAAGCTATCGGATATTGCTAAACTGTTCATTTTTTTGAAAGCTGAGAACGATCTGAGCTCCAAATAGAACCGATTACTGAAAGAAGTATTATCGCCATAGAAACCCCTATCAATTGCGAAAAAGAAGACATTTGATCTTTGGTTCCCAGATAAAGCATGAGCAACGACGCACAGAAAAATGTAGTGAGTACTCCAGAGAATCTAACCCACCATGGCGCGCTCGATAAAAATTTCTCATAATTCCCTGAGATGGGCGACGGAGTTTGATTCTCTTCTGTTCCGGCGGGCACCCAAGCAGGTTCTCCGAAAACGAACATTAACTTTTCATTCCAATGTGGCGTCGACTTTAATTTTGTCAAAATAGTTACATAGTAATGCAAATTACTCCAAACAGGATTCCAGCTACCAAGCGGTTTTCGAATTCCATAAACAATAGGCTCTTCTACACGTTCATCGACATAAGTACCAAAAAGCCTATCCCAAACACAAAAGATTCCACCAAAATTTTTATCAATACAATAGTCATTCTGACCATGGTGAACGCGATGATTGGATGGGGTTACCAGAAAGAGTTCCAACCACCCTAGTCTCCCTATTAGTTGGGTATGAACCCAAACCTGATAGAAAAGATCTATTAGCCCAACGACAATGTAGATCTCAAAAGGAATGCCAAGAATTGCCAAAGGAACATAAAATACCCACTTAAAATAGAATCCTGTAGAAGCCTGACGCATCGCCGTTGATATATTAAACTCTTCGCTGCTATGATGCGTAATATGAGCAGCCCAGAATATATTAACCATGTGGCCTGTTCTATGAACCCAATAATAGAGAAAATCGTAAAGTAATAACGCGAAAACCCAAGTAAGCATGCTCGTTGTCTGCCATTCGAAACTACCGTAACGTGTTTCGATGGCATTATACATAAAGACGCTAATCACTGCTCCTGTTGCATTAACAAATTGACTCAAAAGACCGATATTGATCGAAGTAATAGTATCTTGAAATCGATAGACATTCGCCCCTTTCCAGCGTGCCACTAGCACTTCTATCAAGACCAGAATAAAGAATCCGGGTATTGCTATAACCATTGGAGTGATAGAAAATTTATCCATCCCATTTAATATAATAAAAAAGGGAAGCCCAAGTTATTGGTCTTCCCTTTTTTGGATTAATTCGTTTAACCTAAATTTTGAAACGGATCCGGTAGAGGTAGAATTAGGCATTACTTGATGCTGACCTGAATTATGGATTTGTTAGAACTAATCTCGCTGATGACATCTGCTGAGGGCGTTTTATCCAGTTTCAAGCTAGCAACAGCTGCATCGCTTCCGTTAAAAATATTGTTTTCCATATCTTCAACATTTATTCCCGCTTCACGTAACGCATCTAATACAGAAGCGAGTACACCAACGCGGTTATAATGACGAATCATCAAAATTGTGCCATCTTCAGTTTTATCCCGGGAATTAACAGCGTTGATAGGTTTTCCTGTTTTGATCAGGGAATCAACAATCCGAACCACTTCATTCGCAATGGCTTCAGAAGCCTGGTTCGTGGATGCAGCAATATGCGGCGTGCAGGTAATCAAGCCAGCCAGATCAGTTTGATCAAATTCAGCAAGCCCAGATCCAGGTTCATTCTCAAACACATCTAATCCAACACGTATCGCTTTCTCATCAATTGCTTTGCGTAACGCTGCTGTATCAACGATTTCGCCGCGTGATGTATTTACAAAGATTGCCCCGTCTTTCATTTTATTGAAAAAATCGTTATTCAAAAGTTGTTTTGTCTCTGGGGTCACAGCCAGGTGAACACTGACCACGTCGGCATTAGCTGCGACTTCAGCAATAGATTCACAATAAACCAGTCCGAGCTCACCTGCCTTATTAGGTGTTAAGCTTCGCGACCAGGCAATCACATTCATGTCTAGCCCCTTGGCCAGTTTTGCTAGTGCGCCACCGATAGAGCCTAAACCAATAATGCCCATGGTGCGCCCCTTTAAACCGGCAGCATTTTGGTAGGCCTTCTTTTTCCAATATCCATTTCGCAAATCCAAGCTAGCATCGACAATCCGGCGGTCACAGGCAATAATATGACCAAGAGCCAGTTCCGCAACGGCATCAGAATTCTTTCCCGGGCAATTGGCAACATAGACACCGCTACTACTGGCTTTTTCTAAGTCGATGTTATTTACCCCAGCACCGGCCCGAATGATAAGCTCTAAGCTCTTTCCAGCTTCAATAGTCTCGGCGTACACCTTGGTTGATCGCACAATGAGAACATTAGCATTGCCTATGGCTCCGCCCAAATCTTCTGCTTTCAGTTCCGGGTTAGATGTTATATCTGCACCTATTTTCTCAAGAGCCGCAATCGCCTTGGGAGATAGTTTATCCGCAATTAATATTTTCATTTCTTTACATTACCTGTTTGGGCCAACATATATTGCTACTGCTTGACCATATTTTTCCATGTAGGGATTAGATGACACTGAACCTTCTTTATCAACATTCATTGACTGGTGTATTTTATTATCTGTCGATACTATAACAATACCGTTCGCACCTAATTCTGATGCTGTGATCTTTAAGCGTTCAATGACTTTATTGCTTTTACTCTGCCATGTAAATAAAATAGCAGGGTCTTTGAAGGCAAAATTACTCCCAGCATCTACCAGTGCTATTTTTTCATATTCTTCAGGATAATCCAAATATAATTTTACTTGGTGTGGTGAAACTGGCGGCCTTACATCACCTACAACTATATGAGATGCAGGATAACACCCGGCTATAATGATCACTATCATTAATGCTATGATTTTTTTCATATGGAGTGGTTGTAATGGCGAAAATCTACTAATATTCATTTATTAATACCTTTTAATTGACCTACAATATTCTGCCCATGATATTCCTTGGCATCTATGGAACTATGTACCATCTCAAAATTTTGGTCTGAAATGCCACCTGCTACAATGATGTTGAACCGTGGAGAGAAATTATGGATAATATCTTTGATCATATTCTGCCCGTCTATTGCAGAATCCTCTCCGCCAGAAGTAAGAATACTTGTAATCTCTTTTACCTTACATAGGCTTTTCAGTTCTAGCATAATATCACCTGTATAATCGATTGCTTTATGGAAGGTGATATTCATTGGGAATGCTCTTTTTGCAAGCCTTTGCGTTAGGTCAATATCTATATGATTTTCTTCATTTAGCATTC
>Ga0302123_10003478_pt1 | contig 10494 bp, 16 predicted proteins | sample CB21_321_MG_FD_203109 | JGI IMG/M metagenome (GOLD analysis project Ga0302123, IMG submission 203109) | Marine microbial communities from Western Arctic Ocean, Canada - CB21_32.1 | ecosystem: Environmental > Aquatic > Marine > Oceanic | place: Canada: Western Arctic Ocean | collected 2017-09-28 | reverse complement strand
ACGGAATCGGAGTCTGAGCCTCTATCCCACTCAGTCAAGGGCATCTTCACGGTCATCCCAGGGGGAAAGCGGTAGGCTTCCTATCCTCCGAACTCCATAGCGAGTGAGGTTAGTCAACCTCAGTGCTCAGCGCGGACTCGCAGGGGCTGGGGTTTGTTCATATTCACGCATCAAAGAAAAGTGACAAGAGTTACCGCCCCTCTGACGGAGGGGCCGTTCTTCGTCCCTCCGTACTCTGTTTATAGCACCCACTTCTATGTAGGGAGAGGTTTTGCCCAACGTAGGAGAGACGCTGCATGAGCGACGACACCCAGAAGAATGAACTGCCTTCCTCAATGGAGGTCCCAGTGCTGGCGATCAGGAACACCGTTGTGTTCCCGACACTCGCGACACCCATCAACGTCGGTAGGCCGCGTTCACTCAAGGCCCTTGAAGCAGCGCAGGGTAACAACTTCCTACTGGGCATTTTCACCCAGAAGGACTCCAGAGCAGACAGCCCGGATCCGAGGCAGGGCCTCCATCAAGTTGGCACCCTGGTCCGGGTCATCAAAGTCGTTGCTCGTACAGAGAACAAGTTCCATGTCATCATCCAGGGTATCTCTCGGATCATGGCAACCGAGTGGCTCACTACGGAGCCTTGTCTGACGGCCAATGTCGATGTGTTTAGTGACCCGGATGATCTTGGAGATGTCTTGGTTGAAGAGACCAAGAACCTCAAACGGCTCACCCACAAGCTCATCCACCTGAACCCCGGCGTCCCCCAGGAAGCAGACTTCCTGATTCGGGCCATCAACAACCCCGCAGTTCTGGCGGATGTAATCACCACCAACCTCCCTCTTCAGACGCTGGAGAAGCAGGCTGTACTCGAAGCCTTTGATGCGGAGTCTCGCATCGCACTGGTGAGTTCGTTCCTCGAACGGGAACTGACCTCTCTGGAACTCTCGGTCAAGATCGAGTCGGAGACCAAGGGCGAGATCGAGAAGAACCACCGTGAATACTTCCTGCGTGAACAGCTCAAGGCGATCCGCAAGGAGTTGGGCGACGGAGACGAAGACGAAGACCCCGATGACTTCTTGACCCTCAAGGAAAGGGTCATGTCCGCAAAGATGCCTGAGGACATCCAGAAGGAGGCCATGAAGGAGCTGCGGCGTCTGAACAAGATGAACCCTCAGTCCAGTGAGTGGACCGTGAGTCGAACTTACATCGACTGGCTCATCGACCTCCCGTGGGACACATCTTCCGAAGACAACCTCGACATCGAGAATGTGGCCCAGCGGTTCGAGGAGGACCACTACGGCCTGGAGAAGGTCAAGGACCGGATCCTGGAGTACCTCGCCGTTCGCAAGCTCAAGGACGACATGAAGGGGCCTATCCTCTGCCTGGTCGGACCTCCTGGCGTAGGTAAGACTTCGTTGGCCCAGAGCGTTGCAGATGCCTTGGGTCGGAAGCTCGTTCGCATTGCCTTGGGTGGCGTGCGTGATGAGGCCGACATTCGGGGCCATCGCCGAACCTACATCGGCGCTCTCCCTGGACGGTTCATCAAGGGGATCAAGAAGGGCGGCACCAACAACCCCGTCATCGTCCTCGATGAGATCGACAAGCTGGGCATGGACCATCGCGGGGACCCTTCGTCTGCGCTTCTGGAGGTCCTGGACCCTGAACAGAACGACAAGTTCGAGGACCACTACCTCGACGTTGCCTTCGACCTGTCGAAGGTGCTGTTCATCGCAACAGCAAACACCACCAACACGATCCCCACACCCCTACAAGACCGCATGGAGATTATCGAACTCGGAGGCTACACGATGGAGGACAAGCTCCACATCGCCCGTGAGTTCATCATTCCAAAGCAGCTTGAAGAACACGGCATCACCCACGACCACGTTGTGGTTCCTGATGACGGGCTCCGGTTCCTGGTTGAGAGCTACACTCGTGAAGCAGGTGTTCGTGGATTGCAACGAGAGGTAGGCGCACTTTTCCGTCGTGTCGCTCGTGATGTAGCCACTGAGAACTTCTCCTCGAAACAGCTCATGGACCCCGTCCGTATCGAAGACATCCGTGGACCCATCAAGTTCTTCAATGACCTTGCTGAGCAGGAGCCTCGACCTGGCGTGGTGTGTGGACTGGCGTGGACGGCGGCAGGAGGAGATGTCCTTTTCGTCGAAGCCACCAAGGTTCCTGGAGAGGGCAAGGTCAAGATCACAGGCCGTCTTGGAGACGTGATGAAGGAGTCCGTTCAGGTCGCCGCCACTGTGGTCCGAGCACTGGCACCTGACTTCGACATCGACAAAGAGTTCTTCAAGGAGAACGACATCCACGTTCACTTCCCATCAGGGGCAGTTCCAAAGGATGGGCCTTCCGCCGGAGCAGCCATCGTCACAGCCATCCTGTCCTGTCTACTGGACAAGAAGGTCCGCTGTGACCTGGCGATGACCGGAGAGACCTGTTTGCGGGGGACGGTGCTCCCTATCGGTGGCGTGAAAGAGAAGACGATGGCGGCTCACCGAGCAGGGATCAAGACGGTACTGCTGCCCGAGAGGAACCGAAAAGACCTACCGGATGTGCCTGACGTGGTGAAGGCAGAGCTTGAGATCATCTTCGTGAAAACCCTTGAGGAGGTCCTCTCTCACGCCCTTGAAGATTAGGGAGTGGTATGGGCCAACAGAGTCAATGGTGGGCTTTCCTAAGAGCCTGTGTTCGGTCTCCTGCTGCGGTAGGGGCTCTGGTCCCAACAGGGCGGGCTGCTTCCTGGGCTCTGGCTCGTGCGGCTGGGGTGGAAGACGCTCGGCTCGTGCTGGAGGTTGGTGCGGGTACAGGGCCAGTAACTGAAGCCATCCTGGAACTCGCTCCACAGGCTCGGCTCGTGTCAGTTGAGCGAGACCCGGAACTCGCAGCGATCATCCGAAACCAGCATCAACCCAGGATCCACTTCGGGTCCAGATGTGATGTCGTTACTGGTGACGCCCGTGACGCCCGCAGGTTCCTGGCGGAGCGGGGGCATCACCAGGTAGACAGTGTTGTCGCGGCCATTCCGTTCACCATGCTCAGTGCAGACGAGCAGGCAGAGATCCTGGACATGGTCGATGACGTGCTGGCGGCCCAAGGGGGGTTCTCCTCCATCGTGTACGTCCACAGCGTTTGCCTACCTGCCTTCTGGAGATTCGTTCGGGCGCTCAAGAAGAGGTTCCCCAAGGTGACCCTCCTCGGACCCGTTTGGAAGAACGTCCCCCCGGCCTTCATTTTGAAGGCCACGAAAGACTGACCCCGTCGCACCGCAGCAGTATATTTTCGCCCCGGTGAGCCCTCTATCACCAGCACCTACTGCCTGAAGGAGGTGATGTCACATGGAAGAAATGCTGCCAAAAATGTTCGAGTACGGAGTGCTCGGTCTGTGGACATTCTCTCTTATGTGGAGAGAACGAACCACGGAGAAGCGACACCAATCCCAACTCGACAAGTTGGAAGAACGCCACGTCGAGCAGATGAAGGACTTCTTGGAGATGCGCGAGCGCATCCACAGTGAGATTGTCGATGAGTTGAAAGAGGTCTCCCACAAGCTGGACCTCAGTCTCGGCAAGATCAACGAAGGTTTGCGGGACATGCGTGAGAAATACGCTGAGGAGCGTCTCCGTGATCGCCTCGAACGTGACAGACCCGAGTAGACCCCTAAGGTTCTTCCGGTGGACTCGGTGGGGCAGCCCAAGCCTCTACCTCTGTATGCGAGATTGCTGCTTTCAGTTCCAGGTATTCGGGACCCATCTTCTGAGCTGTTTCGTCACACAGGTGACCTGAACACGCTGGGCGAAGGTGGGGCGGGGCTGTACAGCCGTCAGGCCCCATGAGGGGGAGGTCTGGGTGTCCCGTAGGCGTCAACTCGACGCCCCACCTCCACTCAGCGAGAGCAATCGCCAACTCACACGCCCACCCATGACAGCATCGGTATGGTGCTAATCGTTGTTCACATGTGCAGGAGTCACACTTGGGTTTAGTCATCTCGGCCAAGGCTTCGTAGGACGTGATGAGTTTCTGGCGAGCGGACATGGGGAAACAGTACCCCGTAGGGCGGAGGGTCCAGTGAGATCAAAGGTTTTAGGTTGTGTGGGGCGCATAGAAGTCATCTGCGGGTGCATGTTCTCGGGGAAGACCGAGGAACTCCTGAGGCGGCTAAGGCGAGCGGACATCGCAGGGCTGGAGTACCTGCTCTGCAAACCTGTCCAAGACACGCGAACCAACGGGGGAGTTGCAACGCACGCTGGGAATGAGATGGAGGCTTACTCCATCCTCTCTGGGTTCCAGATCGCGGGAGTCAAGGATCTCGACGCTGTGGACATTGTGGCCATCGACGAGGCTCAGTTCCTGGATGAAATCTCTGTCGGAGTTGTCCAAGAGCTTGCCGACAGCGGCAAGCGGATCATCATCGCAGGACTCGACCTGGATTACCTTGGGAACCCCTTCGGACCCATGCCCAACTTCCTGGCCATCGCCGAGAGTGTTACAAAGCTCCAGGCCGTATGCACCGTATGCGGCGAGGATGCCTGCCGGACCCAACGTCTGACAGACAGCGAGGACCTGGTAGACATCGGGTCTGGTGAAAAGTACGACGCCCGATGCCGAGAGCACTTCAACCCACCGCACGCCGATGAGGTGGAGGAGGAGAGAACACAGTGGATGCCCAGTTCCTAATCCCCTTCTTGGGAGGGTTCATCGCCGGAACCGTCTTCGGAGCCCTCTTGCTTCTGTGGGTTCTGTTCAAGCTGATGCAGAAGATGGCTCGGCTCGGCTCAGAGGTGACCGAGCGAGAGAAAACCCAAGCCGAAAAGGCGGACGCAGTCAAACACGTCTTCATGTGGAATCCCAGGAACCCAGATGGGAACCCAGGGGGCGGGGATTGACGTGTGAACCGCGCCAGGCCACCGGATCCAGGAGCTGTTTTCTGACAGTTTTCCTCGAACTTATTTTAGGCCCCAAAAACCTCAATGATTTCAACAGCTTACAAAACAGGCAAAAAGAGTGATTTCTTGGGTTTAGTTTTGGCCCTCCCCACGGGCGTGAGAGTGGGGTTCCTGGAGAGTTGATGGCAGCCTCAAAACGATACTATTGGGTCTATGTGATCCAGAGCCTGAAGCCCCGATTCAACGACAAGGGGGACCCGCTTCCTGGGTTCTTCTATGTGGGCATGACCACGGACCCGGCGAGGCGGCTCAACGAGCACAACGGCCACAAGAAGGGCGGAGGCAAGTACACCTCCAAGCTCAGGCCGTGGGAGGCTCGTGCTCTGCACGGACCCTACGACAACCGTGGAGAGGCACTCAAAGCTGAGTACAAGCTCAAGCGCCAGAAGCGTGGGGAGGGTCGCCTGAAGTGGTCAGCGAAGGACAGCCCTATGTGTCGAGGCGCTGGACCGGAGCACCCGTGGGTAAAAGACCCCTATGGTTGGGAGCCACCGCCTAAACCCCGCCGAGCTTCATCAAAGGATTGAAGACCCAGGGGTGGTCAGCACCCACGCCCTTGCCAGCCCGCCAGTGAGCCCTTGCTTGACGCTTGAGCTTCTTGATCTCTTCAGTGGCGGCCTCGGCCTCGGCCTGAGAGGGAAAGGGTCCATAGAGAGCCCGAGGCTCCCAAGGGCGCAGAGCGATGAAGAAGCTCTGGTTGCCAGGGACCTCTCCGTTGTGCTCCATCAAACTAAGGGTGGGGTTCCTTGACAGGCCGACGTAGAAAGGCCCGCCGACCCCGCTCGTGCGGAACCTCTGACCCCTGCTCTCTACGACGTAAACCCAATACATGACCCAACCTTCCGGTGTTTCTCACACCTGTGGGGATATATTGGGTAGAAAACGAGGGGGTTCCCCGGAGGTTTCTATGGGTTCTGGCCGTTGGAGGGGGAGAAACTTAGCAGGCGCTGAGCTGGTCACCCAGGTACTTTGTGATGGATGCGACCTCACTGAGGGCCTTGTTCATCTGACCTTGGAGCTTCTTGGCCATCGAGGAGTCTTGCCTGGAGATGGGGGTAATCATCTTGAGACCTGCGTTGAGGTCTTCCTGGGCCTTGCTCATCTGCTGGAGTAGGTTCCGAAGCTCAGGCTGGACCTGGCAGGCTGCTTGACCGTCACCCCAGAAGGCGGCTCCACCGAGCCCAATCGGATACTCCCTCGACCGGGACACGTCCGTGTACTTGCTGCTGCCCCTCTCCTTCGACTGCGCGAACTTCTTCATCCACGCCTCAGCCTCGCGCTGTGAGTAGAAGTAGCTATTCATCGAGGCGGGGGTCCCTGTGAGACCGCCTTTGTCTGTGAGCCGACCCCATCGCCGCACTACGCACCAATCGCCATCGGGGTTCTTCTTGTCGTCCTTCTGAGCCCTGGGTGCCTGTCGTGCCTGCACGACCTGCATCTCGTAGAACTTCGATTGGTTCTTGGCCTTGTCGATGGCGTAGAGCATGACATCGGGGTTCTTGATGACCACAGGCCCGTGGGCCTTCTTGAGAACTTGAAGGATCTGCGCTCGGCTCTCAGGGTGCTTGTGAGCGATCTTGATGAGGCTTGTACGAAGCTGTCGGTCGTTCATGTTGGTCTCCCATGTGGTCTCCCCGTTGAACGGGCCTACATGGACTACATGCCTATAAGCAAGCTACCGGGTGTTGGTAGGTAGAGTACCTACCGTCGAACGGGAGAAGGCAGGGTCGTGTCATACAACATGTGTTCACACAAGAGTGGTCGAATGGGGGGCTGGAAAGCAGCCACGCTCATCGTGACAGCGATAGCCCTCGCTGTGGTCCTGGTTGTGTTCATCATCAACATGACCGTGGGATACGAGTCTGCGGATGCGTGTGTCCGTGCGTGTGGCGAAGGGAAGGTCCGGTCAGCGACCGTCTTCAAGTGCTACTGCAAGGATTGAGCTTGGTCATCTCCATGTGAGTCGGCAACGGCGGTTCCACTCACGGTTACCGTCGCCAAGCGAGGCAATAGACAAGGACCACTTGGTCCTTGAGGTGGCTGTAATCATCCTCCATTGGTCGTGCCCCCACGCATCTTGTTGAAAGAGCAACCAGCGGTGTCGCCGCCAATCGGACTTCTCTTTAGCGACGAAGACTTCTCCGTTCTCAATCCACCAACTTGCTTTCTTCACGCTGCTCTCAACCATTCAGGTGCCTGTGGGCACCGCTCTGTGTACTGTATCTACGAGTGGGCCTGCGGTAACGCACCTACCTTTCGTAAAAGACTTTGATTTCCAGGGGTATAATCCCTCGTCAGTCATCGTGGCTGGCGTACACACACACGCCTGCTTGCAGGTACACACAAGGAGGAAGCAATGGCTTCTCAAACCCCCGACGGCATGACCGTCACCAATGAAGCGCGTAACCCCTACGAGATGAGGTTCGACCTTCTCCATCTGGCCAAGGAGATCCTTGAGCAGAACGCGCACATGGCGCGTGAGGACAAGGCAAAGGACCGCAAGTCGTTCTTCACCACCGATGAGGTGATCGAGACGGCTGCGAAGCTGAACAAGTTCGTCTCAACGAACAAGTAAACAACGGTCGCCGGAGGTCCCGCTGCTTATTGCGAGGATCATCCACCATGAACCCTAACGCGGGTCTCCGGTGACTAAGTTTGGTATTTGGTTGGTGGGGTGTAGGGTCAACTGGCAACCTGCCGGGTTGTTACCCCGGAGATACAAGTTCGAGTCTTGTCGCCCCAGCCAACCTCAGCCCAAAAAAAGAGGGCGGGCCACCCTTTAGGGATGACCCGCCCAGAAGAGACAAACAAGCACACATTGGCTTGCCTCCAACCGTGACCTCCAAGCCTTTTGAGCCTGTCCCCTTGCGGGTTAGGAGTGTGAACACCAGCCAGTAAGACTGTTCACGGCGTTCCTCCCTGTTCTTCCCTGTTTCCAAGGACGGAACAGCACGCGATACTGCTGACCTGCATTCTGTGTATCGGAGGGTAAGCTGTACACTTCTCCCTTCCTCCACACGGCAACATTCGTTCTCTTGGGAAGAACTCCTGCTACCCCCTTTCGGGACGATCACCAGATTGCTCCAATGACCAGAGAGGCTTCTGCACCCAGCAGTCCGATTCTGTGACCGACGCCACTTCCCAAGACTTTCGTTTTGGTTATGCCCTGCAACCGTTGCCCCGTTGAATCAGCAAGTACGGGACTTCCCTTTGCAGCACTCCGACAGTGGAATGTCGGCTCACGCGCTGGGACACTGGATGATTCTCGCGGTTTCCACGCCGCATAACTCATCCCCCCTCACAGATTGGGCGGCATGGCCTGCGAAGACCACCTTCCCAATCGGGGTTCTGGCTATCCTCCCGAAGGAGGCCGACGACCCGGCAGGGGTACGAAGGTTTTGTGACCCGACAGCAGGGTCATCCGCTTCCCTCAGTGCAAGCACCGGGGGTCGCAAACTGGAATATGAAAGAGCGTCTGGTTTCAGTGTGGGGGGTGTTCCAACTCTCAAGCCCTTGGTGACGGACTTGCCGGGGGTCGAACCCGAACCCTGTTCCCACTCTGTTGTCATATCACCTTCGGTGTTCCAACTCTCAGCGCACCCAAAATGTACGCTGCCGGGGGTCGAACCCGAACCATCCAGTAAATCAAATCGTGTTTTGAAAGAGCAACTCGCTTCTATCCCCTCTACGGGTGGGGGTCGAAAAGCGCACCCCCTGCTCTCAAGAAAGTTCTCAGCGAGGGATGTCGTAGCGGTCGTAAGCGGCTTCAATACCCCGTCTGTTCAGTATTTCCAGCCGGGGCTGATAGGTCCTGAAGACGTGGTCGAAGAGTGGGAAGGCGATGCCGAAGTTCTTCTGCATCAGGCCGTCATCGGTGATGTGATGGTGGTGTACGTCGTGGTTCCTCCGGGTCTTGAGGAACCACTTCCTGAGTAGCGGGTTCCGAAGAAGCCAGATGTCCTTGAGGTGCATCCGGTCATGCAAGTACCAGAACAGGAAGATGGAGTACGAGAGGAGCATGGCTTCCGACGCGAGGATCTCCAGCCAGGTGAGACCGATGGCCCACTCGCCCAACGCGGTCAATGCAATCAGGCCCGCAGCCGGAGCGAACCACTCCGCACCCAGTCCGGCGATGAGGAGGTGGTCTCCGGTCTCCTGGACGTAGGTGTCTGACCGCATCCCCCCACCGGGATGGTAGCTCAACAGGTGATGGTTCATGTGGCGTTGGGAGAGCCACCGCCAGCGGTCACTGTGGAGGAGGACGTGGAGCCAGTACCCATAGAACTCGGCCAAGAGCCAAGAGCCCAAGATCAGTGCTATTGCACGCACTGTTCACTGCCTGCTTCGGCAGGGACCTCCACTGCGATGGGCTCCGGTGTTGGGACCTCCACTGCGATGGGCAGGTAGATGGGGTGGAGGAAGAGGTGGGTTCTCGCCAACGTGTGCCCTGTGTCGTACATGCTGCGCCCCTCAGCTTCCGTGATGTCGAACCGGGCCGAGAACTTTGAGTTGATGTACGAGGGGGCTGGGACGCACAGCACGGAGAGAGACCTCCGGCTACGAATCTCGTTGAGGTTGTCGAGGATCTTGACGCGGACCTGGCGTGCCAGGAGCGACTGGAAGATCGAGATCGGCTTCTCCTTGGTGCCAGGATCCCGAATGTCGATGGTTACCACCACTACTGGGATGTGCTTGATGCCCTCGACCAGGTCGAGTGGGAACCCAGGACACAGACCTCCGTCCCGGAAGGCCGAGAACCCGTCCGGGTCCTCTTCGAGTTTGAGCTGCCTCTGGATGCGAGACTCCAGGTCTCCATTGCGGATCTTCACCGAGGTCAACCCAACCGGAAGAGCACAGCTCGCTGCGACGCGACTCGCTCTGTTCTCCGGGGTTAGTCGGAAGACGACAGGCTGCTCAGAGGACACGCACCAGGAGACCGAGTAGCAGGGTTGGATGTTCGGGGAGTCTGGAAGCGTTCGCTGGAGGAGATCGACAAGGTCGTTAGAGTCGATGAAGCCTCGCCCCTGGATGTAGGTCTTGATGTTGTGTAGGGACCTCGTGCCGCCAATCTTCACAGCCTTCATGTTCGTGGGGGTTGCGGCTTCGGAGAGCCAGTCGAGGAAGTTGACTCCGCTGGCTTTCATGGAAGCCACAATCGAACCACCTGAGGCTCCGATTCTAAAGGCGACGCTGTATCCGAGGGTTGCAAGGTGGGCTTCCAAGGCGTCCGCTACACCCGCCATAAAAGGGTATCGCCCTCCGGCGGTTGCATACAGAATGCCAACAGGTTGATTCACCTCTATCCTCTCAACGGCTTCTCTTCAGTGCCTTGCCAGGTCGAAGACGCACCACCACCTCTGACTTACGGTTTACTTTCTCTCCTGTGGGCAGGAGAATCTCTTTGGCCTCTTTGGGCCAAGCGGCGAAGGTCCCACATGGGGTTCTCACTTGTTCTCTTTCATCAAGCTGGCTCAGCGCATGGGGGAGAGCACTGAGGACAGACTTCACAGTATCGAAAGAGACTGTGGACTCTTCCTCGATC
>Ga0302123_10003476_pt1 | contig 10500 bp, 7 predicted proteins | sample CB21_321_MG_FD_203109 | JGI IMG/M metagenome (GOLD analysis project Ga0302123, IMG submission 203109) | Marine microbial communities from Western Arctic Ocean, Canada - CB21_32.1 | ecosystem: Environmental > Aquatic > Marine > Oceanic | place: Canada: Western Arctic Ocean | collected 2017-09-28 | reverse complement strand
CTCAACGTTATTCCAATCTTTTCTAATTCTAACGAAACAGGTTTTTTGGGATGTTGTCGCTGCGGCCCGGGCAGCGAGGCAATTCGAGAAGGCCTGGAAGGACAGCGGGACGGGGGACGAAATACACTCGCCTAACCAAAGCCCTGACACCTGACACCTGACACCTCCTCTTGCTCCTCTACCTCACAGGCACGTATCCGAACTGGAGTGAAACGTTTATCGCTCAGGAGCTGCGGCTGCTGCGCGAGGCGGACGTTGCGCTGCAGCTGGTCGCTGTACGTCGCGGACTGGGGGAAGTGCCCGCCGGCGTACCCGAACCTTTGTACCTGACGGAGAAGAGTATCGGCGAAAAGACGGTTGCAGGCTGGAAGATCCCGGTGCCGATGCCCGGCCTGCTGCGCCGTGAAGTGTCGCTGCACAGGCATGCGGCGGCGGTTGAGCGGCTGTCGACGATTATCGACGAGCTGCGCCCCGACCATCTCTATGCCGCCTTCGCTGACCTTCCCGGACTGTTGATCGCGAACGCCGCAAAGTCGCATGAATTGCCGTACACGGTGAGTATCCACGCCGCCGACGCGCTGATGCCGAAGTTCGATGACGATTACATCTACGGCGATGCCACCGCGGTGTTCGTCTGTAATCGCCGCGTCCGCGACATGTTTCTGCAGCGTTGCGCGAAGTTCGCATCGAAGACGCACCTGCTCCATCATGGTGTTGACCTCGAGCGCTGGCTGCCGCGGGACGCCGCTTTTGAAGCGAACTCGCCGCTGCAACTCTTGTTTATCGGGCGTCTGGTCGAGAAGAAGGGGCTCGATCGCGCGATAAAGATTACGGTTGAACTCAATCGATGCGGACTCGAAGCGCAACTCACCATCGTTGGCGACGGTCCGGCCCGAGATGGGATGAGTGCCCTGGTGCCACCGGACCTCGAGACGCATTTCGAGTGGGCAGGGGTGCGGACTCCGCAGGCGGTTGCGATGTATATGGCGCATGCGGACCTACTTCTCGTCCTGAGCAGGGAGCTTGCAGATGGTAATATGGAAGGGCTTCCGAACGTCGTACTCGAGGCGATGGCGTGCGGTCTTCCGATAGTTGCCAGCGCTACCGGGAGCATTGCCGAGATCCTGTCGGCAGAGACCGGATTGGTCATCGATGCGGACGATGTGGATGCAGCGTCTACCGCCATCGCGGGGATGCTGGCGGATCCGCAAGCGGTGACGGCACGCTGCAAATCGGCCCGCGCAAAAATCGAACAGGCGTTTGACGCGAAAGCGTTGATTCAAAAGCGGATCGCACTGCTGTGATCCACGGTCGATTCTGAGCCTGTATTATTCACGCGTTTCCTGCTGTGGTTCCACACGGCGATATCGATGATCCAATACGAATAGACGTTTCCACAGTGGCGTTGCGTTGAAGTTTCAATTGGTACCGGACCGTTGATACCGCGGGGTAGAACGATGGAACTGGCCGCCAGTAGCCGTTCGATCCGCGCCACGTGATACATGCTCGAATGGTGCCGGCCGACCTTAAGCAACACCTTACTCTATAGGCTGCACTGTCACATCTACTGTCAGCCATCCGCAGTCGAGCTCGTTGGCGAGAGCCGTGGCTTCCGGCACGGTGTAGGAGCCTGATATCTGGGTCTGCCCACCCCTGATCGGTTCGTTGATACTGGGCGCTGCAAGGACAATGTCGTCCACGACAATCGTTAGTCGTTGCCTGACCATGTTTTCGGTTATCTCGCCGAATCGTCGCGCGCCGTCCGCGGTGAAGGTGATGTTGATCAGGGGGTGGCGCCGAATGAACCCATCTCCGCTCTCGCCTCTTCGATGTGACGATTCGTGACACCGACATCGAGGACGCTCATTATCTGCGTTTCCGTACTATTGCCGGTGTCGCGGATTGTGACCAATTTGGTTGGCAGATAGCCCGCTGGCATCGGGAAATTACCATTCGTCGCACGCATGCAGGTCGCATCATTGTCCGGGAGAATCTGATGAAAGCGCAATCGTGTTCGCGTTGCGAGGTCGGTGAGCAGTTGCTGCAAATATTCATTCTCAACCGACTCGAAATGGAGGACTGCCGATGTTGCGGGGATAACTTCCGCTCGGCCGTTGCGGATACCCGCGGCGCGAACGCGTTTTTTCATCACTCCGTCATTCGATGGGATAATTGTGAACAATATCCCATATTTATCCGTAGCAGTAGCCTTTTTCCTGGAACTGTCCCGTCTGGACAGTAGATTCTGTCGGTTGCCTTCAACCGAATTTTGAACTTACTAAAATCAAAGGATATACGATGTCGAAACTGACTATTGGTCTTGTAGGCGCCGGGTTGATCGGTGAGGAGCATGCGATCAGCCTCTCGAGGATTCGTACAGTTGATCTCACTATTTTCGATGTCGACAGCAAACGCGCCGCAGCGATGGCGAAGCGCCACGGCGCGGCAACGGCGAAATCTCTGGAGGCGTTGATCGATGGCTGCGATTTAGTGTGGATCGCGACGCCGCCGGCTTTTCACAAGTCTGTCGTTGCCGCCGCATGCAAGGCGGGAAAGAGCATCTTCTGCGAGAAGCCGTTGGCACACACCGCGCAGGACGCGCGGGCGATCGCCAAACTGGTCGAGCGCGCCGGCGTGCTGTTTTATATGGGGCAGAGCGCTCGTTTCAACCGGGTTTTCGAGAACATCGTCAAGCAGGTCGCGAAAGGTACGATCGGCGAGCCGACATTAGTCTGGTCGACCCGCTTGGGGTATCTGGAGCGTTCGTCACCGGCAGCGGCGCCCTGGCGCTATGACAACAAGATCAGCGGCGGCGTCATCGTCGAGCTCGGTGTACATGAGATCGATTTCATCCGGTGGGCCGGAGGCGACTGGCTGACGGCTAGTGCCGTCGAGTCGTCACGGACATTGGCGCCCGGCAAGTTTCAGGATTCGGTCGTAGCGGTCGGCACGCTGGCCTCCGGCGCAAACGCCAGGCTCGAAGTTTCCTGGGCCGATCCCCGGTACGTCTGGCAGCGGGGTGTTACCGGTACGAAGGGCTCGTTGTTCTGGTGCGACAGCAATTTCACCGAGATCGCTCATCATCGCCCGGGTAAAGCGCCGCGTGCTATCAAGAGTCCCGACTGGCGCCACCCGAAGACGGGCGAGAACATGGCGATTCGGGAGCAGGACCGGGCCGTACTTCGCTGCCTGACCGATGGCGGTGACTTTCCTGTGACGATCGCCGATGGCGTTGCCGCGGTCACGAGCGCCATGGCGATTCGCAAAAGTGCTGATTCCGGGCGAACCGTAAAAATCTGAGGACTATCGAAATGGCGAAGAAAAAAATAGGCGTAGGGATCATCGGTTGCGGGCTGATGGGGGATATTCACGCGGACTGTTACACGCGCAACCGCAACGCTACTGTCGTTGCGGCCTACAATCCGACCCGGTCAAAGACGGAAGCACTCGCCGCCAAGTACGGCGGTACAGTGTACGACAGCGTCAAGGATCTGGTTGCGGACTCCGCAGTCGATGCAGTCGCGATCTGCAGCCCGCAGACGGCGCATCGCGATCAGATCGTCGCAGCGGCCCGCGCCGGCAAACACATTTTCTGCGAAAAGCCGGTGGCGCTTACCGCGAAGGAGCTCGACGATTGCGAAGCCGCCGTGACGAAGGCCCGCGTGACTTTCATGACTGGACATCAGCTGCGGATGCACCCCGTGATTCAGGCGGTGCAGAAGGCGATGAAGAAGCTGGGCCGCGTCTATCACGTCGACCTCGAGTGGTGTCTGCGCATTGCCGGGCATGAGGGGCGCTGCTGGGAGAGCTACCGTCAAGGCGGCTTCTTCATGGAGCTCGGTTGTCACGTGACCGATCTCGCTGGGTGCCTGCTCGGGCGTGTCGTGCACGTTGCTGGCACCACCCTGCGTCTGAACCCGAAGCGCATTACCGAAGACTACACGAACGTCCTGCTGCAATTCGAAAGTGGCGCTGTCGCTAACGTACTGGTGAGTGCCAATCACCGCACAAAACGTCAGGGGCTGTTGACGGGGCGGGTGCTCGGTGAGAAAGGGCGGATCGATTTCTCGATTTATCCGTATAAAGCCGCGTTCAACGAAGCGACGCTGACGATTGATGGTGGCAAGGCGGTCTTTGTGCCCGACGCGACAGTGACGAAGCTGCCTATCATCAAGGGGCCATCGACCTCCGAGGTCTACCCCGGATTCTACGACGTTTACGACCAGCTAGGTGCGGCTTTCATCAAAGCAGTCCAAAATGGCACGGAACCACCGTGCACGCTGGCAGACGGCAGGCAGGCGATCGAGGTCGTGCTGGCTACGTACCACAGCCAGGCGCAGGCGACGAAGGCGAAAAACTTCGCCAATCCGCCGAAGAACTATCGCTCGGATGCAGACAGCCACCCGCTGCTGGGGTAGGGCGAAGAATGATACTGGGTAGGGCGAAGCGGGCGTCAAGGGAACAGAAACGCGTCATTTATTCTTCGCGCCAAAGGCGCTGTTTTACCGTAGCCTGGGGCAACGCCCCAGGCAGATGATTCAATCCGGAAGCCTGAAGGGCTTATTCGCCCTCTTTTTCGCTTTCGGCTTCCGGCTCTGCGGACTCCGCACTATCGGCGGTGGCTTCGGGTGCAGCTTGTGCTTCACCTTCGCCTTCAGACTCGTCCTCGCCTTCACCATCCTCGTCGCCCTCTTGAAGCTCGAGCTCGCGGATGATCGAGACGCCGGTGACCATGTCCTTGCCACGCAGATCGATGACTTTGACGCCCTGTGAGGTACGGCCGATCGTGCGGACTTCGTCGGTATTGATGCGGACCATTTGTCCGCTCACCGTCGTCATCATGATCTCGCCGCCAAGCTCAACGAGAAGCGCTGCCGCGACTTCGTCACCTTCTTTGAGCTTGATGCCGGTGACGCCTTTGCCGCCACGTTTAGTCATTCGGTAACCACCGGTTTTTCTATCCTGGTCAGCGATACCGGTACCGATGTTGCTGCGCTTACCCATCCCGCGGGCAGTAATGATGAGCAGGTCGGCGCCTTTGTCGACGACACACATGGCTACGACGTAATCACCGTCGCGACCTAGGCGAATGCCGATGACGCCCTTCGTGACACGGCCTTGCGCCCTGGCTTGGGTTTCGCTGAAGCGGCAGGCCATGCCCTGTGAACTGATGAGCATCGCTTCCTGGGTGCCGTCGGTGAGGTTGACGTCGATGAGGTCGTCGTCTTCCGCAATATCGATGGCGCGGATACCGGCGCGTCGCAAGTTCTTGTACGCGGATAAGCACGTCTTCTTAACCATGCCTTTGCGCGTTGCGAACAGCAGGTACTGATCATCGACGTCCAGGGCCTGAACGGTGAGCATCGAGCGGATCTGTTCGTCCGCTGCGATATCGATGAGATTGACGATTGCTTTGCCGCGGGCGGTACGAGAGCTTTCGGGGATCTCATAGACCTTCAACCAATGCATCCTGCCCTTGCTGGTGAAGAACAGGATGTAATCGTGCGTACAGGCGGTGAACAAGTGTTGGACGTAATCCGCTTCCTTGGTCTGCATGCCCTTGACACCTTTGCCGCCACGGTGCTGGGTGCGGAATTCTTCAACGTTCTGGCGCTTGATGTAGCCTGTGTTCGACACGGTTATAGCGCAGATCGAACGGGGGATGAGATCTTCGATGTTGATCTCGTTGTCGCCGACGACAATGTCCGTGCGCCGTTCTTCGTGATATTTGTCCAGGACCTCGATGAGCTCATCCTTGACGACGCCGAGCAACAGCTCACGGCTGGCGAGCAGCTCCGTGAGGTATTGGATGCGTTCAGTTACCGCATCGTACTCGGTCTGGATATCTTCCATCGCCAGCCCGGTGAGCTGGTGCAGGCGCATTTCGAGAATAGCCGCGGTCTGTTTCTTCGAGAGCGCAAAGCGTTCGGTCAGCGATTCGGCTGCAATGTCGCGGGTGCGCGAACTGCGGATGATTTCAATGACTTCGGCTATGTTGTCGACGGCGATCAGGAGGCCTTCGAGGATGTGCGCACGGGCCGCAGCCTTGTCCAGTTCGAACTGACAGCGCCGCGTGATCACCTCGAAGCGGTGATCGATGTACGCCTGCAAGATCTGCACGAGATTCATTGTGCGCGGGCGGTTGCCGTCGACGACGAGGAGCTGCGCGCCGAAGCTGGTCTGCAACTGCGACATCTTGTAGAGCTGGTTGAGCACGACGTTCGCCATAGCGCCTTTCTTGACGTCGATGACGACACGGATGCCGGCGCGGCTGCTGGATTCGTCGTTGAGCGCGGAGATGCCAGTGATTAACTTTTCGTGGACCAGCGCCGCGATCTTTTTGATCAACGTTTCTTTGTTGAGCGCATACGGGATCTCTGTCACGATGATGCGTTCAGTGCCGGTCTTGGTCTCTTCGATATCCGCCTTGGCCCGAATCGTGATGATGCCGTGGCCGGTTTCGTAAAGCTGGATGATCGGTTGGATGCCGATGATCGAGGCGCCCGTCGGGAAGTCGGGGCCGGTGATAAACTGCATCAGTTCTTTGACGGACGCCATCGGATTGTCGATCAAATGGATCGTACCCTTGATGACTTCCGACAGGTTATGCGGCGGGATATTAGTCGCCATACCGACACCGATGCCGGTGGACCCCATGACGAGGAGGTTCGGGAACCGGGCCGGCAGTACGGTCGGTTCCTGGTGGACCTCGTCGAACGTCGGGATCATGTCGACCGTGTCTTTGTCGAGGTCTGCCAGAAGCTCTTCTGTCAGGCGCGTCATCCGGCACTCGGTGTACCGGTAGGCGGCAGCTGAGTCGCCGTCGATACTACCGAAGTTTCCCTGGCCGTCGACGAGCGGATAGCGCATCGAAAAATCCTGGGCCATGCGCACGAGCGTGTCGTACACGGCGCTGTCGCCGTGTGGATGATATTTACCGATGACATCGCCAACAACGCGGGCGCACTTGGCGTACGAGCGGCTATGCGTCAGGCCGATTTCGCGCATAGCGTACAGGATACGGCGATTGCCCGGCTTGAGGCCGTCGCGGACATCTGGAATGGCACGGCCGACGTTGACGCTCAGCGAATACTGCAGGTACGCAGTGTGCATGATGTCTTCGATATTCGCCGGGTGGTCGTTTGCTGCAATGTCTGGTTCTTCGCTCATGATTCAGCTTGGATTGGTCGGATTGGAATATGTGGGACTGTTCGGTTCCGGTATGCACAGGCTGGAAGCCTATGCTGCGGTTGCATCAGATATCGAGATCTTTGACGGTGGCGGCGTAGCGTTCGATGTATTCGCGGCGGGGTTCGACAATATCGCCCATGAGCAGCGTGAAAATTCGTTCCGCCTCGAATGCGTCGTCCATACTCACCTTCAGCATCTTGCGTTTTTCGGGATCCATAGTGGTCTCCCAAAGCTGGTCGGCATTCATTTCGCCAAGACCCTTGTAGCGCTGGATCTGAATGCCCTGCTTGCCGGCTTTCTTGATCTGCTCGATCAAATCCATCACTGACGTGGCGGTGCCGACTTCTTCGTCGCCATCGCGAGTGATGTTGAACAACGGGCTGTTGTCACCGTAGAGATGGGCGACCGTCAGGCCTTGCTCCTCAAAGCGCTGGCTGATTCCGTCGAAGGCGGTAGCTTCGAAGATACGCGAGACGTTGATCGCGGAGTGCAAGATTTTTTCGCGGGCGATCTCATCCTCCTGGTCGCCGGCGATACGGGCACCGATTTCCTCGATCATACTCGCTTCTTCATCATCGGAGTAGGCGTAGTGTTCGCTCAATGTGCCGTCAAGCTCGCGTACCGAGATGCGGGCGACGGGAAAGCGCCCGGTCTCCGCGTGACGCGCCGCAATGTACGTTTCCGGTTCGATACCGTGGCGGATCAGGCTGGTAAACAGGAAATTGATCTCGCTGACCAGCTTCACCAGCTCCTTGACGTCATCGCCGGCGATAGGCGTCTGGCCGTTCGAGGAATGGGATATCGTCAGGTCTTCTACGGCCTGTTCGATCAGGAACCGGTCGAGCTGGTGCTCAGTTTCGATATACTCCTCGCGCTTGCGGCGCTTGACCTTGAACAGCGGCGGTTTGGCAATATACAGGTGGCCTTCCTCGATCAGCGGCTTCATCTGCCGGTAGAAGAACGTCAATAAGAGTGTACAGATGTGGGACCCGTCGACATCGGCATCTGTCATGATGACGATGCGATGGTACCGCAGTTTTTCGAGATTGAACTCGTCCGCCCCGATACCGCAGCCGATCGCAGTGATCAGCGCCTGGATCTCAGTGTTGCGCAGGAGTTTGTCGAGCCGCGCCTTTTCAACGTTCAGCAGCTTACCGCGGATCGGCAGGATCGCCTGATACCCGCTGTCGCGGCCTTGCTTGGCGGAACCGCCGGCGGAGTCACCCTCAACGATATAGATTTCGCACTTGGCTGGGTCCCGTTCCGAACAGTCCGCCAGCTTGCCGGGCAGCGAGAACCCGTCGAGAGCGCCTTTCCGCTGGGTCAACTCACGGGCACGCTTGGCGGCTTCGCGGCCGCGCGCAGCCAGCAACGTCTTGTCGACGATTGAACGGGCAACCTGCGGGTTTTCCTCGAGGTAGATCCCGAGCTGCTCATTGACGATCTGCTCCATGATGCCGCGTACTTCGCTGTTGCCCAGCTTGGTCTTGGTCTGGCCTTCGAACTGCGGATCTTTCACCTTGACGTTGATGACGCACGCTAACCCTTCACGGACATCGGTGCCGGTCACTGATTTTTCGTTCTTCAGGCTGGCGAAGCCTTTCATGTAGTTGTTGATCGTTCGTGTAAGCGCGCCCTGGAACCCGGAAAGATGGGTGCCGCCCTCGATCGTATTGATGTTGTTCGTATAGCTGAAGATGGCTTCGTTGAAGCTGTCGTTGTACTGCATCGCTACTTCCGCTTCGACATCGTCCTTTTTGCCGGAGAAGTAGATGACGTCCGTCAACGGCTGCTTGCCGATGTTAAGGTGCCGGACGAACTCAACGATGCCGCCTTCATAGTAGAACTTTTCCGAGCGTACACCTGCTTCGGGGCGTTCGTCGGAGAGTACGATCTTTATACCCCTATTTAGAAAGGCGAGCTCGCGCAGGCGGTTGGCGAGGATGTCCCACTTGTACTCTGTTACTGTGAATATCTTGGTGTCGGGCTTGAACGTTATGTCTGTCCCGGCCTCGCTGGCGGGGTGGGTCTTGGTCAGCGGCGATTTTGTGGCGCCGCGTTCAAAGCGCATGTGATGGGCGAAGCCATCGCGCCGGACCTCGACCTCGAGCCATTCACTGAGGGCGTTCACACAGGAAACCCCGACCCCGTGCAGACCGCCGGATACCTTGTACGAATCGTGGTCAAACTTACCGCCCGCATGGAGAACCGTCAGGACGACTTCGACAGCGGGTAAACCCATCTCATGCATGCCGATCGGGATACCACGCCCGTTGTCGGTGACCCTGACGCTGTTGCCGACCTGGATCGTTACGCCGATTTCCGAACAGTGCCCAGCGAGGGCTTCGTCGACGCTGTTATCGACGACCTCATAGACCAAGTGATGAAGGCCGCGTTCGCTGGTGTCGCCGATGTACATGCTGGGGCGTTTCTGGACCGCCTCGAGGCCTTCCAGAACGGAAATATTGCTTTCATCGTAATCCGCGCCGGCAGTCTTTTCGGGTTGTGTAACAGGTTCGTCTGCCATCGCAGCGATCTCCGGATCAGGGTTGGGTCATATCTACAAAACGGATTACGCTGAAAAACCCTTAGTTTCAGCTTTCAGGTGTCAGGAATTGATGCCCCGTAACCTATTGTGAAATAGTCTGTCACGAAACCCTAACACCTGAAACCTGAAACCTGATTCCGAGTGAAGAAGGCCACTTTTACTTTTTCAGCGGAATCCAAAAACGTTAATACCCAGTAGTATAGCGCTGGCATCAATTGCTTTCCATCTCCCATGAGAAAAAAAATAGGGCAATTGGGCATATTTTCTATTTTTCCACGGCTTAAACCGATTTTCTGTCAATTCCGAGGTCAGGCGTGAATTCTTGAGAAAGTGACATTTTCGCCATTTGTACAAATCTGTACGGCATCGGCGATTCCAAATTGGATACCTCTGAAAAAGTGGCCCTTTTCACGCGGAATCAGGGATCAGGGTGCAGAGTTTCGTTACACACTGTTTTGCAATAGGTTACGATGTCCAGTCCTGCTTGAAGAGTGACGTTTTTGTTCTCTATTCTAAATAACCCGGCAAAGCCGAAACAAAGTAGAACGGACATCTGTGTCCGTTCGATTGAATGCACGGACGCTGAGGCTTGTGCTACTTTTGGCACGCCCCGAGATTACGTATGAAGATGTAGCTTTTTGGTTTTCGCGCTGTCTGTCAAATCGAGCTTGAAGAAGGAGGAGCGGGCAGGATGGATGAAGCAGGATGGAATTGTGCAGATTCGAGTAGGATGAATGGAGTAGGAGATTTTTGGCTGCCCC
>Ga0302123_10003474_pt1 | contig 10507 bp, 8 predicted proteins | sample CB21_321_MG_FD_203109 | JGI IMG/M metagenome (GOLD analysis project Ga0302123, IMG submission 203109) | Marine microbial communities from Western Arctic Ocean, Canada - CB21_32.1 | ecosystem: Environmental > Aquatic > Marine > Oceanic | place: Canada: Western Arctic Ocean | collected 2017-09-28 | reverse complement strand
GGGTCTGGTTCCAGCGGCAATCAGGATTGTTTCTGCCATTAATTCTTCATCCAGATCGGGGCCGAAATCGGCAAGCGTTTTTGATCCTGTGAACCGTCCAGTGCCTTTGAAGACTTCAACATTGTCAGCCTGACGGTTGCCACGTTCGTTCATGGCAGCATCGGCGTCCACTTCTTCAAAAGCCCGGTTCACGATAAACGGCCAATCGATGCCCTCAACTTTGGCGTGGATACCGAAGGCAGCGGCGTTTTTGACTGTCAACATCACGTCGGCGCAGTGAATCAGTATCTTGGAAGATATACAGTCTCGGTTTAGGCAGGTGCCATGAGGCCCTCTTCGACGATTGCCACCGACCAGCCGGCGTGAGATAGACCCGGCGACACTTCCAGTCCAGAGCCGGAGCCAATCACTATAAAGTCGCATTTACGCATCAAACGCTCCTGCTAAATTACCGTTAGCAGGTTGCCAAGTTGGTCTGCGGTAACTGATTAGCCGACTAATTTTCGGGCTTCGTCGGCGACCCGTTCAGCGGTGATACCAAATTTCTCGTAGAGCGTACCGGCGGGGGCAGATGCTCCGTAGCCAGTCATGCCGATGGACGCACCGTCTAGGCCAACGTACCGCTCCCATCCCTTGGTGCTGCCAGCCTCGACAGAGACCCTGGCCCGTACTGATGGCGGCAAGACCTGGTCCCGGTATTCCTTGGGTTGATCGTCGAATACATCACAGGACGGCATGGAAACGACTCTGACCGCGGTTCCTTCATCGCCCAGTGTCTTCCCAGCCTCCAGAGCAATGTGTACCTCTGAGCCAGTGGCGATAATTATGATCCGCGGGCTATCGCTGTTCTCCCAGAGGGTGTAACCACCCTTTAGTACGCCGGAAGCGGAGGCCAGTTCGGACCGATCTAGCACCGGCAGATTTTGGCGAGTGAACGCCATGACTGTGGGGCCGTTGCGGCGGGCGATGGCCGCGCGCCAGACTTCCACTGTCTCGGTGGCGTCGGCGGGCCGGCTGACGACCAGGCCGGGTATCTCACGCAATGACATCAGGTGTTCAATGGGTTGGTGGGTGGGGCCATCTTCGCCTACTCCAATGGAGTCGTGGGTGAAAACGTAAATCACTTGCTGACCCATGAGCGCACCCAACCGAATGGATGGCCGCATGTAGTCAGAGAAGACCAAGAACGTGGCCGTGTAAGGAATCGCGCCGCCGTGCAGGGCGATTCCGTTGGCCACGGCGCCCATAGCGTGCTCACGTACGCCAAAGTGCAGGTTATGACCTGCGAACTCACCGGGGCCAATGTCGCCACGGTCATCCAACGCAGTTCGGGTAGAAGGTGCCAGGTCGGCAGACCCACCGATCAACGCCGGGAGGCCTTTTGAGATAGCATTCATCACTACGCCAGAAGCAGACCTGGTGGCAATGGGGTCTGCTTTTTCAAATAGACCGTTCAATCCGTCTTCCCAGTTGGCGGGCAGGTGGCCGCGAAGGGCGTCTTCCAATTGCTGTGCTTCGTCTGGGAATGCTTTGCGGTATTCGCCAAACGCTGTGTTCCATTGCTCCTGGCTGGCTTTGCCCCGTTCAGTGGCCAACGCTAGGTGCTCGCCCGCTTCGGCAGGGACCGTGAACGACTCGGTGGGTTCCCACTTCAGATTCTCGCGGGTCAGGGTAACCTCATCGTCGCCCAAGGGGTCGCCGTGAACGGACGCCTTGCCAGCCTTGTTGGGGCTACCGTAGCCGATTACTGTGCGGCAGACGATGATGCTGGGTTTTTCGGTCGCTGCTTTTGCAGTGGTGATAGCTGATGCAATAGCGTCGGTATCGGTGCCTTCGATGGTGCCAATAACATGCCAGCCGTAGGACTCGAATCGCTTGGCCACGTTCTCGAGGAACGTGATGTCGGTACCGCCCTCGATGGAAATATCGTTGTCATCGTAGAGCATAATGAGCTTGCCAAGACCCATGGTACCGGCCATGGATGCAGCCTCAGATGTGATTCCCTCTTGGAGGTCTCCGTCTGAGACTATGGCGTAGGTGTAGTGGTCAATAATCTCGTGGCCGGGTTGGTTGTACCGGCTGGCCAGCCAGCGCTCGGCTAGGGCCATGCCCACAGCGTTGCCAAAGCCTTGACCCAGCGGGCCGGTTGTGGCTTCAACGCCGGGTGTGACACCGTACTCCGGGTGGCCAGGGGTTTTGCTTTCCCACTGGCGGAATTGTTTCAATTCTTCCATTGGAAGGTCGTAGCCTGTCAGATGAAGCAGGGAATACAACAACGCAGAAGCGTGCCCCGGAGAGAGAATGAACCGGTCTCTGTTGGGCCAGGCCGGGTCGGCTGGGTTGTGTGAAAGGAACCGATCCCAGAGGGTGTAAGCCATGTCCGCTTGCCCCATGGGAGCTCCTGGATGGCCTGATTTTGCCTTCTGGACAGTGTCGATGGCCAGAAATCTAATGGTGTTGATACAAAGTTGGTCTAGGGACTGGTCGGCCAAGGTGAAACCCCCTAAGGTCCGCGGGACTAAATCGTCAGAATCACACTATCCGAGCGCCGAAATTCAGACGCCTGCGCTCTGGTATCAATTGGGATCAAAACCCCCAGGTTATGTTAGCGAACCGAAGGCATGTTGTCACTAGTAAATAATGAGGTAAATTGGGTACTGGTCAGACGGAAAACACGGGTTGGAAAAAGGGTTAGGAATCAGACTCGACATCCATGTCCGAGGCAGGCAACAGAGACAATGCTGAATACTCTACCGGATGTTTCCGGATCTGAATTCTGGAGCGGTTAACGCGAGATTTTAGCGATGCAACCTATCTGACATTTGGCAGTTTTCCTCGATACGTCGATCACCATTGATATCATCGACTAGCCTCGAGTTCCCTTTAGTTTTTTCCGATTCCGGTTTAGCACCACAAACAGGATCACCAAGATCGCCAAACCCGTACTACCAGCAGCCCCGACGATGACCCAGACTACAGAGCCTAGGCCTTCTTGCTGCAAAACACCATTCGCCGCTTCTAGATCCTCAGGGTTCTTTGCCTGGATTTCTGGTAGCGCCCTTCCTAGGGCCTGTTTATCAAGCTGCCGAGTAAATACTACTGCCGCTCCGATGCTTTCTGGGTCTAAGGTATCTTCGCTGGGGGACCTTTGCTTAAGGTTGTTGCATTTATAGGCCCTCTCCACGAAATCTGCTGAGAAAAGTCATGAGGAAGCCGTGACATACCGTATGCGGTTAATCGGAGTAAACCGTGCACGGGTCATTTACAGGTCGGAGCAATTGGATGGCGGCCCCGTTTAGATTAAATGTCAGGCCTTCCAAGCTACCACTCGGCATCCGCATCGCCTTACCGTCGACCATGTAACGCTCGTCACTGGGAAATCAACGCCGCTGAAGCAACCACTTTGCAGCCCAGGCGCCCAAAAACCTGCTCCGCTACCTACCCAACGCCGGGAATATATGATCTCTGAAAGCTTCCAACTCTCCCGTTGGGAACTCGTAGGACTGATCGGTCATTAGATAGAGATGCTCCATGCCCGCTTTTTCGGCTTCTTTAATCCGATTGGCGCAGTATTCTGGTGTACCGATCAGACCCATGCTGTCGCACAATTCAGCTAAGGCATCGTCGGGCAGGAAGGCACACAGTTCTCGGGCCTTCTCCCAGTCCTCGGCATGGGGAACGTCAGGATACAGGTCCCACAGGCCGCGAGGCAGTTCAAACTCAGAAAAATCCATGCCGGCTGCCTTCAGCCACCGTTTGTAGGTGGGTTGCATCAACCGCGCGACTGCCAATGGTCTGGCGATTTCTCGGGCTTCCTCGAGGGTGTCACGGATGATGGTGGTGCAGGTATAGATAGTCTCGATGTCGTCGGGGTTCCTTCCCGAGGCTCTGGCGCCCTCGGCGATCAGCTCTCGTGATTCTGCTACTTGGGCGGGGTGAATGCCGGTCATCAGCACTGCTCCGTCAGCAACCTCTCCGGTAACTCGCATGACCTTAGGGCCAGTTGCTGCGATGTAGACCGGGGTAGTCGCTTCGCCACCGTGTTTCATTCGGCTTTGGATGGAACCAAAGTCGACCTCACTGCCGCTCATAAGCGATTTCATCATAACCACCGCGTCCCGCATTTGGCGGACGGTGGCTGGAGGTATCCCCACCACGTTGGCCGAGCTATACCCGCGTCCAATCCAGATCTTGGCCCTACCTGGAGCCACCTCTGCAAGGGTCGATGCTGCCGATGCCAGGACGGACGGGTGCCTGGTCACTGGGTTGGTCACGGCTGATGCTACGTCGATCGTTGTCGTATTCATCAACGCATGGGCCATGGAGACGAAAACGTCTCTTTCCAGCATCTGGGAATCCAGCAGGCCAACGCCGTCGAATCCGGCGTCCTCGCATTCTTTGACAAAGGCGGTAATCTCAGGCAGGGGTTTGCAAGGGGGCACTCTTAAGTCAATCTTGATGGCCATTTAAATCTCCTTGGGTGCTTGTTGGATGCGATGATTGCAGGCGTTTATTCCGAAGATTGCTAGCGGGTCAGTTCTTCTCGAAGACGCCTGATCACCGTTGTTGTCTCTTCTTCGGTTAGGTTTAGCGGGTCAACCGCCAATTCTTCTGGTTGGCCCAGTTGGTGCAGGATTATGGGCGTCTCTCCGGTTTCCAGTGCCTTGGCGATTTCAATCCTGCTTGGTCCCTGCCAGTTCGGGCCAAATTTCATGAGAGCATGTGGGATCAGGTAGTCGAATTCATCATGTTCCAAAGTTATCGTCAGGCCAGGCACTTCACTTAGGGCGTCCACAACCTGCTCTGCCAAGGCCTTGTAGGCAGCCATCTCGGCTGCTTCATCCTCTTCCACGAACATGTTCAACGCCGTTACCAACCCCAATACCTCTTCCTTAGCCACCTTCATTGGTCGGCCTAGGAATTGGGCTGGATTGGCGTGGGCTGCAGCGGCTTCTATCAAATCAGCTCGACCGCAGAGGATACCGGTACCCTGAGGGCCGCGTATGCCCTTGCCACCACTGAAAGCAACCATGTCAGCCCCTTCAGCTAAGTATTTTCTGAGGTTTGCCCGGGGCGGGAGCATAGATGCTGCATCAACTATCACAGGTACGCCACGACTGTGGGCGATCTCACAGACCTGACCCAAGGAAATGGCCCGCCGGTTGGTCAGCGGGGCGCAAAGAAAAGCCACCGCAGCCGTGTTCTCGCCAATCGCGCCTTCCAATTCCCAGGGGTGGGAGTATCTGGAATCGCCAATTTCCACCAACTTGCCCCCACCGGCCCTGAAGGCCTGTTCGTACGGAAAGCGGTGCATGTTCTGAATGATTATTTCATCCTTCATGCCTGTGGTGTCGGGCAGTTGACGCATCTTCACCGGGTCTTTACCGGCGATAACTGCGGCTGCTTGTAGCACCAGCCCACCGGCCGCGCCGCTGCAAACAAATCCGGCTTCAGCGCCGGTCAGTCGGGCAATTTCTTCACCCGCCTTGCGGTTGAGTTCGTCAACGTTGACCATAATTCTGGCAGCCTCGGCCATCAATTCTAGCACTTCTGGCCTGGTCCTAGTGCCGCCGTATTTTGTTATGGAACCGGCGGCATTGATAACTGGTTTTACGCCCAGTCGTTCGTAGGCTTGCATCGCGTCCAATACGGGCCTCCTGAGAATCTGTCGCAGTAACGGGAAAGTTGGGCCACATTATAGCAATTCTGGTGCTGGTAATCAGATACGCAGTTTACTTGACCCAGAAGATAGATCCGCCAGGCAGACGGTGTGCTAAAATTGGCACCCGAAACCCACTGGGTAATTCGGGCAAAACTTTGCAATTTATTTATTCTTAAATACTTCTGGGCAGACGTGAGGGAACATGGATCAGCTTGATGTGCAGACCAAGATTGGCTTAGTAGTGGTGAGTGCATCGTCGGTCTCTGAATTGAGATACCCCAAAGCAGCTCCTCCTGGCGTGGCATTTCTCACCAGCCGAATGATGCTCGCCCCAGGGGAAAGCATCGAGGCCTTGAAAGAGATGGAGAGCAACGCCTCCCGCGCGGTGGGGGAGCTGGCGAGCGCCAAGGTAGATTCGGTGGCTTATTGCTGCACAGTTAGCGGTGCGCTTCGGGGCATGGAGGGCGACCGTCAGTTCTGCCAAGAGCTGGAATCCGAGTGGAACACCCCCATAACCTCTACAATGTTGGCAGTGGCGGAAGCATTGCAGCACCTAGGTCTGAAGAAAATCGTGGTAACCACTCCTTATCCCGAGAGCCATCACGTGGCCGAACGGGCTTACTTGAAAGAAGCCGGGATTGAGGCCCTCACCATGCAGGGCATGGGTTTTGAGACAGCGGATGGGTTTGCCTCGGTGTCGCCCCAAGAGATATTCGACTTTGCGATGGACGCTTGGAAAGACCACTCCAATGAAGCCGACGGCTTGTTCATCAGCTGCATGAACCATGACGGGATGGCCGCAGCCCAGGCTTTGGAAGATGAGATTGGCAAACCGGTTGTCACATCACATACAGCCACCCTTTGGAGAGTCCTCAGCCAGGCGGGAGAGACGAAACCACTGTTGGGTTATGGAAGTCTGCTGGCAGAAACCCGTCCGGACTTTCGCAGAAAATAGTCACCTAAATAACCAGCGCTAATTAGCTTATAAAATTCAGCTTGGAGAGCCAAAATGACCACTGCAGACCGTTTAACAATGTCCCTTGGCGAGGCAATGTTCACCCAGCGAGCCATTCGCCGCCTGAAGCCAGACCCCATCCCCGAAGATGTCATGCGAGACCTAATGGAGGCGGCCATCCGTGCCCCTAACGGTGGTAACACCCAACAATGGCACTTCATCGTGGTGAAGGATGACGAGAAACGAAAACAGATCGGCGAGCTTTACCATGAAGCCTGGTGGGCCAAGCGCAAAGACCAGGGAATCATGGGCCCCGAAGACATTCCCCCGGGTAAGAACTCCACTCGGTCAGCGATGCGGCTAGCCAACGAGTTCGGCGATGCCCCGGTGATGGTCCTGATTTGCGCCCTCTCCAAGGGCGGCTCGGGCGGTATCATACCGGCGGCCCAGAACCTGCTCTTGGCAGCCCGGTCCCACGGCATCGGCGGCACAATCGCCACCTTGCACGCTGTGGTGGACGAACGGGTCAAGAAACTACTCAACATCCCGGAGACCGCTGAGATCGTGTATTGCATGCCCTTGGGCTACCCACGGGGGGAGTTTGGCTCAGTCACCCGTAAGCCTTTGGTTGAGGTCTGCGGGCTGGACACCTGGGACAACCCCTATAAGTAGTTGAACAAATCGCGGTAAACATCCCGACCCGGACCGATATTTCAACAAACGATCATCCACCGGCCCAATAAGAGCTGGTGGATGATCGGATAAAACGAGGACCAGATGGCGGTACGGACCGGTGAACAGTACCTGCAAGGCCTGAGAGACGATCGAGAGATTTGGCTGGAAGGGGAATGGGTTGCAGACGTGACCACCCACCCCAAAACCGCCGGTATGGCCAAAACTCTGGCCGGTATCTACGACCTGCAACACACCCCGGAAAACCACGAACGCATGACGTTCAAGTCACCAACCAGCGGTGAGCCAGTGGCGCTCTCCTACCTGGTTCCAGAAACCCCGGAAGACCTGCTGCGACGCCGCACAGCTTTAGAGATAGTAGCCCAACACTGTCACGGGATGCTGGGCAGAACTCCTGATTATGTAAATATTCAGGTGACCGCATCGCGTCAGTTGGCTCACCTCTACGGACTCAACGACCAACGGCACGCCGATAACCTGCGCAACTACCACGAGTACGTCCGCGAGCGAGACCTGTGCCTGACCCACGCCTTTGGCCATCCGCAAGTGAACCGGTCTCTGTCGCTGGCAGAATTACCGGACCCATACACGGCACTCGGCGTTGTCGACCACACCAGCGAGGGCGTTATCGTACGGGGTGCCAAACAACTGGCGACGCTGGCACCGTTCGCCGATGAGATTTTCTGTCCGGTATACCGACCCCTGCGCCCCGACACGGAAGAAGACCGGAAGTACTGCATCGGTTTCGCCATCCCGGTGGCCACCAGAGGTCTCAGGTTCATCTGCCGTCCCAGTCACGAAATGGGTCGCCCGCTGGCCGAATATCCGCTGTCAGGTCAGTACGACGAAATGGACGCCCTGGCTGTATTCGATGACGTGCTCATCCCTTGGGAGCGAGTGTTCATCTACGACGATATTGAACTGGCCAACATGACCGTGCAGAAGGTGACACTGTGGCGACAGTATATGCAGCAGGTGGCCGTCAAGAGCATCGCCAAGCTGGAATTCATCCTGGGAATCACCCACGGCATCACCGATGCCATTGGCATCGGCGGCTACTCGCACGTCCAAGAGAAGAACGCGGAGATCATCGACACCCTAGAAACTGTGCGGGCGTACATGCGGGCTGCAGAGGCGGACGCCGCGCCGTATGCCGGGGAGCATGAGGCAGAGGGTATCTGGCCTGCTGCCGAGCCTTTGATCGCCATGCGGAATTGGTACCCCGACGCCTATTCCAGAGTTGCGGCGATAGTTGAACAACTAGCAGCTGGGGGGCTGATGCTAACGCCAACCGAGGAAGATTTGGCTGGGCCCTTGGCCGGTGAGATTGGCAAGTACTATCAGGGCGCGTCCATTGACGCTAAAAAGAAAGTGCGTCTATTCCGGCTGGCCTGGGATTTAATTGGTACCCAGTTTGGTTCCCGGCAGACGCTATACGAGCGTTTCTTCAACGGCGACGTGGTGCAACTACGCCAACGCCGCTACGCCACCTACGACTACACGCGAGCCAACGCCTCGCTCGAGACATTCATGCGGGAAGTGGAAGGCGGGTAGGCCCCGTACAGTCAAAATCCACTGTCACCCTAAGCCTGAGAAAGAGTCTCGTCGCTCAGGTAAGTTCTGCCAATTAGTAACGAGATTCTTCGGCTGCGGCCTAAGAATGGCAGATTTGCGAAATGGCGGGTAGAGTGCCGGAACGAATTAGCCGGTGAACAGGTCCTTGACCTTTGTTAGGAAGGAACGAGTGCCGCCGCGCTCCAAGAACTTTGACCATGAGTCTTCGGCGGATTCGACTCGTTTGAGATCACTCACTCGCTGTTTCATCACGTCAAGGACTTTCTTTTCCTCGCCTGCGTCCAGCCAGTAGCCGTGCTCGTTCTTGCAGTGGTCGATGGGAAGGTCGTGGGCCCGGTAGTTGAAAGTCTCCATCACCTCGTTGCAATGGGGACAAGTGATGTCGCTCTCGCGCCGAGCGTACTCAATCATGCCCTTGGCATTGTCATCGTCCATGGAATGGTCTTCCAACTGGTCCATTTCATGGAAATCCAACCAGAGTCCCTTGCAGTCGGGGCAGTGGTCGATATCGATATCCTTGAATTTTTTTTCGTTGAGAGCAACATTACAACGTGGGCAGTTCAATCTAATTCCTCACTCGGGTTAATTTCTTGCTCGGGTATTTGTTCGTTCATGGGGCGCTTCGCCAGGATAGCATAAGCGCCATTTTAGAGTAAATTGGCGTCGCCAGATATCACGTAATTACTGATGAATTGGATGGGCTAGCCTAGCTGCCAGTGAACTTTGGTCGCCGTTTTTCCAGAAACGCTTGGATGGCTTCTGTCTGGTCGTTGGTGCCGCGCAGCGGATCGTTGGCCCGGTGTTCTGCGAGGATCACCTTGTTCAGGCTGGTGTGATGCACGTTGAACAAACCCTTAATCGCCTTGACGGCCAGCGGAGGGTTGGCCGCAATCTCCTGAGCCATCGCCTCCGCTTGGGCTATTAACTCGTCATCAGGGATAACATCGTTGACCAGCCCTTTGGATAGCGCCCACGGAGCGTCGTAAACACGGCCCGTAAAAGACATTTCAGCAGCGATTCCGGGTCCGGCCAGAGCAATCAGAATCTCTGAGACGCCGGCGTCCGGGACCAGTGACCGTTTGACGAACACCGACGTGAACCGCGCGCTCTCTGAAGCCAGTCTGATGTCTGATGCCAGGGCGATGCCTAGTCCGGCCCCGGCAGCCACGCCGTTTACGGCGGCTATGATTGGCTGCGGTATCTCCCGCAGATGTGGAGCCAGGCGCATGGTGATGGACGGCCCCGGGTCTGGATTGTTGGGGTTTCGGTCTCCACCCTCGGCCATCCGTCCTGGCATGTCACCAACATCAGCGCCTGAGCAAAACCCACGACCAGCGCCGGTGATGATGACAGCTCTAATCTCTGGAAACTCGCCGGCCAACTGGTCCAGGGCGTCGTGCAATTCCTGGGCCATTTGACGGTTCAGGGCGTTCAGCCGGTCAGGACGCTGTAGGGTTATCACCGCCACGTTATCGCGGCGTTGTAAGTCTATGTATTCGAAGTTAGTGGTCGTGCCCATGTTCGTGTCCGTGGTGGCCATGGGGTTCCCTCCTGGGATGTTCTAGTTGTTCTCGGGCAATCTGCGCGCCCCGGAATAGGGCAGACAATTTGGCCCGAGCGAT
>Ga0302123_10003465_pt1 | contig 10523 bp, 7 predicted proteins | sample CB21_321_MG_FD_203109 | JGI IMG/M metagenome (GOLD analysis project Ga0302123, IMG submission 203109) | Marine microbial communities from Western Arctic Ocean, Canada - CB21_32.1 | ecosystem: Environmental > Aquatic > Marine > Oceanic | place: Canada: Western Arctic Ocean | collected 2017-09-28 | reverse complement strand
CAAGGTCTCCTTCTCGATGTCGCCGACATGGCGTTGGCCGAGCGCGTCGGACGGTTCGCGCGACCACTGATGAAGGCCAGCCCCGGTCTCGACCCCGAGGTACTGCACCGTGAGGTCCTCGAGGCGCCCACCGCTCTCGAACTCGCCGGCGAGGACCGTCTCGACCAGGTCGACCTCGAAATATTCCTCCACAAGCTCGACTCGATCATCGACGACGGTCGCGACGTCTGTAAGTACCTGAGCATGGCCGAGATGCTGCAGGCGGGCGACCTCGGGGTCGGGATCTTCACGGCGAAGGGAGACCTTGCCGGGATGTCGACGGGTGTGATACTTCACGCCCTCCTCCACTACGGTCCGGTCAAATACGTTCTGAAGCACTACGTCAACGACCCGACCGTCGGGCTCGAGGACGGTGACATCTTCTTCTTCAACGACCCCGATGCCGGCGGCGTCCACACCTACGACCACTTCTTGATGATGCCCGTCTTCCACGACGGTGAACTGATCGCCTGGGTCGCGTGCGGCGGGCACCAAGGAGAGACCGGCTCGCGGTCGCCGGGCGGGTGGTCACCGGAAATCGGCAGCCGCTACGAAGAAGGCCTCCACGTGACGCCGCTCCGGATCGGGAGAAAGTTCGAGTTCCACCGGGACCACCTCGACTTCCTGCTGAATTCGGTGCGTACTCCTCGACAGAACTCTCTCGACGTGAAAGCAAGACTCGCGGTCTGTGTCCGCCTCCGCCAGCAGCTGCTACGCGAGGTCGAGCGGAGGGGGCCAGAGTTCGTCGCCGCCGGCCTCCGTGAGTCGATCAAGATCTCCTCCGGGCTCGCTCGCCAACGAATCAGGAGCCTCAACGACGGCACGTACCGCTCGGTAGTGTTTCTCGACACGATCGGCATCGACGACGGACTGATCCGGATGCCGATCGAGCTGCACAAGCGGGGCGATGAGCTTGTGATCGATCTCGCTGGAGCATCTCCTGAGCCTCAGATCGGCCCATTTCACCTGCGCTGGCACCTCGCCCGAGCCGCAAGCGCGGCCGCGCTATTCCCCACCGTTTTCCGCGGTCTGCGATGGTCGATCGGGCTGTTCGACCCGATCAAGCTCACCGCCCCGCCGAGCATTGTCAACGCGCCCAGCCGCGACTCCGGCACTGGGTCCGGCAGCCACGCAGGACGAGTTGTCGTCCAAGGATTGCTCCTCGCGGCAATGCGCATGCTGCACGACAGCCCCTACCGCGAGGGCGTGGTTGCCCCCTTTGCGGAGAACCTGCTCCTGATGGGATTCGGGGGCAAGAGCCAACACGGCAATCAGATTGCCGGTGGACCCGCGAACGGCAACGCCACAGGCCAGGGCGCCCGGTTCGACCTCGACGGCGAACACAGCGCCGGCTTCTTCTGGGCTATGGTCGTCGACTGTCCGGGGCCGGAGGAGCAGGAGCGGAAGTTCCCATGGCTGTATCTCTTCCGCAACCGATTCGATCGTGATGTGGCGGGACTCGGTCGCTATCGCGGAGGGTGTGGACTCACCGACTGCTTCGTCATCCACGGGACCGAAGGTTTGACCTATAACTCCGTGGGTACCGGGAGTCGTTTCACGAAGAACTACGGACTGTTCGGCGGATACTCCGGCGCCGCTCAGCCGCGGATCGCAATTCTGAATTCCGATGTCAAGGAACGTATGGCGGCGGGCGCCTCCAACCTGCCAATGAGCGTGCGGGAGCTCGCCAACGACCACGTGATCGACGGCGAGTACGTCTTCGGCCACCCGAACTGCGAAGGCGAACGATGCCAGGACGGCGATGTGTTCGTGTTGGCCCGGGGATCCGGTGGTGGCTACGGTGACGTCCTCGAACGAGAGCCCGAGGCGGTCCTCGCCGACGTGCTCGACGGTGTCACGTCGGAGGAAACCGGGGCTCGCATCTATGGCGTCATCCTGAGCTCCGACGCCCAACGCGTCGACGGGCCGGCAACCGACACTCGCCGAGCGGAGATCCGAGATGAACGCCGCGAGCGCGGACTTCCGTTCGCGGAGTTCACGGCCTCATGGGCTGCCCGCCGGCCGCCGGAAGAAGCGCTTAAGTACTACGGCGACTATCCGATCCCGACGCAGATCATCGACGACCGGGAGTTTCCCGACTGGAGCGTCGATCCGTCATGAGTCGGTTTCTCGCATTGGCCCCTCCTGAGCTCTACGCGTCGGCGCTTCGAGTGCCCTGGCCCGCCGATCCGCTCGAACAGGTGCGTTGTCTCGATGCCGGCACTCGGGCGCTCGGCCTGGCGACAACCTGCGCGCCGTGGTCGGCTGACGCAGAGGACGCCGCACTTGCCGATGAACTCGATCTGCCCAAAGGCACCTCCGCCGGCTTTGATCCGCTCGATGAAGTCACCACATGGCTGGGGGCGACCCCCGCCGCACCGCCGATCTTCGGCCTCATTTCAGGGCCCGCGCATTGGAGCGGTCGAGTCAGCGACCACCCCGACGCGCTCGACATCGCAGCGGATCTGGCCGCCGGTCGCGTCCGAGCGCTCGCGGCCGCCGGCGTCGAGCGAGTCGTCGTGATCGAACGGATGGCGCCGCAGAGCGACCAGGCCCGAGTCGCCGACGCCCACGAGACAATCCTGCGGGCCGCCCGCCATCTCCAACTCGACGTTCTTCTTGTACTGGAGGGCGACACGACCACCACGGACGCGCTGGGCTACGCCGACTGGGTGAGCCTGTCAGGCGCGTCACCCGGCCGGGCATACCTTGCTCCCGCCGCCCTCGAATCTTCCGCCGAATTGACCAACGCTCTCACCACCCGGGCCGATCTCCACGAGGTCGTGACCGGCCTTCTCAGACCACAGACAAGCCCCGACCGAGTGCGCCAAGCGGTCTCGGCTGTCTCGGCGATGGGCGCTCTACGGTGACCGCCATTTCCGCGACCCGAGTCGGAGGGGTGCGCTGATGTTTTCCGTGGGCATCGACATGGGCGGAACCTTCACCGACGGCTATTTCAGCGACGGGACGCAGGCCACCGTCTGCAAGATCCCAACCACCCACTTCGATCTCAGCCAGTCGGTCATGGGCTGTCTACAGCGCGGCGGCGAATCCTTCGGACTCGATCTCGAAGAGTTACTCGACCAGATGAGCGTGCTACGCCTGGCAACCACCATCGGAACGAATTCCGTTGTCGAAGGAACGGGCGATGCTATAGGCGTCATGGTCGACACCGGCGCGACGTCGTCCCTCTACGGTCCAATTGAGCCATCGCCGGCCATCGGCCCATTTGTCCGAGCCGATCAGATTGTCGGTGTGGGCGCGGCGGCCTCCACCGAGGAGATTCTGGCCCAGTGCCGCGAACTTGTGCTGGGCGGCGTTCGCCAAGTCGTGGTGAGCTTCCCGCTCGCTCGCGGAACCGGTGAAGTCCAGCTCAGAGAGCTCGTACGTGATCGTTATCCGGCGCACTACCTGCGCTCCATTCCGTTGACGCTCGGATCCGAAGTCGCCAACATCGAGGACGACGAGCTGCGCACGACGACGACGATTCTCAACGCGTACGTGAGTCGCCCCATGGCGAAGCTGATGTATCGCACCGAGGGGCTCCTCCAGCAGGCGGGGCTGCGGGTGCCGTTGCTCGCGGTTCATTCCGATGTGTCGTGTGGCCGAGTGGCCCGCACCACTGCCATCAGCACCTATAGCTCGGGGCCGGCAGCCGGTCTTTCGCTGGTCGCCGATCTGGCCCAGGCCAACGGCGATCCGATTGTCCTCGGGTTCGACATGGGCGGGACGACCCTCGATCTCGGTCTGGCCCGCGAGGGCGCCTACGTCGTCGAGCAGACCCCGCAGATCCGCGGCGTTCGGGTGTCACTGCCGGTACCCGGCATCATCTCGGTCGGTCTCGGTGGATCCTCCATTGCGTCCGTTGACGAGTCGAACGCTGTCGTGGTCGGACCGGAGAGCGCGGGCGCAGTTCCCGGCCCGGCCTGCTTTGCCCGAGGCGGGTCGAATCCGACGTTGACCGACGCGGATCTCGTCCTCGGCTACCTGACGGCCGGCCAGGAACTGACCACCGATATCACACTCGACGAACAGGCCGCGATGACCGCGCTGGCCACGATCGGTGACGATCCCCTCGACGCGGCCCGTCGCGTTCGCGCCGCGGCTCATGGGAAGGCCGCGGCCTCCATCGCCGCACTTCTGGCCGACGCCGGGGTCGCCTCGGTCGACGTCGCGCTCTACGCCTTCGGCGGTGCGGGGCCCCTTCACGCAGGAGCGGTCGCCGAGCTGGCGGGAATCCCCCGGGTCCGCTCGTTCCCGTATGGCGGCGTATTCAGTGCTCGCGGAGTCGCAGGATCCTCGATCGATCAGACCTACGAACAGTCGATCACTTCGAGCGACACTGCTCATGACGTCATCCTCAACCTGGTGCATCGAGCGCTGCTCGACCTGAGCGCGGAGCACCTGGCCAGCGACACCGCTCAGTTCGTGGCCGATCTCACCGACAACACCGGCCAACATCGCTCGTGCCGACTGGCCGATCCCGGCGATTTGGACGCGGTCACATCTGCCCTCGGCCCTGTCGACGACATCGTCCGTGTCAGCTTGAGAACATCGGTACCCGCCCCGCCGGTGCCGGCAATCGAGCTCGACTCCGGCGCGCCGAGCGAAGACCATCTCGTGTGGTGGATGCAGGAGGGGGAATCCACGCCGGAGATCGATGTCGCCGACCTTCCACACGACGCGTCGATTCCCGGCCCGATGCTCGTCAACGTGTCCGGCGCGACTCACGCCATTCCCCCGGGATGGACCTGCCGGCGAAACGACAGCGCCGACCTTCTGTGGGAGCGCTCGGAGTGATGACCGCACTCGAGAACATCGCAATCATCGGCATCGGCGAAACCGCGGTCGGCAAACTTCCGGGACGAAGTGCGATCCAGCTCCAGTCCGAAGCAGCCGTCGAGGCGGTCGCAAGCGCCTCCGTGACAAAGGACGACATCGACGCGGTTTTCTCGTTCTCGGGCTATTCGCAGTCCATGCTTCTGCATGGGGCCCGCGTAGCGGAGTACCTCGGGTTGCAACCAGAACTCGCCGCGGCAGTCGACGTCGGCGGGCCAGGGACGCACCACGCGGCCATTCTCAACGTCGCCGCCGCGATCGAGGCCGGGATGTGCACAACCGCCTTGTGCACATACGGTGAAAACGGCATTTCGATTCGGAAGTCGGGGCGAGGACGAGCGCCCGGCACACTCACCGGGGGGGAAGACTTCGAAGCGCCGTACGGGATGATCTCGATGCTCAGCGGCTACGCCCTGCTTGCCCAACGACATATGCAGCTCTATGGCACGACGAGCGAACAGCTTGGTGCGGTCGCCGTTTCATCCAGACGGCACGCCTCGCTCAATCACAATGCCCACAAACGAGAGCCGATGACGCTCGACGACCATCAATCATCCCCGATGGTCTCATCACCGCTGCGAAAGCTCGACTGCAGCCTCATCTCCGACGGGGGTGGTGCCTTCGTCGTCACCTCGAAGGATCGGGCCCGCAGCCTCGGGGTTCCCTATGTCGAAGTGCTCGGGTATGGGGCTGCGGCCACCCATCACATTCCCTCACAGGCGCCTGACCTCGGTGACCTCGGAGGATGGAAGTCATCTCGACGTGCGTTCGAGCGCGCCGGGTTGAGCGTGGAGGACGCCGCGGCCGTCTATATCCACGACGCATGCACGTTCAGCGTCGTTGCCGGGGTCGAGGCGCTGGGTCTTTGCCCGCTTGGACAAGGCGGCGTCTACGCGGCGTCCGGGGCGATCGAGCTCGGCGGTGCGCACCCGGTGAATCTGCACGGCGGGATGTTGTCCCACGGACACGCCGGAGGCGTGTTTCATCTCCTCGACGGAATCCGCCAACTCCGTAGCGAGGCCGGCCCGCGGCAGGTCGAGGGGGCCGAAGTGGTGGTGGTCCACGGAAACGGCGGCATGTTCGCCACGTTCTCCACGATGATTCTCGGACGGGCACGATGAGCTACGACAAACCGCTGCCCTCACTCGGTGACGAGGTCACCGCCCCATACTGGGAGTCGGCCCGCCGCCATGAGCTGTGTCTCCCGGAGTGCAATGCCTGTGGACTGCTGTTCTTCTATCCGCGGAGGTTCTGTCCCGGTTGTTGGGCCGACGACCTCACCTGGCGACGGGTCGCGGGAACGGGCCACGTCTGGACATTCACCGAAGTGCACGTTCCATTCTACGACGACACATGGGCCGACGATGTTCCGTATCTCGTTGCGGTGATCGAGCTCGACGAGGGCCCGCATCTCCTCACCAACCTCTCCGTACCCGACGTCATGTCGCTCCGGGTCGGCGATCGGGTCGAAGTGTTCTTCGACGACGTCACCGACGAGGTAACCCTTCCGAAGTTCCGGACGCTCCAATGACCCCCCCACATGACTTGTGGACGCTCTGTCTGCTCCGTACCGAAGCACATCCGGAACGGGTGATTCTCGACTTCGATGGCCGACATTTCACCTGGGCCGAGTTGACGAGCGCGGCCGAGTCGTGCGCCGGCGGACTCAGCGCAGCCGGCGTCGCGCCGGGCGATGTCGTGTGTCACATGGCCGACAACAACGAAGAGGTCATAGTGACCATGTTGGCCCTCCTTCGCCTCGGCGCGATCGAGTGCCCGGTTAACGCGGGGCTCAAGGGCGACCAGCTCGGACACGTTCTCCGCCACTCGGGTGCCCGCACGCTTGTCGTAGACGGGTCGCTCATCGATCGAGTCGCGGCCCAACTACCAGCCACTCCCGACCTCGGACTTCTCGTGCGACGAGGCGACGGCGAGACGCCGCCCGGGATGCGGGTCCTTGACTACCGCGAGGTACGCGACTCCGGCGAAACGGCGCCGCCGTTCACTACGCCCGATCCGGGCAGCCCGATGAACATCATCTACACATCGGGAACGACCGGGCCCGCGAAAGGCGCTGTGCTTCCGCACGCATTCCCGCTCCAGCAGGCCCGCATCAAGATCGACCAGTGGAACCTGAGCGACGCGGACATCATGTTCTCGGCGTTGCCGCTCTACCACGTGAATGCTCGATTCTCGACCCTTGGCACGAGCATGGTCGCCGACGGGAGAGCAGCACTTGTCCCGAGGTTCTCCGCCGGACAGTTCTGGGATCAGGTGCGAACTTCCGGGGCCACAGAGGTTGGCGTCGTTGGGGCCATCTCCAGCATTCTCTTCTTGCAGGAACCCGCGGCTTCCGATCGTGACCACAACGTCCGCATGATGCACGGCGCCGCGGGTGTCCCTGTTGACCGCCGGGCCGAGTTCGAGGATCGCTTCGGACTGCGATTGGTCACGGGATTCGCAATGACCGAAACCGGGCACTTCTCGACCACCGACCCCGAGGATCCGATGCGTTTTCGTGCGTCGGGTCGCGCCGTTCCTGAGTACGAGCTTGCGATCGTCGACGAAATGGACGATGAAGTGAAGGCCGGAACGGTCGGCGAGCTGGTGGTGCGACCTCGCGCTCCGTGGGTGATGATGACGGGCTACCACCGCCAGCCCGACGCGACCCTGGCCGCGTTCACGAACTTGTGGTTCCACACCGGAGATCTCGCCACCATCGAGGACGATGGGTACCTCCGCTGGGTCGACCGCAAGAAGGACGCCATTCGACGTCGGGGCGAAATGATCTCCTCAACCGAGGTGGAGCGGGCCGTGCTTGCATTTCCCGGAGTCATCGAATGCGCGGCCGTCGGCGTAGAAGCCGCACTCGGCGAGGAAGATGTCAAGATCGTCGTAGTGGCTCAACCCGGAGATGTAATCGACCTCCCAGTGCTCGCCCTCCACTGCAGAACACAGTTGCCGGACTTCGCCGCCCCTCGTTACCTCGAACAGATGACCGCCTTACCGAAGGGCGCCACCCACAAGGTCGAGAAACACAAGCTGCGTGCGCTCGATGGCGACGGCATCGTCGATCTAGAGGCATCGGACCCGAGTGAATGAGAACTCGTCGCCGTCGTAGATATAGAGAGGGCACGCCGGGCGATGTGACGCCATCACCAGCTCGGGCGTTGGGCGCCGCGATTCTCACCCTGACCGCCGGAGTCCTCCCTGGGTTCTTGACCGGCGCGCTCGGCGGAGCCATCGGCGACGAGCTCGGATTTGGAAAAGCGGGGCTCGGCGTCGCCATTGCGAGCGCCTATTCGGTCGCGGCAATCGGCTCGGTCCACGCCGGCGAGCTTTCCGATCGGATAGGACCCCGACGGACACTTCTCGCCGCGATGGCCATGAGTCTGTTGGGTTTCCTTGGTATCGCCGCATTCGCTCACTCGCTCGCGAATCTTGTGGTCTTCCTGGTCATCGCGGCGAGCGGTCACACCCTCGCCGGAACTGCGACAAAGGTTCTGGTCGCTCGCCAGGTTCCGCTTCGCCGCCATGGTCTCGCCTTCGGCATGCAGATGGCCGCAATACCGTTCGCCGCTGTGCTCGCCGGTTTCGCCGTGCCAGTGATCAGCGAGACGATCGGCTGGCGATGGGCGTTCCTCTTCGGCGCTGCGCTTCCGGTACTCGGTGCCGCGGCGCTCCCGCAGGAAGGCCAACCGACGAACGCGGTCTCGCGCCCTCGCGGATTCGACCATGTCGACCTCCCACCACTCTTTGTTTTCGGCGCGGCGGCGGTCCTGGCATCGGCCGCAGCCACGACGACGGCGACCTTCTACATCATCTCCGCAGAAGAGGTGGGTATCAGCGCAGGAACTGCTGGAAGTTTGCTTGCCGCGACCAGCGCGGCGGTCATCGCTGTGCGCATCGCTTTCGGTGCGGTAGCGGACCGTTTCCGGGGCGGACATCTCACCACAGTGGTGTTGCTCCTCTGCACGAGCTCATTCGGATACCTCCTCATGGCGCCGGGAATCGGCTGGCTGTTCGCGGTCGGGGCTCTCGTCGCACTTGTGTTCGGCTGGTCGTGGCCCGGGCTCATGGTGTTCGCATTGGTTCGGGCCTACCCCGACGCCCCGGGCGTCGCCTCAGCCTTCGTCGTCGGTGGCATGAACCTCGGTTCCGTTATTGGACCGGTTGTGTTCGGGGTCGTCAGCGACGCCCTCTCCGCGCCGACCGCATTCGGCACCCTCACGCTATGGACGATGGCAGCATCGCTGGCTTGCGCGGGCGGGCAGAAACAGCTCCGACGCCACTCAACCGGCGCGCCGCGCGAGAATCGGTCCGGGTATGACTGGCATAGCTGAGTCATCCGAAATACTGTATACAGGACGCTGAGGGGGGGGACCATAACGTGATTCGATGGCTTATTCGTCGTATCATTGCTGGCGCGCTCGTGCTCTTCACGGCGACCTCGCTGGTCTTTGTGGTCACGCACGTCTTCACCGACCCCGTGTCGGTCTCGCTTCCGCTCGATGCCTCTGACCAACAACGTCAGATGCGCAAGGAACTGCTCGGGCTCGACAAGCCGCTGCTCAACCAGTACGGCGACTTCGCCAAGGGCCTCGTCACGGCCGACCTCGGCGATTCGTACTGGCAGGAACGCCCCGCGGCGGGCATCGTCATGGACCGGCTACCCGAAACACTGCGCCTGGTCGGCGGGGCGATGGTAGTCACGGTTTTGCTGGCGATACCGCTGGGCATGCTGGCCGCATGGTGGGAGAAACGTTTTGCCGACCACGCGGTGCTCGGCTTCTCGATGGCGGCCATCAGCGCGCCGCCGTTTTGGATCGGCTACTTGCTGCTCATCGTATTTGCCGTACAACTGGGCTGGGTACCGACATTCGGGTCCGGAGGTCTCAAAAACTTGATCTTGCCCTCGTTTGCGATCGGCCTCGCCAGCGCGGGCCGACTCTCGCAAATGATGCGTCGAAGCATCGTCGAGGAACTCCGCCAGCCCTACGTCGTGACCGCCCGATCACGGGGGTTCTCGCGCTCGTACACGATCGTGCATCACACATTCCGCAATGTCGCGGCGAACTTCGTCACCTTCACCGGCTGGGAGCTGACCAGAATGTTCACTGGCTACACCGTGGTGATCGAGGTCGTATTCGCGTGGCCGGGCGTCGGGCGACTCGCAATACAAGCCATCGAACAGAAGGACCTGGTGTTGTTGCAAGCCGTCGTTGTGGTGCTCGCCGGCCTCGTCGTGACCACCAATCTGATCGTCGACTTCCTGCGCCGGTTGATTGATCCTCGGGTGGACTTCGCGTGACCGCCGCACCCGGGGTTGAAGGTTCGCGCGGTTTCCTCCACGACCCGGACGCGCAGATCGACTCCGAACCAGGTCTGTTCGCTGACATGCGTAACCACCTGCGCAAGTCACCGGCCGGCATCATCGGCCTAACGATCACCACAGGCTTCCTCCTGGTTGCCCTGTTCGGCCCTTACCTCCCGTTTCTCGCCGACCCACGACAGCAGAGCCTTCCGAATCGGCTCCAGGAGCCCGTCGGATGGGGAGGAACATGGGATCATCCTCTTGGCACCGACCCACTCGGCCGCGACATACTCGCCCGCTTGGTAGAGGGCGCTCAGGTATCTCTTTTTGT
>Ga0302123_10003461_pt1 | contig 10528 bp, 6 predicted proteins | sample CB21_321_MG_FD_203109 | JGI IMG/M metagenome (GOLD analysis project Ga0302123, IMG submission 203109) | Marine microbial communities from Western Arctic Ocean, Canada - CB21_32.1 | ecosystem: Environmental > Aquatic > Marine > Oceanic | place: Canada: Western Arctic Ocean | collected 2017-09-28 | reverse complement strand
CGCCGTTTTGGTGTAAACATCTATGGTAACCCGAAATTCGATCGCCTGCTGGCGCGACGGTCCAATCCGCCCGGCGTCCATGGCGCCAACAAAGGTCGGCGCAAGGTTTCAGAATACGGTCGCCAGCTGCTCGAGAAACAGAAGATCAAGTACACGTATGGAATGGGCGAGCGCTCCTTCCGCGTCATGTTCAAGCGCGCTCTGCACCAGCAAGGCGTTACGGGTGACAATCTGATGGTCTTGCTCGAATGCCGCCTCGACAACGTGATTTACCGTATGGGAATGGCACCGACGCGCGACGCAGCGCGCCAGCTAATCCTCCACGGCCACCTCAAAATCAACAATCGCCGCGTCAATATTGCTTCATTCCAGGTCAGTCCGAATGACACAGTCACCGTCAAAGACTCGACCCGTTCGCGTGGTCTGGTCCAACGGTACTTGGAGGAAAACATCAGTGCTGAGGTGCCGGAATGGGTCTCGGTTGACCGGGAAAACCTCAAATCATCAGTGCTTCGTGCGCCGTTGCGCGAGGAACTTCCCACAATCGCCAACGAACAGCTGGTCGTCGAGCTCTACTCTAAATAAGCCGACGGATCATTGTAACTTTGCATCCTCATCGCGCCCGGCGTGATGAGGTCTCTTTTTTTCATCGGATAAGGATCCGCATTACGCTGGTTCGACATTCGAAGTAACGCATATCGAGAGGATACAACATGTCTGGTTTGAGTGGATTTGCGATGCCTGAGCGCTATACGATCGATGAGGAAACCGCCACCTCGACCTATGCCAGATTCTTTGCCAAACCGCTTGAAAACGGTTTCGGCAATACGCTGGGCAATGCGTTGCGTCGAGTGCTGCTGTCCTCACTCGAAGGCGACGCGATCTCTTCTATTCAGATAGATGGCGTCGCCCATGAGTTCACGGCCATCCAGGATGTCATCGAAGACGTCACGGAAATCGTCCTGAATTTCAAGAAGATCCGCCTGATTTGCGACGGTGAAGTACCTCGCACCTTGGAATTGAATACGAACAAAACAGGCTCCGTCACCGCCGGTGATATCGAGCTCGACAGCGTCACCACCATTATCAATCCCGAGCAACACTTGTTCACGCTCGACAAAGAGCGCGACATCCACATAACGATTGAACTGGCGCGCGGTAAAGGCTTCCGCGTCGCCGAAGAAAACAAGCGCGAAGATCATCCGATCGGCGTGATTCCGATCGACTGCATGTTCAGCCCGGTCACCCGCGTCGCCTACGTCGTGCATCAATGCCGCGTCGGTCAACGCACGGACTATGATCTGCTTGAACTCGAAGTGTGGTCAGACAGGCGGATAGAGCCGGAGGACGGCTTGCGCCGGGCCGCCGTAATCCTCCAGGAACACCTGAACGTTTTCACCGGTGCCGTCAACACTGAGGAACCGGAATCTGCTGAACTGCTCGAGACCGACGAAGACCGCGAGCTGCTCCGTACACTGACCCGTAGCATCAATGACATCGAACTGTCCGTACGCGCCCAGAACTGTTTGAACAACGCCAACATAGCGACCTTGGGCGAGCTCGTCGGATACTCCGAAGCAGAAATGCTGAAGTTCCGCAATTTCGGCCAGAAGTCGCTGAATGAGATCAAGGAGAAGATCGCCGAGCTCGGCTTGCATCTGGACTTCCCGGTGAAGGAGTCCGTGCGCAAAGCGTTCGAGAGTGAAGTGAGCGCCAAAGGCGAATAGGCAATAATCCGCGCAGTCGCTGCGTACTATGGATAAATCATCATGAGACATCGCAAGCATACCTTCAAGATCGGACGACGACCGGATCACCGGCGCGCCCTCCTGCGTAACCAAGTCTGCAGCCTCATCTTCGAAGGCCGCATTCAAACCAGCGTCACCAAGGCCAAGGAAACGCGGCGACTAGCTGAACGCATGGTAACTCTGGGCAAGAGCGGTACGCTGCATCATCGCCGCCGTGCCATTGCAAAACTGCACAACGTCGAAGCCGTAGGCATCCTGTTCGCGGAAATCGCACCGCAGTACAAGGAACGTCCCGGCGGCTACACCCGTATCATCCGGACCGGTCAACGACGCGGCGACGCGGCGCAGATGTGCTTCCTTGAGTTTGTAGAGGCGACGGAAAAAACTGCGGAAGCCGCAGAAGACGAAAAGAAGGATTGACACCCGTCGGTTCCTTTTCTAGCCTGTAAAGCGCTGGTTTCAGTTAGCGGCGTTGGAGTTCACGGCTTCAGCGTGCGCACTGCAAAAGCAGTAACACTGAGTGATTGTCCGCACCGGCATCGACTCCAAAACGGGCAACGGTGTAACCTTCTGGATCACTCGACAATGCTGCGGCACCCGCTGTTCCGGCGTCTTCGACGGCGCTCCTGGCAAGTGGGGCGCCCGCCGCCAACCCGTCCGTCTGGCGGCGCTCTAAAGCTGGCATGATCATGCCGGACATCTCGCACCAGCCAAGCGCCGCGGCTTCACCCCTGGAGAGCTGGCACACTAGCGCCGAATCGCACGGACTTAAGGGTTGATGCAAACCAAACCTCTTAACCCGGGCGGCTACTGGCGAGCAGCTCAACCGCCGCTACGCTACGGCTTATGTATTGGAGAAACCCATCCGACGGCTGTGGTCAACTTTTTCGACATAAGCTATTTGTTCTCAATCGGTTAACTGAAATTTTGACAAGAACGGTTTCTGAGGAACTTTCACACGTCTCCGAACGCGCGGCGCGATGCTCGCCAGTAGCTGTGTCTTCTACGTTCTACAAGTCGGCAGGCCGCAAAGACACAGCTGAAGCGGATGAACTTGCCGACGGGACTAGTCCGCGCCATTCCAGGGCCCTATCACTTCGTCACTAAAAAAGCCAGCTCGCTGCCGCAACGATGGGACTCTGCGTGCCAGCCACGGTCTTGCAATAGCTCGCGGAATTGCGCATCGTAATGCGCTTCCATCCCTTTGCCGCGACCGCCGATGCTCTGGACCGGAAACGACAGCAACAGATACTCCGCATCGATGCGATCCAGCAACGCAAGCGCCTCAGTCTTGTCGAGCTGCTCCAGGCAGGGCAGAGCCTTCAACAGCAGCGCAAGATCGGGACGCATCGGCATTTCCAGCGACAGCACATCGACCGATTCGACGCGACCAATTACACCGAGCGTATCCAGGCAGCCGCTCAGAAATTCCGCTAAATCAGAATACATGTCATACCCGAGATAGACAGCGTCCGCGGCAATCGGGATCCACGGAACCGACAGCGGGTTGAGGCCGCACGCAAGGTCCACGACGGTACGAATCGGCATTAGCCCGCGGAGGATTTTCGCGTAAAACGTCTCGAGCTCCGTGGTCCGCTCGCGAGTCGAGACATGATGCTGCATAATCTGTCGACACACGACCTTTGCCTCATCACGGCCGGTACGGGCAGCCGCCCGGAGCTCCTCCAACCATGCGTCGTATCGTGAACGCCCTTCGAAATACGCGCCCCCTATCTGATGCAGCTTGTTCTTCGTCGCTTTGACCGCAGCCTTCACACCCGATCGCTTCTGCAGCTCCATCTCCGCCAGACGCTGAATCACATCTGGACAAACATTACGGTACTTCCTACTCTCCGCAACCGCATCAACAACTGCTTCTGTGTCGGGCGTCATGCGCTAACCCAGCCGTTCGATCAAACGCATCATGAACCGCAGGTTATGGATCGTCGCCAGTCGCGCGTATGCCGCGTCTTTCAGCTGATAAAGATGGTGCAACCACGCCAGCGTGTAGTTGCGGCAGCAGGCGCAGTCGCACGATGCATCAACGGGAAGATTGGTTTTTATGTGTTTTTTGTCGTCCGGATAGACGAATTTGAAGCCGCGGTCGGTGACGGCATACAGCCGCCCGTGCCGGGCGTCCCGAGTCGGCAGAGCGCTGTCGAAAATCTCGTAACCCATGCGTACTGCGGCCGTAACATTATTAGGATGCCCGACTCCCAGAGCGTGCATCGGAAAGTTGCGCGGGATTGATTCCCGCACGAAGGCGACCATCTCATGGAGCAGAGCGCCCTTCTCATCTACCGGCCAACCGCCGAAGCCGTAACCGTCGAAGCCGATTTCCAGCAGCGCGTCGGCGCAGCGTTTGCGGAGTCCGCAATCGGCACCGCCCTGGACCACTGCAAACAGCAACGGTCGCGCGCCCGCCTCGAGGTGCCGGCCGTCACAGAGTTTGTCGAACTCCGAGCGGCAGCGCTTCGCCCAGGCGATCGTTCGAGCGACCGACTGCTCCTGGATCGCCATGTCATCGTCGGGATGCGTGCAGTCATCGAGACAAACAGCTATGTCGCTGCCGTACGCGAGCTGCAGCTGGATACTTTTCTCGGGTGTCAGATTGATCTTGCGGCCGTTCTCGGCGTTGAACGTAATACCGCGTTCCGTCAACGTTCCGTACTTCGGGTTCTCCCGGATCAGTGAGTACACCTGGAAGCCGCCGGAATCTGTAATGATCGGACGCTCCCATGCTGTCATGCGATGCAGTCCGCCCAGCGCTTTAATCGTCGAAGTGCCGGGACGCTGCATCAGGTGGAACGTACTCATCACCAGGCCCTGCACGCCGCATCCGACCAGATCGTTGCTATCGACTGCACGCACGATGCCACGAGTGGCGTCCGGCAGGAACACCGGCGCCGTTAGCGCGCCATGCGGTGTGACGATCTGATTTGTCATGGGAGCCCTTGGTTTTCGACAGTATCGCGGCAATCGAACGAATCCTTAACAGGAAGATTCACCACGGAGACACGGAGCGGAGATCGTTGAATTTACCGCCAATTATCGCCGGCGTCAGAAAAATGTGACCAATGCGGTTCGCCGATTATCGGCAGAAAATTCACCGATTCTTTCGTTTTGGAGGAAGAAGAGAGAGAATTCGCCCCCCTTGTCTTACTCCCGATGAAAGTCACGATTAAATTTCCGGCGTGCTTTTGTCGGGATTTTGTGCAGCCCGTCAACGATTGCGATGGGCGATACCGACAAGAGCACGTCGAAAATCCAAGCGTCTCTTCTTTCTCTGTGCCTCCTTATCTCTGTGGTAATCCCTCTCCGCCGTTCGTTAGTAAAACTGAGGGTTCCCAATCTGCACCGGCGATCACAACGGTATACTCGCCGCGCACATTTTCGGACTCTGCATAGGCGATCAACGCCGAGAGTTTGTCGCGGCGCACCTCTTCGAATTTCTTGGTCAGGTCATTGCCGAGGGCCGCATCGCGGTCACCATATACATCGAGGGCATCTTGAAGAAACGCTACGAGGCGGTGCGGGCTCTCATAAAAAACAAGCGTGTGTGGCGACGCCTGATCGACTTCGAGGAAGCGTTTTCGCTTGCCTTGTTTGCGCGGCGGAAAGCCGCGAAAGGTGAAACTGTGCACGGCCAATCCCGATAGTACCAGCGCCATAATGCATGCTGTCGGTCCCGGAATAGCGGTAACCGGGATCCCTGCTTCGATCGCGCTGCGAACAATCGTGAAACCAGGATCGCAGATTCCAGGCGTGCCGGCATCCGTTACGAGGGCGACAGTCTGGCCGCGCCCGAGAATATCGATGATCTTGCCGCCGGCGCGTTGCTCGTTGTACTCGTGAAACGGTACCTGCGGCTTCTTGATCTCAAAATGCTGCAGGAGACGTCCCGTCTTGCGCGTATCCTCGCTGGCAACAATATCACAGGCGCGCAGCGTCTCGAGCGCGCGTAAGGTAATGTCATCGAGGTTTCCGATCGGTGTAGCTACGAGGTAGAGCATTGGGGGATTCGGTGAATGTGTGTGGGGGGGGGGATGGGAAGAATTCGCAATTCACAATGTCCAGCGAATACACAATGCCGCGGCGCCGCATTTCCCATTGAGAATTAAGAGTTGAGAATTCTGAGGTTGCAGGGTTGATGCGTGATTGGGGGTATGGGTAAGCCGCGGCACTTCGCTGGCGCGGGGTGGATCGGTGAGGACGTCATCAATTGTGTCTCACAAACCGCTAAAGTCAACGCAGATGGGAAATCAATACAGAGGGAGTGACCTCACGCCTGAAACTAAGGACTGTATTATTCTTCATCCCGCTACGGCAGACTCGCGCCACTTGCCGTATTGATCTGATAACCGCGATACGGCTCAAGCGGGGTCGCGGGATCGATCGCTTCGAAGCGCTCGTCACCCCAACTCCAGACGGCAGAGTCGAATGGATCCGTGCCGGCCGGGTTGGCGACTTGTGCAGTCACGCCGAACACATTTAATCCTGTGCCCATGGTCGTGCTCGCATTAGCCGGGTTCAAACCACGAAGCTGTTGTACTGTCGGCGCCAGAAAGTACACCCAATACCCGGTCTGCCCCGCGCCGTCATCCGCTATGTCGAACGATGCACCGCTCCAGAACCATATGACTCCGGTTACGTCCTGTTCGAGTTTGGTAAAGTCGGCGGCGAACGGTGGACCTGGAAACGAAATGAGATGCCAACCCGAATCAAAATCGAAATCATGCTGCCAATCAGCCAGCTCGAAATCAATGCTCAGGTTGCCATCTACCAGGACGCCGAGGTGGCTGACCGCGTCAACGGCCTCACCGTCGTCAAATTTATCGTCGGTACTGGTGTCGATGTAGGCGCGAAACGAGTACGTACCCGTACCGCTATCAAATACCACACTGTAGTCGGTAGCACGGCTCGTCATCTCGATACTCTGCAACGGTTCACCAGCGATACTAGTCCCGGCGAAAACGTCCAGTCGTACTTGCCCGGATTGGACACCTTCATACGTGACCGTGCCGGAAAGGCCGATCTCAACGTCCCAGCTGATTGACGCATCGACCGTCATCTCGTTCCCAAATACGTCGCTCACGGCTGCGGAGTCCGCAACCAGGCGAAGGTCGTATCGGCCATGGGCCGCAGTAATCGCCGCAAGCCCGGACAACGTCCAATCGATATCGTCCCCGGACAGCAGATCCTCATCAGTGAGCAGATTCAGACCGTCATCGCGGGTGAGTTGGAGGTCGGCAATACTGAAGCCGGTGATCGCTTCGCCGAAACCAATCGTCAGCGCCTCGACGGCAGTGATACGGGGTGATAGCTGGACCGGCGAGATCGTCGCAACAGGCGGCGTAGCATCGAGTGTCCATGATGTATCGGCGCCCTCGACAAGGGCATTGCCGGCGTCATCCGCAATGCTGCCGGGCGCAATCACCCTCAAGACGTAGTCCCCATCGGCCCCTGTCAAACCGGCAAGCCCGCCAAGCTCCCACGTACGATTGTCTGCCGTCTCCAACGTTTCGTTACCAATCAGGAGATTGACACCGGCGTCGCGGGTGAGGGTAAGGTCGCCGACCACCAGCCCGTTTACGGGTTCGTTGAATACGATCTCAACAGTCGTCACCGATGTATTGCGGGAGTTCGGCGTCACCGCGGTGAATTCCGCTGTGGGCGCGCTCGTGTCTGTCGTCCAGAATTCCGCAGCGCCGGTAGCCAGGGGGTTGCCGGCAAGATCAGTGATCCCGTCGATGCCGACGTTCAGGCTGTAATCACCTGCTCCGCCGGTCAATGGGGCGAGCCCGCCCAACGTCCAGGTCGCACCGGTATCGGCCGTCATGAGGGATTCGTTCGTGAGCAGATTGTCGCCGCCATCCACCGTGAGGGTGAAGTCGCTGATATCGAAACCGAGGACAGGTTCTTCGAACCGGATCGTTACGGTCGCAACGGCTTCATGTCGGGGGTCCGGCGCGACCGCATCGATCCCGACCACAGGCGCCGTCAAATCCACGCGCCAGATCTCCGTACCGTCGAGCGGTAGTGGATTGCCGGCATCGTCCGTGATCGCCGCGCTACCGACGAATGCGACTGTGTAGACGCCGGCACTGGCAGTAAGTGGTGCGAGGCTGGAAAGCGTCCAGTTATCACCATCCGTGTTGGCCAGCAGCTGATCGGTTAAGAGATTCGGCCCAGCGTCCAGCTTGAGGGTGAGGTCGGCCAGGTTGAAGCCATTGACGTGCTCATTGAAAACGAACATGATTTCCGAGATAGCCAAATTTCGCGGGTTCGGGTCGATCGCAGGAATTTCGATTCCCGGCGGCGCCCCATCCATGCGCCACTGCTCGACAGCATTACCAACCAACGCATTACCGGTACTGTCCAGGATCCCGGAACCGGCGCTCATGAGGGTTACGGTATAATCACCGTCGGCGGCGGTGAAAACAGCCAGGCCGGAAAGGGTCCACGCGATGTTATCAACGGTGTCCAGCGATTCGCTGCCGTTGAGAAGGTTTCCGCCGTCGTCGAGCTGGAGCATCAGATCAGTTTTATCGAAATTATTGACGGCCTCGGTGAAGCGGATCGTGACGGTATCGACAGCGGCGTTTATCGGGTCCGGCGCAACGGGATCGATGCTAATCCCGGGCGACGCGTCGAGCTCCCACAGCACCGCGTCCCCCACAGCCAGAAGATTTGTTGCGAAGTCCGCAATGCCATCCGTTCCGAGGACTAGCGCGTACTCGCCGTAGACCGCGGTGAGGGTGTTCAGCCCCGTCAACGTCCAAGTCTCGTTGTCACCGCTGGTCAGCGGTTCTGCGCCGGTCAGGAGATTGTCGCCGCCGTCCAGTTTGAGCGTAAGGCTGTCGATATCGAATCCCGTGACCGGTTCGCTGAAAACGATAGTGACCATATTCAACGGATCCAGCCGTGTCGCGGGGTCGTCGTTAATTTCTACAGTCGGCATAACCATATCGAATTCGTACGCAGCCGCGCCTGGCCGCCCGCGGGGCGGCTCATGGTCGTCGAACGCGATCGCTTGGATCGTGACAGTCTGACCGTGGGCAGCATCGACCGTGATAGGGACCGGCGTTTCGAGATCGAACAGCGGAGAATTGATGTCGGGTTCGGTGCCGTCAACGGTGTACCGAATCTGAGTCGCGTCCGACGACGACGCTGTGACTGCTTGGGCAGTGTTGTACGTACCGGCAGACGGATCGAATTGAACCTCGCCCAAACCGGTCAGCTCAACCGAACCTGCTTGTGGATCTCCCGCGACGACCTGGTTATTCGTCTTCAGTGAGTTGATCACTGTCACATCGAGCGCGGATACGCCATAGTTGAGCGCACGCAATCGAAAGGAGAAGAGGACGTCGTTACCCGCCGCAACACTTGCAACAAGATTAAAAGTAGGATGGGTGCGGAAAGCCAATTCACCGGCACTGACCGTCTCGATCACGGGTGCGCCGTTGATCAACAGCCGCGAGTTGGAAAAATCGCCGCTGTTCGTTACGCGCTCCAGTAGATTCTCGTCCCAGGCTATACGAATACTTAAATTCTGCAATTCTACGTTACTGACAGTGACACCGACAACGACCTCATCACCCTGACCTAGGTCGAGTGCATAGGTGCCGGGACTCACGGTGGTCTGGGCAAAGGCCGTTGCACACGCGGCAACGCTCAGAATGAGGAGAGCAAGGTTTCGGGTCATACTTGATAATACGCAGGGGCGAGCGTCGAGATTACAATTAGCCTGGATTATTCACGCGTTTCCTACTGCGACGAAAACGCTTGAATAATCCAGGTTAGAGGAGGCTAGTCGGTAATGGCACTGACTTAAGATGTTAAAAGTGTATTCTTGTAACTGGTTCCCTGCGCCAAAGGCGTAGAAAACAGCCGGCGGCAAGCAACTTTTGCCGCCTTAACTAAGTGCAACCCTGGCCTAGTATATGAACCGCCTTTGGCGCAGGAAAGTCAACAACTTTTCAGCCCTTAAGTCAGTGCCCTTCGAGGCTATTCGGTAATCCACACGGTGCCGCCCTGGACCTCGTAATCCATCATTTTTCCGTGGCCGTTTGTGAAACTGATATTGCCTTCTGAGAAAGCGAGATCGACGCGACCCGGCTGCAGTGCCCGCATCGTGAACGTCATTGCCTTGTCATGATTCGCCTGACTGGTGTTTTTGCTACCGGGTTTGCCGCCGTTGATCAGAGCTATCCGGCCACCCTTAGGATGAGCGTGAAATTCCAGGTCATGCTGGAGGACCGTGCCAATCCTGGTAGCAGTTTCCGGCACGTACTGGATGACGTCCTTATCGAATTCGAAAATCATAAAAAAACTGGCTAAAGGCGGCGCTGAAAGGGACACATCGATTTCGAATTCATCACCGGATTGCACCGTATACTCGCCCAAATCGACAATGACGGGTTGCTCAGAAAATATCACGTCTTCTTCCGTAAATTCTTCTGAATCAACAATTACCAGCTCCGGATAGGGTTCCTCGGCCGGTGGCGCGACAGCAGTAGTTGCGAGTGCTGCCGTATGGTTGACCGTCGACCGCTGTGGCTCGGCGGAAGTCGTCGCCAGCGCCGAATCAGCAATTTCGTTGCCAGGCAGTTTGGCCGGCAGCGGCGCCACTTGCTCAGAGCGAAAATGAGCCAGGACAAAAAACACAATGACGCCCAGTATGAGCGGCGCACCAATGATCATCGATAATTGACGTGGATTCATGGGATTCGGTTGATCTGGAGTTGGCGGGATAGTCTGCGTTGGCGTTGTTGTTTGGG
>Ga0302123_10003459_pt1 | contig 10528 bp, 3 predicted proteins | sample CB21_321_MG_FD_203109 | JGI IMG/M metagenome (GOLD analysis project Ga0302123, IMG submission 203109) | Marine microbial communities from Western Arctic Ocean, Canada - CB21_32.1 | ecosystem: Environmental > Aquatic > Marine > Oceanic | place: Canada: Western Arctic Ocean | collected 2017-09-28 | reverse complement strand
AGTTCGGTCCAAAATTATCCCATGAGTTGGAACCCCAGCAACTTCACTTGACAGATTTAATTTTTTCACATCATCTGATGACAGTGGCTTGCAGTGCAGCACTTCTGCATTAAATTCTGATTTCGTATTATCTTGATAATAATCTAGAGATGTTACTGGTAAATCGATGTCATCGGCTAACATTCCATGTGCCTTTTTTCCGCGTGCAGTTTCTTTTGTTTGCTTGGCATGGCGAGCCGCCATATCTGCTGCTAATCCAAGTCTGACAGACAGGTTAGGCCAACCAGCAGATTTTGCAATTTCAACAACCATGTCTGGTTGAAGCCCTCTGCTTTCTGCAAGATTGAACAAGATTTCATCGTCAATTTCTTCGGCATCGGAATCAACACCTTTGAGTGCAGTGCGAACTGCAGCTTCGCCAGCCCTCAACATCTGTACATAACGCTCCTCTTCTAATGCAAGAATGGTTAGGATTCCTTCTCTAGTTTGAGTGAATTGCCGACCAACTAGATTGACATCTAAGTGGTGCTCCGCTAGTTCTCTAAGTGAAATGCCAATTCCTAATTGGTCACGCATTTTCAAGGTCCTTCGTGCTAACATACGTGCAAGATAACCCGCTTTCACATTTGATGGGACAAGGCCATCTCCAAGCATATTGCACAGGGCCTGTAGGTGGTCTGGGATTGCATAGATTGCAGATAGTGGTTCAGTTATTGATTTCAACTCATTTAGGTTAATATCAACTCCCCTACTCGTTAGTCTTTCTACTAATTTTTCGTAAAGAGCACTTACATCTGTGCCAACATCAATGTTGAGGATGCCTGCTAACATTGACAACTCTGACAACAGAAGGTCAGCGTCGATGTCTTTCATCATACTTATTCTTGAATCAAATCCCGATAATCCCCTTAGCCAAGTGACTGTTTCGGGGTAAATCGCCTCATAGATAGTAGGGGTTCCTGCTGCTGCCCAACAGAATCTCTCAAGGCCATAGCCGGTGTCAATAATTTGCAAGTCCATCTCGGAGTACCGTTCTCCTTTGATTTCGAATTCTCCTTCGGGGTCTTCCTCTAAACTCATGAACACAAGAGTTGCTAGTTCTAGACCCCCTACAATTACCTCTAATGCCGGACCGGCGTTCCCACCTCCCGACCAAGGGTTTTCTACGTACGTGATAGCGCCTGAATCGATCCCCAGTCGTTCCACAAATAATTCATCACAAAGGCGCACACACTCGTCAATCCAGTAAACTACATCACCATCTTTAGGGCGATTAAAACAGTGATGAGCCATCATTTCAAAAGTTGTTAAGTGCCGTCCTGAACGGCCAACTGCTGCTACATCAGTCAAACGAATGCAGGGCTGAGAAATGGTTAATGGATTCGCGGGCGGTGGTATCACACCACCTGTTACATCGGGTTGGAAATCAGCAATTGATGCGATTGTAAGGTGGATATCATCTCTCCATCGAGCAATTACTGGGTAAGGCTGTACCCTAGTATGTCCTTGTTCTTCAAAAAAGGTGAGGAAGGTCTCTCTCATCTTGTTGAGGAGTGCGCTCCCTCGTTCTGGAAATCCAGAAATTAATGGCTTTCCGATGAAGGTATATTCATCTTCAATAGTGTCACCACAAGTCTCTCTATTTTCATCGCGAGTCCAAAACCATAAGTCCGACACACGGCACTTCTTGCGGACGAATCCAGCATCATGGAAAAAGGGAATATCAATTTCGCCAAATGCCATGCTAACCCCTCTTCTAGTGCCGCGAAAACGAGACAACTCTTGAAGTCAACTAACAGGGTTGGGCGAAAAACGCTTGAACAGGAGGCTTGTGGCAGTCTCTAGATAGGGGGTTATTGCCATGACACTTGAGTGGGAACAGCATATTGAGAAGGTCGATGAAGCGTTGTATAAAATCAACCGCCATGGTTCAATGAGGACTGACGCAATGTTAGTCGCGGACGAAGCACATTTTGCCGCTAGTGGTGATGATCGTTCACCTGGGCAACTTGTCAATACAGCAACCCTACCAGGAATCGTTGGTGATGCATGGGCCATGGCAGATTGGCACTTTGGCTATGGGTTTCCAATTGGAGGTGTAGTGGCTACTGACCTGAATTGGGGTGAGCAAGGTGGGGTGATTTCACCAGGGGGAGTAGGTTTTGACATCAATTGCGGTGTGCGACTTTGTTCAACAGATCTTGAAATTAGCCAGATACCTGACCTTGCTAGATTGGCAAAACACCTTGCCAACCGAATTCCAGCTGGTGCATCAGGGAAAGGAGGGGTTTTGCTTGATAACCAAGAATTACAAGGCATTCTTGAAGGGGGAGCCGAAGCGTCAGCAGACCTTGGTTGGGGATTGCACGAAGATTTGAGCCATATTGAATCAAATGGAATTCTTGAGGGGGACGTACACAATCTTTCTCAAAGAGCAATGAAACGTGGCTCAAAATCTCTTGGTACTTTGGGTTCGGGGAATCATTTCCTTGAGTTACAAGTTGTAGATAGGGTTGAGGACGAACAAGCCGCCAAAGCCTTCGGACTTCGTCTTGGACAAATTTGTGCAATGATTCACACGGGTTCACGGGGATTAGGTCACCAAGTTTGTAGTGAGCATGTCGCTGCTCTAGAGTCAAAATACCGCAATCAAGGTGATAATTGGTACAGTGAACATTGGGACATAAGTTTACCAGACCGTCAACTGGCAGCTGCGCCATTTCACTCAAAGGAAGGGCAGGATTACTTCTCAGCGATGCAGTCAGCAGGGAATTTTGCCTTCGCAAATCGCAGTGCCTTAACAAAAAGATTACGAGACAATCTTGCTCATCATCTCGGAAACGATGATGCAAATGTGAAGGTTGTATACGATGTATGTCATAATATTGCTAAAGTGGAAGAGCATGTGATTCATGGCTCTTCTTGCTCTTGTTGTGTACATCGGAAAGGGGCGACACGCGCTCTAGGTGGAGATCACACTGAACTCGCAGCTCGATTTTCAGGGATTGGTCAACCAGTATTGATTCCAGGTGACATGGGAACTGCTTCTTGGGTTCTAGCAGGCCCCAAGTCCGGTTCAAACGATGCATTTGCATCTTCATGCCATGGGGCTGGGCGTCAACTTTCTAGAGCAGCAGCAAGAAAAAGTGTTGACAGTGAGGAATTATTAGAATCACTAAAGGCGCAAGGAATCCATGTTCATACAAGGACTCCCAATATTTTAGCAGAAGAAGCACCTCAAGCATACAAGAATGTAGATGATGTGATTCGATTAACTTCTCAAGCAGGTCTTGCTAGACCAGTTGTAAGATTGCGTCCACTAGCTGTCATCAAAGGCTAACCAAATTAGGTTAGTTGTTCACATACAATAGCCGTGTTTGGGCTGATTCGGAATAGTTGGGGCGGCTCCGGATTGGACGCCATCTGCTTCTTCTAAAAATACTGTAAGTATAGTTTCTACGAGTTTAACTTGCTCTTCTAACTCTGCTCGTAATTTTTCAACCTGCTCCTGAAGTTCTATCATTTCACCCTTAAGTTCAGTTCGCCGCTTAGTCAAGCTCGTTCCAGTCATGTGCATCCCTAAGGAATTTCTTCCTCAACGGCCATTCAATCGCGCAGGCATATAATGTTTGATGTTTACGAATCGCGGCCGCGCGTGTTTCTCAATAAATGCGATTTCGCGAAATCAAAAAACGTTGTCGCGCGGCCCATCTTCTGATTTCCCCTCTAATTTTGATACTCATGAATAGTTAGAAATCAAGAAAATCTACAGATTTTTCATCTGCCGCGCGATTTAATTAATTTCACCAACTTCAATTAGTGACAATTTTCAGGATGAGATGTAGAATCATTGGTTGTTGTTTTTCCATTCAACTAATTGTTCAACACTCCAACCATTCTCTTTGTAAGACAAGAGTGCATCATCTGGCCAGTCAGGTAACTCCTGCTTAGCGGCTACTAACCACTCCTCATCACTCAATCCAGGTGGTGGGGATTGCTCAGGAAGCGGGGCATCTTCAGGTACGACAGTGGGTTGAGCAGTTACTCCTTCACTTTCCTCTTTGCCGAGCATCTTCTCAGCGTATACCTCAGCATCCTCCCATTCTTCCTCTTCTTCCCATTCTTCGCGGTTGCGCATCATCATTGCTACGATAACTATCGCGACACCGGTTACAATAATCGCTAGTAAGCCTAGAATCATGCCTACATTTGCACCTGCGCCGAATAAACCGCCCTCACTTTCCTTTTCCTGAACATCTATCTGAGGTTGGAGTAATGTAAGGTCTGATTCATCGCCATTCCACATGATATAGAGGTCAGGCATTCCATTATCCCACGCTTCCCAAGAGAATGCGACTACTTGCTTTTGTTGTGGTCCGAGGTTAGTAATATTGTGCAATTCATAGAATTGTAATGTACCATCATCTAATTCTTCAACCAATGTCACATTGAGACTTCCCATAGTTGAACCATTATTCCTGATTGTTGTCTGGATGTACACATTCTTGTATAACATCGGAGTCAAATCATCGATTTCAACTTTTGAAAGAACAGGCTCAAAAACTCTGATAATTAATTGCGGGGCACGTGGTGAATCCGCTGTTCCTTCACCAAATAAATCGTTTCCGGCTCGGTCTTCACCGACCAACCAAACCATCAGTTGGTCCCCTTCCTGCAGTTTAATGTGAGGTGCTGGTGTCATGTCAATATTTGAGGAATATGACCAAATATCTCCTATCACAGTATCATGGGTCAACCATGAATTATCTTGGCTGCCCGGAAGATTTAGCCCACCACGTCTATACACCCAGTGAATGGATACACCATCTTCAGACATACCTCCAGATTCTACAACGTTAATTCTGACATCAACTGTTGATATACGGTCTGTTTCAATGCTTACAAGAATCCCTGGCAGGAATTCTGCAACTGGAGGGGTGCTGTCTATAGTGAGAGAAATACCGGTATAGGATATTGATTCACCCTGGCCAGGAATGTTCAGTATATCCATTATGACTGGAAGGTCGTTGGTTGAAGGGAATCCTACAGGCACCGAAAGGGTGGTGTTGAAGTTGGATTCTGTTAAGTCAATAGTTGCATCTGAAGGGACCCCATTTGCAATCATTATTGTGAACAGTTGTAAGTTCTCTGGGATTTCAACAATAGGGGCTCCTGATCCAGCATAAACTACTTCACCTGTTATTGCGAAAATATCTCCTTTACCAAGGAAAAGTTTTGAATTATTAGACTCTGAAATAGGTTCAGAAAGGTCGTGTAGCATGTCAATATTGACAGTCAGTTTGTTATCTAACTTCCATCTCAAATCTCCTATGTTGTTGACATTGGCAACCGTTTGAGTATCATCTATCACATGGATTCCTGGCATCATCCAGTTATCACCAAATGTTGACGGGAACTGCCAATCTACAACAAAGTCAAGAGTGACTCTGCTTGAAGTTGCATCCAATGCTTCCATCGTAACATCTCCTACGTTGATGAAACTACCAATCGGGGTTGAGGCTGTAGATTCCCTTGGATCAATGTGTATTTCTCCTGCTGGTGCTGAAGATTGACCTGTCATATAGATGATAATTTCATCAATTGTATTGATGCCATTTTCATCTTCAATAACCATTGAGATTTGGTGGTTCTGACCAACTAATAGGTAATCATTATTAGTATTCAATGTGAATGAATTCTCTAATAGAATAGTATCAGCATCAGTACCAATAACCATTGTTGCCTTGTCATTTTCTAGACCTGGTAAACCGTTATTTTCAATAGGAAGCCCTGCCCAATCAGTACCTGAAATGTACAGGCTTAGCATATTATTTGCTGGCACTGAAGATAGGTCAAAACCAATGAATTGGATCTGCTGTTCATTTGTATTACCTGGCATAGAGATTGGACGTGTCATGGTTTGATACTCATTCTCATCAGCAATCCCATCGCCGTTGCTATCATCATTGGTTCCCTGCCTCCAGTAGTGAAGTGTAATATCATCACCTAATGCTTGGGTATCGCTGACGGTTAAATGAAGAGTAAGCGAATTAAATGGGTCCCATACGTGGCCGTTTGCATCAAGAAGACCATTCGTTGTCAATACTTGGAATATCTCGCTTGTTGGATTTTCAATGTCTATGAATATGTCAATAGCTCCCATTGGGTTTGATTTATCCTCTCCACCAAAGGCCCCACTTGCAGGACCCACACGCACAATTCTTGAAGTCAGAGTAGTAGTAGTTTCATTTGTAGGTAAGGTCAGAGTAAGGCTGAACGAACCGTTGTCGTGGCTATTTGCCGGATATTCGGTCCCTGAGAAGTTGATTGCGACGGCGTATGCATTGGTAAGAGGACGCAAGTTTGCGTTGTCTTGGAACCGCACTGTACCAGTGACAAAGATGTCTGAACCACCAGCAGCGTAGAAGTCTTGATTCGGGTTGATAGCGATGATTCTGTCAAATTGATCCCTGACTTCAAGTTGGTCAATTTGCAAGTCGTTCTCAATTGCATTTCTCCCAGGACCTCCGGACATTGCGAAGGCGGGTGCTAATCCGTCGCCAGTAAGATTCAGGGCTCTGGTCATCCAATCAATTTGGTCAACATCATCCCACAGCCAAGTGATTTCAAAGCGCCATGTCACGACCCAATCATCACCACTCAATGTTACTGTTGAGGATGGCAGTAGGGTAGCCATTGTACTTCCATTGCTGATAAAATTCCCTCCATTAGCGAGGTCATCAACATACCAAGTGAGTAATTCCCCATCTGAGGCTGTTCCAATCAACATCACTTCGCCGATTTCGTTATTGTCAGTTAAGTGGTGATGCCGTGTGGTGATTTCGTAAACTTGTCCGTCAGGATACATGGTTTCAGGAGCGGTGAATGGCCGATTAGTTATCATCAATTCATGGATAATCCCACCATCTAGTCCAACAGCACCTTCATCTGCTACATAGGTGAGTGGGATGTCAATACTTGTTGGAATACTGCCAACGAGTTGTGCGGCATGATAGTCAAACATTTGCTGGCCAAGACCTGTGACATTCTCAGTTAAATCATAACCAATTGAAATGCTCAAGATGTCAATAGATTGAGTGAGGCTGGAGGTGAAATCAATATCTACAATTTTCCAAATTCTTCCAGTATTGGGATCTATGTAAGTTGTTGATATAGTGTTGATTGCGGCAACCATTGATGTATCCATCGGCGCAAAAGTAAGGCCTGATAGACCACTGTTGTATGGTACTGCTTGTATCCCTGCAACACTCATTGTGAGACTACTAGTGGTGGCTGAATCTGGGAGCAAAGTAATCATCCCAGAATTTACGGTTGCATCATCGGGGATTAGCACTTCAATTCCACTGCCTATTGATGTAGATGTGACATTAGCACTGGTCGTCCCAGAAACTGTCTGTCCTACTGAATCAGTTAGATGGATGTAAGATTGCCACCCATAATGCCCGAAATTCGGGGCTGTGGGGAAGGTCCAATCAATTGTCCCATCATCTGTTACATCAATTTCAGGATTCAATGTTGGTTGTCCAATTGCGCCTTCTGCAATCGCACTTGATAATACTCCTGCTGGTGCAATACTGAACTGCACTCCGTACCCTGGTTCTGGGTTAGTGAATGAGATTAAGTTGCTTAGACCGGTATTACCAATGATTCCTCCTTTGCTATTGATGAGTTGAACAGTTACACCGGTTCCAACCCCTGAAATATTGACGTTTTGAATAGGGGCTGTTGAGGTTACAAAATCTCCTCTAATGGTTAGAGGTGTTCCAGTAGGATTTGTCCAGTTTCCATTGACAAGTACAAGTCCAGCATCAATATCCCAGCCATTCTGTGCATCCAGTCCTGTAAAGTAACGTACAGTCCCATAATGAACATCTGTTACAAGAGGCGAAATGAATGGGTCATTAGTACCCATATTCAGTTGTACCTTCGCAGTAGGGAAGATGTCTCGGTTGATTCCTGCAAGTGAAATTGGGAATGAAAGGTTTTCATAACCATCCAATGAATTTCCGGCTGAATCGGTGATTGTACCTGTTACATAAGTTCCATTCGGTGTTAGGGCTGAAATATCAACAAAGCCATTACCGAGTTCATCAAGAGTGATGGTTGGACTTAACCAAGTTCCCGTGTTCTCAAAGAAATCAACTTCTACACCAATGTCATCAAGATACCATCCAGCATCATTGATGATTGAGTCGGCAGCGAAAGTGAAGCGGAATTTCACATGCGAACCGCTGAAATTTGAAAGGTCAGCAGTAGTTGTTTCCCATGGTACATTTGTTAGGAACTGTCTACCATCAAAGACATCCAAGTTGGTCAATAAATGGCCGCCAAAGCCATTTTGTGCGCCATCATACCATGAACTACCATTGGCTAAAACAGGGTCGAAATATTGCCACGACCCATTGTTGACACTGATGAAAACAGCGCCACCATCATATCCCGGTTCGGAATTACGCCATTGATCAAAAGACAAACGAGCACTTGCACCTAACGGTAGCATGTACCCAGGTGAAAACAAATGCGTTTGTGTGCTTGAATCATAATCACCATCTAAGTCGGTAGCAAAGCCATAATTCCCAGTTGACCAAGATGTCGGTCCAGTATTAACGCCTGTTGGCAACTGACCATACTCCCAAATATCACCTGAACCGGCATCAACTACATTCCATCCACCAGGTGGCATTGTAGGGGAATCCTCGAATCCGTAGGTTTCAAGCAAGCCCCCTGCGCCAATAATTACGTAACCCCAATCTTCAACAGTGGTACCAATTCCATAATGGGACATTGTTCCAGAATTCGTCAGATGGTCATCAAAATAGACCGAGGAATTGTTTGAACTACCTGAGCGAACTTGTATTCGGTCAAGAGTTAGACCTTCTTGACCGTCTAGGATTCCACCATTTGTGACTGACGAGTCGGTGTCAAGGCGATAACGAAGATAAACATTTGATTGATTGTGGAAAGCACTAGGGATTGCTAAATCAAGATCTATCAAAGCATTTGTTTCGTCCCCATAGGTGGTAGTACCAATTGTGTACCCACTACCGGGGATTGCCCCGGTTCTGCTACGGCAAGCGGTGGTCGTGATATTCGATGTGCTGGAAATATCTACCCATGTGTTATTATTCAAGGAAAGTTCAACACAAAAATTATCCCAGCTAGACCCCTCTAAATCCCACTCTAAATGGGTTCTGAGAATTGGGTTTCCTGTTACTCCAGAGAGGTTCAATGGTTGATTGAGTTGTAAAGCACCTACTGCGTTGTTAGAGTAACCACAGGTTCCTGTTGAAACGTAGCACCCATGGTGCCAGAATCCAATTCCAGCTCCGATGTTTTGAATGGTGATGTTATCAATGTACCAACCCGGTCTGACTGTGCTGTTGCTGTCAGTCCAAATACGGTAGCGGAATTCAATCTGTGTTGCATTGCTGATTCCAGTCAAGTTATCCAATTCGAATACAGAGTGCTCCCATCCGCTGTAAGCAGTTTTTGCCCAAACAGGGAATCCATTTGTCCCATTTGTTGTTGTACCTGCTGGAACAGTCGCATTTGGTGAAATCGTGTTGTTGTATCCAGACACAGGTTCCATCCAAGTCCAATTACCTGCATCTAGGCGATATTCAACCCATACACCATCCATGTTGCCATTGATGTTACTCGGTGTGTGAATGTGATACCAGTGGTCAAATTCAAAAGTGAAATTGACAATTGGTGCAGGCAAGGTGATTGGGTCACCCATTATCCAAGAATTACTACCTGCTGGAACACCACCATTCGGATTAGTTCCAACTACTAAATTACCTTCTGTTGCACTTGCGGGGATGGTGCCGTTGGCTACTGTATTCCCTCCGCCAGTTGAAGGAGTTCCTGAATAATTCAGGTTTGTAGGTAACCATGATACTCCGTTGCCACCAGTGTGAATCCCTGCTGCTAAACTCAAGAGTGGCGCGCTGTTGAACTCGTCAATATTACCGTATGAGCCATTGGTATCCAAAGATAGTATTTCGTTAAAATGAGTAGAGGTCGTATCAAAATAGGTTCCAGAAGAGAAGTTTGAGTTGGTAGAGGCACCGTCCCATCCACTACCATTTCCTAGACTGGGGAAATTACCTGACTCAACGTTCAACCAGCCATCTAGGATGGTTGAGTTTCCAGGAACTGTCCAACCGTCAACCGTCCTAGTATTCCCTGATGAGGAAACTACATTCGGCCCAGAATATTGAACCAAATCAGCTGCGCTAAGTGGGGTTAGGATCATGAGGACAAGGATGAAAACCACCTTTGCCCGAGTAGTTCTTGGTGTTGACATAGGCTCCTCTCCACCTATGTGGGGGTTTGTCAAAGCCCTTCAATGCTCCCTCTTCAATTCTATTCGCCCCTAAGGGGCGTCAGAGATATAGGCATCATTTTATCAAAGAAAGTTTGCTTATATTTATCTTAAAAAAATCCACATTGGATATATTTTCAACAATTAATGGCGCCGAGAGGGAGATTTGAACTCCCGCGG
>Ga0302123_10003456_pt1 | contig 10535 bp, 5 predicted proteins | sample CB21_321_MG_FD_203109 | JGI IMG/M metagenome (GOLD analysis project Ga0302123, IMG submission 203109) | Marine microbial communities from Western Arctic Ocean, Canada - CB21_32.1 | ecosystem: Environmental > Aquatic > Marine > Oceanic | place: Canada: Western Arctic Ocean | collected 2017-09-28 | reverse complement strand
GACAAGGCGAGCTTCAGCGGGAACCTCACTGCAAAGGGTGCGTCAGGAGAGACCTATCATGTGGTCGAGCGCTTCACCCGGGTCAGCGCAGATAGGCTGGTCTACGAGTTCACGGTCGAGGATCCAACCTGGTGGACACGACCCTGGACCGCGGCGATCCCGATGAAGCGCACCGCGCAGCAGGTGTACGAATACGCGTGCCACGAGGGTAACTACGGCATGTCCAACATTCTCTCCGGGTCGCGAGTCGAAGACCAGGCGAGTGAAGAGGCTGCAGTCCGATGATCCGATCGAACGACGTGCGACTGACGGCGATTGCCCTGTCCGGCGTGGTGGTGGCGGCGATGTCGGTGAGCCTGGTCGCGCAGGAACCGGGTCAGCCAGGTGGGTTCACGGCGGCACAGGCCACACGCGGTGCCGAGGTCTACGAGCGCGTCTGCGCGAGCTGTCACCGAACCGACTTTCAGGGCAGCTTCGAGGCGCCACCGTTAGCCGGCGCGAATTTCCTGAACCTCTGGGGCGACCTGAGCGCCGCCGCTCTGTTTGACCGAATTAGCGTGTCGATGCCGCCTGATGGGCCAGGTCGACTCGGCGTTCAGACCTACGTCGACATCGTGGCGTACCTCCTCCAAGTGAATGGCGTGGCCGCGAGCGGTGTCGAGCTGACGGCCGCCACCGCGGTGTCAATCAGTGCGCTGGCGACACGCCGGGCAGCACCGGCAGAGGTCCGTGCGGCGCAGGCCAGAGGACAGACACGAGGACCGCAGGGGCGCGCACGAGACGAGCCGGCAGGGCTCAGAGTGGCCGGTACGGTTCCGAACTTCACACCGGTCACCGACGAGATGCTCCGTGCTCCTTCTCCCGACGACTGGCTGATGATCCGGGGTAACTACGAGGCTTGGAGCCACAGTCCGCTTGACGCGATCACCCGAGACAACGTGCAGGACCTCGAGCTGGCGTGGACATGGTCCATGAGCGAAGGCGGATGGAACGCGCCTTCGCCGATCGTGCACGACGGGGTCATGTACCTGACCAACTACGGCAACGTGGTGCAGGCGCTCGACGGGCGCACCGGTGACCTGATCTGGGAGCACGAAGTCGGGGCCGAAGTCCGGACGTATTCTGGGACGAGCCGGAACCTTGCCATCTACGACGACATGGTGTTTCTGGCCACGTCCGATGCGCGGATGGTCGCGCTCGATGCTGCCACCGGCGAACTGATCTGGACCACGCGGTTCGGCGACACCACGCAAGGTCACCAAAGCACAAGCGGTCCGATCGTCGTCGGCGGCACGATCGTGCAAGGGCTCAACGGATGTGAGCGCTTCAGCCAAGCCGGCTGCTACATCAGCGCGATCGACGCTGCCGCGGGTCGGCCGCTCTGGACCTTCAACACGGTCGCACGGTCGGACGAGCCGGGCGGCAACACGTGGGCCAACCTGCCCGACGCGATCCGCGGCGGCGGCGATACCTGGATCACGGGCAGCTACGACCCGCAGCTGGACCTCGTCTACTTCGGAGTGGCGCAGGCGAAGCCGTGGGTGGCGGCGAGTCGCGGCATGACGGTGGCGGACAAGGGGCTCTACACCAACTCGACCATCGCGCTTCGACCGGACGACGGCTCGCTCGAATGGTACTACCAGCATGTCCCCGGCGAAACGCTCGATCTCGACGAGGTGTTCGAACGTGTGCTGGTTGATGTCGCCGGTCGTCCCGTGGTGTTCAGTATCGGCAAGCACGGGATCTTGTGGAAGCTGGACCGCAGAACCGGCGCGTTTCTCGGGCTCAAGGAAACGATTTATCAAAACGTGTTCGAACGGGTCGACCCGAATACCGGGGCGGTCACGTATCGAAAGGACATCCGCGATGCCACGGTCGATGTGGCGATGTCCGCGTGCCCAAGCACCGCCGGCGGCAAGAACTGGCACCCGATGAGCTATCACCCGGGTGCCGGGCTGCTCGTGATTCCACTGGCCCAGACCTGCATGGAGATGACCGGCGGCGAGGTCGCGCTCGAGGAGGGGTCGGGCGGGGTCGGGATGCGGTCGCGACCGTTTCTCGAGATGCCGGGGACCAACGGCAACCTCGGCAAGCTCGCCGCATTCGACGTCGAGACGATGCAGGAGGTCTGGAGCATCGAGCAACGGGCGCCGTTCCTGACAGGTGTACTGTCGACGGCTGGTGGGCTCGCCTTTGTGGGCGATCTCGACCGCCGCTTTCGGGCGGTCGACGTGACGACCGGCGAGCTGCTGTGGCAGACGAGGCTCGGCACGTCGGTGCAGGGCTTTCCGGTTTCGTATCGCGTGGGCGGCAAGCAGTACATCGTGGTGTCGACGGGCCTCGGGGGCGGAAGTCCGCGGATGTCTCCGGCGTCGCTAGCGCCGGAGATTCGTCACCCGCGTAGCGGTAACGCGTTGTACGTGTTCACGTTGAGAGACTAAGGGGCTCAGGCCGCGATTTCGCCGTGGCATCAGCGAAGGCGGATAGCTGGCCTTGCGCGAACGGGCTGCTAGGGTTCGGCCACCGGCGTCCACGCACGTGCTCGGCGCTTGGCTTCGGCGATCTGGTTTGGGGTCAGTTGTTGCGCGACCATGTCCAGCCCCTGCAGCGCACTGGCTCGTGCCGCGCCGGTCGCCCGCGCCGCTGCGAGATCGAGCCACATGTGGGCGGCGACCCAGTCGCGCTGGACCCCTTCACCGTTCGCATACATGACCCCTAGATTCTGCTGCGCGGTCGCGTCCCCCTGGTTCGCTGCCCGGCGGAACCAGCGGGCCGACTCGGCGGAATCCTGCGTGACACCAGTTCCGGTGTCATAGCTCAGGCCCAGGTTGAATTGCGCCTTCACGAAGCCCTGTTCGGCCGCCAGACGGATCCATCGAATCGCCTCTGCCAGATTCTGCGGGAGCCCCCGGCCGCTGAAGTACATGTTGGCCAGGGCGAACTCCGCCTCGGCATAACCCTGGTCGGCTGCCAGACGCATCCAGCGCACTGCCTCAGCATCGTCCTCGGGCACGCCCCGACCGTCGTCGTAGAGATACCCGAGTGTGACCTGTGCTGACGCATCGCCATGCGCGGCTGCGAGGCGATACCACCGCGCCGCCAGGGCGTGGTCCCGCTCGACGCCCGATCCGGTGTCAAACATGCTCGCAAGGGTGACCTGTGCCGCCGTATTGCCTTGCGCGGCCGCCAACCGTACCCAGCGCGCCGCCTCGGTGCGGTCCTGTGGCACGCCTCGCGCATTGAAGTGCATCTGTCCGAGGTTGAACTGTGCCTCGGCGTGCCCCTGATCAGCCGCCAGGCGAAACCATCGAACCGCCTCGGCCTCGTCCTGTGACACACCTGCGCCGTTGGCATACATCCGCCCCAGTCTGAACTGTGCCGCCCAGTGTCCCTGGTCGGCCGCCAGTCGATACCACTGAACCGCCTCAGCATCGTCCTCCCGGACGCCGGCACCGGTGTCGTATTTCAGCCCGAGGCTATGTTGCGCTCCCGCGTGGCCCTGGTCAGCGGCCAGGCGATACCATCGCGCGGCCGCCGCCGCGGGGTCGATTTCGTGCGCGGGGACACCGGTACCGGTGGCATACAGGCGTGCCAGATTGAACTGTGCGGTCGCGTCGCCCTGTTCGGCCCGTGACCGGAGTGTGTCGACGTCACTCTGGGCCTGGCTTGGAGTCGTGACGGCGACGATGAGCGCCAGAGCGGTGAGCCAGACGGTGTGTGCGTGGCGAGAGGGCACGTCGGGTCATCTCCGGACGGCGATCGGCATGGCCTCGATCAGACCGGCGCCTTCCTCGATCGTGATCGTCTGGTCGGCATCGATGCCGTCGAGCGTATCCACCTGGCCGCTGGGCCAGGCGACACGGACGGTGCTGGTGTTGGCCGCAGGCCCGAGCCCGAAGGTCAACGTCAACTCGCTCTGCGACAGGTAGCTCGACCCCGTCTTCACCGTCTGCCAGCGGGTGTCACCGCCGGACGTCACCTCCACGCGGGCGCCGATGCCGTCGCGGTTCGAGGTCGTGCCGACGGTGTGCACGCGCAGGACATGGTTGGAGTTGCCCCCGTCGTTGCGCAGCAGCCTGGCCTGGCCGCCGTTGGCGGTGACGAGCACGTCGAGATCCCCGTCGAGATCGGCATCGGCGTAGGCGGCGCCGCGCCCCACAATAGGCCTCTGAAGCGCACTCCCGTCAGGCGCGATAATTTCCTCGAAGCCTCCCTGTTCGATATTCCGAAATAGCTGAGGGCGCTGCGCGTACGTGACCCGGGACTGCACACGTTCGACCTCGTCGTCGATATGCCCGTTCGCCGCGAAGATGTCCGGCCAGCCGTCGAGGTCGAAGTCGAAGAAGAAGCACCCGAAGGTCAGGGTCAGTTGTGTGGCGCGGCCGAGCTGGGAGCGAGGCGCATCGTCAATGAAGAAGTCGTTGCCCTCATTGTGGTAGAGCGCCATCATCTCGGACGAGAAATTACCGATGACGAGATCTGGACGTCCAGATCGGTCGTAGTCAGCCGCGTCCACCCCCATCCCCGCTCGTGCCACGCCTGCTTCGCTGAAGGCCACCCCGGCGAGGACGCCGATGTCTTCGAAGGTGCCGTCGCCGAGGTTTCGAAACAACTGATTGGGTTGGGTGTCGTTGGAGACGAACAGATCCATCCAGCCGTCGCTGTCGACGTCGAGCATCGCGACACCGAGCGCCTTGGATGACGGTGCGCGCAGGCCGGCGGCGACGGTCACATCCTCGAACGTGTGATCGCCACGGTTGCGATAGAGCGTCGGGCTGTGTCCCTGGTAGGACTCGGGCGTGCAATAGGACTTGGAATTGCCGACATGGCAGAACAGGTCGGTGTCAGGGGTCCACTCCACGTAGTTGCCGACGAATAGATCCAGATGACCGTCTTTGTCGTAGTCGAACCACAGAGAGCTCGTCGAGAAGCCGGGGTCTCCGACCCAGGACGCTGCCGTCACGTCGACGAACGTCCCGTCGCCGCGCCCCTTGAATAGTCGATTCGGGCCAAGGGCTGTCAGATAGACATCGACATGCCCGTCGTTGTCGAAGTCGGCCGCGGCCCCCCCCATTCCATACAGCGAGACGTCTATGCCGGAGCCACGCGTGATATCGGAGAAGGTGCCATCGCCGTTGTTACGATACAGCGCGGCGTGCGTAGCCGCGTCGTCACGTCCGGGCCAGGCCGTGGCGTTGACGAACAGGATGTCCTGCCATCCGTCACCGTTGACATCCAGCCAGAGCACGCCTGCCCCGAAGGTCTCCGGCATGTACTTCTCTCCGAACGCGCCGGTGGCGTGGGTGAAGTGGATACCGGCAGCCTCAGTCACGTCGATGAAGACCACCGGAGTGGCGGCCGAGAGAATGACCACACACGATGCGGCTATGCCGACCAGCAGACGTGTCATGAGGAGGTGCGTCTCATCCAGGGGGGCTCTGTCGATGCTCGTGGACCGGTTGCCGTTCGTTATTGTCCTCCGGCGAGGCTCGACGAAACGCCCCGGTGATGGCCTCCGCCGATTCGTCCGCCTTGAAGCGCTCGTAGAGCGCCCGTTCGCGCGCCGCGTCCTCCGCGTGGCCGGCCCCCCGATGGGACAACATCAGATTGTAGTGCGCCTCGAGATCCTCGGGGTCGATCTGGAGCACCGCCTCGAACGTCGTGATGGCGTCGTCGTACTGGCGCTGGAGGAACTGGATACGGCCGATCTGGCCGAGCACGACACGGTCGCGTGGGTACTGCGCGAGTGCCGTCTGCAGGTGCGCCATCGCCTGCTCGTACTGCCCCAGCGTGCGCAGTGCCGTGCCGAGAAAGAAGTGCGCTTTCGCCAGGTTCGGTGCAAGCGCGATGGCCTGTTCGAGTAGCGCGATGGCCGCGTCGACGTCGCCCTCCTGGAGCCGTGCCCGCGCCACGTTCACCGGACCGTCTGGGTAGGTCGGGTCGATCGCCATCACGACTCGAAAGGCCGACTCGGCCCCGCGCGGGTCCCCTTGCAGCAATAGGCCGATGCCGTAGTCGTTCCAGCGTTCTCGCAACGTCGGGCCGAGTGGGCGCGCGACAGGCGGCAGGGGGGCGTCCGCGTCGATGACCCGTAGGGAAGCCTCCGCCTCCGCCATGATGGTCGTCGGGATGTCCGGAATCGTCTTGATCCGTCCGGAGACGTCGGCCGTGTCGCCCGTGAACAGCCATCGTCCGTCGTCATACGATGTCGTGACCGGTGGTTCGGGTTGTGACGGGTCGCGAACGCCGGCATACGCCCACTGGGTGAACCACCAGGCGAACTTGCGATAGTTGACCTTCGCGCGCAGCATTATGCGCTCGCCGGCGTTCTCTGGAATCTGCAATCGGTAGTGGATGGTGTCGGCGGCACCCGGTGGAATCAGACGCACATAGGCGACCGATCGTGTTGCCCAGGCGTTCCGTTTGTTGATCGGGTTCCCGTGCGCGTCGAGTTGCAGGCTGCGATAGAAGTGTGCGCCCGGGTCCACAGGACCGCTGCCCGCATCCTTGGCCATTCCGCTGTGGAGCAGGACGCGTCCGTTCTCGTCGACCGCCTCGAATTCCACCCAGACGTCGAGGGCGTCGACGGTCCCGCCTGGAAAGAAGTGTCCGACGTTGCGTGTGCGGACGACCACCTCGACGCGGACCGACTCGCCGCGACGCACTGCGACCGGCAGTCGATCGAGTGGGGCGATTACGTCTGCCGGTGCCGGGCCACCGGGTCGGTGCCGGACTCCGAGCTGCAACGACTCTTCGCCGATCGCGAAGGTGCTCGACAGGGTAGGCTCGTTCGAGCCCACCGCTGGCGCCGCCGGGGACGGCGTGGCGGCCACCCGTGTGATGCCGAACACGTCAACAGAGATTTGATCCGCCCGCAAAAAATCCTGCACCGCCTGAAGCTGCGCGGCGTCGCCGTTGACGAACGGGAGCGCCGTGTTGGCTCCCGGGAACCGGTGCGAGCGCACGTAGCCGTTCTCAGCCGCTGGGTCGTCCGACCGAACAAGCGGCATGTGGCAGGACCCGCAGGTCTGTGGCGTGTCCGGGTAGTAGAACGATCGGGCGCCCTGTCCGGAGATCCCCGATGCCTGCCAGTTGTCGTACTCGTTGAACCCGCGGATCCAGCGGTAGTCGTTGACCGGCGTGTCGAGGTGAACCTTGTGGCACGTGGAGCAAAACTCGGCGCTCTGGTCCCGGTGGAACGGCTTCAGGAAGGTGTCGCGGTGTGGAGTGGGGGCGAGGGAGAGCAGCAGGTCGTGCGCCGCGCGGAGGACCGGGTTGTCGCTGGCCGCCAGATCATGCAGCGGCGGGTACTCGATGACGAAGTCCCCCTGCCCCATCGAGCTGCCGACGTGGACGATGGCATGGCACGACGCGCACCCCAGTCCGGCCTGTCCCTCCGGTGTGTCGACGAGGGCTCGGCTCGGACGCTCGAAGTCGCCGTTGAAGAAGACGGCATGGTCGTGACAGCCGGCGCACCACTTCGACGGCGTCGTGCCGAGCACGTCTTGCATGTATGCGACGGACCGGCGATACCACTGGTTGTTGAACGACGAGAAATGATGGGCCGAGCCATTCCACTGATCGTAGATGTCGCGGTGGCAGCGACCGCACGATTCGCTCGTCAAGAAGAAGTCAGAGGGAATCGTGCCGCCGGTGTTCGTCGTGGCCGATGACGGGGCGAAGGGACTTGCCGGGCCGGCACCCGCTTCGGCCATACGTATCGGCAGGCGCGTTGGGTTTTCGATGCGATAGGCCTGCCGCCAGTTGGCGTCGCGCATGGCTCGCAGCATTGGGGCAGTCACGCCGGCGGCGACGACGCTGATCAGGCAGACCCGGACGACCCAGACCCTTCGCGCATCGCCACTGGCCGTTCGCCACACGTGCGCTACCAGCAGGGCGGCACCGAGGGCCGATGTGGCGATGTGCGCCTGGAGCACCAGTGCGTGTTGACGGGTGGCGCCCAGCACCAGCACGGTCAGCCCCAGCAGGACCCCGATGGAGAGCGCGCCGAATCCAGTCGCGGCGAGTGTTCCGGTGGCCCAGCCTCGATGCATCACGCGCGGGACGAGCGCCAGCGACAGCGTGATGCCGAGCAGTGGGTGGAGGCCGACGTGAAAGTAATACCAGAGGGACGCGCTCGGTGCCGCGACCAGATAGGCCGCGTTCAGAAGGAGCGTGGCGGAGCCGGCCAGGATGAGGCGCGACATATCAACCCACATCGAATGCAGCGGGACTCTTGCCACGGGCCGCGTTCCCTCTCCCCTGGCGGGGAGAGGGAGACACTGGAGCGCTGTTCGCTAGTTCGAGAGCAGCTGGGTCTTTAGCCAGGAGATCAACTCTGGTTCGAGACTCGGGTGCTTTTCAAACATCGGGAGTCCGTGCTCAGTTCCCGTGACAACCTTGGCCGTCGAGTGGGGGTTCTTTGAGCCATCGACCGCCTTCTTGATGTTCGCGGCCACGCCGGCGAGCACCGAGTCATCCTCCGCTCCGGCGCCAAAGACCGCCAGCCCAGGCGTTGCCATGATGTGCGCGGACGCTGCCTCTCCCGCGGGGCCGGATAGCAGCATCAACGTGGTGATCTCGGACTGACGCGCCGCGAGGTCGGAGGTCAGCATCGCGCCGCAGCTGGCGCCGCCAACCCCGACGCGCGAGCTGTCCACGCCGGCCTTACTGGCCAGCAGCGCGTAGGCCAGGTCCAGATCCCCGGCTGACTTCTCGAGCAATTGCGGAAATCCACCGGACATGCCTTCGCCCCCACTGTCCCCGAACCCCCGGAGGTCCATGGTGAGGACGTGAATGCCGGCCTCGACGAGCTGCGCCGAGATGCCGCTCCACGAGCTGCGGTCCATGTTGCACTGATGGATCAGGAGCATCGCCGGACCGGGTTGGCCGGGTGAGGTGTAGGTGGCCTTCAGGGTTACCCCGTCGGCGGCGTTGATGTCGATGTCGGTCGACTGGGCTGCCGAGGGGGCGGCTATCATAATCGCCAGTAACGCTGCGACGAAGAACGTAATGGGTCTCATGAGTCCTCCAGATATTCGTGGTGTATCCGAGACTGCGACGTGTATGGTGAATTCTGACACATACAGGCGAATGAGTCGAAGGGCAGCCTGGGCGAGGAGCCTGCATGGGACCGCTGAAGGCTTCCAGGACGCCAGACGGGATGCAGTGCCCGTTGAACGTAGCGGGACTTTCACCACGGGCTGCCAGGTCGGAACCCGCGAACGGGAGTTGCGCGAGGCCCGGTCGTGGGTGATGATGCGCCTGGTAGGATGTCGCATCGTGGTTCCCACTTCTTCCTGATCGTCAGGGGCGATGATCAAGCGCATAGACATTGAAATCGATCCGGAAAAGGCGTTCGATGCAGCGCATCTTCGCCAGGCCGCCAGGGATCATGCCGGCATCCGGCCCGAGCGCGTCACAGCTCTCGTTCTGGTACGGCGCTCGCTCGATGCACGGCGCAAGGACCCGATCTATCGCATGACCTTCGACGTCTACGTCGGAGAGACGCCACCGAAACATGCCCCACACACGGGCAGGCTACTGAGAGCCAGGGTCGACCGAAAGGTCATCATCGTGGGTGCCGGGCCGGCGGGATATTTCGCGGCGTTACAACTGCTGGAGCGCGGCATTCAGCCGGTAATTTTCGATCGTGGGAAAGACGTTCAGGCACGGCGGAAGGACCTGCGGTCGATACAGCAGTTCGGCACGGTCAATCCAGATTCCAACTACTGTTTCGGCGAGGGTGGGGCGGGCACCTACTCTGACGGCAAACTCTATACAGCCGCCAAGAAGCGGGGCAATGTGCGCAAAGTACTGGAGCTTCTGGTCGAGCATGGAGCGCACGCGGATATTCTGGTGGATGCACATCCCCACATTGGCTCGAACAAGCTGCCGCAGATTGTGCAGGCTATCCGCCGCACGATAGAAGGACACGGTGGCGTAGTGCATTTCGCCTCTCGCGTGACGGACCTGGTGATGCGAGGCAAGACAGTCTGTGGGGTCATCGTCAATGGCGAGCAGGAGTACCTGGCAGCGAATGTCATTCTGACCACTGGGCATTCAGCGCGTGACATGTACGAGTTGCTGCACGAGAAGCACATTCGGATTGAGACTAAACCCTTTGCCATGGGCATTCGCCTCGAACATGCACAGGGCCTGATCGATCAGATGCAGTATCACCAGGGCACGCGGAGTCGGCATCTGCCTGCGGCAAGCTACAAGATGGTCACCCAGGTCGACGGCCGCGGTGTGTTCTCTTTTTGTATGTGTCCGGGTGGCCTGATCGTTCCGGCCGCAACCGCGCCTGGTGAGATCATCGTCAACGGGATGTCCTTGTCAGGACGCGACTCCGCTTTTGCCAATGCAGGCATGGTCGTCAGTGTTGAACGTGACGATGTGCGGCGCAGACATGGCTCTGATCCGCTGGCAGGTCTGCGGTATCAGCGAGAAACGGAAGAACGCATCTTCGCGGCAGGCGACGGGTCTCAACAAGCTCCCTCGCAGCGCATGATTGATTTCGTCGAGGAGAGGCT
>Ga0302123_10003452_pt1 | contig 10545 bp, 1 predicted proteins | sample CB21_321_MG_FD_203109 | JGI IMG/M metagenome (GOLD analysis project Ga0302123, IMG submission 203109) | Marine microbial communities from Western Arctic Ocean, Canada - CB21_32.1 | ecosystem: Environmental > Aquatic > Marine > Oceanic | place: Canada: Western Arctic Ocean | collected 2017-09-28 | reverse complement strand
GCTCCGGCGCGCCGTGTGCCACCCGAAGGCTTCGGCCAGGGCCGCGATTTCGACCGGGTCGCCCAGGGGCGTGCCCGTGCCATGGGCCTCGACCAGGGAGATGCTCTCCGGCGAGATGCCGGCGCGCTCGTAGACGGCCAATTCGAGCGCCGTCTGGGCATCGGCATTGGGCGCCGTGATGCCGTTGGACTTGCCGTCCTGATTGACCTCCGATGCCAGGATGACGCCCCGGATGGGATCGCCGTCGCGCAACGCGTCGTCGAGCCGCTTGAGCACGACGACGGCCACCGCCTCGCCCGGCACCATGCCGTCCGCCCCCTCGCCAAAGGCCTGGCAGCGCCCACTGGGCGAGAGCATCCCGGCCTTGCTCATCATCAGATAGGGTCGCTCGCTGAGATAGAGATTGACTCCACCGGCCAGCATCATATCCGCGCCGCCGTCGATCAGGGCACGCGCCGCGAGATGCACCGCGACGAGCGAGGACGAGCAGGCCGTGTCCACCGCCAGGGTCGGGCCGCGCAGGTCGAGCAGATAGGCGACCCGGGCCGGCAGCATCGAAATGGCGTTGCCGATCATCACCTGGCCCATGCGGTCGGCGAGATCGGGACCGTTCACCAGCTCCAGATATTCGTTGCCCTGCTGGCCCACATAGACGCCGCAACGGGCGCCGGACAGGCGCGAAGGCGGCAGGGCCGCATCCTCCAGCGCATGCCAGCAGGCCTGAAGGAACAGGCGCTGCTGCGGATCCATGACCTCGGCTTCGGCCGGCGAGAGGTTGAAGAACAGCGGGTCGAAACGATAGGGATCTGCCAGGAAGCCGCCCCATTTGCAGGCCGTCTTGCCGTCGATCCCCGGCGTCGAATCGTAGAAGCGGCCGACATCCCAGCGCTCCGTCGGAACCTCTCGGATGCTGTCGACCCCGGCCCGGATGTTCCGCCAGAAGGCTTCCGGATTTTCCGCTCCGGGGAACTGTCCTGCGAGGCCGATCACCGCGACCGCCTGATCCTGGCCGGAACCCGGCGCGACACGGACCCGCGCCGGGCCCGACATCGCTTCCACCTTCGGCGCGGCATTCGCGACGAGCGCCGCCAGGGCTCGGATTGTGGTCCCGCGATAGAGATCGCTCACCGCCAGGGCCGTGCCGAAAGCTGCGTTGACCTCCTCCAGCAGGCGGACGCCCTGGATCGAGCCGACCCCCAATTCGGCGAGGGGCCGGTCGAGGTCTATATCCGCCACGTCCAATTGCAGAATCCGGCGCAGCAACGAAGCGATTTCGGAGGCAGGCGCCTCGCCGTCTCGGATCGAAGGCGCGGCCTGCTTGCCGGCCTCAACAGACCCGTCGGTAGCGACCGCCACGGGTCCGATGCGCTCGAATGCCGCCGCGGGCACCAAGGGCAGCGGCCGCAGGTCGAAAGCCTGGCCCGGAAGATTGATCCGGCGCGCCGGCGCATCGCCGCGCAGGGCCGCCCAATCCACTGCTTCGCCGTTTCGAAAGGCGTGCAAGGCGGATTCGAGCGCGGAATCCCCGGGGGGTTTGGCGGGCGTAGGCCCACCCCCCGCGACGGTACGCAAAACCGCAACAGCCTCTTCGACCGAGCCGGCGATGAAGCCCAGGCGCTCGGCCAGCCTGTCCCGGCTGCTCTGCAAGCTATGGGCGATATCGCCGAGCACGAGGCCGGGATGAGCCGCCAGATGTTCGGCCAGGCGACCCGACAGGGCGCGCAAGGCGCGGGGCGTGCGCGCCGATAGCAGAATCGCCTCGGATCGAGCCGCACCAGCCACTGCCTTACGATCGCCCCCATACTCCTCAAGGACCAGATGGGCGCTGGTGCCGCCCAATCCATAAGCATGGACCCCGGCCCGGCGCCGCTCGCCCGGCGCCGCCGGCCAATCCTCCAAGGCATGCACGATGCGGCAAGCGGAGCCCGCATCCACCAATTCGTCGGGCGTGCCGCCGGCAATAGTCCCCGGCACCCGGCCGTGGCGCAGCATCAGTATCGTTTTGATGAGCTGGGACAGCCCACCCGCCGCCTCAAGAAACCCGATCACAGGCTTCAGCGAACCGATCCGGCAGGCGCCCGGAGTCGCGCCCTCCAGTGCGTCCTGGAAGGCCGCGAGCTCGACCAGATCGCCCTGTCCGCCCGCGCCATGGCTTTCGATATAGCCGAGGTCGCTGGGCGCGATCCCGGCATCGGCGCAGGCGGCGCGGATCAGGTCCTGCTGAGCGCCCGCTTCGGGCATGGTGACCGTGCCGGCGCCCGCGCCGTGATGATTGACCGCGCTGCCGCGCAGCACGGCCAGGATCGGATCGCCGTCGCGTTCCGCATCGGCCAGACGCTTCAACACGACCACCCCGACACCTTCGCCCATCACCTGGCCGCTCGGCGCGGCGTCGAAGGCACGGCAGGCCCCATCCTCGGACAGCAGCCCGAGGCGCGCCAGCCCGGCCAGGCGCCAGGGCGACAGGATCACGTTCACCCCACCGGCGAGGGCGAAATCGCATTCGCCACCGCGCAAGGCCCGCATGGCGCGATGGACCGCCACGAGCCCCGAAGAACAGGCTGTGTCGACCACCTCGCTCGGCCCGCGCAAGCCCAGCGCAAAGGACACCCGGTTGGCGATCAGGGAATGGGCCGTGCCCGTGACGTCGTCCGCCTCGCCCGCCGCGCCATTGGCCGCCGCCAGGGTCGTGGCCGCGACAAAATCCGTGTTGTACATCGCCGCGAAGACCCCGCCGCGAGCCTCTTTCAGGCTTGCCGGCGCGAGCCCGGCATGTTCCACGGCCCGCCAGCTTTCCATCAGGAAGAGACGCTGATGGGGATCCATGCCGCGCGCTTCCCGCGGGGAAATCTGGAAGAACAGCGGATCGAAAAGCTCGGCATCGTCGATGAAACCGCAGCGGCGCGCCGCAACATCGCCCGGCCAGCGCCCCGGCGGCGGATCGCGGAACTTCGCTTCGCCCCGGCACAAGACCTGCCAGAAGGCATCGATATCCGGCGCGCCAGGGAAGCGGCCGCTCATTCCGATCACGGCGATCGCGTCGTCGGATTGCTCAGGGCGCTGCCTTGCGGGCGCCGGCGCCACCACCCGGCGCGCGAGACCGCGCGGCGCGACCTTTTCCGCGAGTTCGGCCAGCCAGGGCAGGCTTTCCTCGATCTCGGCGCTGGACGGGCCGAAATCGAGCAGGCAGGCGATTTCGTTCACCCCGGCGCGGCGCGCCCGCTCGGCCACGCTCGTCGCCTCCTCGACTCCGCCGAACAGCCCGTCGCGGAAATAGCGTTCGGCCGCGAAATCGACCAGGGCCTTGGTGTCCTCGATCGCCTTGGTCTGGTCGCCGGACATCGCGCCCTTGTGTCCGCCCAGACCCTGCTCGACATAGGCGGCGAGCGGCGCGCGGGCGACGGCCTCCGACCGCGCCATGTCCCGATGAACGAAACTGTGCAGGGCCAGGCTGACCCGACCAGACGCCGGATCGAAGCCGGCCTCCCGCCGCGCCGCGCGATAGAGCGCTATCTTGGCGGCCAGTTCGTCATAGGTGATGCCCATCAGCATGGTCAGCACGTTGAGGCCGCGCTGGCCGGCCTCGACGAAGGAGGCATCCTCCCGCGTGACGGTCAGCCAGCAGTTCAGATTCGCCTGCACCGGTCGGGGCAGCGGAAGCAATTCGACAGTCTCGCCCTTGCCGTTGGCATAGCCGAGCGCCTCACCGGACCAGAGCCGCTTCACCTCGTCGATCCGTTCGAGCCAGACCGCTCGCCGGTCCGCATAGGTCTCGGGACTGGTCGCGAAATCGTTGGGGTTCCAGCCGCTGGCGAAGCCGAGATCGATCCGACCGCCGGACAGGTTGTCGATCATCGCCCATTGCTCGACGACTTCGAGCGGATGGTGCAGGGGCAGGACCACCGAACCGGCGCGGATGCGAATCGAGGTCGTCGTCTGCGCGAGGGCCGCGCCGAGAATGGCGGGCGAGGCATAGGCCCCGCCGAAGGAATGGAAATGCCGCTCCGGTACCCAGATGGCCTCGAAGCCATGATCGTCGCCGAACCGCGCGAGGCGATGGGCCAGGGCGTATTGCTCTTCCGCGCTGCGCCCGGATGCATCGGCGAAGAGCAGCAGGCTGAAGGAAAGGTCGCCGCCTGGCGGCGCGGGCATCTTCGGACTCGGATCGGCCTTGCCGCCGAGCAGCGCATCGACGGCGCGGCGCGCCGCTTCGTCGCGCTTCATCGCCGCTTTCAGCAGGCGCTGCTTTTCGGCACGGGTCATGGCAGGCCGCTCGCTCATTGTGCGGCCTCCATCACGCCGGACCATAGAACCGCCGCCAGATCGCGCGCCGTCGGATGGTCGAGCAGCATGCGCGGCGTGACCGCCTCGCCCGTCTCCTCTTCCAGGCGCTGGGCGACCCGCAGGGCCGCGATCGAATCCAGCCCGACATCGCGGAAGGGGGTGTCCGGCCCGAATTCCCCCGCCTCCAGCTCCAGCACCTCGGACAGGATGGCGCAGATCAGGGTTATGCCATTGCCAGCCCCGTCCTCCGCCGCCACCTCGGCCGCGACAGGCGCTTGCGGCAGATACTCGGCCAGCAGGCGATCCAGGTCCTGATCGCTCAAGCTGTTCAGATCCGGATCGGTTTCGTCTTTCGCCGCGACGGCCGGCCCAGGCGGAAGGGAGAGAAGGCCCGGCAGCGCGACCTCAAGCCGCTCGTCGAAAACCGGTGCCGCGACGAACGCGCCCGACAGCCCTTCGCTCAGCGCGCCCGCAAACAAGGCCACACCAGTCTCGCTGTCGCAGAATTCCAGCCCGACGGCGCCGAGTCCATCGCGCACCATGCGTTCGATCGACTCGTCGAACCGCGTGTGCATGCCGGTATCGCCCCAGCCGACCCATTGCAGGGACAGCCATTGCGTCGCCCCGCCACCCGCCGCGCGCTGGGTCGCGAGGGCGTCCATATAGCCATTGGCCAGGGCATAGTCGCTCATCCCCGCGGCCATGCGCGGCACGGCCGCGGCGATAGAGGAACAGAGCAACACAAAGCGCAGGCTGTCCGTCGCCAGGGCGTCGAGCAGACAATTAAGCCCCTCGACCTTCGGCTCGGCCACCGTGGCGAAATCCTCGGCTTGCTTGTCAAGGAAACGCGGGCGCTCACCGCCGATCAGCCCTGCGGCATGGATCACCCCCGCGACCGGCCCCAGGGAGGCGCGCACGCGCGCCAGGAAGGCCGCGAGGGCATCCCCGTCGGTCAGCGAACCGCTGTGCAGGACGATCTCCACCCCGGCATCGCGCAGAGCGGCTAGGGGCGCAAGCTTGGTCCGCAGGTCCGGATCGCCATTCTCGTCGGCCAGCAGGCGGACCCAGTCGGCTTCCGGCGGCAATGTCTGTCGGCCGATCAGCGCCAGCCGCCGCGCACCCGCCGCCGCCAGCGCCTGGGCCAGAGCCAGGCCGATGCCGCGCGTGCCGCCTGTCACGACATAGGCGCCCTCGGGATCGACAAAGGGCGCCAAGCTCTTGGGCGGGACGAGTGGCTCGGCCGTCATTTCCGGCCGCAACCGATCGCCGCCAAGATGGTGGATTTCCGATTCGGGTTGATCGATCTGCGCTGCCTCACCCGCCAGAAGATCGCGCCAGGCTTCGACACTCTCCGGTGCCGTATCCACATCGACCGTGCGCGCGATCAGGCCTGGATGCTCCGCCGGCAACATGCGCATGAGGGCGGCCATCGCCGAGCCACGCAGAGACGGCGCCTCCGCTCCCTCGCCGAGGCCATGGGTAACGTGGAAGAGACGCAGTCCCTCGGCGCGGTTTCGCAGCAAGGTCTGGAGGAAGGCGATGCGGCCGAGGGGCAGGCCATCGCGGTCGCGTGGCGGTCCGCCGAGATCGGAAAGATCGAAAACGAAAAGCTCGCCCGCCTCGCGCCGAAGAGCGCCGGCCGCCGCCACGCCGTCCGCCCAGGACTCCGGTGCGGCGAGTACCGTGCCGGCGCCCAAAGCTTCCGCGAGTCCACGGCAGTCTTCGCTCGTCAGAATGACGGTCTGTGCGTCGGGCCAAGCGACCGTCCCGGCCGGACCACCGGGCGAGGGCCTCCATGCCTTGCGCAACACCCGCAGGTCGGCCGCGGGAACCGCTTCCGCTTGGGTCGCCAGATCCGGGCGCGGCGGGGCCGAATCGAGCCAGACATCGACCCAATAGCGTTTGCGTTCGAAGGGATAGGTCGGCAATCCGCCCAGACGGCGCGGGTTGCTTCGCCCGGTCAAGGCCTCCCAATCGACAGCCTTGCTCGCCAGGTAGTCTTCGGCCGCCTGGGCCAGCGTCGCCTCGCCTTCGACCGGCGGCTTTTCACCTTCGAGATATGCGGCCAAGCCACGCACGACCGCCGCGGTATCGGGCGCGATGAAGGCGAGTCGCTCCGCCATATGGCTCCGACCCCGCTGCAAGGTATCGGCGAGCGCAGCCAGCTCAGGCGCGCCATCCCGTGTTTCGATCCATTGCCTGAGGTCGCGGGCGCGTTGCCTGAGGGCGTCCTTGGAGCGCGCGGAGAGCACGATCAGTTCCGGCCCGGTGCTGGCGCTCGGCGCGTCGTTGCGCCGCGGCGCTTCCGCGGCCAGCAGATGCGCATTCGTGCCCCCCGCCCCGAAGGAGGACAGACCCCCGATCCGCCGCGATGCGGTCGTCGTCCAGTCGCTTCGTCGGGTCTGCACCCGGAACGGCGTGCCCTCGATCGCAAGATGACGGTTCAAGGGCTCCGCATGCAGGCTCGGCACCAGTTCCTGGGCTTCGAGCTGCAGCAGCAGCTTCGTCAGCCCCGCGATCCCCGCCGCCGATTCAAGATGCCCGATATTCGATTTCACAGAGCCCAGCGCGCACCAGGGGGTCTGTGCCTCTTTCCCGAAGGCCGCCTTCAGGCCCTCGACCTCGATCGGATCGCCCAGCGCCGTCCCCGTCCCATGCGCCTCCACATAGCTCACCTCTTCGGGTGCGATCCCCGCTTCCGCCAGCACGCTTTGGATCAACTCCGCCTGGCGCTCCGCCGAGGGCACCGTGTAGCCCGCCGTCTTCCCCCCATGGCTCACCCCGCTGCCCAGGATCACACCCCGGATCGGATCGCCGTCCTCCAGCGCCTTGTTCAGCGGTTTCAGCAGCGCGACGCCCACGCCCTCTCCGGGCACATAGCCGTCGCCCCCGTCCCCGAAGGCACGGCACTTGCCGTCCCGCGACAGCATCCTGCCCTGCCCCAGGAACTGGTACTTCGAGGGATGCAGGGTCAGGTTCACCCCGCCCGCGAAGGCCAGCTCGCATTCCCCCCGCCTCAGGCTCTCGATCGCCAGATGCAGCGCCGTCAGCGAGGACGAACACGCCGTGTCCAGGCTCAGGCTCGGCCCGTGCAGGTCCAGCACATGGCTCAGCCGGTTCGCCACCGAAGAGTTGAACGACATCGGCTGCAGCCAGCTCCCCGCCTGCGCCGCCGCCAGCCCGTAGAGCTGGTACTGGCTCCACATCACCCCGGCATAGACCCCGACCTTCCTTCCCTTCACCGAATCCCGCGACAGCGCCCCGTCCTCCAGCGCCGCCCAGGCCGTCTCCAGGAACAGCCGTTCCTGCGGGTCCATCACCTTCGCTTCCCTGGGCGAGATCCCGAAGAACAGCGGATCGAACAGATCGATCCCCTCCAGGAAGCCGCCCCAGCGCGACCAGCTCGTCCCCGGCATCTCTCCTTCCGCATCGAAGTAGGCCCGGTGGTCCCACCGCTCCGGTGGCACCTCTCCTACCCCGTCCACACCCTCGGCCAGGTTCCGCCAGAAGGCCCGCAGATCCACCGCCCCCGGATAACGCCCCGCCAGCCCGATCACCGCGATTGCACCTGCGGTGGGCGTGACGGCGCCTGCAGCGGGCTTTACCGGTTCGGGGTAGGAGCGCGGTGTTGTGGTGGGAGCCTCCAACTCCAGCGCCGATCGCAGGCGTTCCGCTTCCCCGTGAAGCACCACCAGATGCGGCGCGTCCTGGCCCAGACTCGCCACGAAGGCTGCCAGGCCCGCTTCCGCGTCCAGCGGCACCAAGCCGAGGCGCGCGCGAAGGTTCTCGGCATCCTCAGCACTATCCGCCGCCATGCCCCTTTCCCAGAGCGGCCAGCCCAGGGTCAGGCTGCGCCCCGGTCCCGTCCGCTCCGCCGCGAAGCCGGCCAGCCAGCCATTGGCGTAGCCATAGGCGCCCTGACCCGCATTCCCCAGGCTCCCTGTCGCCGAGCCGAACAACACGAACCAGTCCAGCGGGTCGTCCCGGGTCAGTTCGTCCAGATGCCGTGCGCCCGCGATCTTGGGCGCCAGGACCACCTCGACCTCCGCCGCGCTCGTCCTGCCCGCCAGACCGTCGCGCAGAACCCCGGCCGCGTGGATTACCCCCGTCAGCGGGCCGATCTTGGCTCGGACCGCCTCCAGGGCTGGCTTCAGAGACTCCCGTTCCGTCACGTCGCCCTGCGCGAAGACGATGCCGTCGGCTTCCAGGTCCTTCGACAAATCGGGATCGGGAGCGCTGCGCCCGATCAGGCCGACCTTGGCGCCCCGCGCCGCCAGAGCTCTGGCGAAAGTCAGGCCCAGACCGCCCAGACCGCCCGTGATCGCCCAGGCGCCGCCTTCGGGCAGGGCATGAGGTTCCGCCACTGCCTCGACGAAGCCCGCTTCCTCGCGCACCCCGTCGCGGTAGCGCACGGACCGGAAGCCCGCCGCCGCCCGACGCAGTTCCGCGATTGCCTGTTCCAGCCTCGCCCCTTCCAGCGCGACCAGCCGCATGCCCGGCCGTTCCCGCGCCACGCTCGCCAGCAGGCCCGCGAGACCCAGGCCCTCGGCCCCGCCGCCATGGGTCGTGACCAGCGTCGCTTCGCGCGGCAACGCACCGGCAAGGGACAGAAGATCGGCGGCATCCGTCTCGCCCTGCCAGGCAAACAACGCCGCGGAGGCCTCATCGGGTATCTCCGTCCGCTCGCCCGGCCACGACGATGCGACCGCATCGGCCCCCGCGCCCCGCGCCAGCAGCGCACCCGCCGCCGCCGCCGCCGCGCCCAGCGCCGCCTCCTGCCAGACCGGGCGTAGGTACAGCGTCTCTGCCGGAGAATGCGCGGCTGGCGCACCGGGTGCCCGCTCCGATACTGCGCCGCCCGACGCGAGCAACCCGTTCACCCCCGCCCGGTGCTCCTCCCACAGATACCCAGCAAGCCCCCGCACCGTGCTCCGCTCAAACAGCAAGGTCGGATAGAGCTCCGACCCCAACCCGCGCTCCAGATAGCGCACAGCCTCCAAAAGGTCGGTGCTGTCCAGGCCAAGATCGTAAAAACCGGTTTCGAGGTCCTCGCCACCGATCGTTTGGCCCGTGACCGAGCCGAAATAGGATGAAAGGAATGTTTCGACGGCGACCTGGCTTGGGATCGGCGCACCGTCCCCGGTTGGCGCGGGTGATGCGGGCATCGCGGGCCGCGCGGTCTTCCCAGTCATGGGACGCTTCGCGGCCGGCGACAGGCCTTCGGCGGTCCGAATCTGTTTGGCGCAGAGCCGCTCGACCCGGACGAGGGTGCGGCCCGCCGGATCGCACAGCGTGTAGTCGTGGAAGAGGAGATCGCCGCCTGCGTCATTCGCGGGATCGTGGGTCACGCGCACCAGAACGGGGCCGTCGACTGGACCCGCCAGGGTCACCCGTTCGATGGAAAGCGGGATATAGGGTTTGGTGATCCGCGCCGAATCGCGGAAGACGAAGGGCACGAGGGTCGCCGTGTCGAGCACCGCCGGATGGACGATGTAATCGGTTTCGTATTCGGCCGCTTCCGGCGTCAGGACAAGGCTGGCTTCGGCGGCACTCGCGGCCTTGCGGATTTCTCCCGTCATCCGCATCCGCGCCGCGTGGTCGATCACGACCGCGCGGGCACGGGCATAGACCTCATCCATCGCCAGCACGGCCGCACCCGTCGCATCGAACGGCGTCGAACCTGCCGCCTCGTCACCCGCCCATCCGAAATGGACACGGCAACGGAAATTCTCGCTCCACGCGGCTCCGCTGCGATCCTCGATCCGGCTGCGCGCGACCACCTCCCAGACATCGCCGCTTGCAGCCGCCTCGATGACGATACGCCGGGCCTCGCCCTCGGCCAGGGCGACCGCCTCGGAGAAGAGCACGTCGCGGATCTCGACCCGGGTCGGGTCGTAGCCTTTGGCTTCCAGCAACCGCCAGACCATGTCGAGGAAGGCGACCCCCGGCATGATCCGCACGCCGTGCACCCGGTGATCGGCGACCACGAAGTCATCGGCCTGGAGTCGCGTCGAGAAGCGAAGAACTTCGGTCATTCCGCCGCCTCCGCCGGAATTTCCTCGAGCGCCAGCACGGCCCGCCTCACCCCTGCCACCGCGTCATCGCCCCATAGGGTCGGCGGGCCGAAGTCACCGCGATCTATCCAGTAGGGTTTTCTATCGAAGCGTTGCGGCGGGAGGGCCTGTCTCGCGACGGCTTCGCGGTCGATGCCCGCGTCGCCGACCACCAGATGCACATTCGTGCCCCCGAAGCCGAAGGAGG
>Ga0302123_10003448_pt1 | contig 10548 bp, 11 predicted proteins | sample CB21_321_MG_FD_203109 | JGI IMG/M metagenome (GOLD analysis project Ga0302123, IMG submission 203109) | Marine microbial communities from Western Arctic Ocean, Canada - CB21_32.1 | ecosystem: Environmental > Aquatic > Marine > Oceanic | place: Canada: Western Arctic Ocean | collected 2017-09-28 | reverse complement strand
TCTGCCTCGAGCGATGAGGGTTGGCAGTCAAATACTCATGACGGTCTTGGGTCAGCGTGATGAGCTCGTCAAACTCTTCACGCGGGAATCCATCTGAGTCAAGCTCGTCGACGTGACGGTCCCAGAGTCGTGTAAGAGCGTCAAGGTCATTTTGGCTCCTAGCGACTGAATAGGCGGCAGCGTCGGATGGGTTTAGGCGTGAATCACTTGGTGAGACGACGCCGAGGTGTCCGTTGATTTCGATGTCGACGAGTCCCAGTTTGGAGAACTGTGGGAATACGTCGGCGCTCAGGACTTCATGGTCAAAGCCCAGAATTCTTGAACGGATGGAGACCCGAAAAGCTCGCGTGAGCTTCAGGTTGAGATAGTCGATCCGGTGATTCTCCTCTTCCAAGTAGCGACCGTGATAGGTGGGGAGGTTGCCAGAGTGGCAGAAGCAGAGAATCGCAGAGACTATTCCTCCACGTTTCACCACTCGTGTTGATTCACGCAGTACCTGCGTGGGATCGTCAAGGATTCACAACAGTGTCTGGCTTGTAACGGTATCAAAATGTTCGTCGGGGAACGGAAGCTCAAAAGCACTTCCCGAGATGAGTTTGACGTGGTCCTCAAGGTCCTCGGCTGCGACCAACGCCCGGCCCAGTTCGAGCGATGCGCGGTCTGTGTCGAGTCCGGTCGCTTGCACCCCATCGACAGATTTTGCGATCAGGCGGCTAAGAAACCCCGTGCCGCACCCGACTTCCAGAACGTTTGACTGAGGCAATACTCCTAGATAGTCCATTAGGAGGGGCACAAACTCTGGCCGGTACGCGAAACGCCATACGAGTTCGAGTCGCTCTCCTTCGAAATACCCGGATCTGGCCGTTTCTTTCGGTTCCTTCGACCCGTCGCTCACTGTGCCTCTCTCGACTTGACATCATCGTAGCCAATGAGACCTCTGCATGTATTCCGCCGACGGAACCTATAGACGGAACCGATTTGCTAGCCTCGTGCCAGGAGACGAGGAGTGCAGATGTCAAACATGTCGGACTATGAAGAAGTCAAGGCTTCCTTCAGTGTTGAGGTTCCAGATCGGTTCAACTTCACCAGCGACGTCATGTTCCAACGGGCTGAAGAGACCCCGGACAAAGTAGCTCTCATAGGGATTGAACCTGACGGGATCACCATCGATCACTACTCCTACGGTGACCTTGCCGATATGACCAATCGCACCGCACACCTGCTTCGTAGCTACGGCATTGGCAAAGGTGACCGGGTCTTCGTTCAGTTGCCGCGCATTGTCGAGTGGTACGCAGTGTTGCTCGGATGCTTCCAAATAGGAGCCGTCCCTATGCCTGGGACCACCCAGCTGATGCCCAAGGACCAGCAGTATCGCGTCAATCGAGCTGAGGCTTCCGCAGCGGTGTGTGATGTGGAGGGAGCCCAACGTCTCGACACGGTCAAGGCCGAGTGTCCGTCTCTGAGAAACCTGTTTGTCGTTGGTGGTGAGGTGGAAAGTTGGGTCTCCTTCGGCCCAGCTTTGGATGAGCAGTCGGCTGAGCCAGCCGCGGTGGAACCAACTACTCCCAACGATCCGCTGCTCCTTTACTTCACTTCCGGAACCACTGGCGGTCCCAAGATGGTGCAGCACCTTGGTTCTTACGCTCTGGCCCACGAGGTCACCGCTCGCTTCTGGCACGATCTCGGTCCCGATGATGTGCATTGGACAGTGTCGGATACCGGCTGGGCAAAGGCTGCATGGGGCAAGTTGTTCGGACAATGGATCATGGGTGCCACAGTGGTCATGTGGAACATCGTCGGTAAACCCGACTTCGATCGGATGCTTCGGTTGATTGGGGAGCTGGGAGTCACGTCGTTCTGCGCTCCGCCGACGCTGTATCGTGCCTTCGCTCAAATGGACCTGGCAGCCTATGACTGGTCCGCACTTCGCCACTGCACCAGCGCAGGTGAGCCGCTGAACCCCGAGGTCATCGAAACATGGAGGGCCGCCACTGGCACCACTCCCTATGACGGCTACGGCCAGACGGAATCGGTGTGCCTAGTGGCCAACTTCCCGGTGCTTGAGGTGCGTCCTGGCTCGATGGGAAAACCCGCCCCTGGGGTAGAGGTTGATGTTGTGGATGACGATGGGAACCGGTGCATCGACGGAAAAGAAGGGCACATAGCTGTGAAGACCGATCCATGGCCGGTTGGTCTCTTCGGTGGCTATTGGAAGGACGAGGAACGGGATGCGGCGGTCTTCCACAACGGCTGGTACTTCACCGGCGATCGAGCCTATCGCGACAAGGATGGCTACCTCTGGTTCGTTGGCCGAGTGGACGACGTCATTTTGTCAGCCGCCTACCGCATCGGACCGTTCGAAGTTGAGTCAGCGCTGATTGAGCACCCTGCGGTGGCTGAAGCAGCCGTTGTGGGTAAGCCCGATCAACAACGAGGCAATATCGTCAAGGCCTTCATCATCTTGGCGCCGGGCTTCGAAAGGTCAGACGCCTTGACTTCCGAGATACAAGGCCATGTGAAATCGGTAACCGCTCCCTATAAGTATCCCCGGGAGATCGAGTTCATGGACGAGCTACCCAAGACGATTTCGGGAAAGATTCGCCGAGTGGAGCTGCGGGATCGCGCTTGAGAGCTCAAGCCTCTGTCGGGCCATTGGGATCCCCAACTGGGCGTGACCCGTCAAGCGAGCTATGTCCTAGAGCCAGTCAGGAACCAGGTTTCCATCCTTCCCTTGCCTTTGATATCGATGCTTCCGCGGCTCTCGAAGGTGAAACCGCTAGAGATGAGTCCCCAGGTGTCCGCAGAGATCTGGATGCGACTCGGAACCCCGTGAGACTCCATACGAGCAGCGATGTTGACCACGTCACCCCAGATGTCGTACTGAAACTTCAGCGTCCCGATGACACCACCGACGACGGGGCCCGAACTGATCCCGATTCGGAAGTTGGGTTGGTGGCCGTGGATTGCCGGTATGGTCGCGAAGTACGCCTTCATGTCTAGGGCGAGGCGCGCTACGGCGCTGGCGTGGTCTTCGCGCTCGAACGGTACGCCAGCGGCCACCATATAGCCATCGCCGATGGTGCGGATCTTCTCCACGCCGTGCTTGATCACGAGCTCATCGAAGGCTGAGTACACCTCGTTGAGCCACTGAACCATTTCCTCCGGCGAGAGACTTTCTGAGAGGGGTGTGAAGCCGACGATGTCGGCGAAGAGCACGGTGACCGACTCGAACCGGTCAGCGATCACTCCCGATTCGGTCTTGAGTCGCTGGGCGATCGGCTCGGGGAGGATATTGAGAAGAAGTCTCTCCGACTCGGCTTTTTCCGCATCTAGATCGGAAACCAACGTACGCATGAGGTTGGAGTTTTGTCCCTGAAGCATCTCCAGGGTCTGGATCTTACTTTCGACCCGCTGAAGCTTCTTCCGGAGCTTGCGGTTCTCTCTCTGGAGATCGGGGATCGAGTCGGCGCCATTGTCAGTCATGTTCCGAACAAGACTGTTACGCACGTCTCATTATGGAATCTGACTGTGGAGCTATTCCCCATTGAGGAGATTTCGCCGAAGGCGTAGAACCCACTTACCGGGACGTCTCCACCGAGCCCTTTCCGGATTCGTTCGATTTCTTCTGAGGTCCGGCTCCCGAGCAGCATGTTCCTCGTTGCACAGGACGCTATGAGGGCTCCTTCTGGGATGAACAACTCCGGTAATCCGTCTAGCGCATCGTCAAGCGATGAAACGGTCCCATCGAGGATTTCGTCGGTAGACGCCATTGATATGTTGACCCTTGCGCCTTCTGGAACACCGCCTAGAAAGGTGACCGTTCCCGCTTCGTGATCGTAATGCATGGGCGCTCGGAGGTAGGACCGTCCCGAATCGTCGTCGTATACAGCGAGGGGGAGATCGGGCGCTGGTTCCATGCCGCCGGTGTAGTGCTTGTAGAACTCAAGTACTGGCTGGTCGTCGACTTCGTAGACGATGTCACCCTCGGACTTCGTAACGACGGCTTCGCGGCCGACGCGTTGCCATCCGTGGGCTACCCCTATGGACACTTTCAGCGGGCCGGACATCAGCAAGACTGGAATGGCGTCTGTGACGATCTCATCCCCGAAGAACTGGAAGCTGCCCAACCAGGGCATTATCATCGGTAGATCAGGTCCAGCCCCGCCGCTGAGGACCGTAAGGTCACCTGGACCGAGCTATTTTACGACCTTGTATTCGTTGTTGCCGTAGCTGGCCTAGGTCACCGGCTGCTCGAAGACTCGTCGTGGATGGGGTTCTGGTCATTTGTGGGACTGTTCGTCCCTCTGTGGTGGGCCTGGGCTGGCTTCACCTTCTACGCAGATCGGTACGACACCGACGACCTCGGTCAACGGCTGCTAGCTGTCGCGCAGATGGTGACGGTTGCTCTGATGGCGGCCAGCATCTCCGGCGGTGCGGCAGAACCACTCATCGCTTACGCCCTCTCTTTCGTGGCCGCGAGGACCATTTTGATCGTGATGTATCTGCGGGCTCGACGTCACGTTCCGGAAACCCGCGACCTCGTGTCCGGCTACACGAAGGGGATGAGTCTGGCCGCTGGCTTCTGGTTGGTCTCCGTATTCGTCCCGGAGCCCTACCGGTACGTGTTGTGGGCGATTGGCCTGGCTGTGGACTTCGCAACGCCCTACCGGCTGCGGCGGGTGCAGGCCAAGGTTCCCCTCGATGTGGCACACCTTCCCGAGCGGTTTGGGTTGTTCACGATCCTGGTGCTCGGCGAATCGATTGCCGCAGTGGTTGCCGGACTCGGTCAAGAAGTATGGACCTCGGGTGCCACGGTCGTTGCCGTCTTCGCCGTGTTGATCACCGCCGGACTCTGGTGGGTCTACTTCGACAACCTCGACGGTACGATCGTCAGGCGGCGCTCCGACCAGCAGAAGGCGTGGAAACCGACGGCTTGGATCTATGGGCATCTCCCTCTCGTGATCGCACTCATTATGACCGCGATCGGTCTCGAGCATGCCATCGCGGCAACGGGAGATCACGCTCTGCGTGCGGGTGATCGGTGGCTGCTGGTGGGCGGCCTCGCAACGGTCTTCTCGGCTTTAGCCTTGATCCAGCTCGCCACCAATTCGGGCCGGCCCGGGTCGGCCGACGCTATCCGTCAGGCCTGGATCACCCGTCTGCGAATGGCCGGAGCGGTGCTTGTCTTGTTACTTGGACTCGTCCTGAGTGGGGGAAGTCCGATGGCACTGGTCATTGCACTGGCCGCGGTTTGCGCGCTGCAGGTGGCCGGAGATATCGTGATTACTGACCGAATCACCGAGTAGGGCGTCGCCAAAGCGGGGCGTTACTGCAGGTTGCCATCGTGGAGCGCGAGGCGATTGGTCTCGTTGCCACCGCATTCCACCGGCCACCGGGAAAGGCAGTAACCGGGCCTGAGATCGTTCCGGTCCAGCGGCGCTGTCATTGTCGGAACGTTACAACGCGACCTGGATCAAACGGTGATCTGCGGGTTCCGGCTGCTCGTCGTTTCCACGGAGAAGTGCCGACGGGACAGGTAGGCGAACAGGGCGACCGCCAGTGGTAGCGCGGTGAACCACAGGCTGGCGCTCCGGTAGTCGCCCCACACGATGCTCCCGAGCGAGAAGGTCAGGGCGCCCAATGCCGAGGCCAGCACGGTGATCAGGGAGAGGGATCCCGAGATCGAACCGATGTGTCCCACTCCGAAGAGCGCTGGTAAGAGGGAGCTGTGCACGGCGGTGCCGCTGCCGATCGTCAGCCCCAGAGCCATCGAATAGAGGAGCACTGCTGGAAAGGTCGTAGACGTGCCTCCCAGCAGCAGCGTCGATGCCAGGAGCAGCATCACCACCGTGGGGAGCATCGGCCGGGCCGCACGATCGGCCAACCACCCGAACGCCAGCCCTCCAATGACGGCGCCGACCGCCTGGGGCAGGAACATGGCGGCGGCTTGCGAATTCGAGTAGCCGATCTCGCCGAGGAGGTTCGTCTGGTGAAATAGCAGGCCGGTACCGAGCAGCGAGTTCGTGGCGGTGACGGCGGCGAGGGCCCAGAAGGCAGTCGACCTGAGTGCCGTCGACCGGGTGACTGACGGTTGAGCCGAGCCGGGCTGGTCGACGTGGACCGGAGGTTCACCATCCGGCAGTTGTCCCAGGTCGGCGGGCCGGTTCACGTATCCGAACCAACTGACAGGCGCGGCCGTCAGGGCTATTACCGCTGAGGCGGCCAGCCAAGCGGTGCGCCACCCCCACGCGTCGATCGCGATCGCCAGCAGTATCGGCACGATGGACATGCCACCTATGGCCAGCGTCATCTTGAGGCCAAGTGCGAAGCCACGGCGGCGGTCGAACCAGTGCATGACGGCTACGGTCGAGGTGAGGTTGAGGGCGCCTTGGCCGAGGAGCCTGATGCCGAAGAACCCGGCGGCGAGCCACACCACGCCGCTGACCATCGACATGTGTGCGAGGGCGAGTGCGAAGGCGATTCCGAAGACCGTGGATGCACGTCGTACCCCGACTTGGTCGACCCAGCGACCGATCCTCGGCTGGAACGTCGAGGACAGCAGGGTCCCCACCAGATAGGCGGTGGCGATCGCCGAATCAGAGAGATTCAGTCCGTCGGAAAGCTGCTGGCGGAACACTGAGACCCCGATCGACTGTCCGGGACCGGTGAGAACGCCGACGAGGCTGGCCAGTCCGACAATCCGCCAGCCGTAGAAACCGGCGGGCGAACGTGCGGCCGGTCGGGTTTCCGGTCTGGCGTTCACCACGGCACGCTACCCAGAATGAACGTCTTGTTCTTCTTTTGCGACTTCACGGGATTGATCCTGACGAAACACTTGTGGGTCCAGATGGTGGTGGCGGCACATTCTAACCCCCGACCCGACGTGAGCTTTTTGAGCAAGGGGACCCGCTAGGGCCCCCTTCTCCTTTGCACCGTAGGACGCCCCTAGACCGCAGGTTTATTGATGCGTCTTTTCCACTGTGGATGATGACCTGGCAGGGTTCACCGTCAGGGACTCATGGCTTGGCTGAGCAATTTCACAGCTGGCCCACTGGTTGAACGATGGGCTTCGAAAATCAATGACTCTCCCGGATTTTCCATGGAAGTGGCGAAGATCATTGCTGACGGGAAATCGAATCTTGAGGGTGCGCAGTTCGTAAATGGAACTGGCTCAGATGCTCCGAAGGGGATTCGAGTGGCCCTCGCAGGGGGAGCGTCCGAAATCAACGCTGCCGGTGAGGCACTTGTTGCGGATGACGTGTACGGGCTGTTGGAGGCTTTGCCTCCTCGGTTCCGTAATCAGGCTGCCTGGCAGATGGAACTGTCCACCGCGAACTTCATTCATCGCTTGTACAACCCGTCCGGGTCTGAACCAGCGCTGATTGAAGGCCAGAACATGTTGAAGCTGCCATATCGGCTGAACTCAAGTATTGACCCGTATTCGGATGTCGATGACACGGCCACGGCTAACAACTATGTGCTGACAGTTGGCGACTGGAGCAAGTTCGTGATCTTGGATCGAGTTGGGATGAGCGTGAACTTCATTAGCCCAGGGCACATCCTGAACACGGCCAACAACCTGCCCGACGGGCGAGTTGGCTGGTACGCGTACTGGCGGACTGGTTCGGACATTCTGACCGCCTCCGCGTTCCGAATGCTCGACGTAGCAACAACCGCCTGATGGCAGGACAAACACTTGACGAGGCTGCCGGTGGTAGTGCTCCGATTGTGTTTATGACGATTGCTGGGGGTGACGGCACTTTTATGGTGCCGTTGCCTTCCGGCGGCTAACAAGGTTTGATACAAGGAGAGTATTAGAAATGAAACGTACTGCTGTGGCTTCGGATCGTAAGTGGTCCCATGTGGGGTACTCGAGAGCTGTGAGAGCCGGCAATATCATTGAAGTCGCGGGTACGTCTTCGAGCGGACCTGAGGGTCAGATCCTGCACGCTGGCGACATGTATGCCCAAGCCGTGCGATGTATGGACGTTATCGTCTCTGCGGTTGTAGAACTTGGCGGAACAGTGCACGACATTGTTCGAACACGTGTATTTCTTACGGACATGTCTTTGTGGGAGGAAGCGGGCCGGGCGCACGGTGAGGTGTTCGCCGACGTAGTTCCCAAGCCTGCGAGCGCTTTCATTGGTACCAGTGAGCTGCTCCACCCTGACCTACTCATTGAGATCGAGGCCACAGCGATACTCGATCTCTAATTCTCACGAGTAGCAGCCGCTAGCTGGGGGCTGGCAACTGTGCTCCTACCAGGTCGTCCAACCACCGTCGACAGCAATGTTCTGACCGGTGACGAAAGACGAGTCAGGGGAGGCAAGGAAGACCACAACAGACCCGAGATCACGCGACCCTCCGGGCCGGTTCATGGGAGTGAGGTTGTCATGCCGTTCGCGCCGACCAGGCGTCGGTCTCTTCCAAGGCTTTTCCTCGAGCTCCGATTCGCTGAGGGTCCTTGGGAACATTCCTGGGCTCACGGTATTGACCGTCACTCCATGCGTTGCGAGCCGGGTGGCCAAGAAGTGCGTCAGACCTACTACGCCGTGCTTTGCCACTTCATAGGCTCCCGAGTCCATGCCGGGTTGGGAATTTCGTGGGTCGACAGCGACCATCCCGTACACAGATGCCACGTTGATGATCCGGCCCCAACCTCGCTCCATCATTCCCGGTCCGACGAGTTGAGCCAGTCGTGCAGATGCCACAACATTGATCTCGAGAGTCGCTCGAAAGTCCTCGGGTGACTGTGTCAGCCATGAAGTCTTCTTGATCGCTCCGCCAGCATTATTCACGAGTATGTCGACTTCGCCCGCTAGCTCGCTTAGCTCCTCGTAGACAGCATCGGTGCTCAGATCGCCGACCACGTACCGATGATTCCCTGGAAGCGCTTTTGTCGTAGCAGCGAGCGAAGCTTCCGTTCGTCCCACGAGGATAAGACTGGCCCCTTGATGGGCGAGCGCCTCGGAGTACTGGAATCCAAGACCCGAACCTCCTCCCGTGATCAACGCAACTTTGCCGTCGAGACGAAGGTCAATAGGCTTGCTCATTTCAATTCTTTCCATCGGTTAAACCGACCACGGTGTGGGTGATCACCGGCTTACAGCTTGAGCGGCATTGACGAGCGAAACCGTATAGGGGTGGCTGGGGTTTGCAAGGATATCCTGGGTGTCACCAGCTTCGACAATCACTCCATCTTTTAGAACTATCAGATTTTCGGCAACTCTGCTCACGACAGCAAGGTCATGGGAGACCATTATGAGGCTCAGCTCAAATCGGTCGACGAGGTCCATCAGCAGGTTGAGTACTTGGGCCTGGACCGAAACGTCCAGAGCGCTTGTGGGCTCATCTGCATAAAGAATACTTGGCTTGACTGAGAGGACCCGAGCGAGCGCAATGCGTTGCAGTTGGCCGCCCGAAAGCTGATGAGGAAACCGGGGCAGGATCTCAGGTCCGAGGCCAACGGCGGCGAGCAGTTGCTTGAGTTCGTGTTCGTCGGGCGTCCTCTCCTCGAGAGCCCGGATTGGTTCGCTGAGGGAACGCTCCACTCGCATTCTTGGATCGAGCGAGCGGCGGGGGTTCTGAAAGACGAATTGGTTGCGTCGACGGAATTCGGCACGCGAGGTGTCCAGCCAGTCGTGAATGTTGCGCCCCTCAAGCTGTATCGACCCCTCGCCGATTGGGAGGAGCCCACAAAGGAGCCTGATGAGGGTCGACTTGCCGGAACCGGATTCGCCGACAACTCCGAGCGAAGACGATTTCTCGACGGCGAAGTTGAGGCCGGTCAGCGTCCACGGGAGCGCCGATTTTCTCTTGCTCGAACCGCCATATCGAAAATGTAAGTTGCTGACTTCAATCAGAGGTTGCATGTAGTTCTCCAGGCGTTGCGGGATTCCAACATGAGTGTTGGTGGCCGTTGCCCAGGACGGTGCTCGGTGGATCGTCGCTGCAAGTGGAGATTTCATATCCACAGCGCCCCCGGAAGGGGCACCCGTCGGGGAACCCGCCCATTGGTGGTACGGATCCCGGGATCGCGCTAAGGCGCTCGCCACGAACTGCAGGCTTTCCGTCGGAGTCTGTGAGGCTGGGACTGGCCGCGATGAGGGCCTTTGTGTAGCGGTGATAAGGGCGTCTTACTACGTCGTCGGTTGGCCCGACCTCTACTATTCGGCCACCATACATCACTGCCACTCGCTCGCTTGATGCACGGATGACACCGAGGTCGTGGCTTACAAACAGGAGCGACATGTCTCGCTCTTTGCTGAGTTCAAGCAAGAGGGCAAGGATCCCTTCTTGCACGGTCGCATCCAAGGCAGTCGTAGGCTCGTCGGCGATCAGGAGCTTCGGGTTGAGAGCGACTGAGGTAGCGATTACAACGCGCTGTTGCTGACCCCCCGATAGCTGATGGGGGTATCGTCGAAGAAGATCCTCGCCACCCGAGAGCTGGACGCGATCGAGTAATCCGAGAACGCGTTCCTTGATTGCCGACCGTGAGAGGTCGGTGTGTATACGGAACGGCTCAGCCATTTGCTTCCCGATACGCAT
>Ga0302123_10003446_pt1 | contig 10549 bp, 8 predicted proteins | sample CB21_321_MG_FD_203109 | JGI IMG/M metagenome (GOLD analysis project Ga0302123, IMG submission 203109) | Marine microbial communities from Western Arctic Ocean, Canada - CB21_32.1 | ecosystem: Environmental > Aquatic > Marine > Oceanic | place: Canada: Western Arctic Ocean | collected 2017-09-28 | reverse complement strand
GTCTCTTCGCTCTCGGTAGTTAGCAGATCATAATCTTGAAACATGTAGAATAAATTGCGATCGGTGGGCTCCAATGCATTGTCGATAATCCTGTCGTAAAAACCAAAGAAACCGAGAGCGTGCTCGGCCATTCCCGATGCAACATCGACATCCATCTCCATATCGATATATTGACGAATCGCCTCGGTTAATTCCCTTAATGTCATACTCATGAGATCACTAACTTCCATCCCGCGCAGCGCAAGCACCACTGAATGATGTATCTATTATTAGTGACGGTCCCTTATCAACATGTCGATAACCCAACAAAGTCGATGGGTTGAACATGGCGAGCACGTCCGCAAAGTTGTGAACGACTATATTGCCGAAGGACGATTCCTTGGCTTGGCCAAGGTAGATGGCCCTGCAGATGTAACCATCGCCCCGATTCCTTACGAATTAACCACTTCCTATGGGCAAGGTACAGCCGATGGACCCGCTGCCTGCATCAAGGCTAGTGCTCAGGTCGAACTCTATGATGATTTACTCGGCGATGAATTGCCTGCAAATGGGATTATAGATACCGCCAATCCATGGAATGGCGAAGGTGATAATTTGCATTCTCAACTCAACGGTATTACAAAATACGCTGCAAGAATCTATGCAACCGGTGGATTTCCTATTTTCCTCGGTGGTGAGCATGGGATTTTGCCACCGATTATTCGTGCATCTCCTCAAAAGGTTACCATCGTTCAAATCGACGCACATGCAGATTTACGCTCCTCGCTTGATGGCGAGCCGTATTCACATGCTTGTGCTGCTGCCAGAGCGATGGATGAGGGTGCTATTGCCCTTTATCAAGTAGGAATTAGAGCTTATTGCAAGGAGGAATTGGAGCGGATTGAAAGCGATGATAGAATCAACACTTGGTTCGCACGTGAGGTGATGAGTCCGTGTGGTGGTGAAGAAAAATGGCGAACTTGGATTGCAGCTATCTCCTCGATTCAGGGCCCGGTTCATCTGACAATCGACCTCGATGGTTTGGATGGATCTCTCGTTCCGGCAACCGGCACTCCCGTACCTGGTGGACTATCCTTCTGGCATGCGATTGAAACCATTGATACACTATTCTCTAATTGTGATGTCATCAGTGCTGATGTCAATGAAATCGTTGCCCAGCAAGACAGCCCCTTGACCCAATTTACCGCAGCGATGTTGGCGACGAGAATCGCTGCCGCAAGAATTCACACTTTGAGGTGATATAATGGTAAGCAGTGTTCAGGGATCGCATATTCTTCTCGACTGTACCGGCACCATCGATTTCGATGGCCAATGGATGTTGGCATTGATGGAAAAAGCAGTTGCTGAAAGCGGTGCGAGAATGGTTCACTCACACGTAGAGATATTCGATGGCAGTATTTCCCCACCGGGGTTTGCCGCAGTCGTCTTGCTCGATGAAAGTCACGTCACCACTCATTGTTATTCCAAAAAGGGGTTGTTAGCAATCGATGCATTCACCTGCGGCTCAACCGATCCCAGTTTGATAATCGACGTCATCGAACGAGAATTGAAAACTACGATGCCTGAATTGAACATCAGTCAACGTCGTCGTCATCCACGCTTTCTCAAAACTCGTGGCGTCGGTGGAGTCAAACAATTCGTCGATGAACATTTTCACCACTTCAATGCCGGTGCTCTCAAAGATACCGCTGATTCACTACAGGATTTCCTCGCCAAAGATGGAAAATTGATGATTACTTTGGCCGGTGCGATGTCGACTGCTGAACTCGGTAGATCTCTAGCACCGCTGATAAAATCGGGTAAGGTCCATGCAATCACCTGTACCGGAGCGAATCTCGAGGAGGATATCTTCAACCTGGTAGCCCATAATTCCTACCAACGTGTCCGAAATTGGCGCTCATTGTCCTTGGATGAAGAACAAGAACTTCACGAACGTGGCTTGAACCGTGTAACCGATACCTGTATTCCTGAAGAAGAAGCGATTCGCCATATTGAAAAACTGATCCTTGAAAGTTGGAAGAACAACCGTGCTTTTCCCCATCAACACCTAATGTCGATACTCGACCAACTCGAATACGATGTACCAGCAGAACACTCTTGGCTGCTAGCGGCAAAGGATGCAAACATCCCGGTTTACGTACCAGGATGGGAGGATTCAACCCTTGGCAATATCTTCGCTTCACATTGCATGAGCGGTGAGTGTAATGCTTCGGCAGTCAAAAGCGGCGTCGATTATATGATGCACCTCGCCGAATGGTATCAGTGCCAGGACTCACCTGTCGGACTATTGCAAATAGGGGGAGGAATCGCTGGTGATTTCCCGATTTGTGTGGTGCCAATGTTACGTCAAGACCTGAAAAAAGAGGTCGAACTATGGGGATGGTTTGGCCAAATAAGTGAGTCAAGTGCCTCCTATGGCGGCTATTCGGGTGCACATCCCAGCGAGAAGATAACCTGGGGTAAACTTAGTCCGGACACCCCAATGCATATCATCGAAAGCGATGCAAGCATCGTCGCCCCAATCCTATTCACCTACCTTCTTGAGTGCTGACCAAAATAGCCGTCGTCTTCAAGTGCCACAACCCCTCCCTTGCATCAAGTGAGCCGATGCAAGTCAATGTAAACGATAATGAGAACATAATTGGAACCCTTGTCCTACCTTTATGGCAAGGCGTAGAATCACTCGATGACAAAGCTTGTGTCGGTCTTCACAGAGCACTTAGACATCAAATCGAAACCGTTCTTGCAGGTGGTGATTTCAAGGCTAAATCCGGTTCATTGATGACGCTTCTAGGAACCGAAGGAGGCAAGGCTATACTCGTCGGACTTGGTAAGGCCGACAAGGCTGATTCAAACTCCGTGCGTAATGCTGGTGCAGGGGTAATCTCTCATCGCAAGCGCTCCCACGGCACCGATTTGACCGTTCGCTTCCATGATGTCGATGTCGATTTGATGTCGGCATTTGTCGAAGGGATGATTCTGAGGGATTACAAATACGATCACTACAAGACAATAAAAGATGATGATGAAGAGGAAGAAGAGGATTTATCTGTTGAAATCACCTGTGAAGAGGATAAGGTCTCAGCTCTAAAAGCCGCTGCTGAACTTTCTGCACAAGTGGCCACTGGGGTTTTCTTGGCAAGAGACCTTGGAAATTGTCCACCAAATGACCTCTATCCAATGGCATATGCAAACAAAGTGATTGAATGGGCAAAAGATCTGCCTAATGTCAATATCAATATCATCGCCTATGATGAAGCGATTAGCCTAGGAATGGGTGGATTGGTTGGAGTTGGGATGGGTAGTGAACGCAAACCCTGTATGGTCATCTTCGAGATGAATTCTCAAAAACCAGGACCCTCACCCTGTATAGTCGGTAAAGGAATCACCTTCGATACCGGGGGTATTTCTATCAAACCCAGTCCAAACATGGATGAGATGAAGTATGATATGCATGGTTCTGCAACCGTCTTTGGCGTGATGCAAGCACTGGCAGCAACCGGTTGGCAAGAGCGAGTGATAGCTATCACCTGCATGGCTGAAAATATGCCCAGTGCTAACGCTTTACGCCCGGGTGATGTAATCACTACCTATTCAGGAAAGACCGTCGAAGTGCTAAACACCGATGCTGAAGGCCGACTTGTACTCTCAGACGGATTGTGTAAGGCCGGTGAGATGAATGTATCCTACATCATCGATCTTGCCACATTAACCGGGGCTATCGTTGTCGCACTAGGCCACGAGGCAACAGGTATGTGGACTAATGACGATGATCTACGTGATTCGCTAAAGAATGCTAGCGATGCCTGTGATGAGTTAATCTGGCCAATGCCAATGTTACCTCAGTTTGAAAAGGAAATGACCAATTCAAAGATTGCCGATGTGCGCAACCTAGGTGCAGGCAGGGCTGGTGGCTCGAATACCGCAGCAGCCTTCCTCAAGCAATTCGTACCCAAGAGAGGAGAAGGTGAAGATGCTGAGGATATCCCTTGGGCTCACCTCGATATCGCCGGAACCGCCTGGGGTGCAAAGTCAAACAAATTGGTGCCACATGGCGCCACAGGAATTCACGTCAGAACCTTACACAAGTTGATTACAGGACAGTGAATCAGCGGCCGAGGAATTTCTTCTTGACTTCTTTTTTCATCTGTTCTTTTACTATCTCAGTGGCCTTCTTATCAACCGCATCTTTGGCTGATTTCTTGGCTTCACCAACCTTGTCTTTTATCGAGTCAGTCACAGGTTTAGCAGCATCTGCTATCGCTCCAACCGCCTTCTGTTTTATCGCGGCTTTTCCGACCCCGCCGAACTTGCCAGCGGCTTTGGCCAGACGCCCCTTCTTATCTTCGCCCATGGCTAGCCATGGCGGTGGCTCTATTCAGATGGATGGGTAAATCAATCCTCGTCAACTACTTCAAAATCAGCATCGACGACACCATCATCTTCTGAATCAGCGGATTCGCCCGCTTCCTCTTGGGCTGCCATCTCGGCTGCTGCAGCCTCGTAAAGTTTGGCAGAAATGGCATGCATTGCCTCTTCGACCTCTTTGATTTTGCCTTGAATCGCTGCTTGATCGATTTCATCGAGGTCTTTCAACTGATCTTCATCATCCTTGAGTAGAACCTCAAGTTCAGAGACCTTCTCCAGTGCTGGTGCACTATCTTCCTCTTCGAGTTTATCGCCTGCTTCCTCGATGGTCTTGCGGGTTTGATAGACTATTTGATCAGCCATATTTCGCATCTCGACTTGCTCTTTGCGCATTTTATCTTCTTCAGCGAATTGCTCTGCTTCTGCGATTTTTGATTGTATCTCGTCCTCGGAAAGACTGGTGCTCGATTCGATTTTAATCGATTGTTCCTTACCAGTACCAAGATCTTTAGCACTAACATCGACAATACCGTTGGCATCGATGTCGAAAGTAACCTCGATCTGTGGCATTCCTCTTGGAGAAGGCGGGATGCCAATCAAGTGAAATTGTCCGAGGGTGGTGTTATCCTTTGCGAAATCTCTCTCGCCCTGAAGAACGTGAATCTCAACAGCAGGCTGATTATCGCTTGCAGTTGAATAGACCTCGGTCTTTCTCGAAGGTATGGTAGTATTTCTCTCAATCATCACGGTCATGACTCCGCCGAGAGTTTCTATTCCAAGGGTTAGTGGAGTGACGTCGAGCAACAATATATCGCTAACACTTTCATCACCAACTATGATTGCTGCCTGTAAAGCCGCTCCCATAGCAACTGCTTCATCGGGATTAATTCCCTTGAAAGGAGCCTTACCAGTCTCCTTCTCGATCGCTACTTGTACCGCTGGGATTCGAGTAGATCCACCAACTAGAATCACCTTGTCAAGCTCACCCTTGGAAAGTCCTGCATCTTTCATCGCTTGGCGGGTTGGAGCCATGGTCTTCTCGATTAGCTTGCCAATCAATTCCTCGAATTTTGCGCGGGTAACCATAAGGTCAAGGTGCTCTGGATTACCATCTTTCATGGTGATGAACGGGAGATTAACCTGGGTTTGTCCGGTGCCAGAAAGTTCGATCTTAGCCTTCTCAGCGGCTTCATTGAGTCGGCTTAGGGCTTGGACATCTTTAGCGAGATCTATTCCAGTTGCTTTCTTGAACTCCTCAACCAAGTGGTTGATTAGCAACTCGTCAAAGTCATCGCCGCCGAGTTTGTTATTTCCGGCGGTTGCCTTGACCTCGATTTGTGGTTGGCCATCGACTTCGTAAATCTCCAATACCGATACGTCAAAGGTTCCTCCTCCGAGATCATATACTAGAATGGTCTGATCATCTTCTTTGTCGACACCATAGGCTAATGCAGCAGCGGTTGGCTCGTTGATTATCCTTAGAACCTCAAGACCAGCGATGCGCCCTGCGTCTTTGGTTGCCTTCCTCTGTGCATCGGAAAAGTAAGCTGGACAAGTGATTACCGCTTGCTTTACATCCGTACCAAGATATGCTTCAGCGTCAGCCTTTAATTTCTGCAGGGTAAAAGCGCTAATCTCTTGCGGTGTATACTTGTTCTTGTCGATTGCCACGTTCCACTTTGAACCCATTTTCCTCTTCACAGAAGATATGGTTCTCTCATGGTTGGTAACTGACTGACGCTTTGCGGTTATCCCGACTAAACGTTCGCCGCCATCTTTGCTGAATGCCACGACGCTCGGTGTTGTACGCGAACCTTCCGCGTTGGGAATAATTACCGCTTCACCATTTTCTATAACTGAAACACAACTATTTGTCGTTCCTAAATCAATTCCTATTACAGTACTTTTTGCCATTATTTTCACTCCATTAAAAGATGGGTATTCCACCATCATCATCCTCTTCATCATCTTTATCTAAGAGGTCCAGAGACACCTTTTGTGACGCAGGAAAATAATCATCATCATCATCATCGAAATCTTCGTCGTGATCTTCATCAGAATCACCCAGAGCTGAGCCCTGTGGGGTGAGTTTTAGAGTGACGTCAAGAATACCGTTATTTATGCTCCAATCCACCAAATCCTCACACTGGTGTGGTAACTCTATTTGCGCTAAAGGTGGATTTTCAGGAGATGCTAATACCTGGAGAATATCACCATTATTAGCCAATGCTAACTCGATGTCATCCATCCCATCCTTAGTCGATAAATCGATTGTAATCACCATATTCCAGCCATCTAGATAGATATCATCAGCTGGTGGCTTGAGGAGTTTCTGTTCGTCTGAAAACTCGGCTGTCGCATCTACCTCGACAGGGGCGGCATCTACTTTCAAGTCAATGCCAAGATTGGAAAGCACCTTGTCCATCGGCATGTTCGCTTGGAATAATTTCATAATATTCTGAATATCTAGGTTGAAATTGACATCCCCGCTCTTGATCTTCTCTTCATCAATGCCCATGGCTTTGAATTGAGAACGAAATTGGTCCATTAGGCCGCGAAGTTGTTCGAGATCCATTGACATGCCCATATCACGGAACATATTGGCAATTCTCTCAAGCATCTTCTCTTCCCACTCCTCAGACATTATATTCACCACTACTGAACCATCGGTTGTATAGTCGCAGATGCTAGACGTATATCAACCTCACTATCTGCAACCCTCTTGCTCAAGTATGGGATGTGGCTGGAGTGGCCGTGAGCAAACAGCCGATTCTAGAAAATACAGAGCGGATAAGTGGGCGTGAAGCCTTACAAAAAAATACCGCTGCTGCCCTTGCACTTGCTGGTGCAGTAAGAAGTACACTCGGTCCACTTGGCCTCGATAAATTATTGATCGATGACGAGGGAAGAATCTTGGTCACCAATGATGGTGTAACAGTTCTCGAATCAGCAAAAGTCGAGCACCCGGTTGCACGAATGATTATCGACGCATCCTCGACTCAGGATCGAGTGGTTCGCGATGGTACCACCTCTACGGTGCTGCTCTGTGCAGAGATGTTGCGTAATGCTTGGTATCTCGTCTCTCAAGGCGTGCATCCTTCAACGATTGCCAGAGGCTATGCCTTGGCCCAAGAATATTCGATAAAAGCACTCGATGATCTAATCGTTAAGGCTGATGTGATATATGCGGTCAATACCAGTATTAGTGGAAAATTAAACAGGAATATGCAAGCACATTTGAGTGAACTTGCTCTAAGGGCGGCAAACATGATTCTTAACGATGAGAATGAGGCTGACCCAACCAGAATAAAGGTCATTCAGCAAGTCGGTGGGAAAATGACTGATAGCAAATTGATTTCTGGTCTAGCAATAGCCAAATCCTGCATCCACCCTCAGATGGTAGCCAATCGCGGCCCAGGCAGTATCCTCCTTATCGACGGTGGTATTGAAAGACGGAAACCGAGTTTTGATGCCAAAATAAAAATAAGTTCCACCGGGATGCTCGATGCTTTTAGAGAAGTTGAATTAGCCTCGGTAATGAAGCAAATAGATAGTATCAAAGCGCTTGAAGTGGATTTGGTAATCTGTCGCGATGGCATTGATGATGAGGCAAGACAAGCACTCAAAGATGCTGGCCTCCTCGCCTACAGAAGAGTCGAAAAGCCAGATCTAGACCTATTGGCCTTGGCCACCGGTGCCAGTTTGATTCACGATGTAAATAGAGCAGTAAAGGCAGATAGAGGCACATTTATCACTACATCTGAAGAGATTACTGGTGGGGTAAATCATTGGCTATTAGAAGGTGAAGATGGAGGTGCGACGTTTATCGCGAAAGGCTCTACCTCGGATATTGCCGATGAAGTAGAACGCTGTTTTGCTGATGCTGTGGGAGTGGCATGTCAACTCCTTGAGGAATCTTCTTTGGTTCCTGGGGCAGGTGCGACACAAGTCGCTTTGGCAAGAGGTTTGAGACGCTATGCAGAATCAATCCCTGGTCGTGAACAATTGGCTATCGAAGCATGGGCTGATGCGCTTGAAGTAATTCCGAGAACACTTGCCGAAAATGCAGGAATGGATCCAACTGACTCGCTATTACAGTTGACTGCTGCCCAAAGTAAAGAGGGCATCAACATCGGCCTTGATTTATTTGCCAGAGAAGCGACTGACGTAGTTTCTGCAGGCATTCTTGACCCGGCTGCCGTAATTAGACAATCAATTGCTGGAGCGAATGAGGCTACGATTTCCGTACTCCGAATAGACGATGTACTTTGGGCTCAACAAGACCCACAGGTTCCCGCTGAGGTGCAAGAAAGACTTGATGCCTCAGGTGGATTTGCTTGAGCGAATCCATAAGAACGGCCAGTGCAAGGACAGACTATGTCCGCACCACCTTCAGTGATGATGGCTTGGACAAAGGTCAGATCTGAGCATGATGGTTTCGAATTGATTGAGCACCCAGTTCCTTCGCCAGCGCTTGGAGAAGTATTGGTAAAAACAAATTCAACTAGTATTTGTGGAACCGACCTCCATGTATGGAAATGGGATGAGTGGAGCAGAAATAATGTCGCTCTTGGTACCATCACAGGTCATGAAACCAGTGGAGTGGTAATCGCTCTTGGTGAAGGTGTTGACACGCATGATATCGGTGATGAAATAGCGGTAGAATGTCATTGCGCCTGCTGGCATTGTCCAAGATGTGAAGAAGGAAATGCACACATCTGTGAAAACGGTGAAATCTTTGGAATTCATCGTCATGGCGCTTTTGCTCCGTACTTCACGATTCCTGCAATAAATGCTAGAATTAATCCTCCTTCACTTTCTTTGCATAATGCATCGATACAGGACCCCTTGGGTAATGCAATTCATACCTTGACTGGAGGGCCTGTAGAAGGAGCAACAATTGCGATTCATGGACTAGGTCCAATCGGGTTATTCGCAGTAAATGCGGCTAAAGCCTTAGGCGCAAATAAAGTAATTGCTATCGATTGGGATAATCAATATCGCATGAATCTCGCTAGGGAATTGGGTGCTGATTTGGTTCTAGGGAAAAATGACGATGTGGTTGAAACTATTCTCGCTCAAACCGAAGGCCGGGGCGTCGATAATTCCTGTGAATTCTCAGGATCTGCTGTTGCTCTCGCCAATGCCATAACCAGCACCAGAATGGGGGGTTATCTCAATATCCTCTCTGTATATGGCGATTCTATCACTCCAGTTCCGATGAATGAAATCGTATTCCGCTATCTTCACGTCAAGGGAATCAACGGGAGAAAAATGTGGTCGACTTGGCAAGAGATGTATGATTTACTTGCCAAAGATGTTATCGCAGTGGAATCAATGATTAGTCATCGGTTCCCGGTTGAGGAATTTAAATCAGCAATGGAATTAGTTGCTTCGGGCGAGTGCGCAAAAGTCGTTTTAGAGTTTTGAGGTGACTAGGTGGTTAAAAATCTAGATGATGGGTTCTTCCAATTATCACCACCTATAGGTATACTTTCCTGGGTTTTACACATCGTCGGTGTTTTGATTTTTTTATTGGCTGGTTTACTATTGATGATTTCTTTTAACGAATATAACCATTTTAACGTTTCAGAAGCAACCACAGTGACCAACCCAGGTGAGGTTACCACTGAGGAGTTCTACACACTCGGTGATGGTTTTGAAGGTCAAAAAGGTGCTTACCTTACGTTTAAGGCGCACATCCAAAGTGGAGATGCGATTTATCTCAGTTGTTACAAAACGGATGATAGTTGGTCGCTTTCTGAAGAAGTTGGCTGGAAAAATATCATAATGGTTGACAACGAAGGGGAAGTCATTACTCATGGCTTGCATGATGATTTTGAATTTGTATTAACTTCACGCGGATGTAGCTCTTATTGGAGTATGACCCTGGGTGGTAATTCAGATATGACAATGCAGGTATTTGCTCTAAAAACTGAAGAGGGGGTTGCTATCCTATCTTTTGGTGAAGAAGATATTACTCCACCTGAAGTGACAGATAGAGAAGACCTTCAACGTACAGCGATGATAGTCGCAGCAATAGCGGCGTTAATTCTGATGGTTAGCACACCATCTTCCCTCAAAAATGACATTCACGCTATCCGTAAGACCAGAGAAAATGGCACACAACACCATCACATCGACGGAAATGGCGTGATTCCAATCACCAATATCTATCGGG
>Ga0302123_10003445_pt1 | contig 10550 bp, 11 predicted proteins | sample CB21_321_MG_FD_203109 | JGI IMG/M metagenome (GOLD analysis project Ga0302123, IMG submission 203109) | Marine microbial communities from Western Arctic Ocean, Canada - CB21_32.1 | ecosystem: Environmental > Aquatic > Marine > Oceanic | place: Canada: Western Arctic Ocean | collected 2017-09-28 | reverse complement strand
CCTGATCTGGGGACCGGGCGATCGGCATCTGGTCGGCCGCCTGGTGGATCGCAGTCGCCAAGGTCGCTTACGGAGAGTCGGTGACGGGACGAACCGGATCGATATGCTCTACGTCGACAATGCAGCCGATGCACATCTTCAGGCGGCCGCTGCGCTCGATCCGGGAGCGCGTGTTTGCGGAAAGGCATACTTTATCAGCCAGGGGGAGCCGGTGAACTGCTGGGAGTGGATCGACCAGTTGCTTGCGGTAGCCGGTCAGCCACCCGTGAAGCGGTCGATTTCCTGCCGCCGTGCTTGGCAAATCGGCTGGGGATGCGAGGCCGTTTATCGGACACTCGGTATTTCGCGAGAACCGCCGATGACCCGTTTTCTTGCCGCCCAATTGGGAAGATCGCATTACTTCGACATCCAAAGCGCCTACCGTGACTTCGGTTATCGACCCCGCATCTCGACCGAGGAGGGCATGCGGCGTCTTGCAGCAGCTTTTGCGGAGCAGAGGCCTTAAAAATGTGCACATCGGCCAACTTCACTCCGCCCCGAGTCCTTGTAAATTTGGCCGAAAACCGATAGGCTCAAGTGGTTTACGGTGAGTCCCCCCCTCAGGCGTTAGGCCTCTTTGATGATATCTCTCCCGGCAGACGAACAACGGATCGTGATCACCGGCATCGGCCTGACTGCGCCCAATGGAGACAATTTTGGTGTGTTCCGCGAAAGCCTTCTCGAGGGCCGAAGCGGGGTGGTGCCTTACGAGATCCGCTACGTAGGCCAGACATTGGCCGGTATCTGTCACTTCGACGAACTCCGTTACCAGAAACGAAAAGAAGTGCGCCGGGGAACGCGGGCGGGAGGTGTCGGTATTTATTGCGCCCATGAGGCGGTCAATGACTCGGGAATCGACTGGGAAAACACCGATCGTTCGCGGGTCGGTATTTACGTGGGTGTGACCGAACACGGTAACGTCGAAACCGAAAACGAGGTCTATGAACTGAAGGGGTACGACTACGACACGCAATTTTGGTCGCATCACCACAATCCGCGGACAGTGGCCAACAATCCGGCGGGTGAGATTTCTCTCAATATGGGGATCACGGGTCCGCACTATTCGATCGGTGCAGCGTGTGCTGCGGGCAATGCCGGCTTGATTCAAGGCGCCCAGATGCTCAGGCTCGGGGATTGTGATCTCGCGATTTGTGGCGGCGTTTCAGAGAGCGTGCGAACCTTTGGTATTTTTGCCAGCTTCAAGAGTCAGGGGGCACTCGCCGAGCACGAAGATGCCACGCGGGCATCACGACCTTTCGATGTGGACCGCAACGGGATTGTCGTTGCCGAGGGTGGCTGCCTGTATGTGCTCGAACGTTTTTCAGATGCCCGCAAACGCGGCGCAAAAATTTATGGCGAACTTGCGGGCTATGCAATCAACAGCGATGCGAGTGATTTCGTACTGCCCAATCCGGATCGACAGGCCCAGTGCATACAACTGGCCCTGCAGCGGGCCGGCTTGGTGCCGGAACAGATCGACATTGTCAGCACACACGCAACCGGAACGAGCAGCGGAGACGCGCAGGAGTGTGTGGCATTGCGTCAAGTTTTTTCAGAAAGTGACCGCACTCATTTTAATAACACCAAGAGTTTTATCGGCCATGCGATGGGAGCGGCCGGATCATTGGAACTGACCGGTAATTTGCCCGCATTCGAGGATCGTATTTGCCATCCCACGATCAACGTCGACCAGCTTGACCCCAAGTGCGCGATTAACCAATTGGTGTGTGGAGAGCCTCGCAAACTTAAATCGGTGGACTATATTTTAAATAATTCGTTTGGCATGCTCGGTATCAATTCAGTGGTGATTATTAAAAAGATGTAGTGGCTGGAAATGCGAGTTATGGAGTGCATGGAAGCGAGCTTTTGTGGCGGTAGCAGGGCCATGCGAAAATAGGATCGAGAAGAAGACCGGAGAAAACGGATGAAGAGCGAAGAGATTCGAGATGTAATCATCGATATTTTGGGCGACATCGCGCCGGATGAAGAACTAGGCGATTTGAAGGACGATGTGGCCTTCCGGGATCAATTGGAACTCGACAGCATGGATTTTCTCGATATCGTCATGGAACTTCGCAAGCGGTACCGGGTCCAGGTTCCCGAAGAGGATTATGGTGAGTTGGCAAGTATGCAGAGTACGGTTGCCTACCTCGAACCGAAGATGCAGGACGTCCAGAAAGCCTGACCCGTCCTCAGGGACTGCCCTCCATGTACGACACGGTCATCATCGGCGCGGGAATGTCCGGCCTAGCTGCCGGGATTCGCCTGGCGCACTACGACCGACGGGTGTGTATTCTTGAGCGGCATTACACGATCGGCGGCTTGAATTCTTTTTACCGACTCGCCGGTCGAGATTTTGATGTGGGTCTGCATGCGGTGACAAACTTCACTCCCAAAGGTGCACGCAAAGGGCCACTCGCGCGATTGCTTCGGCAGTTGCGATTCCGCTGGGATGACTTTGCCCTGGCGCCGCAGATCGGTTCAGAAATTGTATTCCCGCAGGTGCGGTTGCAATTTGGAAATGGAATTGACTTGCTCGAATCGGAGATCGCGAGGGCGTTTCCTGCAGAGAAAGATGCTTTTGCAACGCTCATGGAAAAGATCGTCGACTACGATGATTTGAATCAGGAACTTTTTGAAGTTTCAACGCGTGAACTATTGAGTGAGATTTTCCACGACCCACTGCTTATTGAAATGCTGCTTTGTCCGCTCATGTGGTACGGCAATGCGCGGGAACGTGATATGGATTTCGGTCAATTCTGTATCATGTTTCGTAGTATTTTTTGCGAAGGATTTTGCCGGCCGTTTGCCGGAGTACGTTTGATTCTTAAAAATCTGATACGGCGGTTTCGCGGTCTCGGGGGCGAATTAAAACTCCGTAGCGGTGTAGATCACATTCATGTGGAAAATGGGAAAGCAATCGGTTTGGTTCTGGATGACGGTCAGCAAATCGAAGCACCACAGATTATTTCGTCGGCCGGATTAATCGAAACCATGCGACTTTGCGACGATGTTTCACAGGTTGATACGAAGTACGCTGGACGTCTCTCCTTCATGGAAGCGATGTCAGTGGTGGATGTAGAACCTAAAGAAATCGGTTTTGATAAAACGGTTGTTTTTTTCAACGATTCGGAAACGTTTTCCTGGGAGCGGCCCGATACGCTAATCGATGCGCGGACCGGTGTTATTTGCTCACCCAATAACTATGCCTACACCGGCGCTAACGAAACCTTGCCCGAGGGGCTGATTCGGATTACGGCCCAGGCGAATTTCGATCGCTGGCAATGTCTTGATGAAGACTCTTATAAACTAGAAAAGATGAAAAGCTATAACGAACTACTCGCCTCGGCAGTAAGATTCATTCCTGATTTCCGACATCGCGTGATCGCAACCGATATTTTTACCCCGACCACCATTCGGCGATTTACGGGGCACGATCAGGGAACTGTGTATGGCGCGACCCATAAAACACTTGACGGCAGCACGCACCTTCCTAACTTGCACCTGTGCGGGACCGATCAAGGTTTTATCGGCATCATCGGGGCGATGATGGGCGGCGTTTCGATTGCAAATCGCTGTCTTAGTGAGTCGGATACACACGATGCAACCGTTTTAGAGAGTGGGTCTTAAAGATGCCCAAAGATTTTCTTAAAGACGTTTCTGGCCAATACGATGTGACCGTGATCGGTAGCGGTCTGGCCGGGCTCACCGCAGCCAACGCGCTGGCCCGAAGTGGTCATCGCGTGCTCCTGCTCGAGCAACACTATAAACTGGGTGGGATGGCGACCTGGTTCAAGCGACCGGGCGGGCACATTTTTGATGTTTCACTTCACGGATTCCCCGTGGGGATGATCAAAAGTTGCCGAAGGTATTGGACGCGTGAAATTGCTGATTCGATTGTGCAACTCAAGCATGTGCGCTTCGATAATCCCATGTTTTCGCTGACGACGCGCTATAATCGGGAAGACTTTACCCGTCTGCTGAACGAAAAATTTGGAGTCTCTACCGAGCAGGTTACCGCGTTTTTCGATGCTGCCCGCGGGATGAACTTTTACGATGAACAGCAGTTGACGGTCGGTGAATTTTTTGAGCAATATTTTCCCGGACGAGGCGATATTGTGCGACTGCTGATGGAGCCGATCACCTACGCCAACGGATCGACGCTTGAAGACCCGGCGATCACCTATGGAATCGTCTTTTCTAATTTCATGTCCAAAGGCGTGTTCACCTTCGAAGGCGGAACCGACCGGCTGATCGAACTTATGCAGAATGACCTGATTCGCAGCGGGGTCGATGTACGGATTCGCGCCGATGTGGAGCAGATTCACGTTGAGCAAGGCAAAGTGACGGGTGTCACTGCCAACGGACGGTTCATCCATACGCGGGCCGTTGTTTCGAATGCGAATATCAAAACCACTGTCTTGAAACTCGCCGGTAAGGAAAACTTCACTCCCGAGTTCGTTCAGCAGGCCGAAAAGATTCGTCTGAATAGTTCAAGTACACAGGTTTACATGGCACTCAAGCCAGATGAGCGGATCGATGAAGAGACAGGCGATTTACTTTTCAGTTCCACGGCACCCGCCTTTCAAACTGATTTGCTTCTCAGTCGGGATGTCACGAGCCGCACGTTTAGCTTTTATTATCCGCGGACGCGTCCGCAGGGTCGGCCGCGGTGCCTGATTGTTTCGAGCACCAATGCCCGCTACGAAGATTGGGCAGATCTTTCCGACGAGGAATACGAGGCGAGTAAGCAAGATCTCATTGAGACCACACTTGAAAGTCTCGACCGCTATGTGCCGAATGTACGCAAGAAGATTGACCATGTCGAGGCAGCTACACCTCTTACCTTCCGGCACTACACGCGACACGCACAGGGTGCGAGTTTCGGAACAAAGTTTGAGGGTCTTGCGGTAAGTCGTAGTTTACCTGCACAGGTACAGGGCCTGTTTCATGCCGGCAGTGTCGGGATTATCATGTCGGGTTGGCTCGGCGCGATCAACTATGGAGTGATTGTCGCCAATGAGGTCGACGCCCTCTTACTTTCAAAAAGTGCAACCCCGGTAGCTTGAGGTTTTGAAGATAATGATGCTTAACGCAATCCAAGCTGCCATCCCACACCGCGATCCTTTTTTGTTGGTCGACGAAATTGTCGAGCAGGAAGACAATCGAATCGTCTGCCTGAAAAAGTTAACCGGTGATGAATTCTGGTTTCGTGGACACTATCCAGATTTTCCGCTAATGCCTGGAGTTCTCCTCTGCGAAGCGGCCATGCAGGCCGGTGCGGTGTTGTTGGTGGATCACGCGGACGGAGTGGGAGTGCCGGTGGCCACGCGGATGCGCGATGTCCGCTTCAAGCGTATGGTGCGACCGGGCGAAACAATCACGCTCGAGGTTACGTTGGATGAACAGGTCAGTCGCGCTTTTTTTCTGACGGCTCGAGTCACGGTGGAGAAAGAACTTGCGATGCGAATGCAATTTACCTGCACGTTGGCTAACATTTCAGAACAGACGGCAAAAGCTGAAGAGACCGCTTGACGGTCTGAGGCAATAAGGAGAAGCGGGTGGATTTTCTCGGTCTGAACAACAAAACGTTTCTTGTTTTTGGATTAGCGAATCGCAAGAGCGTGGCCTGGCACGTCGGCCGGGTCCTTACAGAAGTGGGCGCGGAGGTCATCTGGGTCGTGCGGAGTGAAGCGCGACGCGACGAAGTAAAAAAACTGACCGGAGATGCCCCCGTTTTTGTCTGCGATGTCGAAAAGGAAGAGGAAATAGCGGCACTCGAAAAAGCGGTCGCCCAGAAGTGGTCTCGACTCGACGGATTGGTGCACTCGATTGCGTTTGCCGAATACGAAGGTGGCGTCAAGCCTTTTCATGAAACTGGAAAACGGGAGTTTCTCCGGGCAGTCGATATCTCCTGTTACTCCCTCCTGGCCATCAGTCGTGCTTTTAAAGAGTTGCTTGATACAGATGCCTCGGTGGTCACCATTTCGATTTCAACGACTCGGATGGCAAGCGAAAATTATGGGTATATGGCGCCGATCAAAGCGGCGCTTGATTCCTCATTGGCGTTTCTTGCCAAATCGTTTAGTCGTTTTTCTCGCGTTCGCTTCAACGCGGTGGCGCCAGGCTTATTAAAAACTTCCGCTTCGGCAGGAATCCCCGGGTATGTCGACTCGTATCTTTATGCGGAGCGAATCATTCCCCGCCACAAAGCCGTACAAACAGACGAGGTCGCCAACGCCGTTGCCTTTTTGCTCAGTCCGCGTTCGAGTGGAATCAATGCCCAGCAAATCATTATTGATGCCGGGATGAGCATCAACTACTTCGACCGCGAGATTGTTACCCGCGGTAATCAATAGCGTTCTTGAAGTAAACCACCAAGGGGTGGCTATCGGGGGCTGTTAGTTGTGCAGGTACCAGCGATCCGAAATTTTCAGAAAGACCAGCTTGTTCTTGGAAAAGTTTTTCCAGTCGACTCCATATTCAGCGCGTCGGCCTTCGTCGGAAAGTTGCGGTTCCTTGGACTGAATCTGACGGAGCATCCCGAGTAAGCGCGGTGCGTGCTGCTTGGAAAATGTGCGGACGAGTTCTTCCATCGAGCGATTCTTGCGCATGCGGTCCAGTTCTTCAGGAACGGGAAACCGGCCCAGAAACGCTTCGTACTTTTTTTCCTCCAGGAGCGCGATTCCATCTGCGATGGTCGCGGGGAGTGTTTGCAGCTCGTCGGCAAATCCACGTGGCCCGTGCAGCAGCACGCAGAAGCCGCTTACCAGCAGGCATAAGCCATACGCAGCCAAAGTATGAAAACAAAGGGGCCGTTTTTTCATTGATCGAGTACCCAGATGTTGCGAAACCGTACCGGATTGCTGTGGTCTTGTAGGTGTAAAAATCCTGTTTCAGGTCCTTCGGCAAGTGGTCCGCCAGCCGTTCTTTCCGGGAGTTCCAAGTCTTCGTGGATAACGACCCCGTTGTGGCGAACTGTGGCGCTGGCGTTTTCGGTCTTCTCGCCTGCTTCGTTATAGCGGGCGGTACGGAAGAGAATGTCGTACGTCTGCCAGGCGCCCGGTGGGTAGCACATGTTGGTATTCGGCCGAGCGATTTTGTAGATTCCGCCACACTCGTTGTCGAGACCCTCCAGGCCGAAGGAGTCAAGAATCTGAACTTCGTAGCGACCTTGCAGATAACAGCCGCTGTTGGCCCGCCCTTGACCGCGATTGTGGGGTTCGAACGGAAGAAAGAACTCGAGGTGCAATTGGTGATCTCCGAAGCGGTCTTTACTGTTGTGGCCTTCCATCAGCAAACCATCAGGAGTCATTTGGCCTGCGCCACGATTACGGGTCCGGAGCCAGGCGTCGGCATTTTTTCCATCAAACAATACGCGGGCCTCGTCCGGCGGTTTTTTTCCCAGGGTCGGACTTCGGCGTTCCACTCTGGGTAACGAGCCAATCACTTTTCCATCTTTGCCGACCAAGTCTAGATTGCCATGCCGAAGAGTGCCATCGGCGTAGCGTCCCGCGAAGGTGATGCGGCCATTATCCGCCTTGGTGGTAACCGCTTCTGGTTTTTTTCCGTTCCAACCTTTGCCCGGGAGTCCGCCCGTATAACCGACCGCACGAAAAACACCATTACCCAAAGCAATCACCTGAACGCCAAGTTTTTTAGGACCCTTTTCCCCCTCGATGCTGCCCGCATACTCACCCTGCAGCAGGATGTCTCGGTGTTGCCCCGGGTCGGAGAGACCGGTCTGTGGCAGCAGGCCCATCAAAACGATCAGGATGGGTCGTCCGTGTCGGATCACTCCGTGGAGAAAATGCATCGAGATTTCCTTAGGAAAAGAAGCGTTACTGGTAACAGTCGCTCATCAGCCCTCTGTAAGAGCCGACGCAGGTTCCCTTTGTTCGGCCGCGATCGGTGGTTCACTTTGCCAGTCGACACCCAGCATCAGACAATTGACACCCGAGCCGATTCCCAACAGTGCGGCGTGATCGTTTTTCACGAGGTGTCCGTTTTCGATTCCGATCGCCATAGAGATCGGCAACGCGACCGAACCGGTATTGCCGAGCGACTCGACAGTGGAATAGTCTTTTGTAAGTTCGAGACCGAGCGTTTCAAGCATGCGTTTGCGGTGGGCCGTACCGACCTGATGGCAGAATGTTTTGGTCACATGTTCTGCGCCCCATCCTAGTGTCTGCAAAAAGTCAACAAAACTTTCACGACCCGTTGCGATTCCCGCCTCCATGAGGGCTTCAGAGTCGGTATCCATCAGCGGACGCATTTGGTCGCCCGCCTCGTCCTGTCCGCTGTGGCAGAGACCGTGATGCGTCGTTTCGGCGCGACTCACTCCACCCATGATCCGATTATCGGTCCTCGAGAGTTCACGATCGACGAGGAGGACGGCGCAGCTGGCCGAGCCGATCGTCAACGATGCGACCGCACTTTTAATCGCCTGGCGAGTCAGAGATGTATCGGTGTTTAAAGCCTGAATTGTATTTTCAACCAACGGACGACTGTTTTCGGTGCCGACAACAAGCCCGGCGCGAATCTGTCCCAATTCGATCATGTTGGCGACCTGGACCATCCCGTTGAGTAGCCCCAGACAGGCATTGCTCAGGTCGTATATCTGACAATGGGGGTCGAGACCGAGGAGATGATGCACGCGACAAGCGGTCGCTGGTTCCAAATGGTCGCGACAGACAGAGCCATGGACGAGCGCTCCAATCTGCCGGCGGTCGATGTCGGCTGCAGCGATTGCTTTATTGGCACTTTGCACGCTGATGTCGCTGGCGATGGTGCCCCGGTCCCAAAATCGCCGTTTACCGATCCCCGTAATCAATTCCAGTCGACCTGCCGGGAGTTTGAGCCGCTCGTAGAGCGGGGCAAGTTCGGCCTCGATTTGTGTCGAGGTCACGATCTGTTCGGGCAATGTATAACCGAACGACTCAAGGCAGACGGAGTGATATCGCATGGGGGCAGGGTGGGAACCAAGGGCGAAAGGAGTCCTCGATTCTACGCCAGAAACCACCAGACGCCTAGACTCCCGCTCTTCTAGAAGTCGTACTAGAGGCCCACCCCGACTTTCTGCTCACTGTACACGAAAAACTGAAGTTTCTCGTGTTGTCCGTTGTAATACTGGACACCAATTCGCACCCTCCGGCCGCTTTGGTCTCCGGTCCATTGCCAGCCGGTCTGAATGGCCATGTAGCCCCCATTTTTTTTCCTGGCGCAATGCGGCGGTTTGTTACAAAGTAAGGAAACTCCTTCAAATCCAGTCGGGGAGAGTTGACTGTATTCGATGCCGAATTCGACATGCCACGGTTGGGCAACATCGGTGTAAAAACCATAGCTGACTTGGCCGTAAAAACGCAATGAATCGGTGGGGAGGTAACCGTGTCCCCAAACGATCGCATCCCGGCTGTAGTTAGCTTGATTATTAAGAATCCCATGTTTTTTCGCCCATTCATCCTTCAAGTGGGAACGGATGTGGCAGTAGGCAATTTGCATCGGATACCGATCGTAACCTTAGGAGAGCGGAACCCCAAAGCGATAATTAGTGGCCTCCAAGATTTGGCCGGGAAGCGCAAGCCGCGGAAACGCAGCCTCCTCGAGATCGAGTTGCCAACCTTGAGGAATGATTTCGTTTCCCGATCCATACCGGACTACACGGATGCGGCCTCCGATCGAGAGATCCCACTTCCACTGACTATCCTCATTCAGATTAAAGACCGCTGCCATTCGCGGTTGGTAGACGCCGGCCAGATAAGGTCGATAAATCAATCGATTGGGCAAAAGATGCCAGTCCCAGACTTCACTCCAGTTTGCCGGATTCGGGAGAGGATACAAGGGCGAGTTCTCCCAGGAGTCGGCTGCTTCAAGCAACGTTTCAGTCGACGTTTTCTTTTCGTCGACCGGGGGAAGCGCTATCGGCAGCGAATCGCCATGGCTTCGGTACAACAAGCACACAATAGGGAATCATTTCGCGATAGCACCGCTGTCTTGGGCTGTCCTGCTTTGTTTTAACCGGTTGAACACATTTTCATTTGCAATGAATGACGAATGTAGATTTATGCATCTACGATATCTTGCGCTAGCATCGGGATGTGATCACAAAATAAAAAATCGCCAGTCAGGTACTTGCGAACTGCAGATTCTCGTCTACACTCGCCGGTGACTTACATTCCTCTTTCGTGGCGTCACGGGCTACGCATCATCAAGGAGAACTGAAGCCAATTGATATGGACATCACTCCGGTGAGCTGTGTTTTACTGGAGGGAAGGCTTCCCGGTTGACGAACTGGCGGGGTTCGTGGCCGAATGTGTTGCACCTGGCTAGCTTGGGGCAAACCTATTTATGGTTGTCCTCGCAGTCGGTTCGCTTCTTCATGTGAAGTAATTCTCAATAAAATGCAGCATCGGTTGCAGCAAGCAACCTGCCGGTTGAATCGTTGCCCATTCGGTTTCGTCTCTGATGCGTTTTACACCGAGTTGGATACACGAGGTATCCTATGAGAGGAA
>Ga0302123_10003442_pt1 | contig 10554 bp, 5 predicted proteins | sample CB21_321_MG_FD_203109 | JGI IMG/M metagenome (GOLD analysis project Ga0302123, IMG submission 203109) | Marine microbial communities from Western Arctic Ocean, Canada - CB21_32.1 | ecosystem: Environmental > Aquatic > Marine > Oceanic | place: Canada: Western Arctic Ocean | collected 2017-09-28 | reverse complement strand
TCTCCAAACCCAGGGCTACACGAACATGAAAAACCTAGCTGGCGGCATCGATGCCTGGAGCGTGGAAGTCGACGAAAACGTGCCGATATATTAATGGAATTCGTGATGCGGGAAAGCCGCGGCACGAGCACGGAAGACTGAAATACATGCTGGAATTGTAATCGTTCGACAGGCATCAAAGGCTTGACTCGCCTCCAAAATAACGAATCACGAAAGCGAAGCGCCGCGGCTTACCCAGTCACCCAGTCACCCAATCACCCAATCACCCAATCGCCCATTCAATGAAGTCTGATATCCAACGCGGCTGGTTGCTCAGTGTCATCGAGGAATACGAGTCAATCCGCGAGGCGTATCCGGCCCTGTCGACACTCCAGGTCCCGGCGCTGGTCGTCGAACCAGACCTTACCCGGACGCTCGGTTACTGGGATCGCGAATTGCGGCGAATCATCTTCGCCGGGCTGCTGTTCGAGCGTCACGCCTGGGGCGATGTCATCGCCGTGCTCAAACATGAAATGGCGCACCAAATCGTCGACGAAGTGTACGTCGTACGAAACGAAACGGACCATGGGCCGGCATTCCGGGACGCCTGCGAATTGCTCGGGATTTCCGCCGAGGCAACGATGCCACTGGCGGCATCAGCCAGTAGCGAAGACGCGCCCCGCCGCCGGATCGAAAAGCTCCTCGCGCTCGGCCAATCATCGAACCGCCATGAAGCCGAAAGTGCCCTCGCCAAAGCTCACGAACTCGGCCTGCAATACAACATCCAGATGGTCGAAAGAGAGTTCACCCGTGCCTATCGCTTCCGCAAGGCGGGACGATTGTACCGGCGCATTCCGGCGCATGTCTGGGCTGTCGCCAATCTTGTGAATGAGTTTTATTTCGTGCACTACATCGCCCACGTCTACCAAGGCAAACATCAGACCTTAACAGAAGGCTATCGACAAATCGAACTGTACGGCACCCCGGAGAACCTGGATATGGCGGAGTACGTCTTCGACTTTCTGCTGCGCCAGGGCGATAGCGAGTGGGTGGCATTCAGAGCACAGCACCCCGCGGCCAAGGGGCAGCGGGCGAAAGCCTCATTCCTGCGCGGCGTATTTGAAGGGTTTCAAAGCAAGCTGGAGGCGGAACGCCATACGCTGGCAGTCGAGAAAGCGCTGGTGTGGAAAGGCGACCCGGAACTGGACGCATTTTACCGCCAGCGCAATCCGCGCGTGTCGTCCCGTAGCATCGGCGCTATGATCAACCCAGACGCCCACGCCGCCGGAATCGAAATCGGGGCACAGATGCAGGTCCTCAAGCCCATAACGAACAGTTCAATCGAAGCCGGTGTCAGATTGCTGAGATAAGAGGTTTCGGGTTTCGGTGTCAGGACTGGACAGACACAGCAGGTAAATTGCGACCGAGTAAGATCGGTGGAGTAGGATGCATGTAAAACCCTCTTACGAGCCGAGCGGGTACTGGCGAGCCTGGAATACGCTACAAGCGGCGAATCTCCAATTACACAGTTTCTATATGACAAGACTACCACCTGCGGGATACCCGCTGAAACCTGATCCCTGAAACCTCCATAGATTGCAATCGCCAGAATCAGATATATATGATAACCCCTGCAACTCCCAACCTTCCCAACACGCGCAAGCGAAGCGCCGCGGCCTCCTAACTCCCAACCTCCCCAACCTTCTTAAATATTATGTATTGGTACGCCAAACTGATCATAGGCATCATTATGCTCCTCGTTCTCGGCGGCGGTGTGTTCCTCTTCCGGGGCTGCCTGCCGACAGTCACCATGCCTGACATCTCCTCGCCGTGGTCTGGGGACGACCCGCCAGAGATCGATCCGCATGACCCGCCCGCAGCAATCGATTTGGTCCTCGAAGCAATCGAAGCCAAGCTCGAGGTCGTCCGTGGATACTTGGCGAAGGAGGATGTTGTCAACGCCCGCAACCTCAGCCAGAACATGCTCAAAAATTTGGACCCTGGCGAGCATGAAGCGCAGTGGCGTGAAACGCTCGCACTGCTCAGCGCAGCAAACACAGAAATTCTGTTCACGGATATCCCGACCGGGGAAAAAGAAATCTACACGGTCGTCAGCGGCGACAACCTCGTCAAGATCGCCAGCCGCTTTAACACGCCTGTCAGTCTCATCCAGCGCAGCAACGGCCTGGACGAAACGGACTCGACAATCTATCCGGGGCAGACCCTGCAGATTTACACGGCGGACTGGAATATCGCGGTTTCGAAATCGAAGTTTCTGCTTTTCCTGCGTGATGGCGAGCGGATCATCAAAGCGTACAATATAGGCGTTGGCCGTCAGGACCGAACGCCTGTCGGCACGTTCATTATCAACGTCAAACAGGAGGACCCGGTCTGGTACCACGGCGGCAGCAAGATTCCGGCCGGGCATCCGGAAAATGTGTTGGGTACGCGCTGGATGGGGATAATTCCAGTTGGGGATACATCACCGACGCTGAAGGGTTATGGTATACACGGCACCACGGCGCCCGAAACGATCGGTACTGCCGCCAGCCAGGGTTGCGTGCGCATGCCCAATGCCGAAATTGAAGAGCTCTACATTATCGTGCCACATAAAACCACCGTTCGCATCGACGAATAACGACGAGACCTACGATGGCGAAACACAACGTACTCGATTTCGAACGGCCGATTCTCGAGCTCCAGCGTAAAGTTGAGGAGCTCGAACACTTCAGCAAGTCCAATGCGGTCGACGTCTCCGACGGCGTGCACCGGTTGCAGGAGCAGATCGACGCCACCAAGGACGAGATCTACCGCAACCTGACAGCCTGGCAGCGTGTCCAACTATCCAGGCACACTGACCGACCGTATACCCTCGACTATATCGAACGGATCTGCACCGACTTCATCGAGCTCTGCGGCGACCGGCGCTTCGCCAACGACGAGGCCCTGGTCGGCGGCTTCGCCAAGATCGACGGCAAGCGTGTGATGATCCTCGGCCAGCAGAAGGGGCGCAACATCCAGGAGCGTGAACGCCGGCACTATGGCCACATGCTGCCGGAAGGCTATCGCAAAGCGTTGCGGCTCATGAAGCTTGCAGACAAACTGGGGCTGCCGATCGTCAGCCTCATCGATACCCCGGGCGCCTATCCCGGCATCGAATCGGAGGAGCGCCATGTCGGTGAGGCGATCGCAGTCAACCTGCGCGAAATGTTTACGTTGTCCGTGCCAATCATCGTTACAGTCATCGGCGAGGGCGGCAGTGGTGGCGCTCTAGGCATCGGCATCGGCAACCGCGTCATGCTCATGGAGAACGCGTACTACTCTGTGATCACGCCGGAAGGCTGTGCCGCGATCTTGTGGAAGGACGCGGCGGCTAAGGAAGAAGCAGCGGCGGCCCTTAAATTGACGGGTAAGGATCTGCTCGAACTCGGACTGATCGACCGAATTATCCCGGAGCCCCGTGGGGGCGCCAATCAGGACTACGACACGGCGGCAGCATCCTTAAAGAGCGCCATCCTCGCCCAGCTCGCCGAGCTCGACGGCATATCCGGGGAAGCGTTAAAAAACGAACGGTACGATAAATTCCGCAACCACGGCGCCTTCGTCGAGTAAGCCCCCACCCTACGATGATGCGCCTGGAGGCGCGTACACACGAGCGAAGCAACGGCCGCGAAGCGGAACCCTTCAAGGCCTGGCGACAGTAACATTCTACATATGTATTGGTACTACTCGACGCCACTACAACGCCACTACAACTCCATTCCAGCCATTGCATTAGACACTCGATCGCGCTTTATTAGCGCCTCGTCCACTCATTTCGGGGTGTAGCGCAGCCTGGCTAGCGCGATTGCTTTGGGAGCAATAGGTCGCGAGTTCGAATCTCGCCACCCCGACCACTTTTTCCAGCCATGATGTTGGAAAGGCTCATTAAGAAAAAGGCCTCCTCGCCAGAACCTGTGGGTCGATTTGAGGCGAATTGGCTTCGTTTGCTAAGCTGGAGCGGTTTTTTGAGGGGATTTAGGCTCGCCACTTTTGGGTGTCCAGATAATTACGGCTGATTCAGTATTGAGTGCGCTACCAGAATTCATGCTCGAATTTGGATTTTGGTAGTTTACCAAGTCAATGGTAGAACGCGACCCTCGCCACGTCAAAGGAACGCTACCCGCGGGCCTTCCTCATGGCCAGCTTGATGCTTAGGTTGAACCCTTCGGTGATTTATACGTCCAGAAGTGCTCGGACTGTTCTGCCAACAGATAGGCCTTTACCGTGCGCAGATTCATCTGCAGAAGATCCTTAAGCTTGACACGCGGCGGTGAAGTCAAGTTCGATTGCTTTTTGAGAAAGCACCAGCGTGACTTGGCGAGGACCAGCTCCTTGCCCTGTTCGCAAAGACGCCTGACTTCTTGGCGCCATACCTTGTCGAGCGCTTAGGAAAACTTCTGGCGGATATGAAAGCGATCGAGTACATGCAGTGCCTGCGATGCCCGCTCACGAATCACTCGCAAATAAGGTCGCCACATATCGCTGCACACGAATTTCAGGTCCGTGCCGAACAGCGGAACGGTTAAGGCCATGTCGTCAAAGAAGCCCTCAAGACTCTTGACGGTGCGGTCCTTACCAGACCCACAACAATCGACGGCAGCCCGAAGCGAATTAGTACACGACCGTGAGGTATTTATGTCCCTTCAGGTACTGAATTTCATCCACGCCGATTGACGACACGTTGTCGAATCGACGGTATTCCAAACCGTATTCAACCACCCACTGGACCGCCCGATAAACACTCTGCCACGAGGTATAAAAACGCTTAGCAACGCGATGCCAGGGAAGATCCACGAATCCCATGCGCGTAGCCCTCTCGCCCAACAACGACAGCGTTGCGAGCGCCTGCCGGTTCGGCGACGACGTCTGGGAAATGCAGGACTTCAAGACCGTCGCAGCGTCCGGATACGCCATCCAATCTACTCGATCCTCCTTCTTCAATACTATACTATTCTCTGGATCCCATCAGTGCGTCGTATGCGTCGCAACAAACCGCTTTGATAGCGTATCTTAACCTGGATGACATTTAGATCCAAAGCCCCTACAGCCGCAATCATCGGCGCTGTTGCTCTGCTCGTGCTGCTGGCGGTACCCGCTTCGGCGGTGACCCTGCTCGACGCGCGAACCGGTGCTGGCAGCAGCGAACCGACGTCGTTCACGATCGTTGGCGGGCAATTGTTTTTCGTGGCAGACGACGGCGTCAACGGCCGCGAGCTGTGGATCAGCGACGGCACGGCAGACGGTACGATGATGGTTGCAAATCTCCGCATCGGTGGTGGTGACGCCAACGTCATCGAGCTGACGCAATTCGGGGACTCACTACTGTTCGTTGCAGATGACCGTATTCTCGGCCAGGAACTGTGGATCAGCGACGGCACTGACGCCGGCACCGTGCCGATCATTGACATTCGAGAAGGACTGCCGTCCGGGGCGCCGAGCAAGCTGACGGTGGCAATCGGGCTCTGCTTCTTCACGGCGGACGCGATAACGTTCGGCCGTGAGCTATGGCAAACCGACGGCACCGGGGACGGCACTTTCTTGATTGATCTGCTGGCGGGCAACACCAGCAGCGTACCGAACCAGCTCACGACGACGACGAATGGTCTGTTCTTTACCGCAACGGACGGGATCAGCGGTGTGGAATTGTGGTTCATGTCCGACCAGAGCGAGCTCACGATGATCGACATCCGCGAAGGTGTCAGCGGCAGCTCTCCGGACCGCCTCACAGGGCTCGACCGTCTGTTTTTCCGGGTGAGCGATAACGTTACGGGACGGGAGCCCTGGACAAGTGACGGGACGAGCCTCGGAACCTACACACTCGGCGACATCAAGCTAGATGGCGCTTCGAGTGATCCGGAGCAATTCACGGCGTTTGCGGGCGAAATCTATTTCTCAGCGGACGACGGCACGAATGGTCGCGAACTGTGGCACAGCGACGGCACGGCAGACAGCGCAATGCTCGTCTCCGATATCCGCGCGGGTGGCGCCTTCAGCAACCCCGATCATTTGACGCCGGTGGCAGACACGTACTTATACTTCAGTGCAGACAACGGGATTAATGGGCGCGAGCTCTGGCGCACAGACGGTACAGCAGACGGCACACTTCTCGTTTTGGACATTCGCGAGGGTGCTGCCGGCAGCTCACCCGAGAATTTCCTAACGATCGGCGATGCGCTCTTTTTCACAGCAGACGACGGCATCAACGGGCGCGAGCTCTGGTACACGGACATAACGCAGGACACAGCCACGATAGTGACTGATCTACGCGCCGGCAGCGCGGCGAGTGATCCCGACCAACTCACTATCTTCAATGGCTTGCTGTACTTCGTCGCAAATGACGGCACGACCGGTAGGGAACTGTGGAAAAGCAACGGCACACTCGAAGGCACGTTGCAAGTCGCCGACATGCGCGACGGTAGTGCCAACAGCAACCCGGTAACCTTGACGACAACTAACGACCTGTTGTTCTTCCGCGCGACCGACGGGGTGAGTGGCAACGAACTATGGGTTCATCGCAACACACCACCTGTCGTGATCGGGACTACCGCGTATGAAGCGGATGAGGATGCAGACGCGCTGGTGATCGACCTGACGACGATGTTCGACGATGTGGAGGACGGCGCCGAACTCGTGACAATTCTCGATGGAACAAGCTCGGATGACAGTCTGGTCGAAGCCGATACTGATGGGCCGCTGTTGACTTTGTCGTTCAAGCCGGATCAGAACGGCGTCGCGACGGTCACAGTGCCAGGGATGGATCTCGACGGGGACTCAACCGATGCACAGATCGTCGTTACCGTAAACCCTGTGAACGACGTACCGCAAACGGTCGCCGACACGTTCGACGCAAATGAAAACGGACAACTCGTCACGGCGCCCGAAATCCTCACCAACGATATCGAACTGGATGGTGACGACACGACTGCGGTCCTGGTCACCGATATCCAACATGGTACGTTGGCGCTGGCGCTGGACGGATCGTTTACTTACACGCCGACGCCGGCTTACGTCGGAACAGACACGTTTGAGTACCGGGCGGACGATGGTTCGGAGCTGATCGCGGATGCCGCAACCGTGACGATCACTGTCCACCCGATCCCGGTAGCCGAGGACGATGCAGCCGATGCAACTGAGGACACTCCCGTCATTATCAACGTCGTCTTGAATGACACAGCGCCGGACAGTACGGTCGATACCACCAGTGTGGCGATCACCAGCCCGGCAGCATCGGGTACGGCGGTCGCAAACACGGACGGCACAGTGACGTACACGCCGATTCAGAATTTCAACGGAACCGACACATTCGAATACACGATCAACAATGCACGGCGGGCGCTGTCCGCGCCGGCAACGGTCACCGTCACCGTGCTGCCCGGCAACGATCCACCCGATTCAAACGACGATCGCTATCTGGTGAACGATGGTGAGGAGCTGGTGGTCCCGCCGCCTGGCGTCCTGGTGAATGACTCAGATATCGACGGGGACGATCTGACCGCCACAAAACGAGCCGGAGGCGGTGGAATATTGAGCCTCGATGCGAACGGCGGTTTCACCTACACCACCGGCCCCGGCTTCAGCAGTCTCGACACGTTCACATACAGCGCCGACGATGGCATCGAACTAAGCAACCCGTCAACGGTTCGGCTTGTCCGCAATGCCCCGCCCGGTGCGCCGAACGATTCTGCGACGACGCCTGAAGATACGCCGATCGCGATCAATGTAATCGAAAACGATTTCGATACGGATGGTTCACTAGATCTGGACAGCATCGTGATTACACAGCCCCCAGGGGCGGGTACTGCAGTGAAGGGCGACAACGGTATCATTGTATATATACCAGATGCGAATACGGCGGGCCAGGATACGTTCAAATATACTATTCGCGATGACGCCAACGGCATTTCGATCCCGGCCACGGTAACTGTTAACATCACCGCAATCAACGATGCCCCCGTGGCAACTGTGCCCGACCCGATCGCTCTCGCGGTCAATACCGCCGTGGAGCTCGTCGACCTGAGTGCGATCTTCTCGGACGCCGAGGATACATTCGCTCAACTCGATGTGACGGTGGAAGACAACTCGAACACTTCATTGATCACGGCAATTGCCGGGGCCGGCAATTTCCTGGCGCTCACGTTCATGGCAGACACCACCGGCGGCGGGCGTATCCTATTGCGAGCGGAAGACACCGACGGCGCTGCCGTGGAGACAGCGGTCATTGTGAGCGTAGGTGATGCGACGACGGATCTGAGCGTTATGCCGGGCTGGCGACTGTATGCGCTGCCGCTGATACCCGAAACTGCCGACCCTGCAGGTGTGTTCGGGACGGCTCGGGACGCGGTATTCGAGGACACGCTGTGGTCGTGGAACGCAACCCGTCAGCAATATGCATCAGCAGAAGCGGTGACCTTCGGCACGGGTTACTGGCTGTACAGCGCAGCGATCGACTCGGTCGAGATAACAATCAACGGTGTACCAGCGCCCTCAGTGATCAGATTGTCACCGGGATGGAACCTGGTGGGGCCGACCGGCAGCGGCAACTTCATGGGCTTGACCGGCGCCATTCCGGATTGCGCTGTCGACCACGTCTGGCGCTGGACCGGCGACACCTATGAGCTCGTAGACGACAACAAACTCGATCGCAATCAGGCGTACTGGGTCTATGCGCACACGCCGTGCGACGTCGAGTTCGATTTAACGTTTCAGTAACTGGTTGTTACACGTCGAGTAGAGGGTCGGCCCAACGCCGCCAGTCGATCGCATTTCGTACATCCAGATCGATGATCGTGGATCTGGATGTACGAAGATTGCCAGTAGGGGGCAGCGCGGCGGCGTAACACTGTTCAGCCCCTGCGGAGGCGAGTAAAAAGCACGCAATGCCTTACCATCAGCGCGCGCGAACGATTGACTAGCCTTTCCTTGCTTGGAAACATACGTAATCCACTTGCAGCAGGGATGCCAGTCGAGATGATTCGTATTTCTGGCAGTGCCTGTGCTACTGGCGCACGGAGGTTGACATAATCAACTGCTCACGCTGTCAGAAAGAAAACGCCTATACAGCAGTGCACTGCCGGCATTGCGATAGCCGTCTCGATCTCGAGAATGTGCCACTTGCTGCGATCAAGGTCGATACAAATCGGGTTCGTGGTTTTCTCGTGCCACGATGCCACCGCGCTCGTGGCACACTGCGTTTAAGTCCCATGACTCACGCGGTCTATATCCTCCCGCACCTCGAATGCACAGGCGCGCCGTGAATCACGAGTGCCGAGGCATCGTGGTACTTTCCGTAGTGTCACGACGTTTTTCGACAGGACCCGCACAGCTCATAGAGCTCCTGAGATACCTAAGCGCCTTTGGCGCAAAGAACCAGTTTCAAGAATACACTTCTAACTCCTTAAGTCCGTGCCATTCCCTGTTAGCTAGCCTGGCGCCAGAACATCAGGGATTTCAGGGCAGACCAAAATCCGGTAGGGGAGCCGCGCCAATCGTTCTTTTCGTACCCTCGAAAAGCAAGCACCGTCGACATGTCTTCTGCGTTCAAGCATTTGTCGAGATCGCGCACGACTGCCATCGCAGTGGGATAACGCTTGGCCGGATTCTCTTTCAGCATCTTGGCAAGGATTCCCTGCAAGGCGATGGGAATCTCCGGAACCAGCAGCCTGGGTTCTTCAGGACGAACGAACTTGTACGATTCTACTGTCGGCATCCCGTGCGATCGGGGGTATCGTGTTTGCACGAGCAACTCGTAGGCGATCACACCGATACCGAAAATCTCGGAGCGTTCATCCGTTTCGCCGCGCAGCAGGGTTTCGGGCGCCATGTACTCCGGGGTTCCGATAATCTGTCCGGTCCGGGTGAGGTCAGAGTCATGATTGCTGACGATACCGAAATCCATCAACTTGATTTGACCGTCCGGCAAGACCAGGATGTTGTCAGGCTTGAGGTCGCGGTGCAGGACACCAGCCTGGTGCACGGTAGAAATCGCGTCGGCCAGCTGGCGTATGAACTGCAGGCGCTCACGTACCGACGTACTCAACAATCCTGTGCAATACAATTTCAGCGACCGACCGTTGATGTATTCCATCACGAGATAGGGAGCGCCATGAGCGATCGAAACGCCATAGTCTGCAAGACGAACAATGTTCGGATGTTCGAGTCCCGCCAGGGTCTGAACTTCACGACGGAATCGCTGATTCAAATGCCAATTGCGTTCACCGCGACCAGATGTTTTGACGATCTTGATTGCATACTGCTCGATGCCATTTCGATCACTCCGCTCAGCCAGGTGCACAATCCCCATAGTGCCTTCGCCGAGCATACCCAAAAGTTCGTATCCCTGAATCTGATCGGTCGCTACAGGCTGGCTTTTCGAATGCCCGACCGGGCTGCCCGTATCGTCGTGACCAACCAGTGCTTCTCCTACAGCAGCAGCCAACGCTTCGCCGCCGACCGGTTTGGTCAAAAAATCACTGGCACCGGCTTTCATGCATTCAACGGCCAGTCCCTGATCGTCGATGCCCGTAACGAGAATAA
>Ga0302123_10003441_pt1 | contig 10554 bp, 12 predicted proteins | sample CB21_321_MG_FD_203109 | JGI IMG/M metagenome (GOLD analysis project Ga0302123, IMG submission 203109) | Marine microbial communities from Western Arctic Ocean, Canada - CB21_32.1 | ecosystem: Environmental > Aquatic > Marine > Oceanic | place: Canada: Western Arctic Ocean | collected 2017-09-28 | reverse complement strand
TGTAGCCTGGCGTCAGATAGAATTTTGCAAAGTCTACGGCCGTAGGTAGGCGGGGAAGTGGTGCAAGAAAGATGGCCGTATCATCGATTAAATCTGAATTGAGTAGTGCCAGGTAGCCGCCCCAACTATGTCCGATGATCGACAATTTATTGTTTACATTTATTTTTACCGCGTAAATCAGTTTACGAACACTTTCGTAAGACGTGAGAAAACCAAACTGCCCTTTAGATAACCCCAGTCCGGGATAATGTGGCACGTACACTTCGTAGTTGTTGGCCGCAACGACTTCTGCAAAATCGTAATTTTTCCTCCCAAGGGACGGATATCCATGCAAAATGAATACTGTTCCCTTCGGCGGAGATTTGGACGGTGTGAAATGCAGCACATACATATCCTCGTACCACCGGGGGGAAGCCGAGAAGGTCATAGTTAGCCTCCAGTTATTAGAAGTTATTAGTGGGTTTCACGATTTGTCGGCCGAGTCCCGGCGCTGCGAGCTCAAAAAAAGATCATCTTTCAACGTGGCATCAAGCAAATCCGTAACTCCTTTCACGGACTGATTGATTAAATTGCCGATAGTTTTGGCTGATGATAAAAAGCCGACATCAGTGGCATTATCTGCGCTCGAACTTCGATAGCCTGCACGATTAGTCGGGCCTAGCCTAAGTGTATGTGTGTTTCCCGGATTGCCAGAACCAGTTGCCGGTTGTCTTTTAATGTGACATCGGCGGCCCGTAACAGAACATTGGCGCTGTAGGAGTAGGTAACTCCGGTAAGAGATCTCATAGAACATGGAATAATGACCATTCAAACTGTCTTGATAGGACCTGAGGAAATACGCGCCGCAACATCCCGAAAGCCATAGATCACGTCAGCAAGTGCAGCTACTTTGCGTGACTGAAAAGTCAGTTTCTAATTCTATCGTACATTTCGCGACATTGCTGAAAACAAGGTGGGTACGAAGATTGTCGACTTCCCGAAGAGCCGCCAGCAGACGAATTCTATATATCGCACCACTCGCACCAGAAATGCCCACTACCAGTTCTCGCATTATTTTTCTCCGTGGTGGTTCTTACATTCGGAGCATCGTCCCTAAATAATAAATATCGAATTCATTGATTAAAATGCGTGAATCGCACGGGATGGCTTTAAAGATTTTAAAGCATAAATGATGAAGTAGGTTGCATGATGCAAAAACATTTTTTGGTAGCGAAGACGCACACGTACATTCTAATATGTGTTCGTTAAGTTTGGGTCTTTAATTCCGAGTCATCTTACATCGCAAACAAACTGCCTGATTTGATTACAGGAGATCGATTGAAAAGATGGTTCTTCAAGAAACTATGCAGTTTCCTGAATCCAGCTTTTGGGACTACTCCATTCGTGGTTACGCAAGTGCAAGTGTTCAAAAGGCTTGTTTGTCGCTCCAAGAGTGTCAGAGCACCGACGTAACGTTCTTTTCTTTATTGCATGGACGACGAATAATAATTCGCTAGGTTGGAGGAAGACGCATTTGAAAAGGTCAAGTCGGCTGTCTACAAATGGCACAATGAGATCGTTCTCCCACCACAGTCAATGCGCCAAGCACTGAAGACCGATTCAAAAGGGGCAGATACTGAGCTAGCTTCGGTCTTCTGCGAACGGATAAAAAGAATTGAATTGAAGTCAGAACATATAGAGCAGTTAATGTTGGAAACGTGTAAAACGGAAGACGGGATGGATGGTATTGTTCTTGGAACCCGCCGTCTATATGCTATTGAAGGGATTTGTTCTTATCTGGAAGGTCTCGGAGTTCGGTTGAGCGAAGTAGATAATGACAGCGTTAAAGACATTGTTTACGAAATAGTAATCTGAATGCTATAAAAATTTATTAACGACTCGTGCAAACGCGGAACATGCGCTCGTTATGAACCACAGACCTAGCTTTTGGGGTACTATATATTTGACAGACCAAATTATCCCACTTACACGGTAAACAGTAATGGCAAGTCAAATCACAGGTATAGACCACTGCGTAATTCTGGTCGAAAAACTTGATACAGCGTACAGTCAAATCAGACAATTGGGATTCACGGTACAGCCACGTGGCACACATAGTGAAAACATGGGAACCCATAATCATTGTGTGATGCTCAATCGTGGATATTTTGAGATTCTTAGTATAAGACACCCTACAAAGTATAACGAACGATGGCGTGAGGTTCTGGCGCAACATGAGGGATTAGGTGCCATTGCTCTGGAGATCACAGAAGCGCGAGCTTGCTATGAACAGTTGAGACAGGTCGGCGTAGATGCAACAGAGCCAGTCAATTTTTCTCGCCCTGTAGATCTTCCGGAAGGTTCTTTCGAAGCGCGCTTTTCTGTTACCGTAATCCCAGACGAAGAAACACCTGGCATAGCTATGTTTGCATGTGAACATCACACCCGAAATCTAGTATGGCACCCAAGTTATCTTTCCCACGAAAATGGCGCAACGGCAATTGCGGGAGCAGTTGTCGTCGTTGACGATCCGGCGAGCGCTATAGATTCGTACTCCCGGGTATTTGGCGGCCAACGCGTGAATCAAACAAGTTCCGGACTCACTATCGGGCTACCTGGCACTCCGATAGAGCTCTTGAGTCCTGATCTTTATACGGCACGATACCCTCTTATCCCTAACGATACAAAGAGTGCTCTTCTGACGTCTACGGTACTTAGAATTCGATGTGCTAGCCTGGATACAGTGCGAAAATGTCTCGACCATAATGCTGTCGATTATCATCCGAGCGAGCAAAGTGTGTGTGTGCCACCGGTCAATGCCTGTGGTGCGGTTATCGAGTTCGTTGAATGAAAAATGAGCCTATACTCGAATGTATGTCGTCAAACCAAATTGGACAGATGGCGTCCTGATTTAAAAGACAGTTCAGCTCCTCAGATTTAAGTTATTGCGGTTATCGTAATGCATCTTTCGGCGCATGGCCAAGGTGTCCAATTTAATGGTATGCCTCTGATCCAGTATTTCCTGTCCCCGCCCATAATACACATCAGGGGATGTCAGGTTATCCAGTGATTCATGATAGCGCTCATGGTTGTAGTAACTGATAAATCGGTGCAGATCTTCCTGTAGCTCACCCGGCAGATAATAGTTGTTCAGCAGAATCTGATTCTTCATCGAACGGTGCCAGCGCTCGATCTTACCCTGGGTCCTGGGAGATAGTCTTGTTTGATTTGTAACCAGGGATTATCATTGAGAGCTCGCCATCTTATATTTCGTGAATATATTGTAGCCAAATAATGAATTCAATAATTTGTTTGATTCGTAATTGGAACCCGGTAGAACTAGTGCTTAAGCAGGCTTTACCTGTGTGATGTTTGTTTGCAAATGAATGACGATCTGAGGGTGTCCGATATACAGGCGATGCTGGACAAATCGCCATTCATACGGTTTGCTGGTGTCGAATGCCTGTCAGTGGATAATGTTAACCTCCAGGTTGTAATGAAACAGGTTATGCGTCCCGAAATGGAACGTACGCCAGGAAGTGGGCAGTGGCATGGTGGGCCGATCGCCGCTCTGATTGATACGGCGGGTGACTTCGCAGTAGTACTATCGGTTAAATCCGGGGTCCCAACAATCAATTTTCGTACTGATTATTTAAAGCCGGCGTTCACCCCTGTACTTATCGCAACAGCGACCGTTCGCCGCGTGGGTAAGACGATTGGTGTGGTCGATGTTGACGTGACCAATGATACGGGACAGTTGCTGGCGCTTGGGCGTGGAACGTACAGCACTAAGGCTGGCTAAAGTATTGTTTTGTGTTTTGCTAGGTGCGAACGTCGCGAGAAGTTTCTTTAGCAGCCGTCCGTCCAGCCGTTCGACCACCTATAAAGCACTCGGCTAAATTGCCGCCTGACATGTAAAGGTGCCCGAATGCGCTTCCCATTTCTCCCGCCGCATACAAACGTGGTATTGGCTCACCATACACATCGATTATTCGTTGTTCGGCATCATGTACCGGCCCGCCTTGAGTATTGCTAACAATTGGCCAAATCTTTCCATATATATATGGAGGCGTTCGGATTGGCATCATGCTGGTTGGTGGTCGTCCGAAGTCTTTGTCGGAACCCGTGTTGCACGAATTATTCCAATTTTGTAATGACTCAGAAAGGATTGCTTTCGGTACACCAATTTTGTTTGCGAGATCAGGTAGGTCATCGGCTCTTCCCAATATTCCTAATTCAATTTCTTTTTCGTTATCAGGACTCCACTCGTAATCTATACCACGCTCATGGGATGTTGGACGGCCAAAAGGGTAAAGTTTGCCACCTTCAGTATCACTGATCAGCCAGCATGGTAGTGCGCTGTACTCCTGACTTTCTGGGAGAAATCGGCTGAAAGGGCGTGCACCAGTATCTTGAAGGTAAGGCTCGTACTCGTTCATGAAGCGTCGCCCGGAGCGATTCAATAAAATCCATGGCATGTACACTTCTTCTCGTAAATCCTCACCGGGTTGCCAATCTGGAAGACGCTTAGTACGGATGGCAAACGGGTATGCAGGATCAGGATGTTGAAAGCCGTATGAACCATGGTAGTGCCACATATGCCATAAGGCTGCACCCATATGTTGCGCCATTCGTATACCGTCTCCCGTATTAGCACGATAGGCAGCTGGAAAGACAGGCTTTTCTTGCCAAAACTGGCGTTGCATGGACGGATCGCCTTCAAACCCCCCACACGCTAACACGACACCGAGCCGCGCGCCCAAAGTCTTGATAGTGTCTCGATTTTGAAATATAAGACCGGCGACCCCGCCTTGATCATCTTTCAACAGCCGTGTAGCCGGCGATGACAGATGTATTGGAATATTTCTTTTTCTAAGGTTGTCTTCCAGCACCTTGAACAATAGCGCCCCTGCTGGGGACCCACGTACGTGGGGATAAGAAACCGTGTGATCAAACCCAGGAATATCGTCAATGTAAGCAAATCCAAAGGTTTTATGGCCGTCAAAAGGATAATTTCCATTTGACGGGCGTACAGAAACTTTGGCACCGTTGACCGCCGCTAGATTCCGAACTTGCTCCTCAAGTGTAGTCATCCCAACTGCCAAAGAGTGTAAGACTGAGTGATCGGTTGTACCGGCGTTTGTTTCTGCTAAATAAGTCAATGCTTCGTTAGCATCAAACGCAATACGTAAACCACCTGCAGAACATATAGATATTCCTCCAATGTCAGGAGCTTTCTCGAGAATTAACACATCAGCACCTGCATCATGAGCTTCAATAGCTGCGACTGCTCCCGCGTAGCCGCAGCCTACAATAATTACATCGCAAATGTGGTCAAAACTTTCGGGTGTGGTGAAATTTTTCATTTTTTTAAAAATAACATTCCAATAAATCGAACGGAATTGTCCGCTTGCTTGTTACTTTACAAAAAATACTAGATGTTGACTGAATCAAGGGGAATGAAGAACAATTATGTGACATGATAGAAAGCAATTATAAGAGAAGTGCTTACAGCCATTTTTCCAGGAAGTGCCGGACGTCGGTCCCCCAAATTATTGTACCCATATGTTCGAAATGGTGACCCTCATCCATTGTAAGCCCAAATCCAGGATAAATTTGTGCTTCGACAATCTTTCCGTGTTTTTCCAGTAGCTCTTCCAAATCTCGTGTAGGCCCTGTGCTGTAATCGTTTTCAGCTTGAATAAGAAAAATCGGCTGTGTCAGTTTTTCGGCGTATTGCTTCATTAGGTCGCGTAGTTTCGGTGTCGATTCCCAATTCATTGCAGCTCCCGCAAAATTAACAGCACACCGGAAGCGTGGACATTTTGCGGCAGCAAGGAGGGTATTGATCCCCCCAAATGAGCATCCCATCACCCCGATATGGTCTGCTTGGATTTCTGGTTGAGCCTCGAGAAATCTAAGCGCAGAGATCACGTCATCACTTTCACGTACGAGGCGAGCTACTATCTGAGAAGCATAGGTTTCAGATCCAAATTCCCCGGCCTCTTTTTGCCAGCTAATTCCAGGAGAGTTACCGTAGCCGCGGCGATGCGGCAGAAAAGAGGCGATCCCCCAAGACATTAGTATTGCTGCCAGAGAGGGGCGGCATATATCAGTTGAGCCTTGATTTAGAGTGCTGCCGTGATTAGTGACCATGCAGGGGAAGGGGCCTTCACCTGGCGGTAGGTAGAGATATCCTTTCAACTCCAAACCGCAACTATGGAATGTTTCCTCTCTTGGCACGATAGGAACGCCTCCCAATGGAGTGCTGTCAATCACTCGGGGTACGGTGCTCAAGGTATCGTTGCGAAAAAAGTGCCTTTCGAAACGTTCTATTAACATTCCCATTTGCCTGCGTATTTCTTCGAATTTCGCGCTGGCGGCGCGTGCTTCTAGATCTGCGTTATGTGCTTTGACGGTCAGGAAATCACATTCCCACTGAACATCCGGACCATCGTCAAAAGTGTTTTCTTTAACACGAATCACACCGAAAGGCAAAGAGAGCTCCATTCGAACTTCGGAGGCCTTGCGACGGAGTTGCAATACCTCTTCTTGATGCGAATCCTTTACAAAGTAATTAGTTCGTTCCAAGTACATTGATTTAACTCCGGTTTATGAACGAAGACCAGTCTCCGGGAAATGGCAGCGGACCCATCGACTTGGCAGCACCTCTTCCATTTTAGGACGTTTTTTTCTACACAACTCGCTAGAGCGGGGGCACCGGGTATGGAAGTAACAGCCACTCGGCGGATTCACTGGGCTTGGTATTTCGCCTTCCAACGTAATTCGTTGGCTCTTGCTTGCTGGATCTGGTTCCGGAACAGCCGATATGAGAGCCTTAGTGTAAGGATGCTGGGGCTGTGTAAATAGGTCATTTTCAGAAGCCAGTTCGACTACCTGGCCGAGATACATCACCGCGATTCGGTCCGACACGTGTCGGACCACACCCAAATTATGTGTAATAAATATTAGTGAGAGTTGCAATTTCTTTTGAATTTCCTGGAAGAGATTCAGTATTTGAGCTTGAATGGATACGTCGAGAGCCGAAACTGCTTCATCGCAAACAATTAAGTTTGGCTCTATAGACAGGGCTCGCGCAATTCCAATTCTCTGGCGTTGTCCACCACTAAACGCATGAGGGAATCTGGCCATCCACTCCGGAAGCAATCCAACTACTTCCATAACTTCTGCGACTCGTTTTTTTGCTTGGCTATTGCTAAAACCGAAGTTCGTTAATGGCTCACCAATAATGTCTACTACCCGCAAGCGTGGGTTTAAAGAGGAATAGGGATCTTGAAATACTACCTGTAAGTATCGCCTGATCTCACGAACTTCGCTTCTGGACAAATCAGTAATATCTTGCCCCTTGAAGTGAATGCGCCCAGAAGTCGGATCTAGTAGCCGCAAGATAAGACGCCCGAGGGTAGTCTTCCCACAGCCACTCTCACCTACAATGCCTAGGGTCTCCCCCGGGTGTAGTTCTAAACTGACATCGTCTACTGCTCGCAGTGTCTGTAAAGGCTTTCCGAACAGGGATTGCTCAACAACAAACTCCTTAGTCAATGAGTCAACTTTTAGCAATGGAGTCGTCACTTACCTGATCCTGGTTTGAAATGTGGCTCATCAGACCGTAAACAAGCTACCCGGTGGGTCGGTGAAATTTGTGTTAACGCTGGTTGTTCGCTGCTGCATCGGTCTACTGCGTCGGGACATCGCGTATGGAATCGGCAGCCTGGCGGAAAATGGGTTGGGGACGGCGTGGTGCCCTCTATAACTTCAAGTCTCGCCAGTTTTTGTTTTACGCGCGGTATGGTTCGCAGTAGAAGTTGAGTATAAGGGTGTCTTGGAGCTGCAAAAATGTCCTGAACTGGGCCTTCTTCTACCATTCGGCCTGCGTACATAACGATTACCCGCTGCGCAATAGACGCGATGACGCCCATGTCATGGGTGATCAATAAAACAGCTGTGCCGAATCGAGATCGGAGGTCGTTAATAAGGTCCAGAATTTGCGCTTGAATAGTCACGTCAAGCGCTGTTGTTGGTTCATCGGCGATTAGAATCTTTGGTTCGCAGGCCATAGCCATAGCAATCATCACCCTCTGCCTCATGCCTCCGGAAAGTTGGTGAGGATAATCGTAAATTCTCTGTTGGGCATCAGGGATTCCTACAAGCTTTAGCAGATCAGCTGCTTTTTTCATTGTCTCTCGGCGACTCATACCAAAATGTTCCTGCAATATCTCAGCAATCTGAAAACCTACTGTGTAGACCGGGTTGAGGCTCGTCATTGGCTCTTGGAAAATCATAGCGACCTCACGCCCTCGAATGGAAAGCATCTCTGCAGCCGTCAGCGACATTATGTCTTGGCCATCCAGGTTGATCGTTCCTCGATCAATTCGCCCTTCTTGTCCCAAAAGGCGCATTAAGGCTAATGCCGTGACTGATTTCCCGGACCCGCTTTCTCCTACTAAACCAACTATTTCACCCCGTTGTAACGAAAATGAGACATTCTCGACGACTTTTAGTTGTCCCCGCAAAGTAGTGAAAGAGATCATCAGATCATCTACTTGAAGTAGCGTAGATCCGCCCCTCTCGCAGCCAGGATCAGTGATTGATTGATAAGTCTTGTTCATTTTCCCCGCAGCCGTGGATCAAGGAAGTCGCGTAAACCGTCACCCAATATGTTGAATCCTATGATAGTAAATCCCAAAGCAAGGCTGGCGAAAATTGCGAGATAAGGCTCAGTCCTTAGCGACACCAGTCCGTCTCGAATCATCCCTCCCCAAGTCGGTTCCGGTTCCTGCACTCCAAGCCCGAGGAAGCTCAGGGTCGCCTCGGCCATAATGATGAAACCCACGCCGATTGAAGCACGCACAACAATAGGTGCAATGATGTTAGGGAGAAAATGTCGAAACAATATTTTGTGAGCAGGTGTGCCGCATGCGATAGCGGCATCTATGAAGGGCTCACTACGAATAGTTAAAACCAGAGACCGGGTCAGACGCGCAATGCCAGGCCACCATACTAATGAAAGAGATATGATGACAGTTAATTTACCCGGGCCAAGCATTGTGGCTACCAGGATTGCCAAAATGAGTTCCGGAAATGCAAAAATAATATCAACTGTACGCATTGCGATGGTCTCATACCAGCCACCGAAATAACCAGCAATCATTCCAACAGTAATGCCAAAGGAGAGTGTGATTAATAACACCGATACGGCGACTAAAAGTGAGACTCGTGCGCCCATGATCAGACGGCTTAAAATATCGCGCCCTAAAGAATCTCCTCCTAATAAGAATTCCGAATTAGGCGCAGACCATACAGCGAGCAAATTTACTGTTTCGAAATTATGAGGCGTTAACAGGGGGGCGAAAATCGCCACGATAACAACAAACAAAACCATAATTGTTCCGACAACGGCATTTCTATTCGTTCGAAATCTCAGCCATTGATCTGATTCACTTTGAGTGAGCTGATCGGCATCAGATCTCTGTTGTAAATTCGATTTTCTGGTAATTGCCATTATACAAACCCTGATTATTGTTCATTTTCCGAGACGGATTCGTGGATCGACAAAACCATAAAGAAGATCTACTAACAAATTGATTCCCGCATAAAAGAAAGTAAACAACAAAACAATTGTCATAGTGACAGGATAGTCTCGCGCGAAAATCGCTTGAATTGCCATACTCCCCAGTCCAGGAATGTTGAAAATAGTCTCTACTACGAAAGTTCCACTCAACAAGCCTCCGAATATGATTCCGATGGTCGTGAGCAGTGGAACTAAGGTATTACGCAATGCATGCCGATAGATAACTACATTGTCACGTAAGCCTTTTGCTCGTGCTGTGCGAATGTAATCTTGTTGCAATACTTCGAGCATATACGTCCGACTCAGTCGTGCGATATAGGCTGTTGGAGGAACGGCAAGAATAACTACGGGTAGAATCGCTTGGTAAAACGTACCCCAGCCGGCTACGGGAACTAGATTTAGTTGTATTGCAAATAGGTAGACCAAAAAAGATGCTAATGCAAAATTAGGAATTGAAATGCCTGCTGACAAGGCCAATATCACTGCTGTGTCGGCGAGTTTCCCAACGCGTAACGCGGCAAACGTTCCAAGCCAAATGCCAATTGGAATCGCAATTGCTAAAGCAGAAAGAGCCAGTACCGGACTAATTGCAAATCCTGTTGATATAACATCGATTACGGGTACATTGGCAAAGCGGAACGATAGTCCAAAATCCCACGAGAAAATGCCGGTTACATACGAGATAAATTGTTCAATTAGGGGCCTGTCCAAGCCGTAGTCAGCGCGTAAACGGGCCTCCATAACAGGGTCGCCGGCTTGATCGCTCAATAGAGTCATGATCGGATCGCCAGGGACAAATCGAATTGCGATGAAGGTTATGACTATTGCCGTAAACAGAATCGGTATTAAACCAAGAATTCGCCTGAGAGCGTACTTAAACATGGCTAAGCGAAGGCTAGCTTTGGAATAGCGAACTTAATATCGGTGTTTGGCATTTAGCGCAAGATCTGCGTGACTAAACAAAAGCCCTCGTACCGAGGTTA
>Ga0302123_10003429_pt1 | contig 10568 bp, 12 predicted proteins | sample CB21_321_MG_FD_203109 | JGI IMG/M metagenome (GOLD analysis project Ga0302123, IMG submission 203109) | Marine microbial communities from Western Arctic Ocean, Canada - CB21_32.1 | ecosystem: Environmental > Aquatic > Marine > Oceanic | place: Canada: Western Arctic Ocean | collected 2017-09-28 | reverse complement strand
TCTTGAAGGGCAAGCCCCGCCACATCCAGGCCATGATGGACGCACTCATCGAACGACACGGTGAGGACGCCACCTTGCCCGAGGTGTACCGGAACACCATCCACGATCTCAAGCACCCCAGACCCCGAAAGAAGGACTGAATGATGCTCGACTACCTCAAGCAGAACGCCCTCATGTCGGCCCATGTCTTCCACAGCAACAACAAGGGCAAGTTGGCCAAGTGCAAGTACAGCAGCACGGCAGACTTCCTACTGGACCGGGCCAAGATGATGGTGAGCACTGAGCCTCTGACCGAGGAGCAGTTCGAGTACCTCAAGAGCGTAGCGGACAACTCAGGGCACGTCTTCGAGCCCAAGCAGTGCTTCACCAACTCGATGTCGCTCGTGATCGCAGACACGCATCACCGCATGTCCTACGTCGAAGGCTACTGTTACAGCGGCCTGATGCCCGTGCTTCACTCGTGGGTCCTGCTGGACGGCAAGCTGGTGGACCTGACGCGGAGCCTCCGTGACGAGTCGGCACAGGAGTTCATTGACGGCAAGCCTCCACAGGCTGACCTCAAGGACCGCATCCTGGGTGTCATCCCTGAGGACTGGCAATACTTCGGGGTTCAGTTCAAGCGCAAGACTGTCCGTGAGTACGTCTACAAGTTCGAGCAGTACGGGAGCCTCATCGACAACTGGGAAGGCAGCTACCCGCTGTTCGAGTTGGAGCGGCTGGGCAACTTTGACCCGCCTGACCCCAACTGGTGGACCGAGATGACGAAGGGCTTGGGCACCGTCGAAGACACGGTCTCCAAGAGCGGCTAAGGCACAGGGTCGTGGCCGGAGCCTCCTTGGGGGTTGCAGCGCCTGATACGAGCCAAGCCCATCTTTACCCCTTTGATAGCCCCATGCTTGGTGATGGCTTGCTCCATGTACTCCGAGCAGGAGGGCTGGTAGTGACACCGTCGTCGGTAAGGCAAAGGTCTATCGCCCAGATGGAGCCACCTTTGGTTGGCCGTCTGATAGAGGTTGACTGACTTGAGGAGCAACCACACGAGCATCTAAACCCCCTACACGCCCGCGTGTATAAAAGGGGTACTGTGAGAGGCGTATGACTGACACCCAGAAGAACATCCTGCTGGTCCTTGGGCTTCCCCTGATTATGCTCCTCCTGGGCCTCTTCCTGGCCATGAATCCACCCGAGCCACCCAAGGGGGTCTGCGATGGTGATGGCACCCCTCAGGAGTGCATAGACTGGTGGCAGGACACAATGGAGCGACCATGACTAAGTGCCGATTCTTCCCCGTCTACGCAGCCGATTGCGAGACCCTGGCTGGAGAGGTCAAACACGACCCCTTCCGTGAGGAGTTGAAGTGGACGGCTCTGGACCAAACCGGGCGACGCCTCCGGGACGTAGGAACCCGGCTGGAAGCCGAGAACCTCGTCCGAGAGACGCACGCTTTCGCAACGGACATCACAGCTCACTGAATCTGAGAACTGACCTCTTCCTGAATCTGAGAACTGACCTCTTCCGCCAGGGAGTGGCTGTCCGCAATCTGCGCTGTCCGCAGCATCTGCATCGCCACCTCGTAGGGGCAAGCGTTGGCGTTAGGGCGGCGGTCTTCGAGATAACCGTAGCCCGACGTTGCCGTGTCCAGGGGAATCCGAATGGACGCCGTCCGGTCACTCACACCCCAAGCGAACTGAAGGTAGGAGCAGGTCTCGTGCTTGCCTGTAAGGCGAGCCTCGATGCCGTCTCCGTAGGCGGCCAGATGAGCCTGGATGCGCTCTGCATCTCCGGCAGCCTTGCACCATGCCTCGATGTGCTCCATGCCACCCTCTTGCCTCATAGAAGCGGTCGAGAAGTTGGAGTGCATCCCTGCGCCGTTCCAGTCCCCTGGGATGGGCTTGGCGTCCAGGGTGGCTGTGATGTTGTACTCCTCGCCGATGCGGTACAGCAGCCAGCGGGCAATCCACAGGTGGTCGGAAGCCTCCAGGGCGTTACCAGGTCCGATCTGGAACTCCCACTGTCCGGGCATGACTTCAGCGTTGATGCCTGAGAGCTTCAAACCAGCGTCGTAGCACGCCTTCATGTGCTCCTCGACCATCTCACGGCCATAGACCTCGTCTGCACCCACACCGCAGTAGTACGGCCCCTGAGGCGGAGGACAGCGGCGGTCGGGACCGAAACCAAGCGGCGAAGATCCTGCGAAGAGGGTGTACTCCTGCTCGAAGCCAAACCAGGCGTCGTCGTAGGCGAAAACTTCTGACAGGAACCCACGAACCAGTGCCCGCGTGTTGCTGGGATGAGGAGTCACCCGGTCGGCCATGAAAACCTCACAGAGAGCCAGGTAGTTGCCGCCCTCTTTACCGCCACGAACCGGGTCCGCCACGACGCAGACAGGCTTCAGGACGCAGTCGGAGTTTTCTCCGGTGGCCTGGGCAGTAGAAGAGCCGTCGAAACCCCAGTTAGGAAGGTCGGCGGCGGTAGGGATGTCCCCGTTATTCATTTCAAGATTTGGGAGAACTTTTGTCTTTGACCTGAGGGTTCGAGTCGGCTCGGTCCCGTCGATCCAGATGTACTCTACGAACATGTGCTCCTCCTTGGGGGGCTCGGGTTGTCCGGCACAGTACCCGATAGAGACCTCTCTAAATATAGTCTCTATCGACCAGCGTAGATGAACCGCTCAGGCGACACAGGGAGACCACAATGTCAGACAAGCCGATTATTGAAGACCTCGAAGGGCAATGGCTCCTCGGTAAGCATGACGCATGGGTCTCCGATCCTTTGGTCGCTGAAGACAACATCTCAGGAAACCACGGAACCATAGTCGGTGATGGTTTCTACGTCGCGGCCTCGCTCGAAGGACGGACGTGCCTGAGCTTCGACGGCTCCAAGGACCAGTACGTTGACCTCGATGCCTTCAGGAGCACGCTGTCAGGTCAGAATGCAGGCTCCCTCTCCATGTGGTTCAAGGCCAGCAGTGTCACTGCTGATGAGGTCCTTTTCGGTTGGTACGAGGATGACAACAATCGAGGCTATGCTCAGCTCACTGGGAGTGGTGCCCTTCAAGTAAACAATCACGTCGCGGGCAGTTGGCTCAACCCAACCAAAACCCAGACCACGTTCCAGGCGGGTCAGTGGTATAACGTCCTCTGGACGTTCGAGTTTGGCGAGATCAAGTGCTATGTAAACGGCCAGCCTGAGACGGTCATCAACCCCACCTTGGACAACTCGCCCCTCGCTATCGGAACGAACAAGCTCTTGATTGGCGCTTCTTATTGGAATGGGGCTGTTCAAAGCAGTCTCACTTTCGACGGTTTCATCGACGATGTTCGCATCTGGAGCCGCGTGCTCACTGCCAGTGAAGCCGCCGCACTCTATGCGTCGCCAGAGCCATACTTCGTGGACATGAACGCCAGTCAAAGTGAACATGGCAACGGCCAGATGAGCCCTCTCGGTTGGCAGGTCGGCAATCAATACCTCGACCCAGGTGCTACTTGTATTGACGCACTGGGAACCAACGTGACCGCCAACATCGTTGTCAGCGGAGACGTTGTCAACGGGAACGTCGAGGGCGACTACTTCGTCGTGTACAACATCGAAGATGGGTCGGGGAACACCATTCCTGGCTACGGCCTGACAAGGCTGGTTCAGGTCCAGGATCTCGCGGCGAGTCAGGGACGAACCTACACAACCATCATGGGTCTCTCAGACACCCCCGCGTCCACAACGTCGTTTGCGCTCCCTTCTCCGAACCTTGGATGGGCAGCCTTCACTGGGGATGGCGTTGTCTACACCTCTGCCACAGGTTTGGATGGTGAGTGGTCATACGCTGAGACCGGAGTGGCCCTGGACTATGGCAGTCAAGCTAACGAAGTGCTCCTCCGTGCTGGTGGTTGGTGGGCTGTCCATGCAGGAAACTGGCCCGCTTGGCAGGCTGGCCCACTACCGACGGCGGACTGGAACGAAGACCCCGAGAATGGCCCTTCGTTCGCCATCATGTACGAGGGTAGGAACCCGGACGCTCTGATTGGGTTGGTCTTCGATGAGCAGACGAACCAGAGCACAGGCTACGTCTCAAACAACGCTTCTGCACAGAACCCGCTTTCTTGGACGGCTCTTGCCTCAGGTCAGGCACTCCCTGGGCTTGACGCAGGCACTGACCTGATCCCTCGATGGGGAGCATCCAACGCCGCAGGAACCCACATTGTCCTGGCCGCTGACGCGACGCAGAGCAATGCTATGACGACCCGGATCCTCCGTAATGATTCTCGGAGTCTGGTCTCCCACCTCAAACTGGACGGATACATCGACGGTAATGGCTCAGCTCAGATTTTCGATAACAACGGTGCGTTCACCAATACGGTGAACTTCCAAGCTGGTCAGGTAGGTCAGGCTGCGGTCTACGACAACACCAACGACTTGGGAGCGACTATCGGGTTCCCCGGTGTCACCTTGGGTGGCGGACCTCAAAGCGCCTTGAGCTTCGGTGGGGACATCACCATCTCCATGTGGCTGAAGAACTCGGACTCGGCAAACGGCTTCAGGGTTTGGAGCGACTGGAACGTAGGTCAACGGAACCTCCTTTGGGTGTGGTCCCCAGACGATGGTGGGCGCATGAGTGCGGGATCTGGAGTCTCTGGAGGAGCCTTCGACCCTAACGGAACCGCCTACTCGGCCCTGCCGCCCTACACGGACTACACGGTGCAGGGTTGGGGTAGCGTGCCTCAAGGCCCAGGAACTTGGCTCAGGGCACAGTGCCCCGAACTTCTTGACACCAACCAGTGGGTCCACTGCGTCCTCCAAAGAGACGGCAACAACCTTCGGCTGTTCATCAACGGGTCTGAAGTCACCTACTACACGGCCAACGATTGGGTCACGACCCTCGCCAACGTGGACATCACAGGGGCCTTGGGTTCGACGACTGACCACGATGTGGGTCTCTGCTGTAACCTTGAGCACCACGGGTCTCTGCTTGCCGGGACCCCTTCTGAGGCGGGGATGCACCAAGGGAGCACCTTCTCAGGTCAAATCGACGACGTGGGTGTCTGGGACCGTACTCTCAGCTCGACTGAGATTAGCGACATCTACAACGCTGGTCTGAGTGGCGACTCCCTGGACACCACCCCTATTGACTTGGTTTCCTCCACGTTCGACTGGGAAGATATATCGGGCAGCCTCCCGGCTGGAGTGACGGAACTGCACCGACCCCGTTTCCACCCCAGCGCCTACGACGGCAACGGCATCTGGCTCATGGGAGCAGATAGCGGTTGTCTCGGCAGTGCCGATGACGGGGTGAACTGGCAACTCTTGACCTTCGATGCGGACGGGGAGCAGGTCTGTATTCAAGACACGGCATGTGTTGGGGACACCATGATCCTGGTCGGAGGGGTATACGGCCAATATGGCGGTGCCCAGATGGGACACGTCATCCGAACGGAGGACGGCGGTGATACCTGGGCCATCGTGGCCTCGAACACTACAATCTTGACCACCATCGCTGTATCTCAGCCGGACAGCGGTCATGCCACTTGGCTGGTCGGTGGTGAAGACGGAATCGTGGGTCTCTCAGTCTCTGACGGGCTGGAGTGGACCAATGTCAACGACATGAGTGCGCCTCTCAACCTTCTGGACGATGCCGTCGTCTATCTCCCCTTCGAGGACAGCATTACGAACGAGACGGAAAGCCCCCATACCTTCACTTATGTACCTGAGGACGGCCCCGCCACACCGACCTTCACTGATGATGGAAAGGTCGGAAAGGCTATCCACTTCACAGGCGACGAGCCCAACAGCGGGCGACTCGTGTGTCATCAGACCTATGTAGGTAACGGCCTCTCAGGAAGTGATCATAGATGGACTGGTGGCGTCCTCGGTGGTGGGGACTTCACATGGTCCGGTTGGGTCTATTATGACTCTGCCGACGTAGCCAAGAGTGTGATTCTTGCGAGTGACTGGACGGCCATCGGAAGAAACTTCTACTGTTCCATCCAAGGGGATTACAGCAACGAAGCCGCTAATAAACTGTTCATAATGACAGGTGACGGTGGCCAGTTGTCCCCCGGACCCGATAATGGCAGCGGGCAGTTCACGAGCCAAGAACAGAGGCAAGTCCAGTTCGTCAGCCATGCAGAGTTCCCCAGAGATGAGTGGGTCCATGTTGTTGTCCAGCGTAAAGGCAACGAGAGTGGCGACTACGACGGACACATTCATGTCTATTTGAACGGTCAGCCTTGGAGTATGGGCCTTTCGGCAGGCGGGGTTCATGACCAGACACCATCAACGCAAATCCTTGGTGCTGGAAATGAGGACGCTCAGGGCCGTGATTGGACAGCGGGTGGAGACACCAGCAATCTCTGGTCTGTCGCTGGAGAGTACCAGTCGCAGTTCTATCCGAACGGGATGCCTGGTGGATTTACACTGACCGCTGGGCACCCAGGATATGCAATCCAAGACGCAAACGGTAGGTGGCACAACAACTTCGCTGTTGGTCAACATCCGTCTTGGGGAGGCTCCAGGGTAGGCAAGCTCGATGACGTAGGCATCTGGAGCAGGGCTTTGGAGCCTTCGGACATCGCGGCCATCTATGCAGCCGGGTTCCAGGTTCCGGCCCAAGGACTTGGTGAAGTCGATGCGCCCACCACCATCGACTTGACCCCCAATCTGGTCGCCCACCTCAAGCTCGATGACGACCTGTCGGATTCGTATGGCAACACGAACGCCTACTCCTTCGACCACAGCGGCGCTTGGACAAACGGGCTTCAGTGGACGAACAGCTTTGGGAATCCATACGGCATCGGCGGCAGCGTTGTGGTCGGTGGCCTCGCAAACGATCAAGTCATCGCGTTCCCCCCAGGGGAAGTGAGCTTCGCGGGTGACATGACCATCTCCATGTGGCTCGAACTGGACAGCTCTGCTGCTGCGTCTCACACCAGGGGTCACGCACGCCTTTGGAGCGACTGGGATTACCAACATCGCAACGTGGGTATCTGGATAGTCTTTGACGACCGCTACGGGGGCACCCACCTCATTTCTGGAGGTTCTGGAGATGGGGGAGAAGGCCAGGAGCCCGGAGCGACAGTCACGGTTGATCTTTCAGGCCGATTCCACTTCGTCTGGCAACGAGAGAACGGCGTCGTTCGCATATTCATCAACGGTGATCGTGGTGTCCATTACTCGGATCTCGCCAACGGCGTCCTTACGGATGGGCAGTTCGAGCCTGGAGATTCAGGTGGTTCGGAAGGTGGACTCAATGGTGGGGCAACCAACCACATCGTTGCTGTCGGCGGGGCAACTGAGATGGACGGTTCGTCCATCCACCCAGACGGAAACGAGGGGTTGGAGAAGTGGCCTGGACTCATCGACGACCTGGGTGTTTGGGACACTGCGCTCAACGAGGAGGACATCCGGGCCATCTACGAGGCGGGGCTCCAAGGGAACAACTTGGAAGAAATCGAAGTGGCTATCTCCCGCATCGCAGCGGTCAAGTACGGCGACCAGTAGGGGCTACGACACGCTCACGATGTGAGGCTTCATTGGGGCTCCTTCAGCCTCGTCTACCTCTCCGAAACGCTGGCGGCAGCAGTAGCAGTGGCAGGCGGCTATCTCTTCGCCAGCCTCGTCAATGGCTTCCAGCGGAATCTTGTCCCAATGTTCGACCCAACCTTTCAAGGTCGAGGCGTGCATGGATAGCAAGTGCGCTGCGTCGTTGACGGTCATGCCCTTCTTGAAGGACTCCTCCGCAAAGAGGACCGCCAGGGCTTTCTGGCGGGGCGTATAGGTGATGCGCCCGCTGCCTCGGACTCTGGCGTCCTTCGCAGTCTGCATCATTTCAAATAGGTAGTCAGTATGCACGAGTCCACTCCTTCAAAGCTGTACGGTGGGAAGCCCCACGAGACACCCCCACAAGTTGAAAGACACCTGGAAGGTGACTTCCGATAAGGGGTAGTCAAGGGCCTACCCCGATTATGCAACAGGCGGTCGAGACCGTGCGGACAGATTCTGTCCGACTTCCACGACGACCCTCACTACCTAAGGCGCATGAGACGCTCCCCTCTGACAGTCACAGACCGAAAGACTTCGGAAATATCAGGTTCGCTCCTCACCCCCACCTTTTAGATACCCACCCAGAGGCTGCTTTTGCGCGGGCTTTCGTCTCACCTCCTCACATAGGTAATGGGACCAGACGCCGAGGCGTCCCAAAAAACCTCGGCCCTCTACTTGTAGATGTCCAGGCAGAGCCCAACCTGTTCGGAGAAAGTTGAGAAAGTTTGAGAAAGAACTGAGAGCTGCGTGGGCAACCTCCTTGCCCACGGGTGGATTCTGCACAGCCTGGGTTCCCAGGTAGGTTCCCACGACTCCAAAGACCTTTCGCCACCGCCAGTGGCCAGGCGGCCCGCTCCTTCGTAAGTACCTGAAATCGTTGAAGTGCTCCATGAGGTATGGGATCTTCCGGGGGTCATTTCAGAGTCACTCGGAGGAGTTCCGGGGAGGTTCTGGGTCTCCGGGGGTTCCGGGCTTAGCGCGATTCCTTCGAAATCTGACAGCTCTCACTCTGGTCCTGGTTTGTTCCACTCATCACCCGGCTCGTGTACGAAACACACGTCCCACCACAGCCAACCCTTGAGCACGTTCAGGTTCATCCTGGGGGTGCAGAACTCCGCTGGGTGAGAGGGTAGGTCAGCCGCAAGGTTGATGCCCTCGACCAAGTCCTGCATCCATGAGAAGGCTTCGTTGACCTCCTGGGCCTTCATCCGAGGCTCCTGGTGCTTCCTTGCTGCTTGGAGACACTCCCAAGCCGCTTCGAGGTAGTAGAAGCGGGAGGCCCAACCTCCCTCCTCGTGAAACACCCCCTCCTCCTGCTTGGCAACCTCTCGGTCTCCACCGTGGAGGTGCAGTTCCATGTTCAGAGACCAATGGAGCATCCGCTTCAAGCGTTCAACGTGAGGGACTCGGTAGTTCGCTCGGAGGTACTTGAGGTACGTCTGCTCCTTGGCCTTCCCCTTGCCAGAAACGCTCTTCCACCATCCAGCCTGAAGGGCGTCCTTCAGGGGTCCGGGACCCATCGAGGTCCACTCGTCCTGCAACCGTAGCCGCTCACGGCGGCTATCCTCACGATAGGCATGGGCCACCGCCTCAATCTGGCCGTAGGTGAAGGTCTTGAATAGGGCGATCATGCGTGGGCCTGGGGTTAGTGGCTTGCCATCATTCCGAAGAGCATCTCTTCGCTCATGCCTGCGGGGCCGACGGTCTTCTCTCCTGTGAGCATGTTGACGAGGACTGGGCGTCGTCCTTCCAGCGGGGTGCGGCTTACTGTGACTGTGCCAATCGCTTCAAGCTGCGCGGCTGCGTCGTTCCACTCAAGACCGTAGTCCTCAACGATGCGGTCAACGGTGATAAGCTCTGCGAAGTCGGCTGCCTCTTCGCGTGTGTCCTTCTCCACCTCTCCTGTGTAGGTGTTGTGGGCGAAGTCGATTCGGTAGTAGTAGCTGGCGGGCATGGTTCTCCTGGGGTTCAATAGCTATACGGGTGGCCCTGGAGAGCGCACCCCCTAACTCCTTGAAAACTATGGAGAATCAGCGTCAGCGAGTTCCGGGTGTCCGGCAAAAACGAGGTTCGAGGCGGACTTCTACCGCTTGTAGCCGGGGCGGGTCTTGACCTGACGGAAGCGCATGTCTGGCGGGACGAGGATGTACCGCTTGACCTCCCACCTCTCCAACGTGAACGATGAGATGCCTCGGTGGTAGCGGCACATGAGCACGGAGTCTGGGTTGGCTTTGAGCGTATGTGCCCAGTAAGTACCCAGCGGGTCGCCCTTCTCGACGAGCTTGTTCACCCATGCTCGGGGGTTCATCCGCTTCGTGTGCTTGGGGCGCATGTAGTATGTGCCTGCTGTGTTGCTCACCATCGTGCGACGGTAGTAGCTGCCGGGTTCCGTATGGTCTGCGAGTACAACGGCCATTGGCCTCCTCCTGCTTCCCTATTCTTGGATAGGGGTCACAACGGCTTTACGGGCGAGGTAGTCAAAGCGCACCCCCTGTGGTGTCTCCTCGGGTAGTGTCCTTAGAAAGGAACCTGAGGCGGGAGGCCCTGACGATGGACATCGAGAGACCCAAGTACCAGCGCAAGATCAACGGCAAGCGGACGGTCTTATACAGTCGGTGGGGGGACATGCGGAAACGCTGCAATCATGGCCCTACCTACGTCGCTAAAGGCATCAAGGTGTGCAAGCGGTGGGACGACTTCCAGAACTTCGCAACGGACATGGGAGAGCCACCTGAAGGCATGTGGCTGGAGCGGGTGGACAACCTCGGGGACTACGAGCCCTCGAACTGCTGCTGGGCTACGCCCAAGGACCAGTGCCGGAACAGGACCAGCAATCGGATGTTGACAGCGAACGGAGTGACGAAGCACATGACGGACTGGGCGAATGACCTGGGGTGCGCTCCGGCTACGATCTGGTTGAGACTTACGAGGGGTTGGACTCAGCAGCGAGCCTGTACCGAAGCGGTGGGCCATAGTAAGTACGACAGGTACAAGACCAAGAGAGTAGACCAAAGATGATATGGACGGGAGCCCAG
>Ga0302123_10003423_pt1 | contig 10578 bp, 10 predicted proteins | sample CB21_321_MG_FD_203109 | JGI IMG/M metagenome (GOLD analysis project Ga0302123, IMG submission 203109) | Marine microbial communities from Western Arctic Ocean, Canada - CB21_32.1 | ecosystem: Environmental > Aquatic > Marine > Oceanic | place: Canada: Western Arctic Ocean | collected 2017-09-28 | reverse complement strand
GGACCAGATAGGTGGTCGTCATGCGCTCGTCCCACGGGTGAGGCCTGCGGCGTCAAAGGCGATGATGCCCTGCGCAACCGTGAGCGTAACGCGGCCCTTCAGGCGGTCGCCAGCAAGGGGAGTGTTGCGCCCCTTCGAGGCGAACGCAGCCGGGTCGACGGCCCACTCTTCGTCGGGGTCGAACAGCACAATGTCGGCGGGTGCGCCGACGGCGAGCGAGCCCAAGGCTGCGAGCGCCCCGCCAAAGACCATCGCGGGGGCCACCGTGAGCCGATGGACCAGCGTCGGTAGGCTCAGTGAACCGGCGTGGACGAGCCCCATCAGCGATCCCAGCGCCGTTTCCAGCACAGAGATGCCGACCATCGCTTCGTCGAAAGGAACCGTCTTGTCGGCGAAAGTGTGCGGCGCATGGTCGGTGGCGATGCAGTCGATAGTGCCGTCGCGTAGCGCGTCAATGAGCGCAGCGCGGTCGGCCGGCGTGCGCAGCGGTGGGCTGACCTTGGCCATTGTGTCGTAGGCGCTGAGCTCCAGCGCGTTGGCGGGCGCGACTGCACCGTGAACGCCAAGCACCCACTCCTCGCTCATCGTGAGATGGTGCGGTGTCGCCTCGGCGGTTACGCGGATCCCGCGTGCCTTTGCCTGGCGGACCAGCTCGACGCCACCCGCCGTGCTGACGTGCGCCGCGTGGAAGTGGCCGCCGGTGAGCTCGGCCAGCGCGATGTCCCGGGCCATGGTCGACTCTTCGCCCGCGGACGGGTACCCCTCAAGCCCGAGTCGCGAGGCGACCCAGCCCTCGTGGACACCGAGCCCTCTGGTGATTGAATGGTCTTCGCAGTGATCGATCACCGGCAGGCCGAGCTCGGAGGCATACGTCAGCGCCATCTGCATCAGGTGCCCAGTGGCCACTGGGGAGCCGTCGTCGCTGAACGCTACGGCACCTGCGCTAGCCATCTCCTCCATCTCCGCCAGCTCTTTGCCGGCGCGGCCGCGCGTTACGGCGCCGATGGCCAACATGCGCACAGGCCCTGCCTCGCGAGCCTTGGCGGCGATGAATTCGACCATCATGGCGCTGTCGATGGCGGGTTCGGTGTTGGGCATGCAGCAGACGGTCGTGAAGCCGCCCCTAGCTGCGGCGGCCGCTCCGGTGGCGACCGTCTCTCTGTCTTCGCGGCCCGGCTCGCGCAGGTGCGCATGGAGGTCAATGAACCCTGGCGCGAGAACTTGGCCGGTGCCGTTCACCACCAACGCACCGTCGGGCGCGCTCACGGCTCTGCCTTTGGCTGCGATGACCCCGTCGCGCACCAGCACGTCGCCGACCTCGTCGGTCCCGTCCGCGGGGTCAATAACGCGAGCGCCCTTGATGAGGATCTGCTGGGAGTCGGTCATGCTGTTTGCAACTCCCCGCCGGTGAGCAGCTGGTACAGGATCGCCATGCGGATAGCGACGCCGTTGGTCACCTGCTCTTCGATGACCGATGCGACGCCATGCGCCAGAGACGATGACAACTCTATGCCTTCGTTTACTGGGCCAGGGTGCATGACTAGGGCACTGGGCTTGGCCCGCCCCATCCGCGCCTCAGTCACCTGCCAGCGGCGCGTGTACTCGCGGACGCTCGGCAGCATGCCGGCGGTCTGGCGCTCGGTTTGCAGACGCAGCGCCATGACGACGTCGGCGTCGTCCATCGCGGCGTCCAGATCGGGCTCGTAGGCTGCGCCTCCCAGGCTGCCCTGCGAATGGGACGTACGGGAAAGATCCAACGGTATCAGCGTCGGTGGTCCGCTAATCACAACGCGGGCACCCATCGCAGCCAGGCCGAAGACGTTGGAGCGCGCGACCCGGCTGTGGAGTAAATCGCCCACGATGACGACCTTTTTGCCGTCAAGGGAGCCGAGGTGTCGGCGCATAGTCATGAGATCCAGCAGCGCCTGCGTCGGGTGGGCGTGACGCCCATCGCCCGCATTGATGATGCCCGTGCGGGAAAGGTGGCGAGCCATGAAATAGGGCGCGCCTGCCTGAGGGTGGCGAACGACGATGAGGTCGGCGTGCATGGCCTGGAGCGTGAGTGTCGTGTTCAACAGCGACTCACCCTTTTCCGCACTTGAGCCGGAGCCGGCGATGTTGATGACGTCGGCCGATAGCATCTTGCCCGCCTGCTCGAAGCTGACTCGTGTGCGCGTGGAGGGCTCAAGGAAAAGAGTGAGGATGACCTTGCCGCGCAGCGACGGCACCTTCTTGATGTCTCGGTCCAAGACCTCGCGCATGGCCAGTGCCGTGTCGAGAACGATATCGATCTCGGTGCGGGAGAAGTCGTCGAGGTCAAGGACATGCCTCCGTGGAGCCAGCGTCGTTGCGGGCAGCGCGATAGGATCGGCTGGGGCCTGGGAGGTCATGGCTTAACGCTCCTGACGGCACGTGGCACGAGATCAACGCCGTCGTACCCGTCGACCTCGATGAGACGGACCTCGACTATTTCGTCGAGCGACGTGGGGACGTTCTTGCCGACGTAGTCGGCGCGGACGGGGAGCTCTCGGTGACCGCGGTCGATCAGCGCTGCGAGCTGGATGGAGTCAGGGCGTCCGTGGTCCATGAGTGCGTCCATCGCGGCGCGGATGCTGCGGCCAGTGAAGAGCACATCGTCAACCAGCACGACCCGCGTGCCGTCAAGGCCGGCGGGCAGTGTCGTCGGGCGCACGAGAGGTTGGGGACGGCTGGTGAGGTCGTCGCGGTAGAGGTTGATGTCGAGCGCACCCACCGGCACTTCGACCTGCTCGAAGTCGGCGATGGCATCAGCGACGCGATGCGCCAGCGGGACCCCGCGGCGCTGCAGTCCGACGAGCATGAGGGCGTGCGCCCCTTGATTGCGCTCCACGATCTCGTGGGCCATGCGTACAAGGGCTTGGCGAATGTCGTCGGCGGAGAGGATCTCCCGTTCGTCGGCCAAAAAAATACCTCGCCCGGTACTTGGCGAAGTATTGTCCGCTGCCGCGCAAGCCCATACACATGGCTTGTCCGGTTCTAGACCCAGTACCTTGCCAGCCTCGCGGGACTGAATTAAAGGCTCGGGCTGTTATGCCATCGTTGCGAGAATTATGACAGGGTGGGGCGTTGACGAGCAAGTGGTGGGGCTAGTTGCGGACTCGTTTGCAGCGATTGGTTATGTAGTCAACCAAGACGTACTCGTCAAGCTCGTCCGGCGTGGCGTAGAGCGCATGGCAAACGGTGAGGGGCTACTTCGATGTGCGGTCGAAACAAGACTTCGCAAGCGTCCGGGCGCTGCTGGCCGGCGGGCTGTCGATTCGCGGTCCCTGCGACGTATTCGGCAACGCCGACGACTTCGTGGGCGCCGTCAGCCAGCTGCGTGGGCTGGTGAAGGCCGTTGAAGCCCATAAGGTGTTCGACGGAGCCATCGATTCGATATGCTTGATCTTCGACATGGCCGCCTTCTCCTCCATCTTTCCCGGCTGAGCCTCGCGCCCGGCCACTGCTAAAATACAGACTGCTTCACCTTGACCGCGGAGGTTTCACGATGGCCCTCGCCGACAAAGCACGCCTCGGCTACCCGCTCCCGCAGGTCTTCATTGATGGCGCAGTTGACCTCAACCTGATCCGTACTATCGCCGAAGGAGCGGAGCGCTACGGCTTCGACAGCCTCTGGGACCAAGAGCAGACGCTGGGGCATGCCTCAGCGCTGGAGCCTGTCTCGCTGCTGAGTGCCGCCGCCGCCATGACCTCGACCGTCAAGCTCGGCGTCTCGGTGTTGGTCATGGCGCGCCATGACCCGGTGCAACTGGCCAAGGAGCTTGCCTCTGTCGACCAACTCTCCGGCGGCAGGCTCATCGTGGGCGTGGGCGCCGGCAACCGTGACGTGGCACCGAGTGTCGAAGGTACGCCTAAGGACCGACGCCTGCTGCGTCTAGCCGAGGGCGTCGAAGTGATGAAGGCTCTGTGGGCCGACGGCACGGCGACCTTCGCGGGCAAAATCTGGCGGCTGACGGACGCTCCGATGAACCCTAAGCCGGCCCAGCGCCCACACCCGCCGATCTGGTTCGGCGCACGAGCCGAACCAGCGATCCGCCGTGCTGTCCGGCATGGCGACGGCTGGATGGGTGCCGGGTCATCGACAGCCGATGACTTCGATGAACAGCTGGGGCTGCTGCGCCAAGTGTTGGAGTCCGAGGGCCGAGACCCGGCCACGTTCGCAGTGTCGAAGCGAGTCTATATCGCCATCGACGACGACTCGGCTAGGGCTGAGCGGCGGTTGCGCGAATGGTTCGGCGCCTACTATGGCAACGCCGAAATGGCATCGCGGGTCAGCGTCTGGGGTCCCGAGCGCATCGTGCAAGAACGGCTCGCGGCCGTGGCTGACGCGGGTGCTGAGATGATCCTTGTGAGCCCGGTCTACGACTACGTCGAGCACCAAGAAGCACTCGCAAGCATGTGGGGCATGGCCTAGCGGGTCTCGCGAATTACTCCAACGCCCCCACGGAGTACAGCGCGGCGATCTCATCGTCGCGCATGCCCAGCAGCTCACGGCAGACCTTCTCGTTGTGCTGTCCCAGCAAAGGAGCCGGCCTGACGTAGGCTGCGGGCGTCCGCGATAGAATAAAAGCATTACCGTCCGTCGCGTGAGGCCCCATCTCCGGGTGGTCCAGCCACACGAAGTGTCCTCGGTGCCGCAACTGCGGGTCGGCGAAGAGCTCCTCGGTCGTCTGGACGACGCCTGCCGCCACACCCGCGCGTTGGCAGCGCGCCATGACCTCGTGCGCATCGAGCTCCGAGGTCCACGCGTTGACTTGGGCGTCGAGCGCCGTCTCGTTGGCCTTGCGCGCAGCGAGCGTGCCGAAACGGAGGTCGTCGGCCAGCGCGGGCCACCCCATCGCCTCGCAGAGCGCTCGCCAACGCCGGTCATCCTCGCAGGCGATCGCGCACCAACGGTCGTCTCCTGCGCATCGATAGACCGCGTGCGGCGCCATGCCCGGGTCCATATTTCCCTCTCGGCCCGCGATCCGGCCGTTGGCCTGCGCGTCCAGCAGAACTGGGGACAGGTACTGCAGGGAGCCCTCCAACTGCGAGAGCTCAATGTGCGTACCCTCGCCCGTGCGCTGCCGCCTGTCCAGCGCGGCCGTTATGGCGGCGATACCCAAATGAGGTAACAGGAAATCGGTGTAGGCCCCGTAAGGCGTGCTGGGCGGCCGTTCCGGCCAGCCGGTGAGGTAGGAGAATCCGGCCAACGAGGTCAGCACTGGACCGTAGCCTGGCTGCGCCGAGTGCGGGCCGCCGCTGCCTAGCATCGACGCACTGAAGCTGACGACGCCAGGATTGATGCGACGAAGGTCGTCTGGGCCGAGCCCCCAGCGCTCCATGGTCCCCGGCGTGAAGTTGTCGGTCACGATGTCGGCCCACTCCACGAGTCGCTTCGCCAATTCGATGGCGCCGGGTTTGCCCATGTTCAGCGCGATACCGAGCTTGTTCATGTTGTAGTTAGAGAAATAGCCCGAACGATTGGGCCCAGGCAGGCCGTCCTTGAAGGGCTGCGATAGGCGCAGAGTCTCCATTCGGCTTTTGGCCTCGACGCGGACGACCGTCGCACCGAAGTCAGCCAGGTAGCGAGTCAACATGGGGCCGATGACCACCCAGCAGAAATCGAGCACCTTCACCCCTCCGAATGCCCCAAGTGTGTGGCCAGTACGCGTGGTGCCCGCTGGCGGTCGCCAGCGGGCAGTGCGTGGAAGGACAGGTTCGGCCATCACTTCGGCGGTGTGCTCGCCCAACCTTGGAGCCCGGCGCCGCGGCCCTACGACAGCGCCGCTGGCGCGGACGAACCCGCCGGGATGGCGCAAAGGCTGCTCGCCGTCCAGGCGCTGCCAGAACACGCGAGCGTCCAACTGCGGGTGACCCAGCAGGTCTTGGGCGTCGCTGGCGGGGAAAAGAATGACGCGGTGAGTCACTGCGCCGTCGGCCAGTTGCCGCTTGGTCCGAAAAGCGAAGAACCGGCTCAGGGACTTCTCAAGAACATCCAATGCGGACTGCGGCGTCGTGCCGAACTCGAACTGCGACCAGTCTGTTTCCTCGATGTAAGAATCAGGCTCGCCCTCGCTCCGCATCCACTCGGCCAGCCCCGCCATGCTCCTGGCACCCGCGGCGCCTCCGGGGTAGAAGAACGAGACGTAGCCGTCGGCGCAGGCGTAGGTCACGCGCATAGTGACATCGCCGATCATGCGGTAGGCGCCGCTGCGCCCCAAGTTGATACCGGCGAGATCCCACACTTGGGGCGCGTGCGATAGCGTGCGAGCCATCGCCTGCTGGCATGACACGTCGACGTGCTGGCCCTCGCCGGTACGCAGCCGGTGATGGTGCGCGACCATCGCTCCGGCGGCTCCGGCGGCAGCGCCGACCAGCCAGAACTGCGCCGTGTGGCTGATTCGAACCGGCGGCCGATCCGGCTCGCCCGTCAGAAACATCGAGCCGCTCAACGCGACCCCGGTCAGGTCAGTCGCGGCATCGGATGCACGCGGCCCGGCCTGGCCGAAGGGCGTGATGCTGATCATAACCAGGCCTGGGTTGTGCTGGCGGAGCGACTGGTAGTCGAGCCCTAGCGTGGTCAGGTAGCCGGGAGCGAACGACTCGATGAGGAAGTCTGCGGACGCCACCAGGCGTACCAGCGCCTCGCGGTCTTGGAGCTCCTCGACGTCAAGAACGACCGATCGTTGGCCGGTGGCGAAGCCACGCCAGAACAGACTGCGCTCTGGCTCCGGCACGTTTTCAGCGGACCCAGCCGACGCGAGGAAAGGGCCGATGCAGCGGGCGAGCCCACCTCCCGGCGGTTCGACCTTGATGACGTCCGCTCCGAGGTCGCTCAGGACCTTGGCGCAGAAGATACCGCGGTGGTCAGTGAGATCAATGGCGCGCAGGTGTGAGATCATAATCCCCCCGGACGCTAGCACAGCGTGGGCCGGCTGCGCCTTGTGCGCGATTTCACGTGCCTCTATCCTGTGGTCGCTATGACAACCATCGCGATCATCGGCGGATCGGGCCCTGAGGGCCGTGGCCTTGGCCTTCGCTGGGCCATGGCGGGCCACCACATCATCCTTGGTTCGCGGGATGCCGATCGCGCCGCTGAGGCCGCAGACGGCCTTGCCGCGCTGCGCGAGGGCATCTCCGTGAGCGGCGCGCTCAACGCCGAGGCCGCGCGTGCCGCCGAATGGGTCGCCGTCTCGGTCCCCTTCGAGGGGCTTGATGCCACGGTAAGCGAACTGGCGCTCCATCTCGCCGGCAAGCTGGTCATCTCGGTCGTCGCGCCGCTGGCTTTCGAAGAAGGGATGGCGAGCGCCGTCGCCGTTCCGGAGGGCTCCGCCGCTGAACTGATGCAACAGCGCCTTCCATCGAGCCGAGTCACCTCTGGGTTTCAGAACCTGAGCGCCAAGGAACTGCTCCAGCCCGACAAGGCGCTGGACGGCGACATCATCATTTGTGGCGACGACGAGCAGGCCAAGGCCGACACCATCGGCCTCGCCGAGGCCATCGCTAGCCTGCGCGGCATCGACGGCGGCCCGCTGGCCAACTCACGGACCGTCGAAGGCCTGACTGCGCTCCTGCTGTACGTGAACCGCAAGGCGAAAGGCCGCGCAACGGTCCGGCTCCTCGGCCTCTAGCACAACAGCCTCTTCGTTTGCGCCTTCTGGCACCAACTATTTAAGTATTACTTAATGCTCGGTACGGCAAACCCATAGCATCCCACTTTGGAGGACCATCATCCTTCAGGGTACCGCACACCGTTGAGGCGCCCAGTCGCTGAGGGCGCGCCGGGCCATCGAGGCGACTTCGTCCCTCTTGCGAACCCCTACCCGGTGTGCTTGAATCGAGCAGTGCAGGCGTGCCGTAGCTTCGGATATCGGATAAAGGTTGCACTGCTGGCCGGACCCTGCGGGGCGTGGCTAGAGGACCAGTGGCGGAGGGCGGAGGATGGTCGACGACAATCGCTATCAGCGCGAGATCGAGGAAATCCTTGGCCGCGTGAACGACGAGTTACCGGCAGTCGGCGGCCGCAAGGTACGCCTTGCCAAGCCCTTGTCGGCACCTCGTGTGCTCAGGTCAGCAAGAGGCGGAGGCCTCTCCACTGTCTTCACGTCGGGACGTCTCCTTCTCGGTGGGACGATCCTGCTGCTCTTGGCGCTCATCCTGGGTGCCCAGAGCCCTTTCTGGGTTGGCCTCGCTGCCATCGTGCTCGCCTACTTCGTCTTTTTCACCAAGCCGCACTCGCCGGCCGAGAAACGCTGGCGAGGTGAGAGTATCGAGGTCCCGGTCGAGCCGAACGCGGCCGCTAGATTCTGGCGCTGGGTCAATCGTGGATAGCCTTGCTGGCTGCCCTAGTGGGCCGCTTCATGCCCTCACGCCCTATGCATAGTTACCTTTCGCACCTGGAGTGCACTGCCTGCGGCGCGTGTCACGAGGCGTCGGAGCCGCACCGCACCTGTTCGGCGTGCGGGAAAGTGCTCTACCCACGCTACGATCTGGACGCTGCGAGAGTGGCAGTTGACCGCGATGCGTTGGCTGCGCGAGCCCCGTCTATGTGGCGCTATGCGGAGCTGATGCCGGTCCTCGATCCGGCGAACGTCGTCACGCTCGGTGAGGGCGCCACGCCGATGCTCCGGGCCCGCCGCCTCGAGGCGGCACTCGACGCCGCGACGCTGTGGATCAAGGACGAGAGCGGAAACCCGACGGGCTCGTTCAAGGCGCGCGGCCTCTCGGCGGCCGTTTCGAAGGCCTTTGAGCTGGGCTTGCGCCGACTGACTTTGCCGTCGGCGGGCAACGCCGCGGGTGCGCTCGCCGCCTACTGTGCCCGGGCGGGAATCGAAGCCCACGTCTTCATGCCGCGCGACGCGCCCGTGGCCAACAAAGTGGAGAGCACCATGGCTGGCGCGGTGCTGACGCTGGTGGACGGCTTGATATCAGATGCCGGGGCTGCAGCGAAAGAACGCGCGGCGGAACTCGACCTATTTGATGTCTCCACCCTGCGAGAGCCATACCGGGTCGAAGGCAAGAAGACCATGGGCTACGAAATCGCCGCTGACCTCGGCTGGCGGCTCCCCGAGGTCATCGTCTACCCCACGGGGGGTGGTACCGGCATAGTCGGCATGTGGAAGGCGTTCGAGGAAATGGAAGCCCTCGGTTGGATTGGGCCGGAGCGCCCCAAGATGATCGTCGTGCAGGCGGACGGCTGCGCGCCCATCGTCCGCGCGTTCGAGCAAGGGCTGCGGCATGCTGAGCCATGGGCCGATGCGCACACGATCGCGGCGGGCATCCGTGTACCGTCAGCCATCGGCGACTACCTTATCCTGGACTCCGTGCGCGCCAGCGAAGGCACCGCCATCACGGTCAGCGACGACGAAATACGAGAAGCGATGCGCGAGATGGCCACCGCTGAGGGTATCTGGCCGGCGCCGGAGGGCGCGGCGACACTGGCAGGCTATCGCAAGTTGCGGGCCGGCGGCTTCCTGTCGCGCGACGCCGAGACGGTGCTTATGAACACCGGGACGGGCGTGAAGTACCTGGACGTGCTCGGCGCTCTCACCTAAGAGAAAGACCCGTCCTCTGGGCGCGCCAGGTCGCCGGCAAAATGAAGCCGACCGTCCCCACGACCGCGCTAACGATGGCGGCAGGAAGCTCTAGGGCCCAATCCCTGACGCCTGCGAAGGTTTCTTCATAAAGACCGTCAGGATGCCCAGGGTATGGCGTCGGATGCTCAGATAACGGATCCCATCCAGGAAGATGGCAAGCAGACCTTCCCAGAGGAACACATAGGCTAGGGCGAAGCCCATGGCCCGGCCGATTAGCAGCCCGCCTAGGCGAACACACGACGAAAGTCACGACCTCGGCGAGCCGCGCCGCAAGTAGGCGGAGCCTTTCAGCCGCGCTAGGTCACGCTCGCCACGCGAGGGGCACTTCACCAGTGGCAGGGTATGCCCCGTCGGCATCGCGGGCCTCGCCGCCTCGCAGCGGCGGGTTGAAGACGCTCATGAAGTAAACCTCGTTCTCCGCCTTTAGCCTGTGGTGGTCCCGCGGGCCCACGACATAAAGAGAGCCAGGCTTCAGCATCCACTCTTGCCCGGTCGCTAAGTCCTCGACAGTGGCCTCGCCCACGAGGACATAGTTGGCCTCGACGTGGTTTTTGTACCAGAGCATGGAGTCCGCTGTGCCACGCGGCATAGAGATCGTTAGGCCACACCCTTCGGTGGGGCCGAGAAAAAGGGAGGTCCTGACCGTTCCAGACGTGGTGGTCCGCCACGGGGCGCGAGGACCTCCGCGAAGCACGGCGTGGCCCGCATCCTCGTCTCGCATGACGAACATCGTCCGCCCCATCTCGCCCTGCCAGGCCGGGGGTACGTCGCCTGTAGGCGCGAAGGTCCCATCGGCATCGGGCCGTTCCGTCCCCGATAGCGCGGGGTTGAAAAGACTAGCTAGATGGGCGTCACCGTGAGTAGTCACGCGATGGCGGTCCCGGGGGCCCACGACGTAGAGCATGCCGGGGCCCAGTGTCCAACTCGCGTCGTGCGTGAGGTCCCAGACCTCCAACTGTCC
>Ga0302123_10003422_pt1 | contig 10578 bp, 9 predicted proteins | sample CB21_321_MG_FD_203109 | JGI IMG/M metagenome (GOLD analysis project Ga0302123, IMG submission 203109) | Marine microbial communities from Western Arctic Ocean, Canada - CB21_32.1 | ecosystem: Environmental > Aquatic > Marine > Oceanic | place: Canada: Western Arctic Ocean | collected 2017-09-28 | reverse complement strand
GTGTAGCCATATTTCCGGTACATCTCTAAAGCCGGAGCCAGAAGATCTACAGTTGAAAGACAAATGCGGTGGTAACCCTTTTCCCGGCAGAACTCTTCAGTGGTCTCCAGCAAACGGCGTCCAATCCCTTGCCTACGAGCTGACGACGATACGCTCATACGTCGCAGCTCAGCGTCATCAACTGCATCCATTTGTTGGATTCCAACTATCCCAACTATTTCGCCTTTACCAACCATTGTCCCGACGGATGTCCCCACGGATTCTGCCACCCAGAAATTACCGCGCTCTTGGGATAGATAATGGGCTGGTATGTCGGCCATATCGTCTTTCAGGGAGTTTTCCACGTAGCGGCGTACTTCGCGCTCAGCTTCACCCGAGAACTCTATGAGTCCGTTGGCGAATAACTCTTGCACCGGAACTAAGTCCGCAGGCAGATACTGGCGAATATGGAGGCTTGGCTGCTCGTTCATGAGTCGCTACAAACAGACCGACTAGGTATTAATCAGGAAGTTAATAACGTCGCCGTCCTTAACCTCGTAGGTCTTTCCTTCGGAACGGAGAACGCCTTCCTTACGCCCCTGAACCAAGCTGCCGCAACGAATCAAATCGTCATAGGCAATCACTTCCGCCCGGATGAACCCGCGGGTGAAATCGGTGTGTATCGTACCGGCTGCCATCTGGGCCACGATACCGGCAGGTACCGGCCAGGCGCGACATTCGTCCTCGCCAACCGTCAGGAATGACACCAGACCCACGGTGCTGTAACAGACTTGCTTGACCCGCTCTACAGCAGGTTCATCCAGCCCCATGGCTTCTCGGAACTCCTTAGCCTCGTCCGCTTCCATCAGGGACAGATCCTCTTCTATTTTGGCACAGAGACCAACCTCGCCCAGTCCGCCGGACACCTCGCTGGAGATGCCTAATGACTCCAATGTGGGAGCTTTGTCATCTTCTCCAACATTGAACGCGATCATCACTGGCTTGGCGGTCAGCAGTTGGAAATCAACCAACGCTGTCGTTTCAGAAGCCGTCAGGGTCTGAGATTTCACGGGGATGCCCTCTTCCAAAAAGGCCTTGACCTTCTGTACGGTCTCCAGCAGCGGAATCATGGCTGGTCTCTCTGCTGGCTTAGATTTTTTGAGGCCATCACTTAGGCGCGCTTCTGCTTTTTCCAGGGCCTCCAGGTCGGCCAGGGACAACTCGTCCAGCAGCAACTTAACGTCGCGCGCTGGGTCTACGGTTTCCAGCGGGTGTAGCAGTGCCGGGTCTTCAAAAGCCCTGATTACCAGCAGCAAAGCATCGGCGGCCTGCAGGATGTTCCGTTGGCGGCCGCTTAGTACCTGATTCGCGGACGCTGCTTCACGGTCGAGGGGCGGCAGGTCCCAGTACTTGATCTCCGGATGAATGATCTTCTTTGGGTGGTACATACCGTCCAGCACCGCCAGCCGGGGGTCAATAACCTTGACCACGCCTACCTGCAATGGTCCGGCATCACCAGCTCCCATGGACGATGAATGGCCGGCCGTTAGCGCGTTAAAAACAGTTGTCTTGCCGCTCTGGGGCAGCCCAATTACTGCGATATCCATACCTGGGTTTTATTCCTTTTAATCTATTTGACTGAAGTGTGCTGGGTAATCTTTCCTGTTAATAAGACCGGTTAATAAGACTCGAAGAGCTTGCCCCATTCCGTCTTCAGGGCGGCATTAATCCGGCGACGGCCCTTGGTCTTTAACCAGTACCCGTTATGGTACAGATTGGACGCCAAGAATGCCCAGCCGACGATGGGACTGCGGAGCAACATCTTCTCCAGCGGCTTTAGCGGGCCCCAGTAGATCAGCTTCTGACCACGGCTGGCAAAGGTGTTTTCCACTCCGGTGAACTGCCAGTTGGTCTGACTGATGTCCTCACCAACGATGTTGATTTTAGAAACGTCCCCACACCCCAAACCGCGCTCGTGGGCCAGCCTGATGAACTTAATGCTCATGGGATCGAATCCCATCATTTTGGCGGCTACGGCGTCGATGGCTACCTGGTCGTTGCTGGCTAGGATTCGGTCCTTGATGTGCCAACGCATGGCTCGAGGGCCGGGTCCGTCTCCGGCAAAAGTCCCGTCCATCACCGCAAACAACCCTGGGTGAATCTCTTGTTGGATGGCCAACAAGTCCGTTAGCGTCTCGTGAATCACCGAGTGCGTCCAGTGGCGCTTCCGGTGCAGCAGGCCACCAAAGGCGTTCTTCATTGCCCCGGTCATGGTCGTGAAAACGTGGGTCTTCATGGTCGGCAGGTGGACTATATTGGTGCCGGGGAAGCTCTCCGGAATCTGGATGCCCTCCGGGAATATATCATCCAGCACCAGCATCTCAGCCTTGGGCTTGTAGTCAATCCAGCCATTTGGTTCCGAGTCTAGATGAATGTCAGAAAGGCCAACTTTTAGCTGTGCGGCCTTGTGTTTGTTCTTGAGTTCTCCCTCGTAGGAGTTCACCACCACTGTTCCGTTGTGGGCGGCCACCAAGTCTTTATGTCCCAGTGCTTCAAGGGCTTTCGTAACACCTTCTATCTGCCAGGGGGTGGTCGAGCAGGCGGGATACCAGTGTTGCCAGGAGATATTCACCTTCAAGAAGGTCTTGATCTCAGGAGACAAAAACTGGCTGATTCCAGCCAGGTCCATGGCCCGACCCATGTCCGCCACCGCCGTTTCAGGGGTGGTAGCAACCACGGCCACAGTTGGGCTACCAGGGCGAGACTGGCTGCCGGGCAGACTGCTGGTCGCTGGTTGGGTTGTGCCGGGGTCAAAGGACGTCATTATTGGCTCCTGTTTTTAAGACGCTGGTCTGCCCGTCTAGCTAGCTTGCGAGTTTCTGATGAGAACGTATCCTCAATTATTCAATAACAAAACCAGAGTAGATACGGCAACCCAACTGATGATTGATAACACAAGGGGTAAATCGCGAATTATCAATTGCTCCGGTGCCTCTGCTTGCTCGCTGTTGTTCAACAGAAATAGGTAGCGGAACAGACCAAAGGTGACAAATGGCAGCGTGAATAACATGGTGTTGTTATCCGGCAGGTTTGTCGCTTCCACCGTATAAAGAGTATAGCTCAGCCACGCCGCAGCAGCAGACAACATCAACAATTGATTGATGAACGGACCGGAGTAATCTTTCAAAACCTTTCTTTGTTCTTCTGCTGAATCACCCGCCAATCGGACTTCGGCAAAACGCCGCCCCAACACGATGAAAAGCGCCCCGGCGCCAGTGGTCGCGTATAACCAGGGTGACGGCGTTAAATCAATGGCCAATGCGCCAGCGGAGGCGCGGATGATATAGCCGCTGGTCACAGCAAAGGCGTCCAACAGTACAATATTTTTTATCCCCAGCGAATAGCCTACGTTTATCAGAGAATAAATCCCCCCGGCCAATCCTAACATCGGCTCCACCACGACCATCACCGCCAGTCCGATGGCCGCCAACACCACCATCACGGAGGCTGCTACTGGCACGCTAACTTTTCCAGAGGCAATCGGTCTGTTTCGCTTGGTCGGGTGCAGCTGATCAGCGTTACGGTCCATCAGGTCGTTGAATAGATAGATGGCACTGGAGAGGGCGCAAAACGCCAGAGCAACCAGTAAGAGCGTCCCAAGTAATCCGGGCACCGGGTCAAGGTTCTCGGTACTCCAAGCCACATCCACTGCAAAAACGAAGGGCAAGAACACCAGTCCGTTCTTGACCCATTGGAGCGGACGCAAGGCCTTGAGCAGGGCAGCCGGACTAAGCCCCAGCGCACCTGGTTTTCCGGAGCTTTGACCAGACCCTTGAATGTTTTCTGTAGCGCCCAAATTCAGTTAGCGTCTCTCTATCTAAGAGTCAATCCGGTTAAGAGTCCGTTCGCGGGGGTTCGGCTGCCGGGATTCGGCGCAGCGCCAGCAGAGCCAGTAGGCCAACCAGCACGGCAAACCAGAGTGTTACCAATCTGATCAACACGGTGCCCGCCGACGCCCCGGCCCTAGTTACTCCGCTCTGTTGCAAGAATGCCAACATGCTGCCTTCTGTGCCAACCAATCCGCCGGGCAGGGCGGTCACCGCGCCCACCAAAGTAGCCGCAGCGTAGATGGGAAGCGCCCGCACCAGATCGATCTCCGAGCCAATACCGCGCAATATTATCCACAAGGCTAGTCCCTCTGCGAACCAGGCCACAGCCCCGAACGCTACACCAACCACCATCACTCTAGGCGCGGCCAACTCCTTGAAACCCTCTTGGGAGTCCCTAAGCAGTTCGCTCCATTTGGACAAGATCGGCAGTCCGGTCAAACGTAAAGCCTGCCTGGATAGCGCAAACATCAAGCCAATGACGGAAATCACTAGGGCCACCGCCAAAACCGCTATCACAGGAACCGGCAGCAGTATGAACCCGGTTAATCCCAGGATAATCACAGAGATCACATCCGTGAGCCGCTCCATGACCACCACCGGTGCCGACCGGCCCACCGGAACCCGAGTCTTGCTGTTGAGTAAGTAACATTTTACCAACTCGCCGGCCTTGCCTGGAGTCATGGACATTGCGAGGCCGGAGAGAAAAACCAACGCGCTGATGCCAACCGGGACATCTATCTTTAAAACCCTCAAGTAAAAGGCCCAGCGCAGAAAACGTAGCAAATAGTTGGCCAACGCCAAGGCTAAACCGGCAATCAGATAACTTATCGGCAGGTTGCCGATTTCGTCGATCGTGCCGCCGAAATCCCCGTAGCCGACCAGCGCCACAAATACGCCCACGGTCAGCACGGCCAGCAGTAACCATTTTTTATTCATGGTCGGGCGTTATTCCGGCAGAGGACGTTTGCTGGTCCGATCAGAGCTTGGCCTTGAGCTCCGCGAACCAAACTCCCAGTCCGGCCATGCTTCCATAGTAGAAGGGGACGACTATTACGACGCCCCACAAGATGACCCGTAAATCGCCGCTCGGATCGAAAACGGTGTCGACTATGAAAATGATTATTGCCGCCGCAATCAACGACAGCAAGCCGGTCCACGCTCCGAATACTAATGCCTTGTGGCCCGGAGCACCTTGGCTATCAGTTGCGGCGGATATTCCATAGTAGCCGCCGATGAACGGGCCAAAGGGGATTCCCAGAAAATGGACGATTGGCACCAAGGCCAAAATCAACATGATTACGAAACCGACTAGAACCCCTTTAATCATCGTCCGGCCCCGTATCGAGTCTTTATTGGAAACTCCAAATTATTTTCAGTGCTACTACCAATCACCAGTTCTGCTCCTAGATATTGACATCGAGGTTGGGATATCGCGGCTGGGCAGGTGCCCAATTGCGAGAAATACAATCATACATTATAGCCTCGGAACGATAATTACGCACAGGCCCAGGCTGAGTCAGCTTAGGCCCAAAACTCAAGGTATACTGAGGCGGGTTTATTCGGCAGAAATCGCCGAATTGACCAGACAATAACCAGTGGAGAAACCAGGAGCACAATTGGCCACCGATTTTCCTTCCGATTTTCCCTCGAGCCAAGATGGGTTTGTTTACGAGTCCCCTTTCTCCCAATTATTGGATATGAGAGTGACCGACCCGAATGACGGCACCAGCACCGTGGTAATGCCCATCAACCCCAACCATCTGCAACTGGCCGGAAGGGTCCAGGGAGGAATAGTGGTGGCGCTGGCAGATTATGCCATGTTCCGTGCGATCAGGCCGCTTTTGAAGCCCGGCGAGGCCACCACAACCATTGAACTCAAGATAAATTTTCTTGCCGCAGCTGAAAGAGGCGAGCTAACGGCCAATTGCAAGATCATCAGCGCCGGAAGCACGTTGATGGTGGGCGAGATGCAGGTTAAAGACCAGGACGACAAAATTATCGCCCAGGGGCTTGGCACTTACATGGTCCTACAACCGCGCACCTAGGCAGATTGCTCAACTTGGCTCCCTCCAATCAATGCCTATATACAACCGCCTAGAATCCGGCCAGGCAAAAATGTTGACCAGGCTAGTAGACAATCTTGGATTTGAGGATGGGCTGGTGTATAATTTGCCTTTGGTGCTCCACGCTGGAGGCCGGTTTTTGGGAGGTCGGACTTAATGAAAATTCCCATGAAAGTAGACTATGGGGTAAGGGCGTTGGTTGAACTGGCCCTTAACTACGGTGAAGGCCACATCCAAACCTCTGCTATTGCCTACAAACAAGGCATCCCAGAAGCCTACCTAGACCAACTGATGACCTCTCTGAACAAGTTTGGTTTCGTCACCAGCCGGAGAGGCCCCCAGGGCGGACATGCCTTGGCCATGGATCCCAAAGAAATTGACCTCAACATGGTGATGCAGAGTCTGGACAGCAGCAATTCGCCCCTGGACTGCCTCATCAACCCCCACGATTGCGCGTTGTCCCACACCTGTGCCCAGCAAGAAGTGTGGAAAACCGTTGAATCCGCAATCCAAGACGTTTTAACCAACATCACGGTTGCTGATTTGGCAGAGAGGCAGTCGAGCTTGGCCGGTCAATTGGCCTAACAAACCAGACTGCCAGAGCCACCACTAGGCAGGCCGCTCCACGCACGCATTTGCTTGACAACCACTTTTGCCAGGAATAGACTCGAATCGTTAATGAATACATCTAATTTGCAGCATGACGCCTATTTTCAGCCCATAGGCCTCTTTCAACTAACGTGCGCTTGTACGTGTTCGCCCACATAGGGGAGGGCATTAACTTCTGCACATCTGAAGCCTGCGCCCACCCGTTTGAGTAACCCATAAGGGTAAGAGCGGGTTTTTTTATTGCCAAAACACGCCGTAATTAAACAGATCAATCAACCAGAGTAAACAAGCCGGGCACCCAATTTCGCCCAGGCACATCTATAAAGAAAGCACCCCAAAGGTACTTCAGTAGTACCGGAAAAATTAGGAGGGTCCAACCCATGGCCGATCAACCCATAGTACTCACACCAGACCAAGTAAAAAGATACAGCCGCCACATCATCATGGGCGACGTTGGTAGCAAGGGTCAGCGCGCCTTGATGGGCTCCAAAGCCCTGATCATCGGTGCCGGCGGACTGGGTTCCCCCTCCGCCATCTACCTGTCATTGGCCGGTGTTGGCACCGTTGGCATCGTCGACTTCGACGTTGTTGAACTGTCCAACCTGCAACGCCAGGTTCTCCATCACACCGCCGACGTAGGCCGACCCAAAGTTCAGTCTGCCGTCGACAACATCAAAGCTTACAACCCGGACGTGAATGTGATCGTCCATGAGACCCGCCTGGAAGCCGACAACGCCATGGAAATCATCAGCCAATATGACCTGGTGATTAACGGCGCCGACAACTTCGCCACCCGCTATCTGGTCAACGATGCCTGCTACCTGCTAAACAAGCCTTTGGTCGATGGCAGCATCCTGATATTTGACGGCCAGGCCACCGTGTTCCTACCGGGTGAGGGCTGCTATCGCTGCCTGTTCCCGTCGCCCCCGCCTCCCGGCATGGTCCCCAACTGCGCCGAGGCTGGCGTACTGGGCGCACTGACCGGCTTGGTCGGAAGTGTCCAGGCCACGGAAGCCCTCAAATACTTCCTGGGCATTGGGGAATCCCTCAGCTCACGGTTGTTGCTCATCGACGCTCTCAGCATGACCTTCCGTGAGGTACGTCTCAAGAGAAACCCGGACTGCCCGCTGTGCGGCGACAACCCCACAGTGACCGAGTTGATCGATTACGAAGTCTTCTGTGGCATCGCAGAGCCCAAAGAGGCCGCAGCAGTCGGCGACGACGACTAGGCCAGGTCAAAAATATCAACTGGGGCGTTTCACAAAACAGACGCCCCTTTTGGCACCACACCCGGCCACCTAGACGGAGCCGGGCAGATTAAGACAGAGCAGTTTACAAATCGCTCTGGAAACACATACAGGGTTTATGGTTACTAGGCTCACTTACAAAGGCATCATCGACACCATCGGCAACACCCCACTCGTTGAACTACAACGAATGAGTCCCAAAGAGGGTGTGCGCATTTTCGCCAAGCTGGAAGCGCAAAACCCAACCGGTAGCGTCAAAGACCGCATCGCCCTCAAGATGATTGAACAGGCGGAGCGGGACGGCGAAATCTCCGCCAACCGCACTATCTTGGAGCCCACCAGCGGCAACACCGGCATCTCTCTGGCCATGATTGGCCGACTTAAAGGCTACAAAGTCGCCGTGGTAATGCCGGAAAACGTCAGCATTGAGCGAGTGCAATTACTAGAGGCTTACGGGGCTGAGATCATCCCCTCGGACGGTTCAAGGGGCACTAACGGCTCCATTGAAGTTGCCCAAGAGCTGATGAACAAGAAGGGCAGCGACTATTTCATGCTGTACCAGTACGGTAACAGCGGAAACCCCAACGCCCACTACGACACCACTGGCCCTGAGATTATAGAAGCCCTACCAGACGTCAATATGTTTGTCGCCGGGCTGGGCACCGGCGGAACCCTGATGGGCGTGGGCCGTCGTCTCAAAGAACACAACCCCCAAACCAAGATCGTGGCCGTGGCTCCCGAGCCTGAGGATTTCATCTCGGGCCTTCGCGACCTTGAAGAAGGGTTTATACCGCCAATTTTAGACATCAACCTGTTGGATTCCAGGATGCTGGTCAGCAGCTTTGACGCCTTCTCAACCGCCAAGCGCCTCCTGCAAGAAGAGGGCATCTTCGCCGGTGTTTCCTCTGGCTCCGTGGTCTACGGGGCCATCCGCCAGGCAGAGCGCATGGATCAAGGCGATATCGTCTGTCTGTTGGCTGACGGAGGCTGGAAATACCTCAGCACCGCCCTTTGGACCAAGGACTACGAACAGTTGGCCAAGGACGCCAAGGGCAAGGTTTGGTGGTAAAAACCCCCGGTTTATTTTGGAGTAATCTGCCCCTGGCAATGGCAACCAAACGGCAACCAGGCAAGGAGCAAAGGTCAAAGAACCAGGTTAAGGTCAGATAAAGCCATTCTGATTCGATTATTTAGCAGGCCATCAACCGGACGGGACAACGGCAGAGTTTGAGACTGGCAAGATGCCGTGGAACTTGAAACATCAGACGTGGCGATGCTATACTGGCTCTACATATAGACCTTCCTTAGAGAGCGGGGTGTAAACCCGCTTTCTTGCTGATGGAGACAAACGTATTCCATCCGAGGATTGGGAGGGACACGAACAAATGAAAAGTGATTTTCTTATAGCGTTGACCCAGTTGGCGGCCGAACGTCATCTGCCTCGAGAACAAGTACTCGGAGCGATTGAGGTTGCCCTGGCATCAGCCTTTAAAAAAGACAACCCGGCCTCTGGCCAAAACATATCAGTTACGCTCAATCCCAACACTGGGGAAGTGAGCGTTTTTGCGCTTAAAACAGTGGTGGAAACGGTTGAGGACCCCGACAAAGAGGTCACCGTAGCTGACGCCCAGTTCATAAAGAAGGGCGCTGAGCTTGGTGATGAAGTCGCGGCCGCAGAACCGCTGCCTCATAACGCCAGCCGAATTGCCGCCCAGACCGCCAAACAGGTCGTGTTACAACGGCTCAGGGAAGCGGAGCGGGATCTCCTCTATCAGGAGTTCCAGCAGCATGAGGGTGACATCGTCTCCGGCGTGATTGAAACAGCCGAGACTGGCCGCACCATAACCTTGGACTTGGGCCGAGCCCAAGCAGTGCTGCCTTACGAAGAACAATCACCCAACGAGCGTTACCGCAAGGGACAACGCACCAAGGTGTACCTCATTAGCGTCCGAAGCACACCCAAGGGGCCAGAAATTCTGGTCTCCAGAAGCCATCAGAACATGCTCAAACGTTTGTTTGAGATTGAAGTTCCTGAGGTCTATAACGGTGTGGTTGAGATCAAGGCAATTGCCCGGGAGGCCGGATTCCGCAGCAAGGTGGCCGTCAGCGCTACTCAGCCGGGAATCGACCCGGTGGGCTCCTGCATCGGCATCCGGGGTAACCGGATCCAAAGCATTGTGAATGAACTGCAGGGCGAGAAGATTGACATCGTGTCCTGGGATGAAGAACCCCGGACCTTTATCACCAACGCCCTCAGCCCGTCAGAACCCGTCCACGTGGAGCTGCTTACACCAGAGCAGACCGCCATCGTGGTCGTACCTGACCGTCAGCTGTCTCTGGCCATCGGAAAGGAAGGCCAGAATACCAGGCTGGCTGCCCGGTTAACTGGTTGGAGACTGGACATCAAGGGCATGACCGAGTGGGAAGAAATCAAAGAAGCCACTCAGGCAATCACAGGCTCCGCCGTTGCAGCGGAAGTAGCAGTGGTTGAGGCAGCAGAAGCCGTTGAAGAAGCGATTGCCATTGTAGAAGAAGCTGGCGCTGTCGTGGCCGAGCCAGCAGCAGAAGTAGCACCGGTAACGGCAGAAGCCGTTCCACCGGAGCCAGAACCGGCTGCAGAGCAGGACGAAGATGCCATACTTGCTGCCTTGATTCAGGAAGAAGAACAACAAGCTCCCGCAGAAGCTGCTACGGCAGAGAGTCTTAGCGTTGAAGACCTGGGTGCCTTCACTATTGATGACGTTGAGTTGTCGGACAACGACGATGAAGACGAGGAAGAGGAAGACGAAG
>Ga0302123_10003418_pt1 | contig 10585 bp, 5 predicted proteins | sample CB21_321_MG_FD_203109 | JGI IMG/M metagenome (GOLD analysis project Ga0302123, IMG submission 203109) | Marine microbial communities from Western Arctic Ocean, Canada - CB21_32.1 | ecosystem: Environmental > Aquatic > Marine > Oceanic | place: Canada: Western Arctic Ocean | collected 2017-09-28 | reverse complement strand
CGCGGCTTTGGGTTTGGGAGGCCAAGCAAACAGCGGCGAAAAAACTACGGGCGCCGTGTGGTTCCAGATATCCTGTTTTTTTGAGATGTGATTCATGTTTGTGATTGGAGCCGACTGTGGAATTTACCGTTCCGCCTCAGAGTGTACCGCGTCATTTCGTTTGGCGTTTCTGTGCCGCAGGATAAATAAGACGGGTAATACGAACGTTGTCAGAAAAAGACCGAATACAGGCGGGTAAAACAGTAACAAGCCACCATCAATATCGACTGCCGGTGAGATTGCTGCCGTAACACCGACTATGGGCCCGAGAAGCCATGTGATTGCAACTTGGGTTCGGTTGTTTAATAGGTCAGTCGGAGTGTTCAAGCTGCGGTATGACAAAAACCAGCAAACGACGGCGCCGACGCAACTCACGGTGATAATTGCGGCGTCGACGATACCATCTAGGAGCCCGTTTTCCGGAGTTATCAAACGTTCGTTGATGCCGAGCATAAGCAGGGTAATCGTATATACGCCCCAAGGCTTATAAGGATTAGCTGACATGAGAAACTCTTGATTGAACGTCTTTTCTAAAGTGCTGATTATAACACATTTATAGTTTATTCTTGCGACCGCGGTTTGCCCCAAGGCGTTCAATTCACAGGTGGTTTCCTCAGTTTTCCCTTCCAATCTCGCATGTCGTCCGTTGTTCCCACCATCCCTTCAGCGTTGGTAATTCCGTCAAAGACCAACGGCATCAAAGGATCGGGCGCCTCGCGCATCGCCCAGGCCATCGCCCGAAACAGTACAATTCGCAGTTCCGGATCATAGTAGCTAAATGTGTTGTGTCCGAGCGTCGTTCCGAACACTCGGCCCTTGCCGGACTCCAACGTCCAGAACATCGGCGAGGGTGTCCGAGACAGCCTTGAGGCTGGTACCCGCGTCGCGCTACTATTGGGGGGACCGGTCCGCACGCTGCCGATCACTTTAACACCTTCGACTTGGTTTAGATCCCAGTAGAACTCATCGTTTATCACTAGCTTATCAGCAAAGCCTTTGAAAACTGGATGTTGATTGTCGATGGTAATATCTTCAAAGATTGAACCCCATTTGGATCTTCCTTCGTCCCATGCCATCCCTAAGCACTCGGCTAGTTTTTTTCCCTCGGCTGCCGGACGAATGATCGCGGTTTCGTGGATTGCCACCGCGCCGCCACCATGGTGAATGAATAACTTAAACATCGCGTACTGTTTCGGCGTCAATTGTGGCAAATGCAGGAACATCACTATCAGATCCGCTTTGTCGAACTGCGCCTGAGTCGGGAAAAGATATGCCGTATCAACGGTGACGTTCGGCACCTTCTTGAACATGCCTGTCATCAAGTCGCGTACCCGCAGGTAATCGTGCGCTCCCGGTTTATGGGGTTTGTCGTAACCCCAAACCCAGAGAATGTGTCGCTCAGTGGACAGTGTCATCTGTACTAACGGACCGATGATTTTCTCGATCTCAACTTTTGCAACCAAAGGCTTAGGCTTCTGCCAAGGATGCTGGGCATGACAGAGCGAGCTGCTTACGAGAAAGATTACTGCGATACGAGCGAACATAGAACCTCCGAATAGACTTTAAGTCGTTCAAAGTGATAATTAGCTTTGAGTATAACTTACCGAAAGCCGCTGTGGAAAGTTATTAGATGTGCGTGTCCGATTTGCAGCAATCGAAACCCATGTTAGGTCGACGACTACTTGTATTCGTAGGGTCTGTCTTTGTCACGCAAAGCAACAATCCAATAGACCTCCCCTACAGTCGGGCCCCACGGAACCTTTAGCTCTGTTTGATACTCAGAATCCTTGGCGATAGCAAATATGGCGATCATCTCCGCCCGATCTCGTAGGATTTTGTGTACGCGGTCCAGAAAAACAAAGAACTCGTCATTGTCTTTTTCCGTAGCGGCCATCGTCTTTAAGATTCCCGTGGGATCGATGTTTCCATCATGATCGAGATTGGCAATGTGGCCCAAGACCTCTGCGGCACGCCAACGCAGGCCGTTGGCTCCGTCGATCCCCTGTTGGGCTGCGAGGCTGTACCCCGTTTCATCACCCAATTCCGCCAATACCTTGGCTACTTCGAGGGCCATTTTCAGACGGTCATGGTCCCGCCCATTGGCAGTAAGCGTCTTGAAATCCCGTTTCATCCGTGGCAGTCCACTTACGTCTCCGAGCAGTCCTAAGTGATGCGCTGCCACCCAGCGGGTTTTTTGAGAGGGATCGTCCAGCGCTTTCTTAAGGTCTGCCAGAGCTTGCAGCCCTTTCCTCTCGGCCAGTAAGCCCAAGGCTCCGTGGGGATGGTAGTTTAGGGTATCCCGCATAACCTTGTAAGATTCTTGACGCCAAGTCCATGGAAAATGATGGTCGCCCGACGGTTGTTTGAAGATGAAAGCATCTTTAGCGCCCCAAGCGTCATAGTACTCCTGAATCACTGGCGCAGCAGCGGCTGGGCCCCAGCCTGGATGTACGCCATCGTTAGCGGGAGAGTACGAGTAAAATACACGCGGTGCAATTGCGGCAAAAGCGTCCGTATACTCAAACGGGAATTTTGTGAGATCGAGGTTGTACTTCGTTTTCAAAAACGGCATGAAGTATTCTGTTGCTAACAACCTTTCTTCGAGTAGCATTTTGGACCGAAACGTCGTCCATCCGCAACTAGACACGCCGACTTTCACGCGTTCATCAAAAGCCTGAAGATAAAGTGTATTTCGTCCGCCAAGGGAATGGCCGATTGCGCCGATACGATTAGGATCAACCGAGGGAAGTAGTTGCAGCAGATCAATGCTGCTCATATGGTTAAATACGCCCTTTATCGGGCCCGAGTCATATCGATCGGCTGTTAAGTCATAGTCCTTCGATTCACCAATCGTGGGGTAGTCCGGCACAATGACGACGAATCCCTGCATCGCTAACTCGGTAACGAAATTGCTGTTGGGCCAACCTTCAAAGGTTTGCTTGCCATACTTCGCCGTCGGGTGGTGAGCGATAATTCCCGGACGCGTCTCTCCAGGTTTAAGGCCCAGAGGTTCGTAAAGGAAGGCATGCACGATTTCACCGTCAGCAACGTCATAATGAATGTGCTTCTTGGTATAGCGACCTCGTTGTTGGGTGCTCGTAGTCCGCAGGTTGAATTCCTTCAGGTGGGTTCGTTGGGGACGGTTTGGCAATTGCCCCATGGCCAATTGCATCGCCTCGAGGGACTGCTCGCGTTTTAGACGGCGGTGGGCATCAGTCGTGATCGGCTGTTGCTTTTTTGCGGTATCGGTGTAGAACAGCAAACTTTCAAGCGGGAGTATGGGGGGAATTACAATCATCGGAAAGTCTTCCACCTGCTTGTCGAATTGTTGCTTAAGACGAACTTGCTTTATGTCTTGTAGATCTTGTTCGGTGAAAGAGGGTTGTGGGATCCCAGCGACTTCTTGAAGCAGACCATAGACTCCCATTTGAGATCGAGTGGCGCGAATGATATTTAGCGGAAAAAAATTCGGCTTATATAAATCCGGCTTCTCCTTCAATACACCCCAACTCGAAAAATAGTATTGAACGCCCTTTTTGGTTTGACTCGAACGGCATACGTTGATTTGCCAATTGCCAGTGGAATTGGAATTCATTGCTAGTCCGGCAAAAGGGATTGCGATCTCGCCCGTCCAGTGATCTGACTGGATGTCGGTGGCGCCAGTTAGTCCTTTGATATCGAACCAGCGATGTTCCTTTAAGCCATATTGAAGATAGGCGGCATCGAATACCGCGCCAGACGCGCCGAGCATGACTCGACGAAAGGTATGACCTGATCGATCTAAATTCAAAAATATTTCGACGTTGTCGCCGTTCCAGAGTTTCCCATCTCGTGTCGTTATATCTTGTACCAACCCACTCACATTCGTATCTTGGCAACGGAAGGCCACATACAGATACTTGCTATCGGCTGAAATCGAAAATGTAGTGACCGGATCAGCTTTGATTCGAGCGTCTTTAGTCGAATCCATAAAATCATATAGGTGCGTAAATGTCGCAGTGCCCCAGACGTCATCATCCAATTTACCATCGATGACCGGGGGCTTAGTTGTGGGGACAACGGTATAAGCGGGACCAGCGATTACTGGTGAAAACCCACCGAACACAACAAACATCAACAAAGCCAAACATACTACCAGCACCTTGTCTTTCACGGCATACTCCTTTGGATTTGCGTTGTGACACATTCGCCTGCGAGTTTCTATTACGGCGTATTGAGACCGAAACCGTCATCGCCTATCTCAGCACCAGCCTTAGTGGCGGTTCGTTTTCCTTCAGGCTAAATGCCGGTAAGCGGTGCGGAGCTATTACCAAAGGAATCTTGGGCGAGCCCCATGCGTTCCAATACGGTCAAATACAGCGAACTCATTTTATCGTTATCGGCTTTATCATAATCAAGCGTTCGTCCGGTTTCAAACTGTCCGCCCATCGAACCGGCCATCATAAGTGGCACTTTCGCACCATTATGAAACGTCCATTGTTCGTTCGCTGCCATCAGACAACAGTTATCTAGCACCGTGCCGTTACCCTCTTGCATGCCATGAAGTTTTTTCACGAGGTAGGCATATTGCTCGACCCAAAATCGAGTAATCTTGGCAAACTCTTCGTTATGGCAATTGTGTGAATAATTGTGATGATCGACATTCAGTCCAAGGAATGGATAAATTTGTCCGGAAAGGTTGTTTGTCATCACCATTGTGCTAACACGCGTTCGATCCGTCTGAAATGCCAACGCTATTATATCGCACATTATTCGAGCGTGGTCGTCAAGTTGATTTGGGATACCGTCACTGGGTCGGTCTGCGTTGGGACTACTAGCGTTATCAGCAGACTCTTTCAAATTACGTCTCTGCATCCTAGCCAGACGTTGTTCAACTTCTCTTACGCTCGTCGTGTACTCATCTATTTTTGCACGATCTGAAAATGAAACCTTTCGCGCGACGTCGCCCAATTGCTTCCGCACGTGATCCAAGACGCTCAAATGCGTTTTGTTTCCTTTGCTGTCAAACAGACTGTCGAAAGCCAAGGCCGGATAAAGTTCACTTGGCACGGGCGACATGGGACTACTCCATGACAAGTGACTGGCATACATCATTGAATAGCCCGACTCGTGAAAACCACTGACTGGGCGTTCACACGCCAACACGAGACTAGGTAAAACCGTCTCGTCTTCCCAGGCATTTGCCAATATCTGATCTAAACTCGTTTCACCTTCAATGTCACGACCCCCTTGCGGGGCGTGGCCTGTGAGCATACCTGCGGCACCTTTTGCATGACCGCCAACCACATTACTAGGGTGTTTCAGCCCGTGGATAAAGTTAACCTGACCCTTAACGTCTTCGAGGCTAGTAAACGCCGGTCCGAGTTCCAGTTTCTCCCCGCTGCCTTTGGTCCACCATTGGGCGGGATGGATGCCATCGCCCCAAAACATAAACCCAAATCGTTTTGGCGGCTCCGCGGTTTCTTCGACGCCAAGCAATCGTCCGGATTCAAGCCATGGAAGCGCTACGGTTGCCCCGAGGCTTGTCAAAACCATTCGTCGTGAAATCTTGGACTGTACCATTTCGTTATTCCTTTAAAACGAGCGGAGCGAAGTTCACACTAACTTGTTTCAATATCTCAATTATACCAGCTTTGTTTGTTTTATCGACCATTTCGCCTTGTCGCCTTTACGAAGTCCTGAGCCCGTTGGTTTCTAAATTGGGGGCTCGCCACAATTTTTGTGACGAGTGTCGAAAATCGATAGTTGTTTTCGGATAAGGCCAGCTCAATTTCGTCCAGCAATGGCTGATCTGAGAGTTCCACACTACGTCCTAAAGCGTAACCAAGAAACTTACGACAAAACGTCCGGACAAATTCACGTTGCCGATGTTCTTCAATATACCTAATTATCCCATCCACGCCTTTAGCAGTTTGGCCATCCGGAAGGATCACGGCGTCGTCGATAGCGCGCCCCGCCGAGTCTTTTGTGCGAAATTGACCTATCGCATCAAAACCCTCTTGGGCCATTCCTAAATAATCAAAATGTTTGTGGCAAATTGCACAGGATACATCGGACACATGCGCATTTAGCAATTGGCGTAACGAATGTTGGCCCTCATTCACATTGTCTGGCAATTCCGGAATATCGGCCGGTGGAGGAGGGAAGTGTTGCCCTAACAAATGATGCACGGTCCAAAACCCGCGTTTTACCGGACTGGTTCGCTCCCCTGAGGAATTCTTAGCAAGAATGACAGCCATTCCAAATAATCCACCGCGGCCTTGTTCTCGAATACCATCCACTTCGAACCACATCGATTCCAATTCTTCCCGAGAGAGAACCTTTTGCTGTGTTACTTCGAGATGTTTACCTGCTGCCGAGATTGCACGTTCCCATTGAGTCTTTATTGCGCCGCCGTAGTGTTTTGCTAGTACGCCATTTACATGAGTCGTATCACTGTTGATGAGTGTCGTAATCGGTAGATCGTGGCGAATTATATGGACCCCTAATTCGATCGGTTCACGCCACATCGCGTTTCGTAAAGTTTCGGTATACTGCGGAAATGCTTCGGCATTGATGGGGTCCTTTGACAAATAATCGCGATACCGTAACCACTGTCCGAAAAACTCTCGTGCCAACGCAGTTATCCGATCGTCACTCATCATTCGTTCGGCATGGTATTGCAAGTGCTGCCCTTGTGACAGTTCTTGTTTTTGAGCTGATTGCAACAAGGCATCGTCGGGAATTGAAGACCACAAAAAGTAGCTCAGACGACTAGCGAGATCTCGATCGTTCAACGGCACGATCCCTCTTCCAGTTGGTGTATCGTTGTAGCGATAAATGTAGTCGGGTGCCATTAAGATAGCCGTCAGTAGCCCACGCAGGCTTTGTTCCACCGTTTGGCCCTCGGCACGCAAATGTTGATAAAGCGTATTATATCCCTGCATTTCATCTTCGCTTAGAGGACGTTTATACGCGCGGGTTGCAAATTGTAAAACGTCATCGAGCCCTTTAGGTTCTGCTGCAGCCAAGACGTTCCTTTGTTCAGCGAGGCCAGTTCGAACATCTTCGAAGAACCCATGAACCATGTCGAATTTTTCACTTGGCGTTTCCGCCTCAACTGCGCGGCGTTGGGCCTGCTGCGTACCCGGCTTTGACGGTGTTCCCATTTTCTCAAGATATTGAATTTCAAATCGACCGAGTAGTTGTTCCGTTATGAGTGCCGGGTCTTCTGCTCGCAGATAATCCCACTCACGGCCATGAAGTACGTGACGCTCTGACCGTTCAAACCAAACAAATCCACGAAGCAGCGTTTCTGTGCGATTGGTGACAAAATCCAATTCCTTCCAAAGTTTGTCAAGTTGCCGTATCTCCTGCTCTGTCAGTACTTTTTCCATAAGTGGCTTATCGTCGCGAAAAAATCCCTCGACCAAATGGAAGCCAGCAGCTAGTCCTCGCTTAGCGTCTACATAAAAGAAGCGATTTGGAAAGGTATTACAAAATGGATGTACCGAGTCGATAAATTCCGCCGCCACTTTGCCGTCAGAGTAAATGAGATGAGTGGTTTTTGCGTCGAACTTCGTTTGGGGGGGGTGCCCGTTCCCAAATTGAATGAAAACGCTGGCATCCCGACTCTCCTGAGAATCCAACTGGCATTGCAGTAACAGGTGTTTCCCTTGAAGCTCTTTGTGCATCTCTGAAGTAAACGGAATTTCGATTAAGGCTGGTGTCTTGATGACGAGCCATTCAGGATCGAATGCTTCCGCTGAGGTAGATTTTGCGACCGGATGGGTACCAAACTCTAATTTGGCAGAAAGATCGGAGTTGTGTTGATCTAACGCCGCCTTGAGTGATATTACCTGATGGTTCTCTGTTTCATCCTTTTCGTTTTTCGGAAGCGCCTGAGCGTTGCTAAACAAAGGACGTTTAATGATCACATACCCTTCGTCGTCCGAATAACCTTTTCTAAATTCAATAGACATCGAATAGGGTTCCGTTCCCTCTTTAAATACTGGAACCCGTCCGACATTTACCAACACTTCGCTCTGTAGCTGTTCCGGCGAAAACTTGTCTCTCACCGCCGCGGTTTTGGCGCGAAAATCCAGCCAATGAATTGGCCAATTTCCGGCATTCGATTTAATGAGTCCTTTCAGCGGCGGCGTTAGTGTATTGCGGCCAAACTCGATAAATCGCATTAGCTCATCGAATTCACGAGGGATACCAGCATTATCCAGTGGCGGGGGTACAGACTTCCAATACTGCTCAAGTTGTTGCGTAAATCCTCGACTGGAGTTGGGTTTCGACAGGGTGTTCCATACCAGTTCCAGATATTTGGCGCTCAAACCATTTGCTTCCGCATATTGACGGATCGATGTGCCTGTTTGGGGGGACAAATAGCGAAACCGCCAAGCCGCTTCCACGTATTCTCGGATTTCGATCGTACGTTGATTGTAGAAGTCAATGATGGCCAACTCTGTCAACTTTCGTCGTTCGTTGTACGACACGGCAGGTGTTGGTGCGAATGCAATTCCATCAGTTTTTAATAACATGTGTTCGGCGACCTGCTGTGCAGCGGTTAGGTATTTCCTCAGTAGGTTCGGTGACATGGTCAGTGCTTCACCGGTGTTATCAAATCCTTCCCCACCCGCTGGATCTGTTGGGAAATCGCTGGTTGGGCGAATATCAATACCTGTCAAATCGCGAATCGAATGATCATACTCGGTGTTGCTTAACCGCCTCGGCGGTACATTTCCTGGGTCACCTGCATGTTTTCGAGCTTCTTTAATAAGTAGGCTGTTGACGGTGTTTACAACAGCGTTATTTTCCTCGATTTCAGGTTGAGGCGATCCTTTCGGCGGCATCTCACCGCTTTGAATAAAAGTTGTAATATTATTCCAGCGACGAAAGTTAGCAATCACCGTTTTGTCGGATTTATAGGCGGTAAGATTCAGCCCACCCTTGGGATCCTTGGATCCGTGGCAAGTCACGCAAAACTTCTTGAGGTAGGGCTCAATGCTGTCGGTGAACTGATCCCCCCGTGTAGCCGAAATGCCTACACTGAGTAGAAAAAGAATAACAACGGCGGGTCGGGTCAGCTGTACCATGGTTTGGTGCAAAATAGAATGCGACGGCGGGATACTTAATAATGGATTATACCAATATTACATTTGATTCGATAGGTAATCCGATCTAGAGCAAGACAAGCCGCGGATTAACTACGGTGAATATCAGTTGAATCGTTGCCGGATGGGAGTGTAGGATGAGGGGAGTAAATGGAATAAACAAATTACGAGCAAATTCACTTGTCCTTTCCGTTAACGCTCTGTCAAATCACCTACTCTTGTATTTTATGAAACTATGACCACATCACGCCTCTTGTTTATTTTTTGCCTGCTGTTTTCTTCGAATCTCGTTCAGTCCGCGGATAGACCAAATATTATTTATATTATGGTGGACGATTTGGGCTACGGTGATCTGGGTTGTTACGGACAGAAAGTCATCAAAACACCCCACATTGACCAACTGGCCAAGGAAGGCATGAAATTCACCGACCACTATTCTGGTCATACGGTCTGCAGACCCTCTCGACTGGTTCTGTTAACCGGTCGACACAGCGGCAACACACCAATTCATGGTAACACCAAATATTTGTTTCCTGAAAACACGCGTACCGTTACGACGTTACTTAAGACAACAGGTTACGCTACCGGCGGGGTTGGTAAGTGGGCATTAGGAACGCCAGGCAGCAGTGGTGTACCAACTAAACAAGGCTTCGACTACTGGTTTGGATATCTTGACCAAAGTAACGCTCACAATTTCTATCCTGAATACCTGTGGGAAAATAATATTCAATATCCATTGTCCGGCAACGTCGTCGGCGACCAGCCAAAAGTTTCCATTAAGCGGGTTACTTATTCGCATGATGTTATGCACACAAAAGCGATGAACTTTATTCGTGAAAATGCCGCTAGGCCTTTCTTTCTCCAGGCTCATTACACGATCCCACACACCAACAACGAAGGTGGACGCGCTACCGGCGACGGCCAAGAAGTTCCGGACTATGGAATTTATTCCGATCAGGATTGGCCCAACCCTGAAAAGGGCTATGCGGCAATGATCACCCGACTTGATAGTGATATTGGAAGAATGATGGCACTGCTCAAGGAACTAGCGCTTGATGAGAACACCATCTTGTTTTTCACCTCCGACAATGGTCCGCATCAGGAAGGCGGGCACAAGATGGAGTACTTTAACTCCAACGGCGAACTGCGTGGCTATAAGCGCGATCTCTATGATGGAGGTATCCGCGTGCCGATGATCGCGCGCTGGCCAGGGCGGATTGCCCCCGGCACTTCCACGACTCATCCATCTGCGTTTTGGGATTTTCTACCTACCGCCTGTGAATTGGCAGGAATCAAATCGCCGACCGATATCGATGGGATTTCCTATCTGCCTTCACTGCTCGGCGGTAAACAGAAGAAGCATACGTATTTGTTTTGGCGGGCAGGTCAGAAGTTTGCGGTACGCCAAGGGAAATGGAAGGCGGTTCGTATCAACAATAATTCAG
>Ga0302123_10003413_pt1 | contig 10593 bp, 10 predicted proteins | sample CB21_321_MG_FD_203109 | JGI IMG/M metagenome (GOLD analysis project Ga0302123, IMG submission 203109) | Marine microbial communities from Western Arctic Ocean, Canada - CB21_32.1 | ecosystem: Environmental > Aquatic > Marine > Oceanic | place: Canada: Western Arctic Ocean | collected 2017-09-28 | reverse complement strand
GGTTGTCGTGCATGTGAATCGATGCGAAGGTGCGCGACTGGTCGGCCCTGTTCTGGAGCTGCACCAGGTGTCCCTCAACCAGGTCGTTCCAGTTCCACATCAGGTGCGTGAGATCTGCGTCCCGCTGCAGCAGCTGAAACGTCGCATACATCATGGCGCCGCGCACATCGTTCTTCCAGTACCCGGCACCGATGACGCCACCAACCTGTCCCGTGCAGGGCTCGGCACCCGGCGGGCACCCCTTGGCACGTGCGATACCCATCTCCTCTAGGACGCGGTAGTCGACGACCGTCATCGAGTAGCGCTCCGGACCACGTTCCGCCCGATAGACGCGTGCGGGTAGCTCGTAGTCGTATTCCGAGGTCCAGGTCGTCGTCTCCACCGTCGGTTCACCTGGGAAATTCAGCTTGAATCCGTCTTCCGCGTTGGCAAACTCTGTCCAGTCCTGCGCGACGGCGGGGGCCGCCAACGAGAGGACCAGTAGTGCCGACATCAATACTCTCACCTGCATGGTTTTCCTCCAGGCCACAAATTCTGCCAAAAACAGGTCCGGCGCGCACTATGTTTTCGCGGTGTGTTATCCGGCAGTACCGTCACAACGGCCGCCCTGCCGATCTGCGCGCAGGGGCGGCGAGCGGCAGACTGGCGTCTCCAATTGACCCTCCCAGAGACGGCGGGTTATATTCCGGGTGCTCAACAGCCGGACACCGCGCGCGCCGTACACGACCTCACGCGCTGGTCATGTTTTGTGTAGTGCATGACCGCCACCGAAAGAAACATGATGCGCCTAACAAGATGGATTGCTGCAGCTCTCGTGCTTTCGTTCACGTCGCCTGCATTTGCGCAGGAGTGGGAAAACTTTCAGTTCGGCGATGACGGCTTCGAGGTGAACTTTCCGGGACGCCCCGAGATCGAGGAAACGACCTGGACCTCTCAGTACAACTACGAGCTGCCCGCGCGTGTGTATCGCGGCGAGCTCGGGCCGGCGCGCTACTCGGCGACCGTGGTCGACTACCGCCCTCTCGAGCAGATGGGCCCCGCCCGATCCGCAGCGTGCCCGCCGGGCGCGGAACCGTGCATCGGCACGCAGGACGGTCGTCAGGGCGAGATCCTCGGCCTTGGCTACTGGAAGATGGATGTGCGCGGTGCGCCCTCCTACGCGGTGCTGAAGTTCCTGCAACGCGACGTGACAGTTACCGACTACAACCTTGAGTTTCAACAAGTTGTCGAAGGGTACTTTCTACACCTGACCAACCCGGACGAATCCCGAACGCTGGTCTACATCACCATGCACGAGAATCGGCTCTACATCTACGAGGGCACAACCCAGAAAGGGGCTGCGGAAGCGTCGTTGTTCATGGGGTCGGTCGGCTTCGTCGATGCCGATGGCAACAGCCTGCGGTACACGGACTTCTACTCGAACGCCGTGCACGGCTTGCGGCAGTACGATCCTCCGCCGGTGCGCGTCAACGGCGTAGTGTCTCCGGCGCCCGCCGGAAACTAGCAGCCCAGGGGGCAGGGATAAGAGGAGACGGGCACAGCGGGTCAGCGTCTCTTAGACGATCTCTTGGGCGTCGGGCGCTTATGGTTCGCCATCTGCTCCAGCACGGCGCACACGGCGCCAGTATCCTCGGTATCGGGCCTCGTCGCCGCCGCCGCGGCGTAGATAGGCGCCGTGGCCGAGAAGAGCGGCGTCGGACACCCTACCTGACGCGCGAAGTCCCCGATGACCATCATGTCCTTGGCCCAGACCGACAGGCGGATCATCGCGTCCGAGTAGTCGCCCTTGACCATCATCGGGCCTCGGACCTGCAGCATCCGGGAACTACCGCCCCCGTCTGAGATGACCTTGTACGTCAGGGCAGGATCGAGACCGGCCTTCATCGCAAGTACCATCGCTTCGCCGGCCGCGACATTGTGGATGGCGACCAGCAGGTTGGCCACGAACTTCATCTTCGATCCGGCACCGAACGGGCCCACGTAATAGGGCGCCCGCGCAAACGCCTTCATCACTGGCTCCACCGTACGATACGCGGCCCGCGGCCCGCTGGCGTACACAGCCAGATCGCGCACGCGCGCCTGCGCCCCGGTTCCGCTCAGCGGACAGTCCAGCAGAACTGCCCCGGACGCCGCGAGTATGTCGCGTGCCTCTTCTTTGACGGCGATCGGCAGGGTGCTTGTTTCGATGACGATCCGCCGGCGTCGTTTCGCGCCGGCAAGATCCTTGGCGACCGCGAGCATCGCCGCGATCGATGGCAGGGAGCAAATCACAATATCGGCGGCCTCCCCGACTTCGCGCGCGCTTGCCACAATCCGTCCGCCCGCACGCGCGTGCGCGCGCCGCCGCGCAGCCACCACGTCGGATCCGACCAACGCAAATCCATTTCGCATCAGGTTGACAGCCATCGCCGATCCCATGATGCCGAGGCCGATCATGCCTATCGTCTGTGGTGTCTTGCTCGTACGGGGTCGAGGCGACGAGAACTGCCGGTTTGCCCCAGGCCGTGTCTTACGCATTTTGTTCACAACCGTTCATGTCGGCCCTCCGCAATGCACGTGGTTTGCGCGGTGTGTGGTCGCCATCATGTGAGGGCGTGCCAATCAGGCGGCCACAGACGGTACCACACGTATGCCAACTCGTCTCGGACCAATGGCACCGCTTGACTCCCCACGTCGAGCTTGATACAAGCGTGAGCGCATGACACTTCCCCGAGAACGCGCGCCCTACTCCGCAATCATCGACCGTCCGCCGCTGCCGCCTTTGCCCGGCGGCAATCGCATCGTCTTCTGGACCATCGTCAACGTCGAAATCTGGGATATCACCAGACCCATGCCCCGGGTCCTCCTCGTGCCGCCGCAGGGTCAGATCAGGCAGCCTGACGTCCCGAACTGGGCCTGGCACGAATACGGGAACCGTGTGGGCTTCTGGCGGTTCTTCGAACTCTACGAGCGCCTGGGTATCCGTCCGACCTTGTCGGTCAACGGCCGCACCTGCGTGGACTACCCGCGTATCATGGAGGCGGTGACCAAGGCGAACTGGGAAATGATGGGCCACAGCTACGAGCAGGGGCCGATGCATCTCGAGCCGGATCCACCCGCGATGATCGCCAGGACGCTCGATACGCTCGAGCAATTCACCGGGCAGCGACCGATCGGGTGGCTCAGCCCGGGACTCGCCGAGACCTACGACTCGCCAGACCACCTGGCGTCCGCGGGCATCAAATACATCGGAGACTGGCCGTACGACGACGAGCCCACTCGAATCTCCACCACGAGTGGTCCGCTCGTGACGCTTCCCTACCCGATCGAGTGTCAGGACGTCACGACCTTGGCAGTCCAGACGCAAGAGGCGCCGTACTTTACCAGGAAGTGCATCGACGCGTTCGATCGGCTCTACGAGGAAAGTGCGACGCGAACGAAGTTCTTTTCCATTGCCGTGCATCCATACGCCGCCGGCCAACCGCACGCCATCAAGTATCTCGAAGCGATTTACGAACACATCGGCAAGTTCGAGGGTGTGCTGAACTGGAACGGCAAAGAAATCTACGACTGGTATTGCCAGTCCCCTGAAACATTTACCGGCCCGGCTGCGTAGCTGGCCTCGAGGTGTAATCGTGGTGGTATTGCAGGTGACGGTTCGGGTCAAACCCGAGCACATGGACGCATTCCTCGGGGCGGCGTGCCGTAACGCGGACTCAGCGCGGAACGAGCCGGGCTGCCTGCGCTTCGACGTGATCGAGGACCGGGACGACCCGCACTGTGTCTATTTCTATGAGGTCTATCATGACGACGCCGCGCTCGCGGCGCACCGAGAGACCGCCCACTTCAAGGCGTACATCGAACAGGCGACACCGTGGATGGCGGTACCGGCCGAGCGCCGCTTGGGCACGAACGTCACCCCCTCAGACGCGGCCTGGCGCTAGCAGCCCGCGGCAAAAGTCCGGCAATCATGCCGCCCGAGACATTTCGCGTGGACATCACGCGCGACACGCTGCGCGCTGATGCCACGTCCATCTTCGATCCGTTGGCCCTACGTGTCTCTGACGACCCTCGGTACAAATGCGGGTTCCGCGCGGAGAACGCGCAGGAGTTGACGGCGGCGCACGCGGCCCGGTATGACGGGTTGGGGGTAATCAACCTAGCACTACCCAGTCACTCCTGTCTTCACCTGGCGGCCACGTCGGTGTCTCCGCGCGCCGTGGGCCCCATCACGACGTGCGCCTCGCAGGCGATCGCCACCCGGAGTATCGCCTCGGTCTCGTGGCGCCGGCCGACAAGCTGCAATCCACACGGCAGTCCCTGTGATGTCGAGCCGCATGGCATCGAGACTGCTGGATGCCCCGTCAGGTTGAAGAGCTGGGTCAGCCGCAGCATGAGGGCGCGCACGAGCGCCTGCTCCCCTCCAATCGAGACGGACTCGGCGCCAACCGGAGGCGCCGGAATCGGGAGCGTCGGCAGCACCAGCCCATCGTGGTCTCCGATCGCGGCATCCACTTCAGTCCGCAGTACCTCGCGGGCGTTCATGGCCCGGATGTAGTCGCCGGCCTGAATGTAACGGCCCATCTCCAGACGGAAGCGGACGGTCGGCGAATAACGCTCCGGTACCGAGTCGAGAGTCGCCAAATGACACGCTGTCGCTTCTGAGGCGTGAATGTGCAGGTACACAGCAGGAGTCACTGGTGAGTGGGGGATGTCCACCTCATCGACGCGCGCGCCCGCCAGGCGGAGCGCGGCAATCGCCTCCTCAAACCGCGTTCGGACCTCGTCGTCAAGCAGGTCGCAGAAGTAGCCTCGCGGGAGCCAAAGCCGCAGCGCCAGATCCGGCCAGTCGGTGGAGCCCAGCAACGCACGGTAGACCAGCCACGCGTCGGTGACCGTTCGGGCAAGGGGCCCGACGTGGTCGAGTGAGCGCGCAAGCGGGAACACGCCCTCCGCCGACACCTCGCCATAGGTCGGCTTCAGCCCGACCGTTCCGCACGCCGAGGCCGGGACCCGGATGGAGCCGCCCGTGTCGGAGCCGATGGACCCGAGGGCCATGCCCGCGGCGAGGCTCACGGCTGAGCCGCCACTCGACCCCCCCCGGCGATCGGGTGAGATCGTGGGGATTTCGCACGGCACCGAACGCGGACTCTTCGCTCGTCGTGCCGTACGCGACCTCGTGCAGATTGGTCTTGCCGAGCAGCACAGCGCCAGCCTGCCTGAGGTGCGTAACGATCGGCGCGTCGCTGCCGGCGATATGCCCTTCGCGTATGCGGGACGCGGCTGTGGTCGGCACGCCTCGGACATCGACCAAGTCCTTGATCGAGACGGGCACACCGTGGAGCGGACCGTGGTCCCGGCCTGCCGCGATATCGCGATCGGCATCGGCGGCCTGTCGAATGGCGTCGTCGGCCATCACGCAGATAAAGGCGTTCAGCCGGACCTGTTCTGCCTCGATGCGACGCAGGCATGTCTCGGTAACCTCGACCGCAGTGTGCGTCCCTGCTCGCAGGCCGCGTCCGAACTGCTCAATCGTCAGCGCGTGAAGAATGTCCGGCATGTGCGAGGCCAGTTCAGGGCTGGCCGGCGGTCCGCGGGAGCGGCGCGCCAGGGGTGGCCGTGATATCAGCGCTGCGTAGCGCCCCGGTCGAGGAAGCCAGTGCCTCGAGAAACGGCTTCAGCTCTGGTATCCCGCGCCGCTCCGCATCCGCAATGGCCGCCTGCAGCCACGCCTCGATACTCATGGTTCCTCCGGGGGGATCGCCTCAACGTCGCATCTCTCGTCCTGCAGAATACATCGTGGCTCTCACCGCTATCCGCGTCGCGGGCACCGAGCGCACTCACGGCGAACCAGAAACGCGGTGGCCTGGCGGCGTGTGGCCGCTGAACCCTCGACGGCATGGATGCGTTCACGTACGCGCTGGTGCTGGAGCGCGCGCTGCATGGACGCTGAGGGGTCGACACGATCGATCCCATGTCCTACACTCCGTCATGGCCATGGGACGACGGGACCGAGCACGCACCCCGGGGATGCGGAGCGCGACGAGCGACCGGCTCGCCACGGGCGTCGGGCGTACCAGCACCGAGACTCCGTACATACCGACCGCCGGCCGCGCCGTCACTACCCACCGTCCCTCCTGGGTGCGGCCGAGGCAGGAGGCTGTCTCTCGGCGGCTTGCCCTGGTTCCCGTCTGAGCGACTCGAACCCACTCCTCGAGCTGCGCGGGATCGTCAAGCGATTCCCGGGTGTGCTCGCGCTCGACGGCGTGAGCTTCGACGTGCGCGCGGGCGAAGTGCACATGCTGCTCGGCGAGAACGGGGCCGGCAAGTCGACGCTCACCAAGACCATCGCGGGTGTCTATCCACCCGACGCCGGTGAGATGTTCCTCAACGGGCAACCGATCCGAATTCGCAATCCTCAGCATGCGCAGGCCCTTGGTATCAGCACGATCTATCAGGAGTTCAACCTGGCCCCCGATATGACGGTGGCCGAGAACGTGTTCCTGGGACGCGAGCCGATGAGTTTTTCGGTGCTCGGCATCGTCGATCGCTCGGCGCTGCGAAGCAAGACTCGCGACGTGCTCGCCATGCTCGACCCGAACATCGACCCTGACGTGACCGTCAAGACGCTGGGCGTGGCGCAGCAGCAGACGGTGGAGATCGCCAAGGCGCTGTCGCTCGATGCCAAGCTCATCATCATGGACGAGCCGACGGCGGCCCTGACCTCTCGGGAAATCGCACGTCTCTTCGACATCATTCGAGGTCTCAAGGCGGGCGGCGTGGCCATCGTCTACATCTCGCACCGTCTCGACGAAGTGAAGGCCCTCGGCGACCGCGCCACCGTGCTGCGCGACGGCGCGTTCGTGGCGACGGTGCCGGTGGCGTCCACCGAGATCGACGAGATGATTCGGCTGATGGTGGGCCGGGACCTCAAGGACAAGTTTCCGAAGGTCGCGATGGAGCCGGGTGAGGAATTGCTGCGCGTCGAGGGACTCACGCGCAAGGGCGTCCTCCACGACATTCACTTTTGCGTCCGTCGAGGCGAGATTCTCGGCATCGCCGGTCTCGTCGGCTCGGGACGCACCGAGCTGGCGCGTGCCATTTTTGGGGCCGACCCGTTCGACAGCGGTCGCCTCTTCCTTCGCGGGACGCCGCTGACGGTGAGCGCGCCCGCCGATGCCATTGCGAGCGGCATCGCGCTCGTCCCCGAGGATCGAAAGCGGCATGGCATTCTGGCGTGTTTGTCGGTGCGCGAGAACATCACGCTGAGCGCGCTCGGGCGGTTTTCTCGGTTCGGGCTGCTCGACATCTCCGGTGAAGCGCAGCGCTCGCAGGGCTTCGTCTCTTCCCTCAATATCACCACGCCGAATCTGGACCGTTGGCTCATGTACCTGAGCGGTGGGAACCAGCAGAAGGTGGTCATCGCCAAGTGGCTCAACACCAATGCCGAGGTCTTCTTGTTCGATGAGCCCACGCGGGGCATTGACGTCGGTGGGAAGGTTGAGGTCTACCGCCTGATGAATGAGCTAGTCGCGCGCGGCGGCGCGATCGTCATGATTTCTTCCGAACTGCCCGAAGTGCTTGGCATGAGCGACCGCATTCTCGTGCTGCACGAGGGCCGGGTGTCGGGTGAGTTCGATCGAGCGGAGGCCACCGAAGAGAACATCCTGAACTGCGCGATGCGCGGCAGTGCGGCGGAGCCGTTGGCGTCGGGCCGAGTATCGGCGGTGCCGTCATGAACCTGCTGAAACAGATCCCATGGGGCCGAGTGGGCATGCCGGCGGTGATCGTCGTGCTGGCCCTGGTATTCGGTTCGATGAATCCGAATTTCTGGAGCGAGACGAACATCGCGAATGTCTCGCGCCAGATGTCCATCCTCGCGCTCCTCTCGCTCGGGCAGACGTTCGCCATCCTCAGTGGTGGCATTGATCTCTCCGTCGGCTCGCTGCTGGCACTAGTCAGCGTGGTGTGTGCGCAGTGGATGCTTGAGTTCGGCGTCGTCGAGGGAATCACCGCGGGCATTGTCGCTGGCGCGCTCGCTGGTCTCCTGAACGGCGTGCTCATCGCGAGACTGCGCGTGCCCGCCTTCATCACCACGCTGGGCATGCTCGTGGCGGCTCGCGGCGTGGCGCTGACGCTCAGCGGAGGTCTTCCCATTGCGGGACTGCCGCGGCAGTTCCTCGTCGTTGGTGCAGGGTACATTGGCCCGATTCCGATTCCCACGCTGCTGGCCGGGATTGCCTTCGTTGTCGCGCACGTTATCCTGAGCCGCACACGCTTCGGGCGCTACGTGTACGCGATGGGGAGCAACGAAGACGCGGCGGTACTCTCGGGTATCAACGTGGCGAACTACAAGGTTCTGGTCTACGTGATGAGCGGCATCTTCGTCGGCATCGCCGGGGTTGTACTGACGTCGCGCGTCATCTCGGGCCAGCCTACGCTTGGTGAGGTGCAGGAGCTCTACTCGATTGCCGCGGTGGTGATTGGGGGCGGACGTATCACGGGCGGTGTGGGCGGCATCGGCCGAACGCTCATGGGCGTCCTCCTACTCGGTATTCTCGGAAACGGTTTGAACCTGATTCAAGTGTCGTCCTACGTGCAGAACATCGTCATCGGCGCAATCATCGTAGGCGCGGTGTACGTGGACCTGGCACGCGAGCGGCGTCGCTGAAGGAGACGAGGAACATGACGACACACATCAGCGGCAGGGGCTGGTTGCTCGTGCTGGCGTCCGTGGCAATCGCAGGTTGCGGGATTGGCACCGAACCGCAGGACTCTGCCAGCCCGGGCCCTGCGGGCTCGACTGAGAGCCCCGCGGCGACGATCACCGACTATCCCAGGCCCGAGCCGCCATCCACGCAGTACACGATCGGCATCGCGCTGCCGCACCTGTCGAATCCGCACTACGTAGGGCAAGCGTACGGGTATCTCGACGAGGCCGCGGCGCTCGGCGTGCAGGTAACCATGCTCGAAGCGGGGGGCTATCAGTACCTCGACAGGCAGGTGGCGCAGATCGAGGACCTCGTGGCGAGCAAGGTTGATGCCATTATCCTGGCCGCCGTCAGTGGTCCGGGGACCGTGGGGGCCGTCGAAAACGCGGCGGCTGCCGGAATTCCGATCATCAACGTGAACGTGATGACCGATAGCGACATGGTCGTCACCCGCGTCCGCTCGGACGACGATGTCATCGGCCGGATGCACGCCGACCTCATGGGCGAGCGACTGAATGGTGAGGGCAGCGTGGTGATGCTGCGCGGTGCGCCGGGCACGTCGTGGGCCGAGATTCGTGGCAATGCGTTCAAGGCGCGACTCGCCGAAAGGTTCCCGAACATCACGATTGTCGGCGAGCAGTACTCGCAGTCCACGCCAGCCGACGGCCTGCGCCTGATGGAAGACTTCATCCAGACCTTCCCGCAAATTGATGGCGTCTACAACGGCGCCGATACCACAGCCGTTGGCGCGGCCCAGGCAGTGCTCGCCGCAGGGAAGACGGGGGAGATCGTGATGACAGCGACCGACTTCCAGATCGACACCGAGAACTTCATCCGCGAGGGCGTGATCACGGCCTCGGTGCTGCAGCAGACGGTGACCATGGGGCGGTGGGGTATTCGCGCGGCGGTGAACCACCTTGAGCAGCGGCAGGTGCCTCCGGTGCTCTTCACCGCGCAGGTACCGGTCACGGCCGAAAGCCTGGAGACGATCGATCTGTCGGGCGTACGCGCGCCAGACGGGTGGACCCCGCCCGCACACTAGAGAGTGAAATCAGCGTGCTCTTCAGCGTCCCGGTGCCGACCGGCAACCTCGTGTTCCCAATACTCGAACCCTGACAGGACCCTACGCGACACTTGGTCCGCCAGCGGCCTCAACGTCGGCGCCGGGGTGGTAGCCGGGTTGGTATAGTTACGCGCTGACGTGACCCACCGAGCGGAGAAGCCGCGCTGGTTGTTGTGTCTTGCCGAGAGCAAGAAGCGTAGAGAATGCCAGAGACGAAACCCGACGTGCCCGAGATGATGAGGGCGTGGGTCCTCGGAGACCCGGGCCAACTGACGCTTGTGGACAAGCCCGTGCCGCGGCCGGGACCAGCGGAGGTGCTGGTGCGCGTCGACGCGTGCGCGATATGTGCGACCGACCTGGAGGTCATCCACCATGGCCCCCCTGGTCTGCCTGGCGGCGAACTGCCGTTCAACAGAAATTTCACGCCAGGCCACGAGTACATGGGCACGGTCGTCGCGCTGGGGCCCACGGTCGATGAGTATGCCGTCGGCGAGCGGATCGCCGTCGAGATCCATGCGGGTTGCGGGCGCTGCGAACGCTGCCGTCAGGGAATGTACACGTCGTGCCTGAACTACGGGAAAAACGAGGGCGAGTTCAACAAAGGACACCGCGCCAACGGGTTTACGACTGATGGTGGCTTCGCGCAGTACGCCGTCAACCACGTCAACACGCTGGTGCGCGTGGCCGACAGCCTGAGCGACGAGCTGGGGACGCTGATCGTCACGGCGGGCACCGCGATGTACGGGCTGGACGTGCTCGGCGGGCTCGTCGCGGGCCAGGCGCTGGTGGTCACTGGCGCGGGGCCGATCGGCCTCCTGGTCGTGGCGGTGGCCAAGGCGC
>Ga0302123_10003406_pt1 | contig 10608 bp, 12 predicted proteins | sample CB21_321_MG_FD_203109 | JGI IMG/M metagenome (GOLD analysis project Ga0302123, IMG submission 203109) | Marine microbial communities from Western Arctic Ocean, Canada - CB21_32.1 | ecosystem: Environmental > Aquatic > Marine > Oceanic | place: Canada: Western Arctic Ocean | collected 2017-09-28 | reverse complement strand
GATCACGCAGGTCGGTCGACCCGCTCCTGGCTGTGGCCTGCGTGTAGCGCGGGTGGGCCGCAGCGAATGTTAACCCGGCATCGCCCTGCGTACGACCGCCGTTCGGCCATGCGGTCGCTCGGTCGGTTATCTAGAATACATAGCACGTTCAGTCATGATTCGCCTCCGTTCGACGCCGGATGCGCTGGGCGAGGAACTCTGCGGCGCGATCCGGGTTCGTCGGGCGCCCACGTGAGAGGGACGGGTTGCCCGCAATGAAGAAGCGCCAGGGAAGCGCCGCCGCCTCCCGGCCGGCGTACTCCACGCCGACGCGCGTGCTGGTCGCGATGCGCTCGCCAGGACGCAGGCCGCCGGGGCGCGCCCGGACGGGACCGCTGCGCAGGTCGCTGCCGTCCAGCCCGCGTGTGATGCCCATGGCCCGCGTGAGCAGCCCCGGCCCGCGCATGTCGGCTTCGAGGGGTGGTCCGTCCGCTGCGGGGATCGACTCCAGGGCCCGAATCAGCACCCCACTGGGGTAGTCCGGCCCCTCTGTGACGAAGTTCAGCATCGCGTGGATGCCGTAGGTGATGTAGACGAAGGCATGACCGCCGGGACCGAAGAATGTGCGCAGTCTGGGGGTCTCCCCGCGCCAACCGTGACAGGCTCGATCGTCGAAGCCGCGGTACGCCTCGACTTCCACGATGCGACCACGCCGGACGCGCTCGCCGGGCCGCCGCACCCAGACCTCGCAGCCCAGCAAGTCGGGCGCGACCTGCAGGGTGTGTCGACGGAAGAAGCGATGCGACAACGGTCGTGGCACGCGGGATCCGAACGGGAGTCATGGATCGCGAAGGGTTGCGAGCGTACCATCGCCCGCCGCGGCTGCCCCGCTCTGATGGCCGCCAGCGGTCTGGAACGGATGTCGATGTTGCGCGCCACGGTCGACCCAGGACGCCTGCGCTACTACCGACACGGTCTGCGCGCTTGGTTCCGCGAGCACGGTCGTGACCTGCCCTGGCGTCGGACGAACGACCCATATCGCATCCTGGTCTCCGAGATCATGCTGCAACAGACGCAGGCGCCACGCGTGGCGGAGGTGTACGAGGAGTTCGTGCAGACCTACCCGCGGATTGAGGACGTGGCCGAGGCCCGGCTGCGCGATGTCCGCCGTATCACGGACCCGCTGGGGTACAAAGCCCGGGGTGGCTACATCAAGCGCATCGCGGATGAGGCGGTGGCCTACCGTGCCGGGCGTCTGCCGGAGTCGGTCCCGGAGTTGATGCAGCTTCCCGGCGTTGGTTGCTATACGGCGGGGGCGGTGATGACGTTCGCGCACGGGCGCGCGACCCCGATCGTTGATACCAACGTCGCGCGTGTTCTCAGTCGGTGGTTCGCCGACGCCTTCCCCGCTGATGACTCCGACAGCCGTCGCGAGAAGCGACTCTGGGCGCTCGCGGCGGCGTTGCTGCCAAGCCGTGGCCCCGGGTATCAGCGCGTCGGTTGGGAGATCAATCAGGCGCTGATGGATTTGGGGGCGCAGCTCTGCGTCGCCCGTCGACCCCGCTGCGGGGATTGTCCCCTGCGGCGGCGCTGTCACTACCGGCAGCGCGCCGGCCCGCAGCGCAGCCGCGCTCCGGAGCCTTCCATCGTCACCTGGGTTGAAGAGGACGCGCGACGCTAGCTGTCGGGAATCAGCCGCACGATCGGCCCTTCCGCGAACAAGTTCGGCGGCACGGGCAGGTTGAGCCGATCATAGATGTAGTTGGGGATGCCAATGTCCCCCAGCAGGAGTTCGCCCACCGCCGCGGCGGCATCGCCCTCGATCAGGCCGGTCTTGGGAAGCGCCAGCGTGAGCGTCGCGGTGGCGACGACGGCGGTCGAATATACGTCGCCGGAGGCCATTTCGACGCCGGAGGGCACGTCCAGCGAGATCACGATCGGTGCCGCCGCCTCCAGCAGGGCATCGACGATCAGGGCCACGTCGCCTTGCAGGGGGCCGCGCAGGCCGTAGCCGACGAGCCCGTCGATTACGGTCGTCGCGCCGGCCAGCATGGCTGGAAAGTGCTCATCGAACTCGGTCGCTCCGGGCCAGGTGGCGCGCAGGCCGTCCTTGTGCAGGATGTGGTGCTGCACCGCGCCCGCCTCGCCGAGTTGGCCAGGCGGCCCGGACAGGACGACCTGCGGGGCGTAACCCCAGTTTCGCAGGTGCCGCGCCGCGGCCAATGCGCCGCCGCCGTTGTTGCCGCGCCCGGCCAAGATCAGGAGCTGGCCTCCGAGTTCGGGGTCCGGGGGGCCGGTGTAGTCCCGCGCGATGAGCGCCAAGCTGCGGCCCGCGTTCTCCATCATCTGCAGCAGGGACAGTCCGGCGTCCTCCACGGCGACCCGGTCGACCTCGCGCATCTCATCGGCGCTGATGGCTGGGATTTCAAGCGTGGCTCGCAGGGGATAGAGCGCCAGTTGATCCATGCTCAAAGTATGGGTGGCGGGCGATGAGCGATCCAGCGCTGGTCTAGAGGGCCAGCGCTGGTCTACAGGGCAGGTGGCGCTATCGTTTCGGCGTGCGCCACGTGATTCGTGCTGAGCGACGATTACCGCATCCATCCGCATCGGTCTGGGCGGTCTTATCCGACCTACCCCGCTGGCCGGACTGGGATCCGTTCATTGTCGCGATCGATGCCGGGGCGATCGATGCCGGGGCGACTGATCCGGGCGGCGTACATGCGCCGGAGGGGACTCCTCTCGACTGGGCTTCCGCCGACGCCGCCCGGGGGGATGGCTGGCGCCCGGGCATCCGTTGGCGCGAGCGGGTGCGTCGCGGGATTGGCCAGGCGACGTTCGATCTCGTCACGATCGACGCGGGGCCGGACGCGGTTGGTTGGCAGGCGCGGCACCTGGGCGTCTCTGCAACGCACACGTGGCGCTTGCGAGCCGACGGCCCGGTGACGGTCATCGTCAGCGAGGAGACGTTCGAGAGTCGTGCAGGCCTGCTTGGTCCCGCGATTGTGCTGCTGCGCCTGTTCGGCGTGCGGGGGATGGCGGCCGCCTCGCTTGCGGCGCTGGAAGCGCGCGTCGCGGAGATGGGCAACGCAACCGAGGTGGGTCTGGACGCTGATTCGTCCTGACGACTGGGGTGAGAGTGTCTCGGGTTGGGGAGGACTGCGCTGAAAAAGCCAGCCCCGGTCCGGATTAGAAACGCTCCGGTCCGGCTTAAAAACACAGCCCGGAGCCGTTAAGCCCCGGGCTGTGTCAGGAGGCGGACAGGGCGAGCGAGATACCCTGTCCAACTTTTGAGACCACCAACCGAAGTTGGCGGATACCCACACAGTTGGACGGGCCGCGGCGCAACTGAGAGCCAAGTCTACGAGCTCATGCCTCGACACGAAAAAAAACCGATTCGTGTCGGGATACGATCGGCTCTGAGGCTCCCTCAGTCGCCTACGGGGTTAGCTGACGGGTTCGGCGCGAAGGAAGTGCGCCTAGGAGCCCTTGCTCCATTCACCCCAAAAGTTGGGTCCCCCGTTCCTCCCTAGGGAGGATTCGGCCCATCGCTATTCAGTTGTGACGACACTCTAGCTGACTTGCGAGCAGATTACGAGGCCCAGGCAAGCCTTTTGGCCTTCCCGCAGGTCCACTTTACAGACACATTACGGAAAGTCCCGATCCACGGCTGCTCGCCCGCTTATTCCGGTACTTCGGCCAGGAACGCTTCGACGGCGGCGTTCCATGTCGCGGGGTCATCGTAGTTGGCCCAGTGGGAGGCGCCGGCCACGACGACCGGTCCGGTGGCGTTCGGGATCTTGGCGGCCAGGTACTCGGCGGCGCCACGGAAGGGTTCGTCGTGCTCACCGACAAGCACGATCGTGGGCACCGTGATCTCCGAGCACTCGACGAGCGGCGGCATGCGCATCACGCCGCGGCGCACGTTGACGAGCCCCTGGATGGTGTGGCGGATGGTGGCCTCGCCGCCGTGGCGGCCCATGCCGGCCTCGCGGTCGTCGAAGCTGGTGTCGATGCCGCGCGCCTCCAGTTTCGATGCGGACTTCTCGTTGATCGCGGTCCAGCCGGCGGCGCCCTTCAGTTTGCGGTAACCGGGTCCGGTGCCGGAGAGAATCAGAGCGCGCACCCGGTCTGGGTAGCGTTGGTAGAACCGCATTGCGGTGTAGCCGCCAAGGGAGTGGCCGCCGACGATTGCTCGCTGGACGCCGGCCGCATCCACGACTGCGCGCAGATCCTCCACGACCTGGTCCTGCGTGTAGAGCCCGAGGTCGGCCGGGGCGGCGCTGCGGGCATGGCCGCGCATGTCCATCGTCACGATTTGGTAGCGATCCTGGAAGGCGGCGACCTGCGCGTGCCAGAGCGCAGCGCTGTCAGAGAAGCCGTGGGTAAGCACGATGGCCGGCCCGGCGCCTTGCGACTCGTAGTACAGCTCGATCCCGTTGGCCTGCAGGGTGGGCATGGGACTCCTCGATTCGCTGCTTGCTCGGCTGGCCTGGGCGCGGCATCGTGTGTCGGGCCTTGGAGGCCAGCGTCGGTGGCCAGCCCGGTGGGTGGTCTTGCTTCGGCGCCCAAGAGGATAGGTTGGCGCGCCGCCATTGCGCGAGCTGCCGACCAGGAGCAAATGGAACGGAGAGCGACGATGGAGCGAATCGGCTTCGTGGGGCTAGGCATCATGGGCCGCCCGATGGTCAAGAACCTGCTGGCGGCGGGCTACGACGTGCGCGTCTGGAATCGCAGTCGTGCGGGCATCGACGATTGCACCGCCGCCGGTGCGGTGGAGGCAGACACTCCCGCCGCCGTGGCGGCGGAGGTCGACATTTTCATCAGCATGGTCACGGACAGCCCCGACGTGGAGGCCGTACTGACCGGCCCCAGCGGCGCGATTGAGGGACTACAGGCGGGCGCGCTCGTCGTCGATATGAGCACGATCAGTCCCGCGGTCACGCGCGACATCGCCGCTCGTCTGGCTGGGAACGGGGTCGCGATGCTGGACGCGCCGGTTTCCGGAGGCGACGCCGGAGCGATCGCGGGCACCCTGTCGATCATGGTGGGCGGCGAGGCCAGGGACGTGGAGCGCGCCCGGCCCGTGTTTGAGGTGATGGGCAAGACGATCACGCACGTGGGGCCGATCGGCGCGGGGCAGTCGGTCAAGCTGTGCAATCAGGTGGCGATCGCGGGCTGCCTGCAAGGGGTCTGCGAGGCGTTGAGCCTGGCGCAGAAGTCGGGCGTGGATCCGGCGCGGATGCTGGAGGCGATCTCGGCCGGCGCGGCGGGCTCGTGGCAGCTCTCCAACTTGGGGCCGCGCATCATCGACCGCGACTTTGCGCCCGGCTTCATGGTGACGCTTCTGCAAAAGGACCTGCGACTTGCCCTGGGCGCGGGCCAGGATGTGGAGCAGCCGCTGCCGGTCACGGCGCTGGTGCACCAGCTCTTCCAGCAGTTGGAAGCGTCCGGCAATGGCGACGACGGCACACAGGCGCTGGTGCGTGTCCTGGAGTCTCTGGGACAGACGGAGGTCCGGCGCGGATCGCCTGCGTCGCCGTAGCCTGGAACGCCTGCGGGAGAGGCCCCGCGCCGCTACATGTGCTGTTCCACGGACCCCGTCGCGGCCAGCCGGTGGGAGACGATCTCGAGCATGTTCCAGATCACCTGCGGGTGCGCGAGCGCGATGTCCTTGAAGTCCCAGCGCGTGAGCACCAGGCACTCTGTGAAGTCCTTGGCGACGACGGTCGCGGAGCGCGGGTGCTCGAGTACGAGCGCCATGTCACCGAAGAAGCCGCCTTCGCCGGTGCTGGCGATGTGGTTCTCGTCGGGCGTGCCGCGCTTGGCAACGATGTCCACCGTTCCCTTGGTCACGATGTAGAGGCCGGTGCCCAGTTCGCCCTCGCGGGTGATCTCCTGCCCGGCCTGGTAGGTGTGCAACTGGCTCTTGGCGGCGAACGGTCCCAAGTCCTCGTGGCTGAGGCCCTGGAAGAGATCCGTTCCCGCCAGCATCGATTCGAACGAAAAGGTTTCCGGCATGGTTCCCGTCCTCCCGCTGCGAAGGGCGCCGCTTGGTAGCTGCCCTTGACCCGATTTCGGCATGCCCGAAACGGACCTGTCCGTCCTGGGCGTTTCTCATCTGCGCCGCCCGTCCCGGGCGTTTCTCATCTGCGCCGCCCGTCCCGGGCGTTTCTCACCTGCGCCGCCCGTCCCGGGCGAGAGCCCGCGCAGAATACGGGCCGGGCGCGCCGTCGGCAACGTGGGCCGGCGCTAGGGACGAAATCGGCGCTGCGGCGGGGTGGGAATCAGATCTGGAGTGCGTCGCGGAAGTCCGGGTGTGCGATCGCTCGCAGGGCGGCTGCTCGCTCGTCGAGGGAGCGACCGCGCAGCTCTGCGGCGCCGTATTCGGTGACCACGCGGTCCGCCAGGACGCGGGGGATCGTGACCGCCTCTTCAGCGCCCAGCCGTCGCACGATGCGGGAGGCCTTGCCACCGGCCGCCGTGGACGGCATGGCGACGATGCCGGTACCGCCGGGCGCCGCCATTGCCGCTTCGGCGTAGTCCGGCTGCCCGCCCGGGCCGCTGAGCAGCCGCCCGTTAATCGTCTCAGCGTTTAGTGACCCGTCCAGCCCCACGCTGATCGCCGAATTGATTGTGACCAGCCGGTGGCTGCGCGCCACGACGTCGACGCCGTGGCTGTATCGGGCGGGCGCGAGCCGTACTTCTGGGTTGCGATGCAGCCAGTCGAACAGCCGTCGCGTGCCGCCGCAGACCGCGGCGATCATGACGCCGGCGTCCTGCGACTTGGCCGCGTTCGTCAGTGCGCCGCTCTCCAGGAGATCGATCAGGCCGTCACTGATGAGCCCGGAGTGGATGCCGAGATCGCGCCGGGCGGCCAGACGCGCCATCACGGCCTCCGGGATTGCGCCGATGCCGAACTGCAGGGTCGCTCCGTCCGGGACGAGGCCGACCACATGCTCCGCGATCGCTTCCTCCAGCGGACCCGGCGGCGCGCGTGTGAGCTCCGGCAACGGACTCTCGATGTGGACGAGGAAGTCGAATGCGTCCGGCGGTAGCTCGCCGGCACCGAACACATAGGGCATCGCGGGGTTGACTTGGGCGATGACCAACGGCGCGCTGCGCACGGCGTCGATGACCGAACCCACGGCCACGCCCAGACTGAGATTCCCGTCCGGACCCGGTGGGCTGGCGGAGACGAGGACCGCGTCCACCGGGACCGGCCCGTGGGGCTGGAAGAGCGTCGCTGTCTGGGAGTAGCGCGCGGGAATGACGCGCAGTGCGCCGGCTTGCTCGGCTGGGCGCAGTGGCCGGGAGAACTGCCAGGTGGCGAAGTGGAACGGCGCGCCCGCGTGGTCCAACGGGGCCGGCGGCTCGCGCAGCGTCCCCGTCACGATCTCCAGGGACGACCAGCGGTCGCGTGCATCATCGAGCGCGGCGAGCAGCCCCATGGGCACGCCGCTGAGCGTGGGGATCAGGATGCGCCCGCCGTCTGGGATCTCGGCGAAGGCGGTGGCGGCGTCCGTCGTGCGACCAGCACGCGATCCACGCGCGGACGCGAGGTACGGCTGGAAATCGGTGTGCTCCGGCATGCGACGCGATCCGGGGTGGGCGCCTAGACGCCGATCTCCAGCACGGACCGCGCGACTTCGCCCTTCGTCATCTTCTCGAAGGCCGTGTTGACGTCACCCAGGCCCATGCGTTCGGTGACCAAGGCCGAGAGGTCGAGGCGGCCCTGCCGGTAGAGGTCGATGAGCTTGGGCATGTGCTCGCGGAAGCGGGTGCTGCCGTACATGCAGCCGATCAGCTTCTTCTCCGACAGGAAGGCGGGGCCCGGTACGGCGATGTCATCGATGACCATTCCGACGACCACGGCCGTGCCGCCGGCTTCCACCATCTCGAACGCTTGCCGGGAGGTGTCGGCGCGGCCGATCGCCTCGAAGGCGTACTCGACCGAGTTGTCCGTCAGCCCGCGGGCGGCTTCCACGGGGTCCTCTTTGGTGGCATTGATGACGTCCGTGGCGCCGAACTGTTTGGCCATCTCCAGCTTGCTGTCCAGCGTGTCGATGGCGATGATCCGCGCCGCGCCGGCGATGCGGCAGCCCTGGATGACGTTCAGCCCGACGCCGCCGCAGCCGATCACGGCGACCGTCGAGCCGCCCGGCACCTTGGCCGTGTACAGGGCTGCGCCAACACCAGTCATGACGCCGCAGCCCAGGAGTGCCGCCTCCGCGAAGGGCATGTCGTCGGGGATCTTGAGGACGCCGCTCTCGACGGTGACCATTTGTTCAGCGAAGGAGCCGACGGACGAGAACTGTTCGACCGGTTGCCCGTCCCAGCTCAGTCGATCCCGCGCGGGGCGCCAAACGGCCGGACTCTGGCAGAGGTACGGGCGTCCCGAGTTGCAGAACTTACAGGTGCCACAGAATGGCTTGAAGTTCATGATCACGTGATCGCCGGTCTGGACGTAGGTCACGTCGTCGCCGACGGATTCCACGATGCCGGCGGCTTCGTGTCCGAGCACGTAGGGCCGCGGCGGCATGGGCCAGGTGCCGTTGGCGAAGTGCAGGTCGCTGTGGCAGACGCCACTGACCATGGTGGTGACCCGCACCTCGTTCGCCCGGGGCTCGATGATGTCGATCTCCTCGACGGTCAAGGGCTCGTTCGCGGCGTGCAGTACAGCGGCTTTCATCGGGGTCTCCTCAGGGTGTCTGTGCAGGTGCGTGCGGGCCGGACGCTTCGGTCGCTGGCCGGCCCCGCGTCAGGCTAATGGGGTTGAGCAGCCGCCACAACGTGGGGAACTAGCCCGGACGCAGATGCGCGATCGTCGCACGGGCGCGCTGCAGGCGCGTCTTTCGGCGCCGCTTGCGCTTGGATTGGAGGAAGCGGAATCCCGCCATCGCCACCTCGGTCGCGCCCGAGCCGTCCGACATCTGGGTATTCATCGCGACGATGCGTTCGGAGGTGGAGAGGACCAGCGGCGCGAGGCGGTCATCGTGCTGGCGGCGCACCCAGCGCAGCCCCTTGAGGAGCTTCCAGCAGGCGAAGGTGAGCGCCAGCATCAGGACGAACGCGGTGACGCCGTACATGATGAGCGCAACGATCAGGACGTAGTCGCGAACGTCTTCCACGGATTCCTCATCGATGCTGCGCCCGGCGTGGGCGATATCTGGCGCGCGAATTGCCCAACCAGTCTAGCTGTGCGCCTCCGGGCTCCGCGTGGCTGCCGCCCGGGCGTCGGCCTGCATCGAGGCTTGGCGGGCGCTCAGGTCGCGCTGGAATGGTGTGGGGTCTTGCGCGGCCAGATTGAGCGGTAGCACCAAGTTGCGGAATGCCATGTCCGACACCTCCCAGGGCCGCGAGTGGCGCAGCCAGCGCACGCGCATGTGTGTCTGCATCCATTGCGAGAGGATGGGCTCATGGGGGCCCCAATGGAACCGCTCCCCGTCCTCGTGCAGGCGCAAGCGCAGGCCCAGCGGGGCGGACAGCACGATGCCCAGCGCGGTGCGCAGCGCCGACGCTTCGGCGCCGCCCGTGTAGTGGTAGGCGATGCGCGGCGCGAGCGATGTGCGCAGCGGATCGCGCCCTGACCCAGCCGACGCGCGCGGCGCGATGCCCACATACAGGATCGAGAATTCGTCATCCGCGTGGAGGCCCTCGCTGGGCACTTCAGGCGGTAGGGCATCGCAGGACCAGGCGTACGCGCCGGGCGCGCGTGGCGGTCCGTCCGGGCCCCCCCAGCTCCACAGATCGGCGTCCAGCAGTGACTCCAAGAGTGATGGCATCGCTTCAGCCTAGGGACAGGCGCGGCCGATATGATCGAAGCAATGCTTGCACTTCGATCTGTCCCGGCCCGCCCGAATGCCTGGGTGCTCGCCAGCATGGGCGTCGCGCTGGCCGGGCTGGCGGCGCTTGCGCTGGCCATCGACCCGAGCAGCCCCAGCTCGGCCGAGCTCGACGTCGCCCGCACGATCCAGCGGGTCGACTTCCCCGGCTGGGCGGGCTTTATCGCCCTGGCCGAGTTCTTCTCGCGACCGCTGGTCGTTGGGTTACTGGGCGGCGTCGCGGCCGTGAGCTTCGCGATGCGGCGTCGTTGGGCGGAGACGGCGCTGTTGCTGGGCGCGGTGCTGGTCTGGCTGCCCAAGGTCGCGATCAGCGAGATCGTCTCGCGCGACCGGCCTACAGAGGCGACGCTGGAGATCTTGCGTGCTGGCGACGGTTTCGCGTTCCCCAGCGGCCACACCACGGGCGCGTTCGTTGTGTACGGGGCGCTGCTGCTGATCCTGCTGAGCAGCCGCCATCGCGGCAACCCGTTCTGCCTTTCCGGCGCCGGCCTGATTGGTCTGCTGCTGGTGGGCGCGGCGGCGGGTCGCGTGGTGCTGGGCGCGCATTGGCCCAGCGACGTGCTGGGCGCGCTCTTGCTCTCCGTCGCGTGGCTGGTGGGCCTGCGTTGGGCCTATCTGCGCTTTCGCCCCCTCCAGCCAACTCCGCGGCCGCGGTAGACTCCCTCTGACAACGGACGGGGGAGCCCGGCAGCCAGCCGGGTGGGCGCGGAGGGCCATATGCGACGGCCGCATCTCGCTGATCTGTTCCTGACCTTTCAAGGCGGGCTCGGAATCGCCTTCTTCGCCG